>Ga0187774_10000408_pt1 | contig 14676 bp, 12 predicted proteins | sample 0216_BV02_MP05_2_FD_133152 | JGI IMG/M metagenome (GOLD analysis project Ga0187774, IMG submission 133152) | Tropical peat soil microbial communities from peatlands in Department of Meta, Colombia - 0216_BV02_MP05_20_MG | ecosystem: Environmental > Terrestrial > Soil > Wetlands > Peat | place... | reverse complement strand
CTGGTGACGCGCGAGGGCAACGAGGTGTTGTCCCGCGACGCTCCCAAGTCGGTCGGCGACATCGAAGCGCTGATGCGGCACTGATGGCCGGCCGCGCTGATTACGATGTTCTGATCGTCGGCGGCGGCATGGTTGGCGCGAGCCTCGCCTGCGTTCTGCGCGGGAGCAGCCTGCGCATCGGCGTGATCGAAGCGGTGCCGCTGGCCGCCGCGGACCAACCGAGCTACGACGATCGAACCATCGCCCTTGCCTACGGCTCCAGGCGTATTTTTGAAGGCCTCGATTTGTGGAGAGACATCGCGCCGGACGCCACGCCGATCGAGCGGATCCACATCTCCGACCGCGGTCATTTCGGCGTCACGCGCCTGGCGGCGAGCGACGCCGGCCTGCCCGCGCTGGGTTACGTGGTGGCGAACCGCGTACTCGGCGCGGGGCTGCTCAAGCGGCTGGAGGTTTCGAAAAACATCGACTGGTTGTGCCCGGCGGAGATGCGTGACATCCGCCTCCAGCCGGCGTACGCGCAGGTCGACGTGCGTCACCTTGATGCGGACCAGACGCTGACGGCCACGCTGGTGGTGGCCGCCGACGGCGCGCATTCGGCGGTGCGCGCGGCGGTCGGCATCGAGGCGGCGCGCACCGAATACCGGCAGACCGCGGTCGTCACCAACGTGACCGCCGGTGTGCCGCACCACAACACCGCCTACGAGCGTTTCACCGATACCGGCCCCCTGGCGCTGTTGCCGCTGTCGGGCGACCGTTGCGCGGTCGTGTGGAGCGCACGCGAAGAAGAAGTGCCGACCATTCTCGGCTGGAGCGATGGGGAATTCCTGCAGCACTTGCAGGATCGCTTCGGCGACCGGCTCGGGAACTTCACCCGCGTCGGCACGCGTGCCGCCTATCCGCTGGCGCTGACGCGTGTGCGCGAGCACGTGCGCGGGCACCTGGCCCTGATCGGCAACGCCGCGCATACAGTGCATCCGGTGGCCGGGCAGGGATTCAATCTGGGCCTGCGCGACGTAGCGGCGATTTCGGAAATTCTCATGGACGCGGTACGCACGGACGCGGACATTGGCGATGTGCGCACGCTGCGCCGTTACGCCGACTGGCGCCGGCGCGACAACCAGGTGATCGCGGCATTCACCAACGGACTGATCCGGATTTTCTCGAATGATTTCCCGCCGCTCGCGCTGGCGCGCAACGCCGGGCTCATCGCCGTGGACCTGTTGCCGGGCATGAAGCGCGGCTTCATCCGCATGACCAGCGGCCTCGCCGGGCGCCTGCCGCGTCTGGCGCGTGGCCTGCCGTTATGAGCCATGAACGGCGTGAAACCTAGATCGCAAGCGGCCTATGACGTGGTGATCATAGGTGGCGGCATGGTCGGCGCGGCGCTCGCGTGCGCCCTCGGGGACACCGCGCTCAAGGTGGCCGTGCTCGATCACGTCCCGGCTGCCGCGCCTGCGGACCATTCCTACGATCAGCGCGTGAGCGCGATCACGCTCGCCTCCCAGGCATTTTTTGAAAACGTCGGCGCCTGGGACGGCATGGCCCGGCGGCGGGTTTCACCGGTGCGGAAAATGCACGTCTGGAGCGAGGGCGGGGATGGCGCGATCCATTTCGACGCCGCCGAAATCGGCGAAGCCTGCCTCGCCTGGATCATCGAGAACAGCGTGATCCGCAACGCCCTTCTGGAACGGCTGCAGCATTTCACCAACGTGCATTACCTATGCCCGGTGCAGGTGCAGGACATTCATCTGACTGGGGAAGCGGCGACGCTGACGCTGAATGACGGGCGCCGCCTGCGCACGCGCCTGCTGGTGGGCGCTGACGGCGCCGATTCCGCGGTGCGGCATGCCGCCGGGATTGAGACCCAATCGTTCAACCTCGATCAAAAAAGCATCGTGGCGACGGTGGTCACGGGGAAGCCGCACGAGCAGGTCGCGCGCCAGCGATTCCTCGCGACCGGCCCGCTGGCGTTTCTGCCGCTGGACGACCCCCGCACCTGCTCGATCGTGTGGTCGGCCGACAGCGCGCGCGCCCAACAATTGCTGGCGCTCGATGGCGTCTCCTTCATCGGGGAATTGCAACACGCCTTCGGTGATACTTTGGGCAAGATCGAAACCATCGGTCCGCGCGCGGCGTTCCCGCTGGCGTTGTCGCACGCCAAGACCTACACCGCCGCGCGCGTGGCGCTCATCGGCGATGCCGCGCACACGGTGCATCCGCTCGCCGGCCAGGGCGTGAACCTCGGCTTTCTCGATGCTGCCGCGCTCGCCGAGGTGCTGCTCGACGCCGCCGCCGGCGAGAAGGACATCGGCGCGCATCTCTTGTTGCGCCGTTACGAGCGCTGGCGCAAGGGTGGTAACCTGTCCATGGTCGCCGTCACCGGCGGATTCAGATATCTTTTCGGCAATGATCTGCCGCTGGTCACTCAACTGCGCAACGTCGGACTGGAACTCACAAACTCCGTCACGCCGATGAAGAATTTTATCATGCGGAGAGCGAGCGGTTTGGAGGGTGATCTGCCGAAGCTTGCACGGCGGGCTCCGCACTAAATATTTTTTCTAAGGTGTCGCCTTCGGCCACCCACAAGTACACGCGGCCGCAGGCCGCTCGACAGAAAACGGGTGCAGGGGCGAAGCGGAGGCGGCACAATGATAGCCCTATGAAAGATTACAAATACCTCGCTTCACGCAGCTCCGAACCGCCTCCCGGCGAGTCGTCCGAAGAGGCGGATATCACCAGTTACGCGGCGCGTCCGGCGTGGCGCAATCAGTGGTGGCGCATCGCCTTCGCCGCGCTGCTGCCTGCTTTGTTGGTCCTGGCGCTGCTCTCGGGTGAACGTTATTTTTCCGCGCCCAATCTGCGCGCAGTGCAGGTTGTGATCGTTGCGGTCTTCGTTTATCTGACAGTCGCGATCCAGTATCGCCATTACGTCTGGCGATTCCGCATGGACGTCAACAACGTTGAGAGCCAGGAAGGACTGATCGCGCGCAAGGTGCGTTCGATTCGCGTGCGCGACCTGCGCAACATCAACGTCAACCAGACGCTGGCGCAGCGTCTCCTCGGCATCGGCAACGTCGAATTCAGCAGCTCCGCGGGCAGCGGCGTGGAAGTGGTGTTTTTCGGGGTGAGCCGGCCGATGCGGGTCAAGGCGCTGGCGCAGCGGCTGCAGGGACGCTAGACATCCCACAAAAATATGACGAGCGAGTTCTGGAATCAACGGTTTGCCTTTCCCGAATACGTTTACGGGACCGAGCCCAATGCCTTTCTGGTATCGCAGAAAAAATACCTCGCACCGGGCATGCGGGCGCTCGCCGTGGCAGACGGCGAAGGGCGCAACGGGGTGTGGCTGGCGCAGCAGGGGCTGGACGTCCTGTCTGTGGATGGTTCGGAAGTCGGTCTGCGCAAGGCGCGCGAACTGGCGGCGCAACGCGGTGTCTCGATCCGCACGACGCTGGCCGATCTCACGACTTGGACCTGGCCCGAGGCCGAGTACGATATCGCCGCGGCGTTGTTTATCCATTTCCCTTCGGAACAGCGAACGCGGATGCACCGGAAGATGTTGGAAGCGCTCAAACCCGGCGGTGTACTGATCGTGGAAGCGTTCACGCCCGAACAGCTTCGCCACAAGACCGGCGGGCCGCCTATGGAAGAAATGCTTTATACCGCGGAAATGCTGCGGCGGGATTTCAGCGAGGCTGACATCCTGCTACTGCAGGAAACGCTGACGGATCTTCAGGAAGGTTCCGGCCACCGAGGCACCGCCTCGGTGGCCAGGCTGGTTTTGAGGCGCGCATCGTCGCGTTAGCGGGAATAGCCCCAGGTGTTCTTGAGGTAGACATCGAGCCCCGTGTACTCCGTCTTGGTCGCGTAGGCCAGACCCTTTTCGCCGCCGTAGGCGGCTCGCATGCGCGCGGTCACATCGGCGCCTTCCTGCGAAATCAGCGCGGCGGCGATTGCCGCCCGGTCTTCCGGCGAGATGCGCGGGCCGGCGGAGAACGCCTGGTTCGGCAGCGCCTTGGTCTTGAACAGGATGCGCACCAGGCTTTCGCTATTCGCGAATTTCTCCAGGTTGGCCATGGGCAGGATGGCGGCGGCGCATTTTTTCTCGAACGCCAAGCCTTCATACACTCTGGTCCAGCCCAGGTTGTTGACGATGAACGGCTGGCGCAATGGATTGTTGAACTGACCGAGCACGGCGAGCGTGCCCAGGTTCGGCGGATCCATGCCGCAAACCTTCTGTCCCACGAGTTGTTTGACGTCGGTGAAACGGCTGTCATCCTTGCGTACCACCACCGCGAACGAATTCTCGCCGACGACCTTGACCAGCATGTGGTGCTGCAGGTTCGACAGTCGCCAACTGTTGAAATGCGGACCGTCGAACACCAAGTCGTAGCTACCGCGCTGCATTGCCGTCTGGTAGGTGAGCCAGTCGTTCGGATGCTTGTACACGATCTTCTTGCCGATGATGCGCGACAGATATTCGGCGACCGGCTGATAGGTGCGGATGCCTTCCGCTTCGGTCTCGCGCGGCGGCGCGCCGAAGACCAGCACGTCAGCGGTTCCGGCTCGGATGCCGTGGTCAACGCCTTCGAGCGGCGGTTTGTTGCCGCTGGCGTCGGGTGGCGTAAACGCGGTTTTGTGGACGGCTGATACTTTTACCGGCGTGTTCGGAACCGCGGCAGTTGCAACCGTCACCACCGTCAGAGCCAGTGCACCCAGGGACATCATACCGACGCTGGCGTGCGTCATTGTTCTTGTGCGCATGGACACGAGACCTCCTTGTGGCTGAATTCGCTGAATTCCGGATGCGGCACGCGGCGTGCGAATGGATCAGTAGTAGCCCCATTCGTTGCGCAAATACTCAGCCAGTCCCCGATATTCCTGGTTGTTGGCCAGCGCGAAACTGTCGCCCACGCGATACGCGGAACGCAGTTTGGCGGTCGGAGCCGTCGCGTCCGGCGAAGTGAGCGCCTGCGCGATTTTGGCCTGATCTTGCAGCGAAATGCGCGGGCCGGCAGAGAACGCCTGGTTCGGCATGGCCTAAGTCTTGAAGACCATCCGGGTGACGCCGCTACGGTCATACTTCTTCAGATTGGCAAACGGCAGGACACCGCCGACGCATTTGCCGCTAACTACGCCGTCGTAGATGTTTTCCCAGCCCTTGGTGTTGACGATTACCGGCTGCCGCGCCGGGTTGTCGAACTGGGAGAGCAGCACCAGTGTGCCCAGGTTGGGCGGGGCATGCGTGCAGAAAGTGTAGCCCGCCATCTGGGAGAGCGCGGAGAATTTCTGTTCCTTCCGGACGATGACGGCGAACTCGTGACGCTCCGGAATTTTCACCAGGATATTGTGGTTGAGCTTTTCCATGCGGTAGCTGTTGAAGTGCGGACCGTCAAAAATGAGGTCATAGCTGCCCTTGAGCATCTCCGTGCGGTACACGCCCCAGGTGCCTGGGTACGTGTAAACGATCTTCTTGCCGATCACCTTGCTCAGGTACTCGGCGATCGGCTGGTATATCTCATTTCCCTGTTTCGACGTTTCACGCGGTGGTGCGGCGAAGACTAACGCTCCCTCGTCGCTCGCGATACGTTCCGGCAGACTCTCCTTCGCGGACGTTGTCGGGGAGGGCGAGAAGGCGACTTTTTTGATCGCCGTGGCAATGGCCTGCAGCGGTGAGTCCGATGAATCGGCGTGGAGCGTCGGTGTGGACAAGAGCGCGAACAGGCCCAGAATGCAAGACAGTTTGGAATTGATGTGCACGGCGACTCTCCTTGTTACACCGGCGTCCCCGGACGGTTAATCGTAGTTTTGGAAAAGCCGCGGATCCCTTGTCACTGACTTCAAGGGAACGGCCGTGTTTTCGGTAAGGGAAGAGCCTAGCCAAGGTTTTCTTCAAATCCAGCGGCACGAAATTTCCCGTGAGGAGAACCGACGATCGGCCTGTTGCAACCAGATGGCCGGCGCAACGGCGTGCCGCCAGCGGGCAGATTGGGTTGCCTATCGACGAAGAATAACGCGCCGCTTCCGTCCACCGGAAAACGGACGGAAGCGGCGACTGTTACACGAAGGTAATAAACAAGGCCGACGTCCAAATCTTGGCGTCGTCCACCTGACGTGCCAGCAGGTAGACGGGTCGGTGGCCATGCGGGCCATTCCGGGGTTCCAGCTCGATTTTACCTGCAACATCGCGCGGCGCGGAGTTGTCGCTCATACGCTCGAAGGCGAGGAACATGTCGATACCGGGTAGATTTTTTTTCAGCCGTCCCTGCGCCAGCAGCTCGGCACCGGTGATTTCCCATTCGAACGTTGGACAGTGCACGAACGGATTGCCCTTGAGCGGATCGCCGACCTTCACGTAGCCGTCAATCGTGCCCTCGACGCGGATCTTGGCGGTGGCGAGATGCGAAATGTCCAGCTCGATCGCATCCACGTCGCCGTAGGTGTCGCTCTTGAAACCGATGCTGGTCGTCGACTCGCGCCAGCAGGTCTCTTCGATGTGCTCGAAGCCGCGGCCGGCAAAGTCATTGATAACGGCGTTGGTGATGGTGATCTTTCCCTTCCACGCCGCCCACCGATAACGGTCCTTGACGCGCGCCCCGCCCCAGCGGAAACGCACCTTGCGCGATGAGTAACCGAGCTCTTCCTGCAGGTTACGGCGCCAGAATGCACCATCGTGGTCGTAGGCCACGATCTCGTCCCAGCCGGCGTCGCCGAGGAATCGGTAATCAAGCGTGGCTTCGCCCTTGTGCGTCAACTCGTCTCCCATGATGTGCTGGCCGCAGCGCAGAATGCCGAAGGTGCGCTCGCCGGTCGAGGCGAAGGTATGGCGCGCACGCAGGGCCTTGGCGATGTCCTTGCGCGTGAGACTAGGCGCGATCACGCCCGCCACGCCGCCCTTGGTGCCGAAAACCGCCGTGCCCGGCACGCCGCCACCACAGCGACCGCGGTGCTCGTCGCCGGCCATCGAGGCGCCAATCTTGTAGCCGCGTTCCATGGCCTCCTGATAAAGCCAACCGAAGTGGCCCCAAGAGGAACCGATTTCGATCAGACGTTCAAGTTTGGGGTAGTGCCAGTCGAGGATACAGCGCCGTCCGCCGACGTGCGGGATCAGCAGGTGGCCCTCCGGGTCCTTGGCGTACGCTGCCCACAGCTCTTCCAACGGCCAGGCACCCGGTTCGACCTGCGATCCTTTCGTTTCCTCGTTCCAGTCCACCGAGCGCACATGCTCGCCGGTCTTCAGAAACGGGAACTCGGGCTCGCCGTCGTGCAGGAACACGACGTTGTGGTCGCCGCCGGCGCACGAGGAACCGCACCATTCGGTGCCGGGATAGGCAACGAAGCCGCCGTCCTTCGTGATTTCGCGGATCAGCTCGACGGTCTTCTTCCAGCGCTCGGTGGTGATGTTGAAATCATTGTGAGCGAACGCGAGCACGTCCAGACCCGTGACGTCGCGACCATAGGTAAGGTTGTAGCGAGTCGAGTTGGTGCCAATGGTGTCGTCGGAATGCACGTGCAGATCGCAATAGTAGACGCGCGGTGCCTCGAGGTTCTTCTCGATGGTGGCGTAGAACGTCTGCGGTTTGACCCAAGGATGCTCCGGCAGGCGCGCCGTGACCGCGATCTCGCCAGGCGTATCGGCCGGGAGATCTTCCAGCAACAGCACGGCCCAACCTTTGGCCGCTAATGTGGCGTTCTTCTCGTACACCGTTTTACCATTGAGCGTCGCGGTGATCTCGACCTTTTCATCACGGTCCCAACAGGTGTTGCCCCACTCATCCTCGGCGCGCACACGCAGCGGGAATTTTTCGCCGAGCCTGACGATGCGCGAGCCGGCCCACTGGAGTTGCGCCGGTACGCCCGGTACGATCTGGATCACGAGGTCGGGGTTCACGGCGGCGAAGCGTGAGGTACCGAGCGGGTCGACGTAGCAGCGAATCTTGAAGTTCTCCTCGACGAAGGTCTGCACGCGCGTGCCCGGACCACCGAAACGGCGGTCGCCGAGACGGATGACAATGTGGTCGCCTGCCTTGAGATAACCGTCGAAGGTGTCGACAATCACCGCCTTCTGGAATGGGCGCTCATGGCCCTTTTGATCGAAGCGCACGCTCAACTTCTGCACTGTGGCGGGGCTTTGGCCCGGCAGCGTGGGTGCGGCGTGATATTCGGCGCTGATGTAGTTCGCGCCCTCGGGGTCGGTGGTCTGGAACAGCGCCCAGTCGGAATAGAAGCGGAAGGTGGCCTTGAACCAGGAGCCGTCAGCCATGCCGGAGGCGCCGAGCTCGTAGTCGATCACGATCTCCTGCCATGACCCGGCGACGATTTTTTCCACATTGCAGCTGACCTTGCCGAGAAACGACATGTTCTTGGTCTGCTGATACAACCCCGGCGGGGCGATGTAGTCTCCGAGACGCTGTTTGAGCTCGGCGGCGCTGAACGGCCGCTTGCCGATGACGCCGCCCGCGCCGGACGCCGCCTCCGCCTTTTCCCTCAGATCGGTCTCTGGTGTCTTACCCATATCGATGTACCTCTCATTGTTGCCAATGCGTTGATGAGTTCGTTTTTCCGCTCCGAGACTCACCCTATTTGAACGGCCACGGCGCGCTCGGATCCCAGAGCGGCATTCCAAGGAAGGCATACCACAACGCCATCACGCCAATGCCGTAGGCGATCGCGATCAGGATCGACAACCACCCGACCTTGGCGTAGTCCGCGGTGCTGAAGGTGTCGGTGCCATAGGCGATCACCGCCGCGGTGATCTGCGTCGGCAGCAGGTACGCAAACGTGTCGGTATCGGCGACCAGCATGGTAAAGGCGACCGGGTGCAAGCCCAGCTGCTTTCCGAGCTCGAACAGGATCGGGCCGAGCATCGCGATGGCGGCGACATTGGAGAGCATCCCGATTCTCATGATGTGGGTGCCGAGCATCATGATGAGGAGCACGATCGGCCAGGAATGCCCGGTGACGAGGCCGTGCACCTCGTTCGCCAGCCAGGCGGCCAGCCCCGACTTGCTCATGGCCCCCGTCAGGGTAATGGCCCCGCCGAGCAGCAGGAACGTCCCCCACATCGTGCGGTCCTGGACCTCCTTCCAGGTAAAGGGAAACAGGCCCGGGATGAACAGGATCAAAATGCCGATGAGGCCGATGATACCGAGCTGAAACGAATGCAGCTGGTAGATCGGGCTGCCCTTGCCCATCATGAACAGCAGGCCGATGCCCGCGAATACCAACAGCAATACCCACTCGCCCTTGGACATCCTGCCCAGGTCCTTGTGCATCTTGTGAATTGCGGAGTGCCCGCCGGCGATTTGGACCCGTTTGGTGCGGAAATGATGGCGCACCCACCACTGGGTCAGGGCGAACATGCCGAGATAGGGGAACTGCAGCAGCATCCAGTCGAGATAGCCGATCGAGTAGCCGTTCTTTCCGAAGATGTCGACCAGGATCATGTTGGGCAGGTGCGCGGTCATGATGAACATGCCGGTGATCATGCTGCCGTAGACCAATGTCTGGATCACGATCGCCTTCTTCGATTCGCGCTCCTCCGGAGTGTCGCCGAGCAGGTTGGTGACGCCTTTGATGATCGGGAGCAGGGTGGCGGCGCGCGCGACCGCCGCCGGGATCAAGAACGACAGGATCACGTTGACGAAGAAGAAACCCCAGATGACGCGCCCCACGTTCGAGGCGCGGATCTTGTCGAGGATCGCGAGCGCGATGCGCCGGTCGAGCTTGAGCAGCTGCATGAGCGCGCCCACCATGAGCGCGAACAGCAGCAGCCATACGACATGGCGCGTGAAGCCGACGAACACCGCCTCGAGCGGGGGCTGGTTCTTCACCCACGGGAGCGCGTGGGTGAGAATGAGCAGCGTCGGAATACAGATGCCGGTGATGCCGACCGGCATGGCTTCCGCCACCCACATCAGGCTGGCCCAGGCCACGATCGCCAGCACGGTCATGCCCTCTTCGGACAGTCCTTCCGGGCGGGGAAACACCCACATGATCAGGGCGAACATGATCCACGCGGCGAGGAAGCCGAACAGTACGCGATTCGGATTGCGGCCGCTTGTTTTGATGTTATCGGTGAGATAACCGATTATTCCGTTGCCACCGCTTCGTTCCACTACAGTCGCCATATCGGGTCACCTCGTGTCGTGTTAACGGCGTTGCCGGACATCGTCAGGTTGCTCTCTGGCCGGACCGCGATAACGGATGGTAATGCCCGGGATATTCCCGATCCGTATGCCTGAATTCCCCCTCAGATCCGGCGGACGATAAACGTTTTTTTGACGTCCCCAAAATTTAATGCGCAGAATATGGTCGAGGTGTAACCCCATTTCTGTCGGCCAGCCGACAATCAGCGGGTTTATTGCCAGGGAAAGCAATACATTGATCAATTACGGGATTGAACGACCAGGCGGGGTTGAATCAAAGATGCAGCCGGAGCAGTTTGAGCGGTTTTCGGATTTCATGGCGCGTCTATCCGCGCATGACCGGGATGATCTGTTGCACATCGCCGCGCAACGCAATGCGGCCAAGGGCGAATTGATCTTTCAGGCTGGCAGTCCCGGCAATAACGTTTATTTTCTGGAATCCGGCCGGGTCAAGATCTATCACCTGAGTCTCACCGGCAAGGAAATTCTCCTGTGGTTCTGTGTCCCGGGCGAGGTCTTCGGGCTTGCCGAGGCATGTCACAGCGGGGGCGGGCGCCAGGTATATGCCGAAACCTGCGAGTCGTCGCGGGTGCTGAGCGTTCGACAGGAGGACTTCAAGACCTATCTGGCGGCGCATCCGGCCGCCGCGTTGCTTGTCAATGACGTACTCGCTTGCCGTCTGCGCAGTCTCGGCAATGTCATTCAGAGTCTGGTTGCGAGCGACGTCAACGAGCGTGTTGCCCAGCTCCTTGTCCGCCTCGCCGCGAATCACGGGCGACGCGTACCGAACGGAGATGTCTATCTCGATATTCGCCTCACGCACCAGGAGATGGCCAACATGATCGGCACCACGCGCCAGAGCGTCACAAGCGCGCTCAATGCGCTGCGTCGCCTTGGTGTGCTCGATTTCGACGACCGTCACCGCCTCTATATTCATAGCGAACGCCTTTTGGATAAAACCGCCCTGCACGGAGCCGCAGCGACTAAGCGACACACCGCCTGAAGTCACACTTGACCGACAAGCGGCGGATTTTTCCATCCAATCGGTTTTACAGTCGTATATTCAGTCACCAATACTTTTTGGTTGTGTCCGGTATGTTCGCCGCATGAAATTGGGCGCGCCGGGAAAAAGGACGTAACGAGCAAAGGATCGCCGGATGGCACAGCCCGTTTCCTTGTGGACTCTGTTCTGGATCTTTTTCCGCATCGCCTGCACGAGCTTCGGCGGTTTCATGGCCATGATCTCGGTGGTTGAGAACGTGGTGGTGGAGCGAAAGAAGCTCATGGCGCATCACGACATACTCGACGGAATCTCGCTCGCTTCATTGTTGCCCGGACCGGTGGCGGTCAATCTGGTGGTGTACGTCGGCTACCGCCTGCGCGCCGGCGCCGGCGCACTGGTCAGCGCGCTCGGTGCGGTGCTGCCATCGTTCGCATTCATTGTCATATTGAGCGTCGCCTATTTTCGCTGGGGTCAGGTGCCCGCGGTCAACAAACTATTTATGGGATTCATTCCAGCGGTGACGGCGATCATCGTAAGCGCTGCCTGGAACATGAGCCGCAAATCCGTCGCTGGTGTTCGTGAAGGGGCCATTTCCCTGGCCGCCTTCGCGGCGCTCCTCGAAATCGGCGGGTTTTACAGCACGCTCGGCATAATCGTCGCTGCCGGTACTGTCGGCTGGTTGTTGTTCCGCGAGGCGCCCGGCGCGCCCTCCAAGCCGGATGAAAAGCCAACCAAGCCTCGGCCGGAATTCAATATCAATGCGCTCGCGCTGAGTACCGTGCCGTTGGCCGGTGTACCGCTGTGGAGCTTGGATCCATCGCTTGTTTCGAAACTTTTCGCCGTATTCGCCGGCATGAGCGTCATGCTTTTCGGAGGCGGTTACGTCTTTATTCCGCTCATTCAGGAAATCGTGGTCAGCCACCACAAGTGGGTTACGACGCAAGAGTTCGTGGATGCAATCGCTATGGGCCAGGTCACGCCAGGACCGATCCTGGTTAGCGCAGCCTTTATTGGTCTCAAGGTCGCTGGCTTCGCCGGCGCGGTGGCGGCGACCGCAGGCATTTATCTGCCCCCGGCGCTGCTGATGGTTACCAGTACCCATGCCTTGGAGCGTATCAAGCGTTCGGTTGCCATCCAGGCGGCACTGCGCGGTGTGCGTCCGGCTGTAATCGGCATGATCTTCGCCGCGGCAGTGGTCGTGGGCAGAACGTCTGTGCCCGTGTGGTACTCGGTGCTGATCTTTGTCGTCGCGCTTTATGTGCTGGTGCGTTGGCGCCTGGATGCCGTATGGATCATACCCGCCGCCGGCGCGGTGGGTTGGTGGCTGTATTAAGGAAGCCCTCACATGAATCCCTACTTCGCGGCGCTCGTTCGTACTGCCAGAAGATTTTTTGCTCGTTCGTCTTGCCATACGACGAGGAAGCGCGCCGCCGATGGCGCGTATTACGCATCGTAATTATTAATACAGGGAGTCATTGCCATTCCTATCTTCATGATCGGAACCCAACGTTCGGGCTCGAACCTGCTGCGCCTGATGCTGAACGAACTGCCCCGCATCGCCGCGCCGCATCCACCGCATATACTGAGCCGCATGCTGCCGCTGGTGTCCAACTATGGCGACCTCGAAAAGCCCGGCAATTTCACCCATCTGGTGGACGATGTCTGTCGACTGGTTGAGCTCAATCCGGTTCCGTGGGAGGGAGTTTCGCTGCTGCGCAAGGATATCCAGCAGCGCTGCCGGCGTCACACGCTCATGGCCGTGTACGAGGCGGTATACGACACCATCTCCGAGGCGTGGCAGGCGCGCACCTGGTGCTGCAAGAGTCTCGCCAATATTCAATACCTCCCCCAGATCGAGGAGCATTTCCGCAGCCCGCGTTACATCTACCTGTACCGCGACGGGCGTGACGTGGCTGTATCGTTCCGTAAGGCCGTGGTCGGCGAAAAACACTTCTATCACGTCGCCAAGGAATGGGCCGTGACGCAACAGCTCGCGCTCGGGATGCGCGATCGCATCGGACCGAGCCGTTTCTTCAGCATCAGCTATGAGTCGCTCACGAGCGAGCCGGAAATGTCCATGCGGCTGCTGTGTAAATTTCTGGGTGTGCGCTTCAACAAAGCGATGCTCGAGTTCTACAAGTCGGACGAGGCCAGGCGCGCGGCCGAGTCGAGCGAACTGTGGGGCAACGTGGTCAAACCGATCATCGCGGACAACACCCGGAAGTTCCTGCGCGAGGCTTCGAAAGAGGACATCCGTATTTTCGAGTCAGTGGCGGGCGACGTGTTGGGTGCCCTGGGTTATGACCGCGTATACGTTCCGCGCGGCGCCGAGATGACATTCAGCGCGGAGGACGTCCAACGCTTCGACGAGGAAAACCTGCGGCTCAAGGAAGAGGTGCTCGATCGCACGAACGCCGCTGACCGTAGGCGACGCGACCGGCAGGCGGCTCTGATTCAGGAGATCCGTGAGCGCGGCCAAATGCCGCCCCCGGGGATGCGCGCGATCGCCTGAAACCATACCCGCTACTGCAACCCCAGGTCCTTGAGCTTGCGAGTGAGAGTATTGCGGCCCCAGCCGAGCTTCTTGGCCGCGTCGAGTTTGCGACCGCCGGTGTGCTTGAGCGCGGCCTCGATCAGGATGCGCTCGAAGCTGTCGTTGATGTCCTTGAAGATCTCGCCCTCGCCGCGCGCCAGCCGCTGTTCGACGATATTCTTGAGCCGTGCCTCCCAGTCGGCGCCGCGCTCACCGTCGGCGCCGGCGGTGAGCAGTTCCGGCGGCAGGTCTTCGACCCGCACGATCTGTCCGGGTGCCATGACCGTCAGCCAGCGGCAGGTATTCTCGAGCTGGCGCACGTTCCCGGGCCAGGGCAGCCGGGACAGATATTCCTCGGCCGGCGGCGCAAGTTGCTTGGCTTCCACGCCCAGTTCGACAGCGGATTTCAGGAGGAAATAGCGGGCCAACGCCGGGACGTCCTCACGCCGCTCACGCAACGGCGGCAGGTGGATGCGTATCACGTTCAGGCGGTGGAACAGGTCTTCGCGGAATTTGCCATGTTGCACCCTGTTCTCCAGGTCTTGATTGGTGGCGGCGATGATGCGCACGTTGGTTTCCACCTGCTCGTGACCACCCACGCGGTAGAACTTGCCGTCCTGCAGCACGCGCAGCAGGCGGGTCTGTAGAGCCGATGGCATGTCGCCGATTTCGTCTAGGAACAGCGTTCCTCCGTTGGCCTGCTCGAAACGACCCCGGCGCTGATGCGTGGCGCCGGTGAAGGCGCCCTTTTCGTGACCGAAAAGTTCGGATTCCAGCAGCTCGCTCGGAATCGCGGCGATGTTGATGGCGATAAAAGGCTTGTCGGCGCGCGGACTGTGGTTGTGAAGCGCGCGCGCCACCAGTTCTTTGCCGGTGCCCGACTCGCCGTTGATAAGCACGTTGAGATGCGAACCGGAAAGCCGGCCGATGGCGCGGAACACTTCCTGCATCGAGGCTGCCGAGCCGATGATGTCCGGGGCACGGTCATG
>Ga0187774_10000405_pt1 | contig 14764 bp, 14 predicted proteins | sample 0216_BV02_MP05_2_FD_133152 | JGI IMG/M metagenome (GOLD analysis project Ga0187774, IMG submission 133152) | Tropical peat soil microbial communities from peatlands in Department of Meta, Colombia - 0216_BV02_MP05_20_MG | ecosystem: Environmental > Terrestrial > Soil > Wetlands > Peat | place... | reverse complement strand
CCCATGACCAAGACTAGGATTCCGAGGTTAAACATGATCCGAGCAAGATTTGGCTGCATGTCTGAATCTCAGTTTCTCTAACCTCAGTGTTATAATCCCTTCGGCATGGAAGCATCAGGATCCAGCGGCTCGATGCCTAATGTGAACCGACCGTCAAAAGGCATGACCAAGCCCACTGCCAATGGTATGGTGTTGACGAGGATCTCGGAACCGGTCAGGGCCCTGATCAAAGATATGGGGCTTGAGGAATTGACTGAGCCTCAGCTCATGGCGATTCCGAAGGTGATCTCTGGCGCCAATGTACTGATAATCGCCCCAACTGGAAGTGGAAAGACGGAGGCAGCGCTGATACCCGCGTTCGATGGCCTGCTAAAGCAGAAACCAACCGAAGGAATTCGGCTCCTCTACGTGACGCCCTTGAGGGCCCTGAACCGGGACATGCTGGGCAGAATCACCAGATGGGCGACCAGACTGGGTCTTTCTGTTGAGGTGAGACACGGGGACACCCCACCCGCCCAAAGGAGGCGCCAGTCTGTCAAACCGCCAGACCTCCTGATAACGACGCCTGAGACCCTACAGGCCATTCTGCCAGGGAAGAGGATGAGGGAGAACCTGAGGTCCCTGAGATACGTGATCTTGGATGAGATCCATGAGATAGCCGAGACCAAGAGGGGCGCCCAGCTGTCGATCGCGCTCGAGAGGTTGAGAACAGCCGTCGGCAGGGACTTCCAGAGGATCGGCCTTTCTGCGACTGTGGGATCTCCGGAGGAGGTCGCCAAGTTCCTAGCTGGGGCGGATAGGCCCGTTGAGGTCGTTCACGTGAGGGTCCCCAAGGAGTATCGATACTGGATAGAATGGCCTGAGCCCAGCGAGGAGGATCATGACTTAGCCGCTGTGCTCTGCACTTCGCCTGAGGCGGCTGCTAGGATCGCCAGAATAAGAGAACTTCCGGACGAACACGAGTCGACTCTGGTCTTCGTGAACAGCAGGCAGATCGCAGAGATGCTTGCCCTGAGGCTTGGTTCGATAGATCCCAAGATCGGAATCCACCACGGCTCGCTTTCGAGGGAGGAGAGGGAACGGATAGAGGAGGACTTCAAGCAGAGGAGACTCAAGGCGATCATCTGCACCAGCACGCTGGAACTGGGCATAGACATAGGGCACGTGGACTTTGTGATTCAGTATCTGTCACCGAGGCAAGTCGGACCGCTGATACAGAGGGTTGGGAGGTCAGGCCACAAGCTGGGGCTGACATCGGAGGGCCTGATAATCACCGCCTTCACTGATGATGCTCTCGAGTCGATAGCCGTAGTCAAACGCGCGATGGAGGAAAAGGTCGAGAGAACCCACATTCATGAGCTGGCACTCGATGTCTTGGCTCATCAAGTAGTCGGGTTTGCCATGGACATGAACGGGGTTGAACTCAAGGAGATACTGAAGAAGTTCAGAGCAGCCTACCCGTTCAGGGACATTGATGCAAGTACTCTTGAGAATGTTGTCTCCTACCTAGATCGGCTTCGCCTGCTTAGGGTCGACGGCGATGAGGTCGTTCCGACCAGGAGATCCAGACAGTACTACTTCGCCAACCTCTCGATGATACCCGACGAGAAGAGGTATCCTGTTGTCGACCTGACCACTGACAGAGTGGTCGGGACGGTTGGCGATGAGTTCATAGCGACTAGGGCTAAGCTCGGCCTGAACTTCATCTGCAGAGGACTCGTCTGGACGATCCAGAGCATAGCGGATGATGGGAGGGTCTACGTCACACCAGTTCAGGATCCCAGAGCCTCGTTACCCGGCTGGGATGGCGAGATATTGCCTATGCCGTTCGAGATCGCGGATGAAGTCGGCAGACTCAGGCGTCTCATCGCATCCAAGTTGGCGGAGATCGACACCAAGCAGACGTCCGAGTGGCTGAGCCGAACGTTCGGAGTGGAGAGCGACGTTTCACGGAAGGTAGTCGAGGAGATAGGGGAACACATCAAGACCGGCGCACCGCTGCCATCCGACCGGACCATATTCGTCGAGGGTTTTGACAGGTTCCTCATAGTCAACGCTTGTCTCGGAGAGCTTGCGAACAGGGCTCTCGGCTACATGATCGACAGAAGGCTCTCGCGCAATGGCATGATAAGGAACTGGTGGGTCGATGGATACAGAATTCTCGTTGAGCTCCCGACCGAGGTCACCCGGGACAACCTTGCCACCTTGGTGCGTGAGGCGATCCCAAGCACCGCTGATGAAGCCCAAGAGGATTTCGACGCTAGAGTTGCCGAGAGATTCCCGTTTGGCTACTACATGAAGTTCGTGGCGGAGAGGTTCGGGGTGATAGAGAGAGGACTGACCCTTTCAGAGGAAGCCCTTCTGGACATCTACCACAGGTTCAAGGAAACACCGATAGGTCAAGAGACCATGCGCGAGGTCCTGCTTGAGAAGATCGACATCGAGACCGTGAAACATGTCCTGTCAGAGGTTTCAGCTGGCAAGATCAAACTGGTGGCATGGTTCTCTGAGGAGAGAGCCACTCCCATCTCGTACCACATCATTGACAGGTTCGCAGAGATCCCCGAGACGATGGCCCCTGAGCGCGTCGAGAAAGACGTGCTGGAGCGCATCAGGAACTCAGTGATGTTCTCTAGAGTCGACCTGATATGCGTTGATTGCGGGCGGAGATTGGAGACGTCGAAGATATCCGACCTTCCGGAGAAACCAAAGTGTCCTAACTGCGGATCGAATTTGCTCGCCATCCTGCCGAGATATAGACAACATCTTGAGGACATTATTGTGAAGCGGGTCCAAGGGGCGACATTGAATGAGGAGGAGAGGGAGCTTCTGTCGAGATTGAGGAGGACCGCGGACATAGTCAGTTCCTACGGTCGAAGAGGGCTCGTCGCGCTCTCGGTCTATGGAGTGGGACCACAGACTGCGATGAGAATTCTGTCGCGGATGCAGTACGACGAGGACGAGTTGTTCAGAGACCTCTTGGAGGCCAAGCTGAAGTACGTGCAGACCAGACAGTACTGGGATAGAAGATAGCGGATCAAGACTGACCCTAGAAGACGATAGGATACGACTCATGTCCCAGTGTGTTCCAGCACATGAACGAATTCGCTCATGTTCTCGGCGTCTAGGATCTACGAAGATAGTTCTGCGATTCCAATGGATCTCGCTTTCGTCGTTAAGCTTTTAATCGGTGACATCATGTTCACTGCCGAGTGCCGGAAGGCCGGGATATGAAATGCCCGAGGGCCCAGAGGATCCCGGGTAATCGGCTAGAAAGAAGGCCAAGGCGCCAGACTCATAATCTGGAGATCGCGGGATCGAAGCCCGCTCCCGGCACTCACCCCAGACCAATGAGAATGCGCTAATGTCTCTGCAGATGTACGTCGATCCTCCGTTGAGTGACCCGTAGCTTCTCATGTGAGTGCAGAGGCTCGGGCGCTCGAACTCAAGATACTACGTAGAATTCGTGATCGCAGACGTCGTCTCCGTCCATCAGGGTCTTGGTTCTCTTGAACCCTAGACGAGGGTTGTATGCCCTTATAGCGGGCTCATCGGTGTCGCAGAACCAGTGGCCGATGTCCGTCGCGTTCAACGATGAGAAGGCCTCCGCCCACATACATTTCGTGAAGTTGTACTTGACCCTGTTAGGTTCATCTGCAACTCGGACCCACTGGTGCGTAACCCTGCAGCCTCTGTCCAGATTGTCACAGAACTCATGCAGGTCCTTGCTCGGATCGCCGGGCGTCTTTCTGCTCTCTCTGACTCCCATGTAGGCTTGCCTCGCCAATTCCTTGCCCTCCTTTCCGTACTGACGTTCAACCGCCCGAACGACTGCAACAAAAGAGGAAACGTAACCGTAGGCAAGACCTCTGATCTTTTCTTCGTACTCTTTCGGGGTCATGACAACTTCTCGCCAGAGAGGTGCGGTTTATTGGCTTTGCCCAAGGGGAAAGCCAAGGTCATGAACCGTCAGGAGTAGTATCTCTTCAGAACCCTAAGAGCATTCAAGGTAATCCATTTGCTGGGCTTGTCCTTCCTCTCTATGTTCACCTGAAAACGACCGTTGAATGTATCTTCAAGCTTCCACCTGCTTTGCTCGTCCTGCTTAGAAACAACTAAGTCCACAGCCTCTTGCATTCGCCTGTCCTTGTATCCCAGACCTGTCATGACGCCGAGGATCTCCAACACATCCGTGTTGTACATCCGCGGGAAACCGAACTTCAGCCAACCTGGCTTCGATACCTTGGAAAGGTTGTGACTCCTCTTGTGGATGTGGTGTATGAGCATGTACTCTGCACCTTTCGCTAAGGCAGCCCTTACCTCCTTGTTTCTCCTGCCTTCTGGTATCTCGGCTAATGCTTTCAGAGCCTTGACCACCCCCATGTGACAGGAATGCTTTCCAAGGCAGTTGTCGTTCTTTCGATATGGCCAGCCTTCTAGAGCGCGTTCAGCTCCGTCGTCGAACCGTTGATATCGTGTGATCCAATCTATTCCATGTTGAACCCTTGGGTCCTCCAAGTGACCCAGTCTTATCAGGCTCCAAACCATGTTGCCGGTCAGACATGGGATGACTCCACCGTGTTGGCCCCCTTTTTCCTTTGACCCGAGGTAGGCGAACCCTCCGCTCTGCCGATCTTGTGAGTTCTCGAGGATGAACTCACATGCTTTCTTAACTTTGGTGTTGTTGCCATTTGCACCGAGTTCGGCCAAGATGATCAGTTGCCACACGCCCCCCTTGTACTTCGATCTGAAGTAGAATTCCTCAGGGCGTCCCCAGTAGCCTCCCCCCTTCTCCTTCGCTAGGATCTTTGGAACAGGTCCGATCTTCATGATCTGATCTTTGGTCTCGATCACCTCTGAATCATCATGGGTCCGACCCAAGATGTCTACTAGCGTGAAGTGCTTGACGGACGGATTGTCGCTCTCGAGTAACCAATCCGTCGGGTCTGATTTCAGAAAAGATCTCCACTTCTCCATCTGTAGTGCCCTCCGTTCTTCTCATGAGGTCTAAATGGTTTCGCCCGTGGAAGGCGTGGTCCACTGCGACCAACGACATCGCCGTTAGTGGCTTGTGTTGAGGCGCCCGGACAGGGACTTTCACGGAAGGCCCGTTTTGAACCCTGGAGCCTCTTTAGAGGCACAGACTTAGCAGGCCTGCCCCTTACCAGTCTAGCTGACCGCGGAGACTAGGGAATCCGGGCTGACCAGCTGATTGGCACCTGCCTTTTTTAGTCTTTGGATAGCTGAAGCAGATGATGACGGATTGGCAAAGATGGTCGACGCTGAATTCCAATAATGTAGTCAAAAATGATTAAAAGCCGTGTCCTGAACTTGTGGTCAGCCCTGGTAGCTCAATCTGGTGGAGCGATGGCCTTGTAAGGCGATCGGGACAGCCATTGGTCGAGGGTTCAAAACGGATTCGCTGAAAATCCCTCCCAGGGCTTAACAACCCGGAAGAATTATCCTTGTAGATGCAATTCAGGATGGACTGCTGACCCTCAACAACGAACGCATCTCTCTGTCCAGACGTATCAGACGTTTGACTGAGAGGTGGTTCGGCCCAAACTTCTTCCTGTACTGCTTTATCGTGTTTGAGAACGGGACTTCCCTGTTCCCTTCAACTAGTTTGTCTGCATAGCTGACCAGTTTCTCTTCTATTGTCTTTGGACTGAGATCGATGTCCATCTCGAAGAGCTTCTTGGCCTCGCCCTTGCCGATTCCCCCTCCGACATGACATTCAACCACTCGAGCCAGATCCTCTGGATAGCCGGCCTTGCGGATGATCTCTCCGCCTTCTACGCCGTGAGAGACTTGGTGCGTCTTTGCTCTGCCGATATCGTGAAGCATAGCGCCGGCTAGCGCGAGATCCGTGTTGACGTGAATCTTTCTGTCCTTCAGCTTCTGCAAGAGCCGCGAGACTACTTCCGCTACCTTCTCACAGTGTTTCACGACCTGTTCAGAGGCACCCTCAGAGATCAAGAGTTGTCTCGCCTGCTCAAGTGTCGGATACGGACTCTTCCTCTCCGCGACCTCCTCCTTGACGTCCCCCTCCAAGAGCATCAACCTCTCCTCAAATCTCTTAATTAAATCTGAATTGTCGACTTGGAACAGCGGGTTGTTGCACGTCGGACATCTGTAGAAAGACTCCATGGCCTCTTCGAACGTGAGCCTCTTATGTGAGGGATCACCACAGTGAAAGAACATGTGTGACCGGAGGTACTCAAGCTTCGTCCTGATCTTGCTCGCGATCACCCGTTTCATGTTCATTATGTAGCCCTCAAGCTGGTCTATGGCGGGAGACCAGATGTAGTAGGTCTTCTGACTCTCAGGGTCTTTCTTCTCTTCGTATCTGGCCAGTCCTAGGCTCAGCAGCTTGTACAGCGTCCTCCTGACGCTTGGGAGCCTCAGGTTCGCGTGATTCGCTATCTGTTCATCAGTGGCTGACTTGAGCGTGATAAGCGCGGCCACGACGCCTGCAGCGTCATCTCCTCCGACCACGCCCGCCACCTTGACGTAGTGGTCGTATGCTTCGGCAGATTGCATATGATATATAGAGACGGCACCAGCAGAAAAACCTTAACCTTCGGACCTCTTTATAGCCTCTTTGCCGGGTCGCTTGGGCTTCATCACCACCAGCTTCCCTGACGGAGAAGGAACTACCACCATCTTGGGCTCTCTGTGGTAGATTGCCATCTCCTTTCCCTCGAACAGTCGATCTAGAAACAGCGCAAGAGCGGATATCTCAGAATGGGGTTGTCCAGTGACTGCCAAGTTCAGATTCGCAAGCGAATATATGATGCCGGGCACCTTCTTGCCTCCGACTACCACGAGGAGCTTGTCCTCCCTCTGCCTGACAGGTCCCAAGTACTTCTCGAACGGTAGCCCATACATTGTCAGATGGACGACGAACCCAGTTTCCTTCCATCCCTGAATCGTCTTCTCGGGGCTTGAGATGAACTTGACTTGGAAGTCGCCTCCCCAGTTTGCGGTAATGTTGTTGACACTCTCCTCGACATTCCTGTCCTGCTCTCCTTCGATCAACATGCCCTTCGCGCCCAGAGCCCTTGCCGTCAGTGCCAGATGGGTTGTGACCCTCCTGTCTCTGAACGGCCTGTGGCCTAGCCTTAGAACCCACGCTTCTGGTCGGAGCCTAGTCTCAACTTTCCTCATTTTCGTTGAGTCTCCTCATCTTGGCGACTTCTCCGAGCGTTAGCGTCGAATCGCTCTTAGTGGCTAGCGTGTCCATGTCGTCCGAATACGTCTCGACCAGTTTGACTCCCAGCGAGCGCTCAATCTTCCTCAGATCGGATATGCTGGGGGTGATCTTCTCCCCCTCTGCTTTCCTGATCAGTGACTCCCTCATCCCTATCACTCGAGAGAAGTCCTCCACGGACATACCTTTGGCTTCTCTGGCCTTGTGCATCAGTCGACCGTACCCCTGCACGGGCCTCAAGGACAACTCCAGCTCCTGCTTTGGAACTGATGGTTTGGGCTGGGGCAGTGCGAACGGCTCCTTTCGAACCACCTTTGGCTTCACCGGGGCCACGTCAATATCCGGTACGCGGGTTCGTACCCTCGTCCTCCCCTTCGAGCACTCGGCACAGACATGAAGCGTGGCTCCCCTCACGAGCACCAAGGACATCTTGCCTTGGGTTCTTCTGCCGCAGATCTCACAGTACACGTTCCGGTGCTGAGGTTCAAGTGCTTATCTCTATTTCGTGAGGCCCCCCAGCAGAACCGAGCACACTCAGTCTCTTAGCAGTAGTATCGCTTGGGCCAGATCGCCCTTCGCAGAGACCAAGGCCGCCTTCGCTTGCTCAAGACTCTTGCCCGTTCGCTGAGCCACCAAAGCCACGTCTTCCTCTGCTGGCACATATTCTTCTTCTTCCTCGGCTTCGCCCTCTTCTTGCAGGATCTCCTCGGTCCCTACTACCTGATACATCGTCTGGCCGGGTGAATTCACCTTGTAGACCGAGGGGTTTCTGATGACCCTAGTCGTGTCTTTGCCGACTATCCTAACTTCCTTCACTCCCGGCAACTCCTCTAGGTTGATGCCAAGCCTCTTCAGCAGGCGCTCCTGCTCTCGGTTCGATACGCGCCTGGCCACGATAATGCACCTGAAGGTCCTACTGTGGGAATCCTTCTATCGGAATGAGGGTCAGCGTGTTCCGGACCCCATCAATCTTCCTGATCCTCTCCGAGACCGCTTCCTTGAGAGTCTCAGGGTTGTCAGCTTTGACTTTCAACACAATGTCGTAAACACCATACACAACCCAAGCCTCGATTATCTCGGGTATCTTCCTCAGTTCCGCGATTATCTTGGACTCAGCACCTATCTCTACGTTCACCAACACAAACGCGTGCGTGAATGGCATCTTCTCTACCTCTCGTTTAACTCGACGGCACTTCTGGTTATAAGAGTTTGGGGTGTGGAGCCGGCCAAATCTACCCGGAGGAATATGTGAGATAGGTGGGGCCGGAGCGACTCTCACCTTCCGCAGGATTTGAACGCTCATAAACGGGTTTCTTCCCAGCTCCAACCTCACCTCATCCCCGTGAGGGTCGGAAGACCCATTCATGTGGCTGGAGCCCTTGACGGTCTTTGCGAGGAGGCTGTCGTCCTGCCTAGCTAGACCACGGCCCCACCTCGAGCCCCTCGATGTGGTTTCGGTTATAATCTTTGTGTGTGCCGCCGCTCAGTGGACGACCAACGTCCCGACCTTTTCGCCGTTCACGGCCCTTTCGATGTCCTCAACTCTGGATCCAACAAACATCACCTTGGCTTTCGACTTGCGAAGGATCTCCAGCGCTACCAAATCGAGTGGGCTGTAGTCACCTGCCTCGGTGCTGCTCCGCCGGAGAACGATCTTCTGCAGTTCGTCGTAGGTCACCCTTTCTTTCAGTTTCGCCGAGGGTTCCTTGGTCGGATCTGAATCGTATATTCCGCCGACCTCCATGCTCTTTATGAACAGGTCAGCCCCCATCACTTCAGAGGCTATAGCGGCGACTGCATCAGTGGAATGTCCCGGAGTCAGGCCACCCATCACTACCACATCTTTTGATGAGACAGCACTCTTCAACTCTTCGACCGACTCAGCCGGTTTGGGGTACGCCTTCTCTCCAAGGGCCGCGATGAGCAGACGAGCGTTGAGCTTGGTCACTTCAATGCCGATCAGATCTCTGAATGCTCCGTCACAACCCAGCGTCTTTGCCGTCTGTATGTACTCGCGAGCTTGGGGGCCTCCGCCCACTACGACCACAAGCTTGTGGCCTTGACTGACCAACGAAGACAGTAGTTGAGCCGCGGCCTTGTAGGATTCAATCTTCGGGGGATAGTCGACCATGGAGTGACCGAACTTCACAGCTATCCTCAACTCAAAATCTCCTCTGCAGGATTTCGAAAAGGAATCTATTTAAAGCATGAAAGGCGTGTCGTTGATTTGTTCGATGTCAACAGCCGAGCAGATCAGTGAGAGCAGGCTCTCTATCCTACTCAGGATCCTGCGCGGCAAGAAGGGAAGGGGGACCGAACTCATCAGTCTCTATGTGCCACCGGGAAGGCAAGTGAGTGAGGTCATGGAGACGTTGAGGGATGAGCATGGGAAGGCGTCGAACATCAAGTCTCGCACCACTAGAGGGCACGTGCAAGAGGCCTTGGTTAAAGTGATGCAAAGATTGAAGGCCTATGACAAGGCGCCCGAGATGGGCCTCGTGATATTCTGCGGAGCTATACCCAGAGGGCCGCCTGGCTCGGAAGTCCTAGAACTATACGAGCTGGTTCCGCCCAAGCCCGTGAATGTCTCGTACTATAGTTGCGATGACGGCTTCTACTTGGAGCCACTGCTCGAGATGGTGAGACCGCAGGAAATTCTCGGGATTATCCTGATAGAGAACTCGGAGGCCACGATCGCGAAGGTCGAAGGCAAGAGCGTGGAGATACTGGGGAACTACACTTCGGGCGTGCCAGGCAAGAGTAGCAAGGGAGGCCAGTCCGCGAGAAGATTTGAGCGGCTCAGAGACATGGTGTTGAATGACTTCTACACTAGGATCGGAGATCACGTGAATGATGCGTTCCTTGCAATACCCAAGCTCACCAGAATCATAGTCGGGGGGCCAGGCAACACCAAGCAGGAATTCCTCCGGGGTAACTACCTGAACTACCAGCTGAAGGACAAGATTGCAGCGATAGTTGACACGGCTTACACAGAAGAACAGGGCGTCAAGGAAGCCTTGGAGAAAGCGTCGGAGAAACTCGAAAGGATTGAACTGGTGGAGGAGAGGAAGATGGTTCAGAGGTTCCTGTCTGAGGTCTCGAAGGATTCAGGGTCGGCAATCTACGGGGAGAAGGAAGTCACACATGCACTCGAAGCTCACAAGGTGCAGACGCTGCTGATATCTGAGGATTTCGATGACGTGGTAGTGAAGGTCTCATGCAGCTCATGCGACTACACGGAGGAGAGGAGGGCGAAGGAACCAGAGCTGGAGCTGTTTCTCTCTTCGGTGAAATCAGAAAGGTGTCCCAAGTGCACGAACTTCACGCTCACCGCGGAGCCGTTGCATCGGGTGTTTGACCAGCTGCTGGAAAAGGCAGAGCAAGCAGAGGCGAGCGTGGAGGTCATCTCGTCGAAGACCGAGGAAGGAAGGATGCTGCTGAAGGGGTTCGGCGGCGTGGCCGCGATACTGAAGCACTGAACTGAAAAGTTAAAACCGGAACCAAGGCGAAAGCACGCAGTGGGCCAGTGGCCTAGGATGGTTAGGGCGTCCGTCCTTCATCGGGGCGATGCTGATATCTCTGGCTGAGACCGGGAGGTCGGCGGTTCAAGAGGGTGTCTGAAATTCCGCCCTGGCCCACCACACAACTGTTAAAATACGCGAGACTGATGAGGAAGTTGGGCCGGTAGTCTAGGCTGGTACAGACGTCGGATGGTGCACACGCTGGCTTCGCAAGTGACTCGGAAGAGCCAGAGACCGCGGGTTCAAGTCCCGCCCGGTCCACTCGCATCCTTTTTTATTCAGAACGGTCGTCTCCCGAGCGATCTACTTACGTATCCTTCCATCAAGTTCGTTGATCTTGGCTTTCAGGTGTGTCAGCGTCGCGCGTGAAGAAGTGCCTCCACGGTCTTCAGCCTAATCAGATCCTCTCTTTCCATCTCGTCGAGCTTCGAGACGATCTTCTTCCTTTGGTGCAACAGGTTAGGGATCAGTACATTGTCAAGGGCCTTCTCTGAAGCTGATGATGTAATAGCCAGAGGTGTGGCAGACAGTCTTAGGTTGTTCGTACCCAGCTTGGGAAGCAAGCAGAGTAGCATCTCAGGCTACTGTACTGCGTGCGATGACGGTTGCGATAAATGGCTTCTTCACTTCTCGCCTGTTGCTTCAGTCCTAGACAACATGCTGCGCTTGAGCTCGATCGCCTCGAACACATGTCCATCTGCGCTCTTCAAGAGCTTGGTTGCCTCTTCCGGGGTGACGCCAGTTTCCACCATCACCAAGGCCGACTTCAGATCTCTGTCCGACTCCTCAAACGCGGCGTCTGCCTTCTTGTAGTCGGCCCTGGTCAGCTCCATCATTATTCGCTTTGACCTCTCCCTGAGCTCGGCGCTCGCAGGTCTCATGTCCACCATTCGACTATTCTCAGCCGCAATGCCTAGTTCACTGTATGTGTCCGCGACCCACCGATTCAGCTCGCACGCGACTAGCACTTCAACGGCCGGTTATTTCGCGCCTAAGCTGATTTCTGGAGAGTTATCTCGATAGTAGAGACGTTTCGCTCCCTGAAGCCCTCTTCTCTGGGTGGCATGACTTCGGTTCCGATCTTGATCTCCTTTATGACCAAGACATCCTTGAGGAACCTTCTCTTCAGTATTTCGACCGAGTCCACCGCCGTCGAGATGGCTCTTCCTCTTGCTCTGAGTATTGCATCGTGTCCGCTCGTGATCTGCATGAACGCAGCTGTTGCGTAGACTAGCGGACTCTTCTTGCCGATGAAGATGATGTTCGATGGGATCCTAGGAGCTTCTGGTTTTGGACCTTCTGATTCTTCCATTGGTTTCTTCGCCATCTTGGGAGTCCACGGCATCATTTAATGCTTTTGCGTGCGTCGCGCGAGGGAGAGAAAAGCGCAGATTCGCTGTTGTCGGCATGGGTTCAAACCCCTTTGGGCGTGGGAACCGCCGCACTTGCACTAGTTCCGGTTCAGAACCGACTGGTCCCACGTGATCTGCTCATGTACACCAAAGGTGAATGACCTCGGGCGCGAGTGGATCATGATGTCGAAACCGCGCATCCAGCATCCATCTAAGCGTAGGTCTTGGTGAGCCGTTTGGATTCTGGCTCACGCATTTTCTCGAGTAGCTTCATTCCCTGCAACAAGACCCGTGAAAGATGGAAAGGTCCTTTCCATAGTGAACCTTTGAGCCTGCTCGCCGGTGTGCCGTCTCGGTGAAGGTATGCAAACCATTCTCCGTACTTGGGGTCGGGGAAGTGCCTGAAAGTGTATTCATGTACTTTGTCATACCAGTCAAGATATTTCCTCCTATGGGTTAGGTAATATGCCAACAGAAGACCATAGATCGTCTCGGTGTGTACCCACCAGAGCTTCATATCCCATTCAAGCCGTAATGAAGGTCTGTCTTCTAGATCTACAAAATAGAAAAGCCCTCCGTTTTTCCTATCCCATCCCCACTTCAAGGACCAGTCTATGATGTCCAATCCAGCATTGACCAAAGATGAATCGTTCCGGTACATTCCTTCATGCATGATGAGCCAGGCCACTTCGATGGAATGACCAGGGCAGACTTCCCTCCCTTCGGGCGAATCAAGAAACTCGCCATTGAGGCCTACTGTTTCAAGCAAAGCGTGCTTATCGCGCTTCAGGAAGTGATTCAAGATCTGATGGATCGAATCATCGATCACCTCCGTATACAACGGGCTAGAATCTATCTCCCTCATCTCCTGACTTATGCATATCATCATCATCCGGTAGGAAAGCGATTTTGACTCACGTGTCTGTGGAAGCACCTTCGGAGGGGTTGTACTGTCAGGGCTTCTGAATAGCCTCACTACCAACTGATATGTGTCTTTTGCGCGCTGAAGCGCTTCATCACTTTTTGTAGCCCTGTAGTATTGGACGAAGGCCATGACCGCGAACATCTCAGAGAAGAAATAGCGCCTTTTCCTCAGTGGTCTACCATCACGTGTGACCTCAAAGAACATTCTGCCGTCGGTATCAAATCCATGCTTTATGACAAAGTCATAGCCAAGCTTTGCCGCGTCAAGCCACTCTTTTCTTGGTTCTAGATCGTTGTAGAGTTTTGAAAAAAGCCATGCCTCACGACACTGGAGCCACATGCCTTTGTCTTCGCTAAACACGGATCCATCTCTGTCTAAGTACTGGAGGTAACCACCACGCTCATGATCCAAAGAATCCTTCAGCCAGAAAGGAACTATGTCTTTGACGAGGGTATCGCAGTAGAGCTTATACAACTTGTTGATTTTCTCTTTCTTCATTTACTTCTAGACACAATTGGGCTTCACGGTATAGAAATCCTTTTTCATACGCACACCAGCTCACGACGCGCGCGGCCCGATCTTTGATGCCGCAATGTCGTTGAGCCTTGACTGGTGAGAACTAGGCTGGCTAACTGCGATACTGCTCCCGCATTCCTGAACCGCGGCAGCGTCTTAGCTAGCCGCGCCTAGCCGAGTTCTCAATCGCCGTCACGTGAAGATGCTCCTCGTCCTCCTTCGTGTCAATCGCAATATGGTCTTCGACCTTGTCGCAAAGCGTACAGGCCACAGTCTTGCGCACGAACGATTATAAGGGGTGCAACCATTCACCATTATCTATGAGTTTCGGTAGGAAAGGGAGATTCAATAGGGGGAGTTACGGTAGAAGAGAAAGATTCGAGATGCACAAGGCTACCTGTGCAGACTGCGGCAAGGAGACCGAGGTTCCCTTCAAGCCAGATGGTTCAAAGCCCGTTTATTGCCGCGAATGTTATGCGAAGAGAGGAGGGGGGAGGAAGGGGGCTTTCGGTGGGAGAGAGAGATTCAGTAGGGGGAGCTACGGTGGAAGAGAGAGGCGCGCTAGCCCTGAGAGGGCGAATCCCGCGATCATGGACTTAATCGAAGAGATCCGAGCGGATGTGAAAGCCATCAAAGAAAAGATAGGAGCCTGACATGTACAACGCACGAGGCGCGCTTTCCGCGCGTGTGAGACGCTGAAACCCGAAAATCAAGAATCAAGCATTTTCTTCATCGGAACTGACTTGGAAGACACGTCATCCTCTCTTCCATTCAAACGCGCGCGGATCCGTTGTGTTTCGCCGACCAGTCGGATTCGATAACGCGTGACTAGGTCAAAGAACCGCATGAGAAACACAGGTTAGTCATTTTGGTCGTAGACTCAGACCCGTTGCTGTGGTCTCGCCCTGCCTACTCACTTCACCAACCGGGATCTCTCAATCGCTGTTACAGAAAGGCGATGCTGGAAACCCGAGTGCACGACGCCCGTGAGCTACTTCAATTGTTTTTCCATGGTCCAGTAGTGCCTTATCCTTCTAATGCCGGGGACTTGAGTGTAGAAGAAGAGCTGGTTTGTCCAACCAATCACTGCCATCCGCTGCCCTTCCTCCCTCATGGACGACAGCGACTTGAACAACAACACTGAGCCTAGCCCACGCTTCCTCCATTCGGGGTCTACTCCTATCGGTCCTAACCCATGTGGCTCCACCGCCCTATACATGCAGAACCCAAGGAACCT
>Ga0187774_10000404_pt1 | contig 14773 bp, 13 predicted proteins | sample 0216_BV02_MP05_2_FD_133152 | JGI IMG/M metagenome (GOLD analysis project Ga0187774, IMG submission 133152) | Tropical peat soil microbial communities from peatlands in Department of Meta, Colombia - 0216_BV02_MP05_20_MG | ecosystem: Environmental > Terrestrial > Soil > Wetlands > Peat | place... | reverse complement strand
CACCGTGATCGGGCTGGACGACGCCAGTCTGTACGGTAGGCCGGAGCTTATGGCGGGACAAATTGAAGACATCTATGCCGAAAACGCGTTTATCGTTGTCAAGGATGCGGAGTTCAATAAGCTCGGAAATCCCGAGGTCGGTTCGGAATTTGAAATCAACGACCACCGGGGAGTGGTCATCGGGATTGCCAAAGTTCCGGTCAGCGGGTTGTTTGGAATTCCGACCCTCTACACGACTTATAAAAGAGCCATTGAGTATATTCCCTCGATGAGATATACGGCCGCCTACATTATGGTAGAGCCGAAAAGCAACGAGGTCATACCTTACATCGAAAAACAAGTGGAAAAACTTGGCTACCGGGCATTGACGAAGGAAGAGTTTGTCCAAAAAATCAGCAATTTTTATATATTCCAAACCGGTCTCGGAACGAATTTATTCATTATGACGATCATCAGCTTCATTGTGGGGTTATCGATCTCGGGTCAAACGTTTTATACCTTTATCCTGGAGAATCTTGAAAAATTCGGCGCCTTAAAGGCGATCGGAGCTAAAGGACGCGAATTGATTTATATGATTCTGTTTCAAGCGACTTTTACGGGTTTAATCGGCTATGGACTGGGGGTCGGCCTGTGCGCTCTATTAATCACCCTTGCCAAACTGAGATTGCCGGACTATGCGGCGACGATCCGGTACGGAAACCTTGGGTTTGCACTGATCATGGTCCTCATCATTATCGCCGCTTCAAGCTTCATCGGAATCCGGAAAGTCATCAAGATCGAACCCTTTGATATTTTCAGAGGATAAATTGGGCCATTTAGCAGTAAAAGCGGACCAGTTGGTTAAATGGTTTGGGGAGAATGAAGCCAGAACGTTTGCGGTGAGGGAAGCCAGTTTTGAAGCCTACTTTGGGGAGATGCTTTACATCGTGGGACCGTCGGGGAGCGGAAAAACCACTCTGTTGAGCATGATATCGGGCATCCTTAAACCAAATTCAGGATCCGTCGTGGTTGAGGAGAAGGAGATCTGGAATCTGACCAGCGAGAAGATTGCGGAATTCAGGCTCAATAGAATTGGATTTGTGTTTCAGGATTATCATCTGTTTCCGAGACTGACCACCGTTGAAAATGTGGCCATTCCCCTGATTTTAAAAAAACAGAACTGGAATGAAGCGATCAAGCTGGCGGCCGAATGTTTGGAAATCGTCGGGCTCAAGGATCGGGCGCATCTTCCTCCAGTCAAGCTGAGCGGCGGAGAGCAGCAACGGGTGGCGATTGCAAGAGCCATTGCCGGTCGTCCGGATATTCTTATATTTGACGAGCCGACCGCATCTTTGGATGGGGATACGGGAAGAAAAATTGTCGATTTTATCAAGAGAAATATCCTGAATGAGCGGCGGTCGATTATCATCGTGACCCATGATGACCGGATCTACGAGTATTCTGATCGAATTTTGAAGATGGAAGATGGAAAGATTACGGGGGTCATTAAGGGAGGTTCCGGTGAGAAATAGGCTGTTGCTCTATCTTGCAATCGTCGGGGTTCTGGCAGGTTTGGTCAGCGCCTACATATACGGCATCCAGAAAAAGCCCCTTCCTCCGGTGTTCGAGCCGGCCAAGAACCCTTACGAAAAAGGCCTCTACGTCAACGGCATCATCGAAAGCTACCAATCGCACGGAGAGAACATCAACATCTACCCCGAGGTGTCGGGAAGAATCACGCAAATCCTGGTGGCCGAAGGGGATGTCGTGTCCAAGGGAACCCCCCTGATCAAGATCGATGACTCGGTTCAAAAGGCGACCGCCGATCAGCAGAAGTCTCAAGCCGAGGCGGCCCAATCTTTGGTGGAAGAGCTTAAGGCCCAGCCGAGGAAAGAAAACCTGGAGGTGGCCGCGGCCCAGGTGGAGTTGGCCCGCGCCAATCTGAAAACCGCACAGGACACATTGGCCAAGCAGATGAGGTCATTCGAACTGGACCCGCAGTCCGTGAGCAAAGACACCCTGGATACGGCGGTGAACGCGGCCACCGCGGCGAATGCAAACCTTGGCGTCGCTCAAAAGCAGTACGAACTCACCAAATCCGGGGCCTGGAGCTACGACATCCAAAACCAGGAGAAACAATATAACGCCTTGTATAAGGCGTACATGGCCTCCAATGCGTTGCTGGCCAAGTATACCATCACGGCGCCTTCGGACGGGGTGATTTTATCCATCAACACCTCAGTCGGAAGCTACATATCCTCGCAAGGGGCCTACGAAACCTATACCCAGGGATTCGGACCCGTGCTTGTCATGGGGAACTCGGAGGCCTATATGGGCGTTCGATGTTATATCGATGAGATCCTCATCCACCGACTGCCCCAGGTCTCCCAGATGAACGCCCGGATGTTCATCCGAGGCACCGAAATCAGCATTCCTCTGGAGTTTGTCCGCGTGCAGCCTTATGTATCGCCCAAGATTGAGTTGTCCAATCAAAGGACCGAACGTGTTGATGTGCGGGTTTTGCCGGTGATCTTCAAATTCGAGCGACCGAAGGATATTCATTTGTATCCCGGTCAGTTAGTGGACGTGTACATCGGAGAAAAATGAAACGGACCCAGGTGCTTCGGAAGACCGCTATGACCACCCGCCTCCCAGCAAACGGGACACGGATTATGATGAGAGGGATCTGTCTGTTGGCGGTCGCCCTGCTGTCGGCCATAGGGTGTGCCGTAGGGCCGGACTTTGTTCGTCCAAAGCCGCCCCCCGTGGACCGCTATACCCATGGAGAAGAGCCGACCGCAACCATTTCTGCAGAAGGTCAGGCCCAGCGCTTTGAATCGGGCGGAAAGGTTGCCGCGGATTGGTGGCGCTTTTTCAATTCTGCAAAACTGGACATCCTGATAAACCAGGCGATCACGGAGAACCCGGACCTCCAGGCCGCACAGGCCCGGCTGCGCCAAAGCCAGAACATCCTCCTGGCCGGTTACGGAGTGTTTTATCCGCAAGTCGACGCCAATCTGGACGCCACGCGCCAGAAGTTCTCTCCGGCCCGCCTCGGCAGCAGTACTCCACCCAGCATCTTCAATCTCTATACACTGAGCGCAACGGTCGGCTATTCTCTCGACCTGTTTGGGGGGAATCGACGCGCCGTGGAGAGTCTGAAATCCCAGGTAGACTTCCAACAGGATACGGTCCTGGCGACCTACCTGGCCCTGTCCGGAAATATAGTTAACACCGTTATTGCCCATGCGGCCTACAATGCCCAGATCAAAGCGACCGAGGAAATTATCGGATTGCTGAAGGAACAAATCCGGATTACGGAAGTCCAGGCGCAAGCGGGCACCGTTCCGTATCTGAACGTCCTCAGCCTTCAAACACAGCAGGCGGCCACGGAAGCCACCCTCCCGCCGCTCGAGCAGAAGCTAAGTCAGACCGAGCATCTGCTGGCCACGCTCCTAGGTCGCCTGCCCGCGGAAGCGGATACGGTACAGATCGAGCTGGCCGATTTGACGCTTCCGGATAACCTGCCCATCACCCTTCCATCCGATTTGGTCCAGCAACGCCCCGATATCCTCGCCTCCGAGGCCCAGTTGCACAGCGCCAGCGCCAATATCGGCGTGGCCACGGCGGCGTTATTCCCTAGCTTCACGTTGAACGGAAGTTATGGTCTGAACAGCAACTCCACCTCGGACCTCTTCAAGAGCTCGAGCGGCTTCTGGAGTCTGGGTGCAAACCTCACGGCTCCGCTGTTCCACGGCGGGACGTTATGGTTTGCGCGCAAAGCGGCCATGGACGCTTACCAGCAGTCCTTGGCCAACTACCGTCAGTCCGTCCTGAGCGCGTTCGCTCAGGTGGCCGATACCCTCCGGGCCCTGGAACATGACGCCGAGGCGGTGGGGGCCGAGGCTCAGGCCCTCGAGGCCTCGGAACACGCATTACGAATTGTGAAGGCCAATTATGAGGCCGGAGTCGCCGGATACTTACAAATTCTGGTCGCCAACGATCAGTACCACCAGGCGAGGATCGGCTATCTTCAGGCCCATGCCCAGCGACTGCAGGACACGGTTGCGCTTTTTGTCGCGCTTGGAGGAGGTTGGTCGAATACCGGAAAAGAATCTTCCGAAGCGCCGTCCGGCTTGATTCCCGGCGCGCCGTCGGATTCACGGACCCCGTGACGAAAGAAATAAAATTCTTGACACGCATCGATCCGATTGATAGCATCCCCCGTCCAGAAAGTCCGGTTAGACATCCGCCGTTCCACAATGCTGCGAGCCGCATCGACCCCGGCGGGCACGGGCCTGCCCGATCCGAACGGTCGAGAGAGAAACCGTGCTCCCTTCTTGCATTTCATCGCCCCCCTTCCCGCTTGCTATCCGCTCATGGATTTCATTTAGCATCCTCGGATTTTTCACTAAGGAAGTTACGGATAACATTCTGTCGAATTCCCTGCGCGATTTGGAAAACGACAAGATCCTAGTAGAACATCCAACCGCCGCACAAAATCCCGAATAAAATGGGCTACGGGATCGCTATTAAAAACCTCTCTTTAGCATAAAATCTGAAGTTTGATTTTCTTAAAGTAATTTTCGCATAAATTAACGTTTACAATATTGCGCTTCATGGTATGCTTATAAGGAACTGCTTTTGAAGCCCGGTGCTTTCAAAAATAATCATTTGTTTTTACGATGCTTTCCAGCTCTTTGCCGAAAGGGATTTTGATTCCTCTGATGTCATGACGCTGGCCCTTCATTGAAAGAAATTCAGCCTGTAGCGGGGGAGGAAAAATGGACAAATCATTTCTGGTAGGTGTTGTAATCCTGCTTTTCATCGGTGCGACCGGATTCCCGGCCTTCTGTTCTTCCTCCCCGGGCGACATCCCGATTGGGGTTGGCCTCAGATTTTCCACGTTGGGTCTCGGAATGGAGGCGGCGACCCCCGTCACGGAACGGTCAAACATACGAGTGGGATTCAGCGCCATGAACTATCACGATACCACGGATCAAGATGGGGTCACCTACGACGGGCAGTTGCGGATGCGGGCCTTTGAAGCGCATTTTGATTGGTTCCTCTTTGGCGGATCCTTTCATATCAGCCCCGGGTTTCAGGTCAACAGCGGTAAACCGTTGACCGCCGATGCGTCGGTTCCCGCCGGCCAAACATTCTCGCTGGGGGATTCCACCTATGAAAGCGATCCGGCAGACCCGGTGAGTGGAACCGGAGAACTCAATCTGAATACGGTTTCACCGACATTGATGATGGGATGGGGGAATCTGGTTCCCCGCAGCGACAGCCACTTCACCGGATATTTTGAATTCGGGGTCGCCTATCAAGGATCACCCTCCGTAAAGCTCAAATTAGCCGGAAGTGCGTGTGATTCGGGCGGCATCAATTGTCGAAGCGTCTCCTCTGACCCCACGATCCAGAGTAACCTAAAATCCCAAGAAGATAAACTCAATAACAATCTTTCGTGGTTTAGGTTTTACCCGCTGATCGCAGTGGGTATCGGATATAAATTCTAAAAACCACTCCTCTCTTTTAACCCCATAAATGCGGGGAAAGTGACTCTTAATAAACATGCCGCTCCCCTTGTGAAAAAATGGTTGACACCTTTCGACCCGTTTGATAGCATTCCTGCGTTCCAATAGCCCGGTTCGACATACACCGTTTCATGCAGTTGCGCACCGCATCGACCCCGGCGGGCACGGGCCTGCCCGATCCGAACGGTCGAGGGAGTGACCGTGCTCCGGCTTCGAAACTTTTCGCCGTCCTCCCCGCTCAAAATCAGCACGTTCATACTAAACTTGTTTCAAAAATCGAATATAACAAAGGTCAATAACCCTCTTCGAATTCAAAGTTCTGCAGTTTGATTTTCTGAAGGTTTTGGCATATTCTTTTATGGGTTCAAAAACAAATCCATCTGATTCACTGAAAGATATTTGGAGACACGGATATGATTGGCTACTTTCTAACGACTATTGGGCTAGCAATCACGATCGCGTTGTATGGATGTTCTGGTATTTCGGGCGTTGAGTCGTACGTTAATTAAAGGGGTTTTTCCCCATTTCCACGGACGGTTGAGTAAAGAGTAACTCTTTCTGTTTAGCCTCTTCCAGTCTGCGCCTGCGTCTGGGATTGTGAAACCGCTCGATGTAATCAAAAATATCCGCTCTGGCTTCGGCCCGAGTCCGGTATCGACGGCCGTTGACGCGCTCCCGTTTCAGCATACCAAAGAAGCCTTCGGCGGCGGCATTGTCAGCACAGCTGCCGACGCGGCTCATGCTGCAGATCAGGTTGTGACCGGTCAGGAAGCGTTGGTATTCGTCGCTGGTAAACTGACAGCCGCGGTCCGAATGCAGGATCACCGGCTGGCGGTCCGTCCGCTGCCATAAGGCCATCAACACGGCTTGGATCACCAGTTGCCGCTCCTGCCGGGGGCTCATCGACCAGCCCACCACGAGGCCGGAATGCAAGTCCAGCACCACGCACAAGTACAGCCACTGCTCCGCGGTGCGGATATAAGTAATGTCGGTGACCCACTTGGTATTGGGCTCCTCGGCCTTGAAGTCCCGGGCCACGCGATTCTCCACAGCCCCAGGGCGTTGACCCGAGGCCTTTTTCTTCCAGCGCCGGCGTTGCGGGATTCCCTGAAGACCCGATCGGCGCATCAGCCGGGCGACTCGGTGCTTGCCGCAGGACTCCCCCGCATAGCGCAGTTCATCCCAGATCCTCGGACTTCCCATGACCCCATCACTGTGGGCATGAAGGGTCTGAATCCGATCCAATAAACGTTGATTGTCCTTTGCCCGTCTACTCAAGGGACGGTCCCGCCAACCGTAGTAACCGCTGGGAGAAACTTCCAGGCACCGACACATCAGACGAACCGGATAGGCCTCGCGGCAGCACTCCATCATACGGTATCTCACTTCGACTCTTTCGCGAAGAACGCCGCCGCTTCTTTTAAAAAATCCCGCTCCTTTTTGACTTGCACCAGCTCACGCTTGAGTGTGGACAGTTCCTCGTCTCGGGGCTTCCCCTGACCCCGGAATGCCCTGCCCTCATCCGCTGCCATCTCCCGGCACCAGCGGGTCAGGACACCGCCATGGATCCCCAACTCACGGGCCACTTGGCTGATCGGTTTCATGCCGGACTTGGCCAGCTCCACGGCCTCACGCTTGTACTCCGCACTATACTTCCTTCGATTCGCCATGACACACCTCCCGCGCTATTATCGCTCTTTTTAGATGTGTCCGCAAAATCGGGGTAAAACCCGGCAAAGGGAGACTTCGAAAAGTTCTATCTGAACAAGAATTGATAACACTATATTGGAGGTCCAATAACAGTTCTTTTTGAATGCCCCTTTTCACGAAGGGAAAATCATTTAAAGTCATCAAATTTGTCTTATCAAACAAGAACAGGTTTTTGGCACCCTCCTTTGTCAGATATAAATTGGGCGAACTTCTTCCCGTTAAGTGGCAAATCTTTACAGTTTAAATACTTTCTAATGAAAACTGCACTAACGCATTGTTACCTCATGTGATTTGCCTCCTACACATTGCTCTCTATATAAAAAATGTCAAGGATTCTTTACAGTTTATTACGGAAGAGCAATCTATCCATCACCGGTTTGCAGATCCTAATTGTCATGGCGTAAGAAATACTATATTTAGTTAAATTAGTATCTTATAAAACAGTACCGCCGAACAATGCTTCCGAGTCCTCGATCCGGCAAGCTTATTGCACGGTATATCCTCTAGTAAGTTGGTATATTAGGAAGTGTTAGATTCAAAGAGGAGTCTAAATTCAAGATACGGCTTTTCCAGTGTAATGATATGTGGTTGCCTGATTGTGCAAACGATTGTTCCATACTTGGCGAAAGGTTTGGTAAAGCTTTGATTCCAAGCGTACAAAGAAAAAATTAAGCGAATATGAATAAAGTGGTAAAGCCATTCAACAAATCTGACGAAGCAACTAAGACGAGGAGGATCCAAGTGAATAGATTAACACTAACCGCACTCGTATTCATGGTAATCTCTATAATCTCTCTCCCGTCTGCCGCGGATGCTGTTAGTTATACAATGACTCTTGAAGATTTCACCTTTCTCTCAGGTTCGTTCACATACGATTTCACTACCGAGGAGGCAACCGATTGGAATATTACCGTGGCCTCGGGCTTTGTCGCGCCTACTTTCACAAACTATCTGGGGTATGCCTCCGTTTCTTCATTCAACTATACCACAGCCAATTCAGGTGGCGATCCCTCAGTTCCGGGCTCCCCGGTCTTTAGCTTTCAAGATTCCATCGATATTGGCGCAAGTGGGACACGCTTATCTGATTTGAGCATAGAACTATCAACCCCCATTCCCTTTCCAAACTCCGGGGGCGGATCGGTGATGTTGTCTTTGGACACGACCGAATACTTTTCAACTTCATCTTCCGATCTCAGCGTGCTTAGTTGCCAATACCTTGATTCCAGTCCTTGCACCTCATTACCACCGTCCTGGTATCGTCGTGAGAGCGGCCTTATATTTGTAGAGCCTGTTGAAGGGCTCGTTGCTCCCGTCCCGGAGCCTGCCTCTATTCTTCTCCTTGGCTCTGGGCTAGCGGGTCTGGGAGCCTGGACACGATGGATGCGTAAACGCGTCTAAGAAGTGGGTATTTTCACAGGTGATACATCTTATCGACTTCTCCCATTGCCGCACATACCATCCAAGCCAAGGGAAACCGAGAGGCTCCCTCTGCTTTTGCACATAAAGCCGGTCGCACGACGCAATAAATTTGTCTTTCGTCTTCTCAGCCACTGAAAGCCCTTCTCCATCCTCACCATTCCTGTCTTAACAGGATGATTGTCCAGCTTCAATTCATCGAATGTCTCATTTAGCACCCGTATCGCTCTCTTAAGATTCCACCGTATCAGCGCTAGGATCAGGACGTCGTCAAGGTAATGATAAGAAATTATTTATACGGCTGGCAGGGGTGAGTGAGAACTTCTATAACGGCAATGATCAATTTTATTTTTGAGCGGAATTGTTTAGTAGTAGGTGAAAGCGACAGAGATGGACTGAACCCCTGGACTGAGACAGAAAAAATTGTCACACTTGTCACAGAAGGAAGGAGTGACAAGTGGCGAAAAAACGAGTGGGACGGCTTCCGAAAGCGTTTGTGCAGATGGCCGTGGAGCGGCTCAATCGGTGCGATGATGTAGGGAAGCTGGCCAAAGAGTTAGAGGTTCATCGGCGGCCTCTGGATACCTGGCGCGATAAGCTGGAAACGATGGAAGCGGCGAAGCCTGAAGAAAGTCCCGTCGGCAATTCGCGGGAGGCGGCGCTTCGCAAAGAAGTTCGGCACCTCAAGCGCGTGTTGGCGGACAAGACCCTGGAGGTGGATTTTTTCAAAGGTGCCTTGCAAAAAGTAAAGGCTCGACGCCAGCGGAGCGGCGACTCTGGCGGGAAGGCATCTACGACCAAATCCGGGGCGTGATGTCGATGCAAGGCGGCTTGAGTATCGAGCGGATGTGTCAGTTGGCCGGGGTGAGTCGGGCAGGCTTCTATCGATCCCTTCAGGAACAGTACCCCGAGGAAGAAGACATGGAAGTGCGCTCCGCGATTCAGCAGATCGCCTTAGCGCAGCGGCGCCGTTATGGTTATCGGCGGATCGGGAGGGAGTTAAAACGGCGCGGGATGCTCGTGAACCATAAACGGGTGTTGCGGCTGATGCGGGAAGACAACTTGTTGGCCGCACAGCCTCGGGCCTTCGTGGTCACGACGGACTCCGATCACGACCTGGAGGTGTATCTCAACCTGGCCAGTCGGATGACCCTGACCGGGGTCAATCAGCTCTGGGTGGCGGATATCACGTATATCCGTTTGAAGGCCGAGTTCGTCTATCTGGCGGTCATTTTGGATGGGTTCTCCCGTAAGGTGGTGGGGTGGGCGTTGGACAGGACCTTGGCCAGCCGGTTGCCGATGGCGGCCTTGGAGCACGCGATCACGACTCGAAACCCACCTCCGGGTTTGGTGCATCACTCGGATCGCGGGGTGCAGTACGCCTCCGGTGAATACGTGAAGATCCTCCGCCAGCACCAGATGATCCCGAGCATGAGTCGACCGGCGAACCCTTATGATAACGCCAGCTGTGCGAGTTTCATCAAGACGCTCAAACGGGAGGAGATCTACGCCAACGCCTATCGGGATCTCGATCAACTACGAACAAACATTGAGGTCTTCATCGAGCAGTACTTTAATCGTTACCGTCTGCACTCGGCGCTGGGCTACCGATCCCCGGAGGAGTTCGAACAGACGATCGCCTCAACCAATACGTTTGATGGGGCGACGATGCGAGTGTTTAGGCCTGAAGGAATGTTATCGACCCAATAGAGCGGGTCAAAACCGACGAGTGTGACAACTCGAAACTGTCTCAGTAGAGGGGTGCACCCCAGAGAAGTGTGCTCAAATTGTGCTCAAGCCCACCACTCTCAGGCCTATCCCACCCAACTCCAGCCAAATTAGCCTTCCGGTATAATTCTTTGACAGAGTTGGATTTATTTGGATAGAATGGGCCAGAGTTGGATAGCTCAATTCCTTTCCTAAACCGTTCGCCCTGTATTTCCTTCTGCCGCGGGGACGATTGTCCTTCCCTGGTTTCATCACCCCTCGTATATTCTCCCTTTTCGTGGGTCTGTACCTACTATATATATAATGATGCAGATCGAATATATTTGATTTCTTCGTTCTTTAAATTAAACAAAAGCCTGTGTAGTATCAAACCTCACCACGCGGAAACACGAGGAGCTCGGCCCTTCGGCTTCTGTCACTTTCATGTTGAATTAAATAATAATAGATAAGTAGCCTGTTTCCTTTTTCGCAAAATTCGACTCCGAGATTTCTCTTCAACCCGGACCCCGTTAAGAATCGATCGCCCACCTCAGCTTCGTCCAGGATATTTACGCGATTTTACCCGGCGTTGAACTGGATGTAATCTGACCGGCATATGTTGACGGGGTGAAATTGGGGGAGAGTATTAGGGTTTTTCCCGACCATGGAGGGGTAAAAATGAACTGCCTGAAATGCAGCGGGATGATGAATTACGAGGCGTTCGTCAGCGGCACGGCCGAAGGGAGTTCCTGGGCATACGAAGGCTGGCGTTGCATCTATTGCGGAGATATTATCGATCCGATCATTCTCCGGCACCGTCAAAAGGCCCGGGATCCAGACGCCGTTTCGGTCGGAAAATGCCGAGTCCCGCGCACGGCCTAAAGCCGAACAGCGGCCCAGTAATAGGCTCCCGGGTGACCGCCGCCGTCATGGCTGATGATGGCTGAGGAATTCGTTGATTTCTTTGAGGGAGAACTTGTTGAGCTGCACGATCTTCGCCTGGGACCGGTAAGGCACGGGCAGGATCGACCGGGCCTCCTCCTTGCTCCCCGCTTCCATGGTGAACCATGCCTTATGCTCCCCGTCCCAGCATCCCCAGTCTGCATTCGTCAGAAAATGAGAGCCCGTTTCGAGCAAGACCCTGACGGCCTTGGCGCAAGCCACCGCTTCGGCCTCGTGCGGAACCTCGATGAAATATTTTGCCATGGCAGAAAATCTCCTTGTGGGTTGAAATCGAGCCCGCGTTTGGATCCCATGCGCTAACCGGCCCTACGCCATCGCGGATCGATTGGACAGTCGAATCCCAATAATCCGTGCCTGGTCGTAATTTACTCCCTTACCGGATCTCTTTCAACTGTTTGTTACGGGAAAGGGAGTCCCTGGGCCTTTGATGGCTGGCGCTGCCTCTATTGCGGGGATATCATCGATCCGATCATCCTCCGCCACCGCAAAAAGGCCCGGGATCGTTACGCTGGTTCCGTCGGAAAAGAAAAAGTCCGGCTGTAGAGGAAGGGATTGATCTTGGCGGTTGCCCGGTGTACCATCGGATACATGGACGGCCAGCGGATCAATTTGAACCCACGGCAGCGCCAGCGGATCGATCTGCGGATCCGTGACGCGCGCGAGGGCGACCGCGACGCGATCCGGGAAGTGACGCTGGCGGCATTCCAGCAGTACGCGGAGGTTATGGCGGCGCACTGGGAACGTTACCGGCAGGGGATTTTGAACGCGCTCGCCGATGTGAAGCGGGCCGAGCAGATCGTGGCCGAGCGGGACGGCGCCATCGTGGGGGCCGTTCTTCTGTACCCATCCGGAGTCGTTTTCTCCCGCCCGGACGGCTCCCGTGTGACGCTCGAATATCCGGAAGCCCGTTTGCTGGCCGTCGCACCGACGGCAAGGGGCCGGGGAATTGGTGAAGCGCTCCTGCGGGAATGCATCCGGCGTGCCCGCCGGTCGGGCGCCGCGACCCTGACTTTGCACACGAGTGATTTTATGCAAGCGGGCAAACGCATGTACGAGCGGTTGGGGTTTGTGCGGGCGTCCGAGCTCGACTTCCATCCCTCCAAGGACCTGACCGTGATGGGATACCGCCTTCCACTCGGAGCACCGGCACCATGAACACCATGGATCGTCGGCGTCTCTTCCGGGTTAGATGCCCTTTCCATTAACCCTGCCTGCCCGTATTGCCCCGACCGCATCGGATTTGTTATGATCGGGTGCCGAACACGAAAATACGAGACCATACAAAACCGAGCCGAACCCTAACGCTCCCGAGCACGGAAAGCCAATGCGCTTTCGCTTGAATGTCAACGGATCCATCCACGAGGTCGACGTACCGCCCGACACCCCCCTGCTCGGTATTCTTCGCGACGATCTCAATTTAACCGGAACCCGCTTCGGCTGCGGCCACGGCGTCTGCGGCGCCTGTTTTGTCCTCGCCGACGGGCGTGCGGTCGCGGCCTGCATGCTGAGCGTCGAAGAGGCGGCTGGAAAGGCGATCACGACGGTCGAGGGCCTCGCACGGGGCGAAACGCTGCATCCGGTTCAGCGCGCGTTCGTGGAGGAGGACGCGATGCAGTGCGGCTACTGCACCCCCGGGATGCTGATCTCGGCGGCCGCGCTGCTGGCACAGACACACCGCCCGACGGACGACGAGATCCGGGAGGCGCTCGCGCCGAACCTATGCCGCTGCGGCATCTACCTGCGCGCACTGCGCGCGGTAAAGAGGGCGATCCGATGAGCCGTCCGAGACCCGGCGGGTGGGGAGAGCGGCCCCCGGAGCGCGTGGAGCAGCGTATCGTCATCGAGCGCGACGGCACGGTGGTGGCGCGCTCGGGAAAGGTCGAGTACGGCCAGGGCATCCGCACCGGCTTCGCGAAGATTGTCGCCGAGGAGCTCGCCGTACCCCTTTCGCGCGTGCGCGTCGAGCTCGGGGAGACCGACCGGGTCCCCTGGGACATGGGCACGTTCGGCAGCATGTCCATCGCGACCGACGGCCAGAGCCTGCGCTCGGCCGCGGCGTACGCGCGGCGCCTCCTCCTTGAGCGCGCGAGTCAGCGTCTTTCCCTCCCCGCCTCCGAGATGGAGACCCGGGACGGACGGGTCATCGCGCACGACGGACGGTCGGTCACCTACGAAGCACTGACCGCCGACGCGCCGCTGGCCGGCCGGGTTCCGGATCCTCCTCCGGCGCCACGAGTCCCCGTTCCCACCGACACCGCGCCGCTTCGCCTCGAAGCGCTCGAGATCGTCACCGGCCGCGCACGCTACCCGGCGGATGTTCGTCTCCCCGGGATGCTTCGAGGCCGCGTCCTGCATCCGCCATCGCAATACGCCCGGCTCACCGCACTGGATGACCGCGCCGCCCGCCCGCTGCCCGGCGTGGTCGCGGTCGTGCGCGATGGAGACTTCGTCGGCATCGCGGCCGAACGGGACGAGCAGGCGCTGGCCGCGGTCCGGGCGCTCGAGGCGAAATGGAGCCCCGGCCCGGCCGCGCCCCCGACGGCGATCGATCTTGTGGTTCGGCGCGATGACGGCGTGGAGGCGTCGTATTCGGCCGCCGCGCAGAAGGCGCAGGCCCGCTATCACGTCCCCCACATCGCGCACGCGCCCATCGGCCCGAGCGCCGCGGTCGCCGATGTGCGCGAGGACGGCGCGGATCTTTACGTGGCGACGCAACGGCCGTTCGGACTGCGGGACGAGGTCGCCGCGCTTCTCGGAGTTTCGCCCGAGCGCGTCCGCGTTCACCCGCAGGTGATGGGCGGAATGTACGGACGCGGGAACATGAACGACGCCCCGATCGACGCCGTCCGCCTTTCCCGAGCCGCCAAGCGCCCCGTGCTCGTCCAGTGGACGCGGGAAGAGGAGTTCCGCCGGAGCCCGCACCGGCCCGCTTTCGAGACCGAAATGCAGGCCGCGCTGGACGCCGGCGGCGCCGTTACAAGTTGGCAGTGTCGTATCCGGACCAACCCGCAGTTGTACGGCGCGGGGGAGGTCCCCGCGTATGTGACGGAAATGACTGCCGGGCGAAACGCGGTCCCGCCGTACCGTCTGGGAAAGACCGAGGTGCTCTTGCATGTCGTTCCGGCCGCGATCCGCACCGGCGCGTTTCGTTCCCTCGGTGCGGCCCCCAACGTCTTCGCCATCGAATCGTTCATCGACGAGCTTTCGCGCGCCTCCGGCCAGGACCCGATCGCGTTCCGTTTGAAGATGATCGAAGACGCGAGGCTTCGTCGGGTGCTGGAGACGGTCCGGGAGCGCAGCGATTGGGACCGGCGGCCGCGGAAACCCGGACGGGGGCTCGGCGTCGCCTGCGCGGTCTACCATGGCACCTATATCGCGGAGGTTGCGGAGGTCGTCGTGGCGTCGAGCGGGCGGGTGCGTCTTGAGCGCGTCTGGTGCGCGGCCGACCCCGGACGACTGGT
>Ga0187774_10000403_pt1 | contig 14794 bp, 14 predicted proteins | sample 0216_BV02_MP05_2_FD_133152 | JGI IMG/M metagenome (GOLD analysis project Ga0187774, IMG submission 133152) | Tropical peat soil microbial communities from peatlands in Department of Meta, Colombia - 0216_BV02_MP05_20_MG | ecosystem: Environmental > Terrestrial > Soil > Wetlands > Peat | place... | reverse complement strand
TCCAACATGACCAAGCACCGGTTTAAGCCGACGCTTCGCCGGGCCGGGATAGCGGAGATCCGGTTCCACGACTTGCGGCATACCTACGCAAGCCTTCTCATCGAGCAGAACGAGCACCCGAAGTACATTCAGAACCAGATGGGGCACTCCTCGATCACGATCACGATGGACACCTATGGCACTTGATGAAGGACGTGAACCGGGAGAGTGCGAGCAAGCTAGGGGGGATGGTTTTGGGCGATGGTAGCAAAATAGTAGCAACCGGGGAGAACATGAATTGCTTTACCAGTATTTTCGTTATGATAATCGACTTTATCACCGTTTTCGCAAGATGTTGATGATCCTCCCGAAGAGGGTGGTGAAGATGACGAGAAGCACCACAAGCCCGATGGGTACGGCGATCAGGAGGCTGACCTTCAATACCACTACGAGAACCGGGACCACTACAAAAACTACCAGCCCGATGATGATCAAGGCAACGCAGCCGGTAAGGAAGTCCCTGCCGAACTGGCGGGGCGTCGGCCCCTCTGCAATGCCAGCACCCGCGTGCCCCTCCTCTTCCTGTTCAGGTTTCGTCTCTTCTTGCGGTTGTTGGGTCATGACTCGCAAACTCTTTCCTACTCAACGTGCCTGCACCACCTCGTGGCTGCCAACAGCGCAAACTCTCTCCCTCTGTCCAGATCTTGGGGCCGCGTTCCTCAATAACCTGCGAAAAACAGCGAAAGCTTGTGAGAAGATCTCGCGACGAATCGCGGCTTGCCCCGCATACGGGAAGCCCAGAATTGAACCGGAGGCCCGGGCGAGTCGGAGGGGCAGGAGAGTGAGCTGAAAGCCGATCCCTGGGCAAGGCATTGGAGGTGAAGACCAGGCCCGACGAAGGTCCCTGAGGGCCTGGCATAATGGCACAGAAGAGAAAACCTATCGTGCTCGCACGGATTTCATGATGACCTGGGCCCATGCATGGCCCCTCCGCGCTCTCAGGCTATTCCGAGTTCTTCTTTTTCCCGAAAACGCCTTCAGGATTCACGAGGAAAGCCAGCGCCACGAAACCCAGAATACCCAGATAGACGAACACGGCCTGCCAACTCTCCGCCAACCGCCAGGTGAGACCAGAACCAACAATGGCCGGGATCCCAAAAACCACCGCGATGCCAGCTTTTCTTGCAGGATCCATAAGGTCGCTCCTCTCAATGGTCACAAGGTACGATGCAAAGTTCGCCTGCTTATAGCGAAAAAACGCCGTCGTGTAAAGGGCAAAAGCCTCGGGACGGTTTACGCGGAAGTGCGGCATTCTGATCTCGGCACCAGCAGTTTACGTTCGAGACATTGCAGGAGGAGGCAGACGACCGAGGCGATCGGCTCACGACGAAGGACCGATCCCGGCTTCCGCTGAAGGAAAGGGCAAACGAAGAAAAAGTTGACAGACGATCGCTTCAGGCCCATATTACAAAATTTGAAGGGATTGGACGGGCTTATGGGGAAAAAAGCTATGGCGAAGGAACGTTGTGACGTGACCGTACAGTGTGACACCTGCGACGGCTCGGGGAAGTGTAAGAAGGAGGATCAGGACGAGAGACGGCTCGATCAGAGGCTCTTTCAGATCCGACACAAGATCTTGGTGATGAGCGGCAAAGGCGGAGTGGGCAAGAGCACCGTGGCTACCAACATGGCCGCAGCCATGGCCCTGAGGGAATACCGCGTGGGCATCCTGGATGCGGATCTTCACGGGCCAAATGTTGCGAGAATGCTGGGCCTCGACGGCAAGCATCTAACCGGTGGCGGCGACAGTGTTGACCCCATCGAGGTGTCAAAGAATCTCAAGGCGGTGTCCATGGCCCTTCTCGGCCACGATCCCGATCAGGCTATCATCTGGCGTGGGCCGCTTAAACACTCAGCCATCAAGCAGTTTCTTGGGGACGTGAATTGGGGCGACCTTGATTTCCTCTTCGTGGACCTCCCTCCGGGAACAGGAGACGAAGCTCTCAGTGTGGCGAATCTCATCAAGAACATGGACGGTTGTCTGGTCGTCACCACTCCGCAGGATGTGGCCCTCATGGATGCCCGAAAGGCTGTAACCTTTAGTAGGCTCTTGAACGTTCCGGTCCTCGGCATCGTTGAGAACATGAGCGGCATGACCTGCCCCCATTGCGGGGGGAAGATCGATCTGTTCAAGGTGGGCGGCGGTGAGAAGACCGCCGAAGAGCTGGGAATCCCCTTCCTTGGCCGCATACCCGTTGACCCCCGGATCGTGGAAATGTGTGATAGCGGAAAACCTTTTGTGACTGAAACAACCAACTCGGAGGCACGAGCGGCCTTCCTCGCCCTCATCCAGAAGATCGTTGACCTTTTCGAGCCCGCCGAGGGGGCGAGACCCGCGGTCCACTGAGCTTGGGGCCCTCTGCATGAGTCCTCGTCGGGGAGTATGGGCAAAGGCGTCTGGGACCTCAGCCGACGCCCGTCAGGTTGCAGGTCCAAAAATCCTCCTTGAATGCCGAGGAGTGATGACGTATCATAACGTTACCTAGCATACCTAATTCCCCACTCAGGTTTGACAACGCATGGAGGCCAGGCATGGAAGAGTTCGAAGAGGTCTGTTACACGAGGGAAGGCGCCATTGGACGGGCCATCGAAATGGAGCAGCAGAGCTTCAACGTATATCAGAAGGCGTACGAACTGGTTGAAGATCGACGGGCGAAGAAGCTCGTGAAGGAGCTCGCCCTGGAAGAGCTGGAGCACAAGCATACGCTGGAAAAGACCTTCTTCGAAGAAGAGGTCGCGCTCCATGACGCCGGGATGGAGGAAGGCCCCAGCATGCAGCTCACCCTGCTCCTCCAGAAGAGGCCGCTCGGTCCGGATTCCACTGCGCAGGACGTGATGATCTACGCAATTCACGAGGAGAAACGGAGCGTAGATTTCTATGGCAAAATGGCGCAACAGTGCGGCGCCGCGCCCATGGCCGCCATGTTCAAACGTCTCGCTAAAGATGAGACCAAACATCTCGCCAGCCTCGAAGAGCTCTACGAGAGCATATACATGCCCGACATGTAGAAGTCTCCATCGATGATCGCTCGTCTTTTGCCGGCCGCCCGGTGGAGAGCGGGCGATTGCCAGCCCCAACCTATCACTGACCCCCGGCGTCGTCCTCGCCGCGGGGTGAACCTCGCCCTCGGCGGAGTTTTCCCGGTTCCTCAGGCCCCCGCACAAAGGCCTATCCTTGATTCCTCCCCGGGAAGTGTTATTTTCACCATGTGAAGCTCTCCTCGGTAGACACAAAATCTTCCTCAGGTTAAGGAAAAGACGGAGGACAAGCCATGTCGTCCGCTGGGATTATCCAATACCCCCTCCGTGTGTGGCTCGCCGCAGTTTACGTCCTAGCGCTGGCGCCTTCAGCCTTCGCCGCCCCCTCCCTCCCTCACCATGGGATCACTGTCAGCTTTGATCTGGAGAAACACAGGATTCAGGGGAGTCTCGAAGCCACTATTCCGCAGGAGGTCCCCGCCATACGGGTGGGAGAAGGTCTCCACCTCCAGAGTGTCTCGTTGAACGGCAAGCCCCTTGTCCCGTCGGGGGGAACCGGGCGCATTCCGCTCCCGCCCCATCCCGACGGAAGCATTCTCCTTGTTGAGTACGATGGTACGTTTGCGGCGGGAAACGATCCCGCCCCAGCTAACCTCGTTACCCGGGAAGGCGCCTATCTCACCGGTGATTGGTACCCGGCGGCGGAGTCGGGCCTTTCCCGTTTTTCACTCAGGGTTCACGCACCTGCAGGGTTTCACGCGGTCTCCGAGGCGGACCGCATCGCCGTGACGGAGACGGGAAACGAGCGCCTTGTGACCTTCGATTTCCCCCACCCGACGCCCGGCATCCACCTCATCATGGCCCCATACATGGTTACATCAGACCGATTTCGCTCCGTCGAGATCGCCACCTACTTGCTTCCGGAGGATCAGGCGCTTGCCGACAAGTATCTGGGCTACAGCCGAAAGTACCTCGAGATGTATGAGGATATGCTCGGACCATACCCGTTCCGTCGCTTCGCCGTGGTGGAGAATATCCTACCCACCGGATACGGTATGCCGACCTTCACGCTCCTTGGCCGTCAGGTGCTCAAATTGCCGTTCATCCCGGAGACCTCTCTCGGTCATGAGATTCTCCACTCCTGGTTCGGGAACTCGGTCTATGTGGACTACGGGAGCGGCAACTGGAGCGAGGGACTGACTTCTTATCTCGCCGATCACCACTATGCCGTGCTCCGCGGGGAAGGCCTCCAGTACCGAAAGAACATCATGGAGGACTACGAGAGCTACGTGCATCGGGATAACGAAATCGCGGTGCGTCGATTCCTTTCGGGAGAGGATCGGGGCCTGCGGGCCGTGGGCTACGGCAAGACCGCCATGATCTTTCACATGCTCAGAGGCCGGATCGGCGCCGAAGCTTTCAGGTCAGGCTGTAGAACGCTCGTCCGCGAGCAACAGTTCAAGCTCACCTCTTGGGAGGATCTTGAGCGGATTTTTTCACGGGCCTCTGGACAGGATCTTGCGGGGTTTTTCAGCTCTTGGTTGGATGGACAAGGCGCCATGGAGATCACCCCCGGACAGCCTCGCGTGAGTGAAGCAGGGAAGTCGTACCGCGTGGAGTTCCCCCTGCGGGTAGCCAACACGCCTCTTCCTGTGCATATGCCCATCTCCGTCGTGACCACTGCGGGGAGCGAAAAGCCCATCCTTACGGTGAAGAGTCGCGAGGAGACATTCACCCTCTCGGTGAACACCGCACCACGGGAGGTGATCATCGATCCCGACTACGATCTTTTCCGAAGCCTCTCTCCATCGGAGAAAAGGCCGCTCTGGAGTCGCCTGCTCGGAGACCCTACCCGAACCCTGGTGCTCCCGGAGAAGGATTACGAGGTGTACAAACCTTTGGTCGAAGAGCTCCGCCAACGCGGATTCCAATCCCTGCCCATGAGCGAGGTGACCCGCGGCCGCCTCCGGGAGAGAGCTTACCTCTTTTTCGGCTCTGCTCCAGAATGGGTCCCGGGGTTCTCGAAGCCCAAGACGGCCTCTCCCGGACTTAGCCTGGAGGTCAGGGGAAACCCCTTCGACCCCGGGCGCGTCGTCGGCCTCATCCGGGCAACCGATGTGGGAGAGGTGCAAACGGCAGCCTCGCGACTCCTGCACTACGGCCAATACAGCAGCCTGGAGTTCAATCGAGGGAAGAACGTGGTCAAGGAGGCGGCCTCAGGAGACTCTGGCATCCAGGTCGATCTGCCGCCTCCCGTGATGGGCATTTCGGGGAAGGCGGCCTCGCCTCTGCCTGCCATCACCAGGCAGGTCGGCGACAGGACCATCGTTTACGTGGGGGAGCGGCACGACCGGTATGGCGATCATCTCGTGCAACTCGAGGTGATCCGGAGTCTTCGCCACGTTCATCACGACCTTGCCATCGGCATGGAGATGTTTCAGGGCCGCTACCAGGGAGCGCTCGATGACTACATAGTTGGGAGGATCGACGAAGAAACATTCCTTCGGAAGTCGCACTATTTCACCGGCTGGGGCTTCAACTACTTTCTCTATCGCGACATCCTCCTCTACGCCCGCGAGCGGCGAGTCCCCGTGGTTGCCCTCAACATCCCCCGTGACCTCGTGAGCATGGTCGCCCGCGTCGGTCTGGCCAATCTGAGCAAGGAGGAGCGAGCACTCCTTCCGAAGGAGATGGATCTCTCCGATGCAGGGTACAGGGAGCGTCTCCGGGAGGCGTACGAAATGCACCAGGTGGAGGTGCAGGGCGAGAGCGGACCGAAGGACCTGGACTCCTTTGTCGAGGCCCAAATCGTCTGGGACGAGAGTATGGCGACGGGCGTCGCCGACTACCTTGCCCACCACGCGGACTGCTGTATGGTCGTCCTCGCCGGCATTGGTCATCTGGAGTTCGGCTCAGGCATCCCGAAGCGGGCCTATCGCCGGAGCGGGAAGCCATACGCCATTATTCTTCCCTACTCCGGTGGTCCCCTGTTGGACGGTTGGGCGGACTTTATCGTCTTTCCCGGTATCGCCGAGGCGCCGGAAGCACCCAAGCTCTTGGTCGCGGTTGAGCCGGCCGGAGAGGGTCTGAAGGTCAAGGGGTTCTCACCGGGAAGCGGCGCGAGAGAGGCGGGCTTGCAGGAGGGCGATGTCATCGTCGCCGTGGACGACCGGGATGTCGCCGATCTTGACGATCTTCAGACCTTTCTCTTGTTGAGACATGTCGGGGAGAGGGTCCGGGTGACTGCAGTGCGGGGCACGGACAGGCTCGACTTCGCCGTAGAACTCAAAGTTCCTTCCCACATGCCTCGATTGCCGTGACCGAATACCGGCGCGGCCGACACCGCAGGAGAGAGCTGAAAACGACCAGAAGCCGCACTGGTCAAGGGCGGCCCATTGAAACCCGTGCAACCCGTCGGCCCGCTCACTCGTTGCACTTCTCGGCAATCCCCCTTCCGTAGTCATGGCAGGCGCGCATGCCGTCCTTCGTTGGGATCAGATGCTCCTTCAGATTGAAGGACCCCAGGCCGACCATGTTCATCTTGAAGACGTATTCCATGGTGTCAAAGATGGATCGCGGCGCATCTCCGCTATGGGTGTATGATCCGAAGGCTCCGCCCACCTTTCCCTGAAGACTTGCCTTCTGCGCGAGGAAGAGGAACGTCTTCATACTGTTGGTCATGTCCCGATGGTAGGTGGGGCAGCCAAAGACATACCCGTCATATCCCAGCAAGTCCTTTTCACTCTTTATGGTGTTGATCTTTTTCAGCTCTGCCCTGTGCCGGGCGATCCGTATACCCTCGGCGATATACTCGGCCATCTTTTCGGTATTTCCCGTTCTACTCTCGTAAGCAACGAGGATCCTCTTCATGGCTAGACCTCCCTCCCTCGTCGTTTCCGGCGTCCCGCCCGGCGCGAGATGGCCGTCAGCAGAGGTCAGCAACCACCGGCAGAGCCGGTGGTTGCTGACGCTCATGTCAGGGTGAATGTCTCCCCCAGCCTTGGAATCACCACATCCCAGCCAAGTTTCTCCCGTATCCTCGTGGCGAGCGACGCGGCCGCCTCCGGCTCGCCGTGGACGATGAAGGTCTTCGCGGGGGGACGGTTGAACCCTACCAACCAGGCAAGGATTTCCATGTAATCAGCATGGGCGGAGAAACCGGATATCTGCTCAATATGGGCCCGCACCGGAATTTCTTCGCCGTGGATCTTTACCGTCGGTCTTCGCTCGAGGATCGTACCTCCTCGCGTACCCTCCGCCTGATAGCCGATGAAAAGGAGCGTATCCTGCGGCCGGGGCAGATGCCGCTCCAAATGGTGGAGGATCCTCCCGCCGGTTGCCATGCCGCTCGCAGAGATGACAATGGCATCGCGCTCCAGGGCGTTGAGAGCCTTGGATTGGTCGCGATCCCGACAGAAACGACTCCGTTTGGTCTGGAGAATCCGCTTGCCTTCCAGCTCCAGCACCTTGGCTTTCAAGTCATAGTAACCCCTGCGCTTCTCGAACACACCTGTCGCATCGATTGCCATGGGTGAGTCCACGTAGACCGGAAGCTCGGGAATTTCACGCCGCTCCTCGAGTTCCCGCAGACAGTAGAGCAGCTCTTGGGTGCGGCCAACCGCGGAGGCGGGAACGATCAGGATCCCTCCCCTTACCACGCTCTCATTGACTACCCGCGCCAGCTCCTGTTCGGGGGGCCTGGAGTCGTGCAGCCGGTTTCCGTAGGTGGACTCTATAATCAAATAGTCCACCTCGTAGAGCTGAGTAGGGTCCCGGAGGATCGGCCGGTCCGGCCGCCCGAGGTCGCCGCTGAACGCCACCCTTCGCGTCACTCCCCCCGCGGTCGTCTTCACATCCACAAAGGAGGAGCCGAGGATGTGGCCGGCGTCCTTGAATTTGAGGCGGAGCGTGTCCGTTAGGAAAATGTCCTCGCCGTAGTGAAAGGGAGCGAAAAGGGAGAGGGTGCGCTCGGCATCCGGCACGGTGTAAAGCGGGAGCGCGGGCTTGTGTTTGGAGTACCCCTTCTTGTTCGCCCAGTACGCGTCCTCTTCCTGGAGATGAGCGCTGTCGAGCAAGACGATCTCGGCGAGATCGCGGGTGGCGTGGGTGCAGTGGATCTTTCCGGAGAAGCCCTCCCGGCAGAACCGGGGAAGGTATCCGGTATGGTCGAGGTGGGCGTGGGTGAGAAACACGCGGTCTATGTGCTTCGGAGGAACGGGAAAGGGCTCCCAGTTGCGCAGCCGGTAGTCCTTCAAACCCTGAAAGAGGCCACAGTCGATGAGCAGTCTGTTGCCGTCCACCTGAAGGAGGAACCGTGATCCGGTTACCGTTCCCGTAGCACCGAGGAAAGTTATCTCCATGACGTCCTCACCAGTGAGATCCTTGACCGCGCGTTTCGGGACACGAATGTACCAGGATTCGCTCGCTGACTCAACGGCAACTCCTTTTTCGTCGAGCGCTCCGCTGAAAACCTCGGTTTGAGAAAGCCACATGCCGTGCTATAAGGATTGCCAGGCCGAACGAAGAAGCTTGTCGATAGTGACGTCCGACGCAAGGGGAATCTGCTGTGGATCCCGATAGATCATGGCTTCAGCTCGCATCAAGGTAGTGGATGTTTCGGCTCGACATGAGTGGGGGGATGCGGGGAACAGGATCGACACCATGAGCAAACTGGTGAAGAAGAAGTCACAGAAGGCGGGACTCCCTCCCGGCACTCTGGTGCACATCGGCGACCGGAAGGTTGAGAGAGCCACCATCTCGGTAATCCGCTACAACCCCCACGAATGCAGAGAGAGCAAGCCGAAGGGATTCGAAGAAGGCGCTCACGAGTTGCAGGAGGGAACGGTCACCTGGTTGGATGTGACCGGCGTCCACGATCTCGATATCGTTCATAGCCTTGGCAAGACCTTCGGTCTTCATCCCCTGCTCATGGAGGACGTCGTCAATACGGATCAGCGTCCCAAAATGGAGGACTACGGCGACTATCTCTTTTTTACCCTGAAGATGCTCTCTTTCGGGAGCACCGAGACCGAGATCTCCGCAGAGCAGGTCAGCATCGTTCTCGGGAAAAATTACGTTCTCACGTTCCAGGAGCGGGAGAGAGATCTCTTTGATCCGCTCAGAGAGCGGATCAGAACGGGAAAAGGGAGGATCAGAGGCCTCGGGAGCGACTACCTCGCATACGCCCTGATCGATGCCATAGTGGATAGCTATTTCGTCATTATCGAGAAGCTCGGAGAGGGGCTGGAGGATCTTGCGGATGAGGTGGTCGCCGGACGAGGGGCACGAACGCTCGCCACCATCCACGTGTTGAAACGGGAACTGATCTACATCCGGAAGGCGGTGTGGCCTCTCCGGGAGGCCATCAGCGGTCTCTACCGAGGAGGAACGCCGCTCATTACCGAGACGAGCGGGCACTATCTCCGGGACCTGTACGACCACACTATCCAGATCATTGACGCCATCGAGTCCTACCGTGATTTACTTTCCGGCATGCTTGACATCTATCTCTCCAGCGCGAGCAACAGGCTCAATCAGGTGATGAAGGTCCTCACCATGATCGCTACGGTTTTCATCCCCCTCACCTTCATCGCCGGCGTCTACGGCATGAACTTCAAGTACATGCCCGAGCTGGAATGGCGCTGGGGCTATCCGCTCATATGGCTGGTCATGCTGGGACTCGCGGTGATCATGTTGATCCTCTTCAGACGGAAGCGGTGGCTCTGACTGCCGGAGGGGCCTGTTACCCCTAAGAAGGACAGCCCGGCAGCCACGGGCAGGGTGACCGAGACTAGAGGCGGCTCAGGCGCCCTTCACGAGCGGCTCTGACGGTTCCCGAGCTTCCCCGCATGTTCGCGCCAGAGGGCCTCGAGCGCGTCCCCATTGGAGGAGAGAAGCCCCTGGAGCTTGTTGCAGACCACCAGATCTGTCGGGAAGGCCATATCCGCCGGAACTTCAGTGATCGGAAAGAAACGGGCCTCTTCGGCGTCGGAGCCGGGGCTGAGGGTGCCGCCGCATGCTCGGCTCAGGAACCACACCCCGACGGTCTGCCGTTCCCGATCATGGAAATTGGAGTGAACATCAAAGACCGGTCCGAGGACCACGTCGATGCCGGTTTCTTCTTTCATCTCCCGCATAGCGCAGCTCCGGACATCCTCATCCCACTCCACGTGGCCGCAGGGAATGCACCACATACCGCCATAGGAAGTGCTTCGCCTCTTGACAAGAAGGAGCTTTCCCTCTTCCACCAGTATTATGGCCACACCGACTGTGGGGTTCTTGTACTGGACAAAGTCGCACCGGGAGCAGATGCGCCTCAGGCGCTTCCCTCGTTTCTGCTCAAGGAGGCCGCTGCCGCACTGCGGGCAGTACTGGAAGTCCATGGGGGCTAGTTCGTTCGGGAAGGGCTCTCTCTCAACGCCCTGGCTCGGGGTTCTCGGACACGGGAGAATCCAGGTCGCTTCCCCTGATACACGAGGGTAAGCGCAGGCCCGCCGGACCACTGAGGCTCGCGCTCTTGCGATCATGCCCCGCCGAAAAACAAATAACCCCCCAGCTCTGCTGCGGGGGGTTCCTTGACCGCGCCGAACCTGCCGCCGGTTTTCCTCAGCCGCTCCGCCCGAAGATCAATCCGGGCGGCGACCAGGTCACAGGTCGATGGTCATCTCGGCTTCGTTGCCGCACTTGGTGCAGGTGAAGCTCTTTATTTCCTGCTTCTTGGTCGCCTTCGTGCCTGGCTTATGCTCGTGGGGGACGTCGACCAGTTCACACGTAACCGTCATCTCACCTTCATTTCCGCAATTCTCGCACTTACACACTTCCACTTTCTGACTCTTCTTGCCCATTCTATCCTCCTCGATGAAAGCGAAACCAGACAAGAGCGTTTACTGAATTATAGTCTTAAGGTTAGCCAGAAGCAACGGTAAAATTGTTGATCCCCCCTGCCTCTGGGATTCGGCGGGACCCCCAAGGAGCCCCGCACCGAGACCATCATCGGCAGCGACATAGCCCTCTTTCGAGTCGAGGTCTGCCCGTGTCGTGATCGTGACCGCCTGTGGGCTGATCGGCTTCTCTTCACTTCGGCCGGTGGGCCGTTAGACTTGACTTAGATCAATGTCGGGCCCGGCGCTCCTTCCTATCATGGTACACACGGGATAAGATCTGAGAGGTCGAGAGTTGAAACGATTCGAGAAGGAGGTACACCATGTTCTGTTATCAGTGTGAGCAAGCTGCAAAAGGTGAAGGATGCACCAAGATCGGGGTGTGCGGCAAGGAGCCCGAGATCGCCGCCCTTCAGGATCTCCTCATCTATGTCCTGAAGGGATTGGCCCGGTACGCAGTGGAAGGGCGTAAAGTGGGGGTGAATGACCGGGACATCAATGTGTTTGCCTGCAAGGCGATGTTTTCCACCCTCACCAATGTGGATTTCGATCCAGAGCGGTTTGTCGCTCTTATCACCCAAACGGTCGAGCTGCGCGAACAGTTGAAATCGAAGGTGAAGAAGGCTGGCGGTAAGGTTGATTCCCCGGACGGTCCAGTGAACTTCAAACCGGAGAGGACCGTGGACGGCCTCGTGCAGCAGGGGGAGGCGGTGGGGCTCAAGTCAGACCCTGAAATCAACCCTGACATTCTCTCCCTTCAGCATATCCTCCTTTTTGGCATCAAAGGGGTATGTGCCTATGCTGACCACGCCCAGATCCTCGGGAAAGAGGACGATGGGGTATACGCCTTCATTCACGAAGGTCTGGCCGCCACCCTTCGGAAGGATCTCACCCTCAACGACTGGGTAGGCCTGGTCCTCAAATGCGGCGAGATCAACTTGAAGACCATGGAGCTCCTCGATGCGGCGAACACCGGAACCTATGGCCATCCCGTACCCACCTCGGTTCCCCTCGGCGCGAAGAAGGGAAAGGCGATCCTCGTCTCCGGTCATGACCTGAAAGATTTAGAGGAACTCCTCAAACAGACCGAAGGCAAGGGGATCTCCATTTACACTCACGGTGAGATGCTCCCCGCCCACGGTTATCCGGGGCTCAAAAAGTACGGCCATCTTCACGGCCACTTCGGCACGGCCTGGCAGAATCAGACCAAGGAGTTTGCCGAATTCCCAGGCGCCATCCTCATGACCACCAATTGCCTTCAACGGCCGAGAGACTTGTACCGAGACAATATCTTCACCTGCGGTCTGGTGGGCTGGCCCGGCATCCGGCACATCTCCGACAGGAAGTTCGCCCCGGTGATCGAGCGTGCCCTGGCTCTGCCCGGATTCGGCGTCAATGAGAACGGGCGCTCGGTCATGGTGGGATTCGCCAGAAACACCCTCCTGGGAGTGGCAGGGAAGGTCATCGAAGCGGTGAAGGGCAAGGCAATCCGCCACTTCTTCCTCGTTGCCGGATGCGACGGCGCCAAGCCGGGCCGGAACTACTACACCGAGTTCGTGGAGAAGGTTCCCAACGATTGCGTGGTCCTGACCCTCGCCTGCGGCAAGTTCCGCTTCTTCGACAAGGAACTTGGGACCATCGGCGGAATCCCGAGGCTCCTCGACGTGGGTCAGTGCAACGACGCCTACTCGGCGGTTCAGATTGCCCTGGCCCTGGCCGACGCCTTCCAAGTGGGAGTGAACGAGCTGCCCCTCTCGCTCATTCTCTCCTGGTACGAGCAGAAGGCGGTGGCGATTCTCCTCACCCTGCTCCACCTCGGGATCAAGGGGATCCGGCTCGGCCCCTCGCTCCCGGCCTTCGTTACCCCGAATGTGCTGGATGTGCTGGTGAAGACCTTCGACATAAAACCCATCACGACGCCGGATCAAGACTTGAAGGCCATTCTGGGGTGATTTTCTACCGAGGCATATCGGGCGGGGCGGTACACCCTACCCTGCCCGAACAGCCAGCTTTTGCGGGTGGGTGCTACCCGCCAGGGGCGAAGCAATCCCCGCCCGAAAGGTGCACGGCCATGAAAAAGATCAGCATGTTCGAAGAAAACGACTTCAGAGAGACGGGCCCGAGCCGGTTGATCGTCCACGACTCCCCTTACTTCAAAGTGATCAATTTCAATTTTAGGGCCGGCCAGGAGCTCCCCATCCACTCCCACGACATTGAGGGGCAGGTGAGCATCGCTGTCCTCGACGGAAAGGGCGAGTTCCTTGGCGACAAGGGGGCCGCCTTTCCGGCCAATCCGGGCGACGTCCTCATTTCGGAAATCGCCGAGCCCCACGGGCTGAGAGCCATCACCGACATGCGGGTGCTGGTTACGATCGCCCCACCCATCTGAAGATTCAACAACAGCTCTCTTTACGGAGGTCTTGCAAGAATGGCGACAACAACCATCAACCAGGCGTCGGACCTCTGGAACATGCTCCTCGAGGCGGAGCGGGCCGGTGTGACGGCGCTGGGCGAACTGGTCCCCCAGGCCGAAGACCCCCGCCTCCGCGATCTCCTGAAGAGGTTTCTAAAGGATGAGGGCGTCAACTGCCGCATCCTGACCACGCTCATCGAGCACGTGGGTGCGGAACCGAGCAAGGAGACCGGGGCCTTCGTGGACAAGGTGAGAGCCCTCGGGAGCCTTCCCGAGAAAGTTGAGCTCCTGATCAGGGGCCAGGAATGGGTGGCGCGAAAGATAAGGGAGTTCCGGCACCTCCTGCCCACTGGATCGCCCCACCTCTTCCTGGAAGCGATCAAGGTGCAGCATGAGGAGAACGTGGACGCCCTGAGGAAGACGGCCGGCGTCCGATAATTCCGGAGAGACGCTGATCCCTCTATTTTTCTTTTCCCGACAAGCCGCGACTGGGCTGTGTGCTCTGATTACTCGTTCTTTTTCACTCGCTCGTTTGTCTTTCGAGCGCATATCTGTTGATCGGCGGAACCCGTGCCCTTCAGTAGGCTGCCGAACAGACCCATGAACTCGTCAACTCGCCAGAGGCGGAGAAGCGCAAACACGGCGGTTGCCAGGTGATAGAGCGAAGCGGGCAATCTGCTCGGCAAGGCTGCATAGTCGCACCATCAATGACGTTGGGGTGCTCCGGCCCTCCGCAAAGCGGCGGCACAATGTGCGGGAGGCATTCCCGACGTCCGAGGAGTCAAGAGGTGGCTCCAGATGCGCCTTGCTTCGCAGGTCCCCCGATTTCGCGCAACGCCCCGCCGCCCTCACCCGGAGACAGGTTTTTCAACAGCCTGCCAGGACCCCTTTCCCGAGGAGTTGAACAGGGAGGCCCTCCATGAGTCGAAGAAACCCCCTCCTATCCCTGCGGTTCCTCAGACCCAAGAGCGACTCTCGCCCCTGCTCGCGGGAGACTCTTTCCCAGGGCCTTGCCGAAGTGCGCTGCGGCCAGCGGGAGTGGGAGGATTTCTATCGCCGGCGCTGGCAGTATGACAAGAAGGTCCGCTCCACCCACGGCGTCAACTGCACGGGCTCCTGCTCATGGGATGTGTACGTCAAGGATGGAATCATCGTCTGGGATACCCAGAAGGTGGACTACCCAACCTGCGGACCGGATTCTCCTGATCACGAGCCTCGCGGCTGTCCTCGAGGCGCGAGCTACTCGTGGTATACCTACAGCCCCATCCGCCTGAAGTACCCCTACGTCCGTTCCACCCTCATCGAGATGTGGCGGAATGCCCTTCGGGCCGAGGGGGATCCCGTGGCCGCCTGGCGGAGCATAGCGGAAAGCGACGAGAGAAGGAGGAGGTACCAAGAGGCGAGGGGAAAGGGCGGCCTCGTGCGGGTCTCCTGGGATGAAGCGACCACGCTCATCGCCGCCGCCCTCATCCACACCATCCAG
>Ga0187774_10000401_pt1 | contig 14810 bp, 16 predicted proteins | sample 0216_BV02_MP05_2_FD_133152 | JGI IMG/M metagenome (GOLD analysis project Ga0187774, IMG submission 133152) | Tropical peat soil microbial communities from peatlands in Department of Meta, Colombia - 0216_BV02_MP05_20_MG | ecosystem: Environmental > Terrestrial > Soil > Wetlands > Peat | place... | reverse complement strand
TTGCCAAAGTTTGCACATCGCTACAAGATGGCTTCGTACAAACCAATGATGGTCTGTGCTGACACATTCAGGGCAGGAGCAATCGAGCAACTCGGTTTTCATGCGTCGAAACTCGGGATAGACTACTTCCACGGAGAACAGGGGGCTGATCCTGCAGCGGTGGCATATGATGCGGTCGAGAGGGCAAGAGGGGGCGGCTTCGATGCTGTGTTGATCGACACGGCAGGCAGACTGCAGACAGATGTCGACCTGATGAACGAACTCTCCAAAGTAAAGAGAGTGGTTCAGCCATCTCACATCCTGTTGGTCGTAGATGCGCTCATCGGGAACGACTCGTGGGAGCAAGCTAAGGTCTTCGGGGAGGCTGTCGGGTTCGATTCCGCAGTTGTGACCAAGTTTGACGCCGATCCAAAGGGGGGTGTGCCGATCTCGGTATCCTTCGTCTCAGGAAAGCCGATCTCTTACGTGGGCGTCGGCCAAGGATACGATGACCTGAAGCGGTTCTCCATGAAGGACTACCTTCAGGACTTGGTCGAGGCACTGCCTTAGGCAACACGTTTAAAAGAGGGAATCGGTTCATTTCCCAAAATGGGCGTAATGAGCTTCCTCACAAAGGTCAGGCGGACGCTGTCCATAGCCACAAAGCCCGACCTTGACACATTCATCGACTCCATGAAGATAACGCTGCTTGGCCTCGGGGTAGTGGGACTAATCACCTATCTGATCCACTTGCTATCGTTCGCCATCCAACTCCGCCCCGGGTGATGTGCTTGTACTTCATAGTGAAGACCACGCCTGGAAGAGAGCGTGCCGTCACCGAATCGTTCGCATACAAAGTGATAGCCGAAAAAGCCAGGATCTTTTCGGTGATCGCCCCAGATGAATTGAGAGGTTACGTGATAATAGAGGCTCAGACCTCTCATCCAATCGACATACTGATCAGGGAGGTCAAGAACGCGCGGTCACGCCTTCCGGGAGTCCTGCCGGAGGATGAAGTCGCGAAGTATTTGGGAGAGAAACCTACGATCGAATCCCTTTCCGTAGGAGATCTAATTGAGGTGAAGTCCGGCGTGTTCAAGAGGATGAAGGCAAAGATAGTCGAGATGGACGCAGCTGCCAACGAGATCACGATAGAACTGCAGGAAGGAACATCGCCCTTTCCGATAACGCTGTCGGCCGACTTGGTCAGGCTGCTGGAGAAGGGCAAAGAGGGCAAGTGAAAGGTCGAAACGTTTTAAACCCCTTAATCCAGCCCGACACATACAATGCCTGAGAAGGTGTCAGTGGAGGCTATGGTTGCGGGCGGGCAAGCTACAGCTGGACCTCCACTCGGCCCAGGATTGGGTCCGCTCGGGGTCAATGTCGGTGAAGTTATCGTCGAGATAAACAGGCTGACCAAGGACTTCTCGGGCATGAGAGTGCCAGTATCTGTCATCGTCGACACGGAGACGAAGCAGTTTGAAGTGAAAGTGGGGACGCCCACCACTGCTGCGTTGCTCGCCAAGGAGGCATCGATTGAGAAGGGCGGCGCTGGAAGCTGGAAGCAACCAATCGCGGACCTATCGCTGGAGAAAATCGTCTCTGTTTCCAAGGCCAAGATGGCATCGTCAAAGAGGAAGGACCTCAAGGCTCACGTTCTCCAGACATTGGGAACATGTGTCAGCATGGGAATAACTGTAGATGGGAAGAGTCCGAAGGAGGTCATAGGCATGATAAAGAGTGGGGAAATGAGTGTTCCGGAGGGATGATCGCGAATAATGCAAGATCTTCTCACTGAGCTAATAACGAAGGCACTCAGTCAGGAGAGAAATGCCAAGCGGGGCTTTGCACAATCCGTCCAGGTGTACATAGGTCTGAAAGAGATCGACCTCAAGAAGCCAGAGAACCGATTTGTCGCTCTCGTGGAGTTGCCCCATGTGTCGCCCAAGATGGAGCAGAAGATAGGGGTCATCACCGAAGGTGGCACTCTCGCGGCGGCCAGACAGCTCGGTGTCAAGGTGCTGACAAGACAGCAGGTGGAATCCGCATCGGGTGACAAGAAGGCCGTCAGGAAACTGCTCGATGACGTTGACTTGCTGATAGCCGAGGCACCGTTGATGCCACTCGTAGGCAAGGTGTTCGGGCCGTTTCTTGGTCCTACGGATAGGATGCCCACTCCAGTGCCACCTACTGCGGACATTTCTCCTGTCGTTCAGAGACTGAAGAGGAGCGTGCTCATCAGGGTAAAGACCCAGAGCGCACTATCGGCACCCATCGGCACGGAGGATATGGCATTGGATCAACTCAAGGATAACGCAGCCAAGGTAGTGTCGGAGGTGGAAAGAAGAGTGCCCAACGGACTCAAGTCTTTCGATTCGGTGGCAATCAAGACGACGATGGGCAAGCTCACGGGTTCGAAGGTGAGGATGAGATAAGATATGGAGACCCTGAAGCCCGCGATTGCGAGGAAAAAGGAAGAAACCGAGAAGGTCTCTGAGCTGATCTCGGGTCGTCACATGTTAATGCTCATCAGCGCAGAGAGGGTGAGGGCCAGCCTGCTCAACGAGATGAGAGATGAGTTCATCGGTCGGTTGACCATAAAGTACACCAAGCCGTCGATCTTGAGAAGAGCCTTGGAATCAAAAGGTGACCAGTCGCTGAAGGAGCTCGCTCAGAAATACATCAAGGGTTCTACAATTCTCGTACTGTCTGATGAGGAACCGTTCAGAGTAGCTCGTGAGTTCAGGAATAGAGCAGTTCAACTTCCAGCGAAGGCCGGTGATGTGGCATCGGGTGAGGTGATCGTAGAGCCGGGCAACACAGGGCTGCCTCCGGGACCAGTCATATCCGAACTGAATGAAGCTGGGATACCGACGAGGATAGAAACTGGTAGCGTCTGGGTCACCAAGAGGACCGTTGTGGCCAAGTCAGGCGACGTGATATCTGCTAGGCTAGCATCAGCCCTGTCCAAGTTGGGAATGAAGCCCATCAGGTCTTATCTCAGACCAAAGTGCGCGTGGTATGCGGGATCTACCATAGAGGGGAGCATACTTGAGACGAGCCTCGAAGAGATAACAGCGCAGCTCACGTCCTCTTGGAACGCAGGGATCGCGCTGGCCATTGCAGCTGGAGTATTCATGAAGGATAGCGTCTACGTACTCTTGAGCCGGGCGGGGGCTGAGGCAAGTGCCTTAGCAAAAGCCGTCTCATTCGGCAAACCAGAATCGGCAACTCCTTCAACCACGACCGAAAAGGATGAAGAGTCTGCCCCGAAGTCTGGATCGCAGACCAAGTGAAAATAGGGTTTAAATAGTGCGTACTCGTTCCACCTCGAACGGAATGTCCGAGTACATTCACGCCGCTCTGGTTCTCCATGCGGCCAAGAAGGAGATAACGGAGGAAGGATTAGTGAATATCATGAAGGCCGCCGGAGTTGAACCTGACACGCAAAAGATCAAGATGCTTGTTTCCGCTTTGTCCGAAGTGAACATCGACCAAGCGCTCTCAGCTCAGCTCATCGCCGCGCCGACCGCGGCCGCTGCTCAGCTTTCCAAACCGGGCGAGAAGCCGAAGGAAGAGGCCAAGGCTGAAGAGAAAGAGGAAGTAGCGGGCCTAGGTGCTCTGTTCGAGTAATCCCGCTCAGATCTTAGCGCCGCAGTTGTAGCAGTAGAGACTACTGTCCGGATTCTCTGCACCGCATCTTGAACAGATCCTTACCTTAGCGGGCTGTGATCCCTTCGGAGCCGCCGCAGCGGGCTTCTCCGGTGAAGGCTTGGTCTGGACAGGTTTGACGCTCGGGATGGGTGTCGGAGGTTTCTCCGCGGGCTCTACGCTGCCCAAACTGGCGGTGGGGCTCGGCTCAACGGAGAGTTCCCTTGGGACGGTCTGTCTGACCTGCATCAGAGCCGAGGAGAGTTTGTTTGCATCCTCGTTTATCGCACCAAAGGAGGTTGTCACTAGCTTGCCGAATTCCTCGATGTTCTGCAGCCTCATCATATAACTGGCGCGATTGACCTTGTACTGGTCCTCAGGAATGGACCCGATCGTAAACCTGACCTCAAGGCTCTCAAGGTTGTGCCTCAGCTCTCTGTCCTCTTCCCTCATCGTCTCGAGCTTCGCCTCGACTGCTTTCCTGAGGTCGTTGACCTTTGGCACGAAGGAGTTGTACCTGTTTGCGGTTTCGTCGAGCACTTCTTTGAATATCGGATCACTGACCTTGCCCTCGGATCTCAGCGAGAGAAGCTTGTCGAGTTGCTGTCTCAGTTTCTGAGTTTGTTTAGCGGTCAGTTCGACTTCATGACGTAGCTCGTCCTCGCTGAAGAAATCATAACTCAAGTTTGAGTTACTAAAGAGCCCCGCTTCGTATATAAGAATACGCTCACTGAACCGCGTGAGACCATCCAAGGCCGGACTTTTCTGGAGTAAGATAAGTGGGCCGGGCCGGAGTTGAACCGGCGACCTTCTGCGTGTCAGGCAGATATCCTAACCAACTAGACGACCGGCCCACGTGGGCGTGGCACGCGTTTGTGCGCTACCGGTTTAAAAGTTAATCCAAGATCAGGAGGAATTCCTGAGGAACTCAACGGTCTCTCTCGCCTCCTTGTCACGGCCGAAGTACTCTCTGGCCGGGCGGAGTCTTTCGATCAAGAAATCGGCCACGGCGACCTTAAGGTCAGCGGGATGCAGTTGACCGGCTGAATAAGCTCGCTCAACTTCCTCGTACGAACTGTAGGTGACATCCCCACCGAACTTCGAAGATCTAGACACCGCGAGCTGCTTCTTCTCTCTGAACACTATGTACCTCACGATGTCTAACACAGGATTGTACTCGATTTCCTTGGGAGGTGCGAAGGCCTTCTTGATCTTCTCGCTTATCTCCTCGGGCGAGTCGAAGATGAAGATCGCACTTTCCGGTCGTGACTTGCTCATCTTCGCTCCATGAATCATCCGGGTCTTTCTCTCCTCACCGGCCGATGCATCCCATCCGGGGGGAGCACTCAACCCCTGCAGTATGTGATGGTGGACGCAGACCGGCTTGTAGAACCCAAGCTTCGGGCCGATCTCCCTCGCCACGACGTTCGCCTTCCTCTGATCCATGCCGAGCTGGCATATGTGCGCCTCTAGGTGGAATATGTCGGCTACTTGCATCGGCGTGTAGAACAGATCAGATATCCTCTTCGCTCCCATCTCATCACGCCCCATTATCTCCATCGTCCTCCTCCCCCTCGCTATTGTCATCTCCTTCGAGACTCGCACGACTTTCTCCCAGTAGTGAATGTCATCATAGACCTCGTCCGGCCAGATGAACTCGACTTTGTCGACAGGAAACCCTAGCGCTTCCCACGACTTCACGAAATGCTCCGCTGATCTTCTTATGGCCGCTAGATCTCCTTTGAGCTTGTCGTTGATGAACGCGTGCCATGTCGCCAACAGCGCTTTGAACCTCACCCCGGCATTCACGAAATCCTCTATCTTGTACCCACATATCAGACCAGTTCCCAGATGAACTAAGCCTGACGGCTCCCATCCATCATAGGCGACCGGTCTGTCATTCGTCTCCAACAGTTCCCTGAGTTCTTGTTCGGTCAGAACCTCTTCGGTCGGCTTTCTCGTGATGAGTTCGATTCTCGTATCTATGTCCATGACCTGTTGAACCGGCTCGTCATCTCATTATAAACGGTTTGGGTCAGGTCTCGAGATCCTTTCCCATGGTTTCGCGCGCCGCGATGAGTATGACCACCGCCGAAATCAACTGGACTACGGAGAATGCCAGAAAGGCTGTCTCTTGGTTTCCATAGGCGAGCAACGCGCCCAAGAAGTATGGACCGACTATGCTTCCGATCCTTCCAACTGCGTTGGCCCAACCGGCCCCGGTAGCGCGTATCGCAGTCGGGTAGAGTTCAGGTGTGTATGCGTAAGTCACTCCCCAAGCTCCCAGATTGAAGAAGGAGAACAAGATCGCCCAGATCATCGCGTCCTGCTGAGTGACAGCATGTGCGAGCATGTAGCTTGCCAATCCTGCACCTCCCATGTACACCGACAGCGTGATCTTCCTTCCCGTCCTCTCGATCAACAACGCCCCAGACACGTAACCTGGGATCTGAGCGAGCGTGATCAAGAGGCTGTTGAACAGGGATGAGGTCAAGCTCACTCCCTTGGTCTGAAGCAGAGTTGGAAGCCAGAGAAATGTCCCCCAGTATGCGAGCGCGATGGCGAACCAATGCACCCAGAGCATTGAGGTGGCTTTCCTGTATTTGCTACCAAACAGGTCAGAGATCCCAACCTTAGTCGTTGGCTTCTTCTCTGGCTCGACCAAACCATATTCGTCCCTGAGCTTTCGAGCTACGTCGTCCTTTCCTTTTGAACCCAGGAACATAGCTGATTCGGGCACGAGGACAAAGGCAACTGGTATCGCCAAAATGGTCGCGAAGCTCGACGCCATGCTCACCCTCCAACCCATCTGCGGCACTACCAAGAATGACACCAGAGAGGCGACCACCCATCCCACGGACCAGGAACTCTCGGCTATGGCCACCGCCCTCCCTCTTGACTTGACTGGCATGTATTCTGCGAGCAGGGTGCTGCCGACAGCCATGTACGCAGATGCGCCCATGCCTCCAAGAAACCTCAGGGCCAAGATCTCAGGTGTACCTGAGACAAAGGCCGTCAAGCCTCCGAACACTCCCATGAGCCCCAGCGAACCGATGATGATCGGTTTCCTGCCTGAGTAGTCAGCAAGGTATCCCAACAGCAGCGCCCCAACCAGCATGCCTGCGGGCCAGGCCACCAGTATCGCGCTCTTGTCAGCAGTGGTGAGGCTGAGTTCGTTCGCCATCGGTGTGAGCAAGAACGATATCAAACCCGAGGCATAAGCATCGAGTGCCCAGCCGAAGAACACTGCCAGAAGAATGAACCCCTGTTTCCTGTTCAGTTCAAGAAAGCCCATGCGTTGCTCCATCGGGCGAATGTGGCAGTTCTTAACTCTGACGATGAAGAGGGACTAGCGAGGTGGACCGGGAGGGATTTCCAGCTGTGGGCTCTCGAACCCCCGACCTGCCGCACGCCAAGCGGCTACTCTACCAACTGAGCTACCGGCCCACTCTCGATAGCGACCGAGCCTTCCCTGTGATAAGCTTTTATGCGAGTTGAAAAAAATAGGACTGCCCTGCATGGACGAGGACTCCGAGATCGAACGCATCAAGGCGAAGAAGATTGGATCACTTCTGAATCAGACACCTACGAGTTCTGAGGAGGAAGGGGAGGATGGCGTGATAGACATCAGCGACACAGACTTCGTACCGAAGATACTCCACGGAGCTATGCCAGCTGTCGTTGACTTCTGGGCCGCTTGGTGCCCTCCATGCAACGCGATGGAACCAGTGTTTCGCAGAATCGCATCCAAGTACAAGGGGAAGATGGTGTTCGCGCGCCTGAACACGGACGAGAACAAGCTGACCGCCCGTGCCCACTTCGTGAAGAGCATACCGACGATGATGGTCTTCAGCGGTGGGGAGGAGAAAGGTCGCGTTGTGGGGCTGGCCAGCGAAGTAGAGCTCGAAACGGCATTAATCCCTTATATATCAGGCTAGTCGCGTCGCTCCCAGATTGCCCCAGAAGGCCAGACTGAAGATAATGAGCCCAAGCCTCGAGAGCCTGAAGGGCTTGGAGAAGAGCGTCCTAGAGGTACTGAAAGAGTCGAAGGTCAATTTCTCAGGCCCGATCCCACTTCCGACCAAAGTGCTGAAGATAACGACTCAAAAGAACACAAGTGGCCAAGGCACAATCACATGGGACAAGTTTGAGATGAGAGTGCACAGGCGAGTGTTCTACTTGGATGCGGGCGAGAAGGCGCTGAGACTGTTGCTCAGGGTCAACTTGCCAGAGGACGCCAAGGTTTCTCTCGATCTCTTCTGAGATTCAACTAGCGGACTCTGTGTCTCGAATTCTTAAATGCCGGAAGCCGCACTTGCTCATCGCATGATAGACCCCTCCGTCTTAAGGGCCATATTCCCTGTGGGTGGTGAGGCCAAGAGGCTGCGGCCTCTGACGCTTTCGGTCTCCAAGGCTTGCGTTCGGCTGCTCAACAGACCGATCATAGAGTTCTCAATGGAAAGCCTCTCAAGACAGGGGATCAGGAATTTCATATTCGGTGTGAAGGGCTATCTGAACTACAAGTCACTGTTCGACTACTTCAGGGATGGTATCGGGTTCTCTGCCTACTACGGCATCGAACCGCGGGTTCACATAAAGTATCAGCCCAACATACCGGACGTTGGCAGTGCAGACAGCATCGGCATAAACCTAGAGTACTACGACATCCAAGGTCCGGTCTTGGGCGTTCAAGGGGACAGCCTCTTTGATGTCGATCTAACAGAAATGCTGTCCTTCCATGAGAAGAAGGACGCGGCCATGACAATTGTGCTCACGCCAGTCGAAAAGACTGAGGAGTACGGGGTGGCCGACTTGGAACCGAACATGAGGATTCGGAGGTTCGTGGAGAAGCCATCGACCGACGAGGCACCGAGCAAGTTCGCGAATACGGGTCTCTATCTCCTGTCTCCGAGAATGAGGGAGGTGTTCAAAGGCGAAGGAGTTCAGCAGATAATCAAGAAGAGGAAGCGGCTTGATTTCGGCATGGACATGATACCATACTTGGTGGACGAGGGCTTTCCCGTGTACGGGTATGTTCTGAAGGGAGCTTGGTTCGATGTCGGAACGCGAGAGAGATATCTCAATGCCATGGTGAGCGTCTTGAACGGCGCACTGACAATAGTGCCGGACCTCGGTGGCCAGATTGACCAGGAAAGAAGGATCTACATTCAGGGGACAAGCACTGAGTCCATCAGAAGGAGGGAGAAGACGATAGAAGCGATCAGAAGCGGGAGTATACAGGTCCAAGGTTGCGCCCTAATAGGCAGACACACGGCGCTCGGCAAGGGCACCGCCTTGATCAACAGCAACCTTGACAATTTCTGTATCCTCGGGGAAGGAATTCACGTTGAGCGCTCGGCGATTCTGGACAGATGCTTCATCGGGGACGGCGCGAGCGTGCAGGGCAGCATAGTCTCACGGCATTCGTACATCAACTCATCAAGGGCCCACCCGACCGAGATCTCCTCGCTATCGGTCATAGGTGATGATGTCATGGTGGGGGAAGGATCTAGGATCATATCGTCGAGGATCTGGCCGGGCATCGAGGTTCCTGCCGGTTCGGTTCTGACAGGCAAAGAGATCAAGAGTCCAGAAGAACTGCAAGTTGCCTTGAAATCCAAATTGTGAGCAACACTAAATAGGCAGGGCGCTAAGCGAGGACGGAATGCACCGGCCGCAGGTGTTCTTGATAACTCTGCTGCTTCTTGAGCTGCCCTGTCTAGGAGCTTCCGCTGCCCCTGTCCCAAGTCCGGAGTTGAGATACGATTGCGTCGTGGGAAACGACGGTTCCGCCACCCTATCGGCGGTGTTCACGGACTCAAGACCTGCTGGACCTGAGATCTTCTGGATGCTTGTGCCAAAGAACGAGAGCGAATACAAGACGACCGTGATCTCAGGAGATGTCAACGGAATGCAGGTCACTGACGCCTACGTTCCGGGCGGAGGCAAGTACGTCTTCTACTCGAACCTGTCAGTTCAGTACGCGGCCCCCCTCGAACTCGGTGTCACGTGGAACATCTCCTACGCCGCGCTCATAGTTGAACCGGACGCGTTGTTCTTCTCCCCTGCGATCGCTTCCTCGCCAGGCACGCAGATGGGATTCCGGGTCGTGCTTCCAAGCGCGACGACGCAAATCACGGAGACGTCGGATGCACCTACTTCAAGGGAGAACACGACGCTTGTCTTCGCTCCCGCGAACCATGACAGGATTGGCATCGCCTTCAGGGTCTCCGGTTCTTCAGGGAACAAGCTGATTGAGTTCGCGCCATTTCAATTCGATGTGCCGGAGAGATACGAGAGCATAGCCGAACGGCTCCTAGCGTTCTACGAGAACGCGAGCAGTATCTTGGATACGCTGTTCAACATGTCTCTGAGTTCAGTGAAGGTCGAGTTCTTCGTTCCACAATCGCTTGAGGACATCTCAACTGGCGGCTTCACGCCCATAGAGTCGGCCTACCGTTTGGGGACCATCTTTCTCAACATATTCTACGTCAGAACCGAGAAGGGTTACTTTGAGGCGATAGCAGCTCATGAGCTTGTCCATCACTACCTTGCCCTATCTGGATTGTCTTCCGATGTCCTCTGGTTCCACGAGGGCATGGCCAACTACGTCGGGATCAAGATCTCGGAGCTGAGTGGCCTAGGCGGGGCAAGCATGGTAGACGATCTGACGCAGGCAGCCTCGGGCCTGACTGGAGGCAATCATACCTTCGTTTTTTCTTGGACCCCTTCATATTCCGACCAGAGATACACAGTGTACCAGCACTATGCCGTGGCCTATTGGTTGACCTCCACCCTAGCGCACAATTTCTCCACACCGAGCGACAGGTTCATACAGGGACAGGTTTTCTTCACATCACTCTTCACCAACATGAGGCGTCTCTCAACGGAAACCTCGAGCAACGACCAACTGGCCAAGTTGATGTACGCTTCAGAGAACTTCTCGAGATCCGCCTTCGCAACGCTGGTGTCCTTGGGTTTCAATGTCAAGCCTGTCTTCGTCTTGACGAGTGAGTCCCCGTCTCAACTGAGTTCCCTAACCGTGTACCTGTTATCCCTCATCTTGGAGAAACCCGTGAACTCTGCCATCGAGGTCGCTGCATCTAGGGACTTGTCGACTGCGCTCACGATGATGAATGAAGCGAGTGATTTCTTCGCCAACTTCAACACTTCACTCTTGGTTCTCCTTCTGCTGTTGGGGGTTGCCGCGATTATGATGCTTCAGAGGGTTCATGAACCTCCTCCGCCCCCGCCGATCTAGATCTATCCTTTGACCACGCCTACTGGTCTGAGCTTCGCCACCTTTGTGGCCAGCCCCAAGCGGTCGGACACGTCCACCACGGCGTCGACCGACTTGTAAGCATCCGGTGCCTCCTCAGCGACAACGCCGATGTCCGCTGCTACCAACATGATGCCCTTGCTCTCTAGTCCCCTCTTCACTTCACTGCCCCTGTGTCTCCTCAGGGCCTCCGCTCTGCTCAGAAACCGTCCGGCGCCATGGGCCGTGGATCCGAAGCTCAGCTCCATTGCTTTCTCGTTGCCCCTCAGCACCCAACTAGATGTTCCCATCGAGCCCGGTATCAGAACCGGTTGCCCGACCGTCGCATACTTGCGAGGGATCATCGCATTCCCCGGCGGGAAGGCTCTAGTGGCGCCCTTCCTGTGCACTACTACCTTCGTGTTCTTCCCGTCGATTGTATGCTCCTCAACCTTGGCTATGTTGTGTGCCACGTCATACGTTACGTTGAGGCCCAGCTTGGCCGGGTCGGTCTTGAAGATGGTGCCGAAGCTCTCCCTCGTCCAGTGCGATATCATCTGCCTGTTCAGGAACGCGTAGTTGACGGCGGTGGCCATCGCGCCCATGTAATCCTCCGCCTCCCTGCTCTTGTTCGGAACTGCTGCAAGTTCCTTGTCAGGCAGACTGATCCCATATCTGTGAGAGGCTCTCTCCATGACCAGCAGGTAGTCAGTGCAGACTTGATGGCCATACCCGCGGCTCCCCGTGTGGATCAAGACCACGACCTGACCCTTGTTCGATATGCCGAACGTCTTCGCTGTGCTCTGGTCCACAATATCGTCGACCACGTCAACTTCGAGGAAGTGGTTTCCGCTTCCTAATGATCCCAGCTGCGGCCTGCCCCTGCTCTTCGCACGCTCGCTGACCTTCGAGGGGTCAGCTCCCTCCATCTTGCCGTTCTCCTCTATATACTCGCTGTCCTCAGCCCAACCGTAGCCACGTTTGATCGCCCATCCGACTCCTTCGACCACAGCCGTGTTCAGCTCGTCCGCGGTGAGGTGTACCTCGCCTTTGGAGCCGAGCCCGGACGGAATTCTGTTGTACAGTGTCTGCAGCAGTTCGGCGAGCTTGGGTCTGACATCCTTTTCCTCCAGGTTCGTGGTCAGCAATCTGACGCCGCAGTTGATGTCGAATCCTACTCCGCCCGGACTCACCACTCCGTCCTCGTACGAGGTCGCAGCGACTCCGCCGATCGGGAATCCATACCCCTCGTGTCCGTCCGGAAGCGTGATGCTGTACTTCTCCACGCCGGGCAAGAAGCTCACATTTGCGGCCTGCTCCATGGTCTTGTCTTGTTTCATTTTCTGAAGCAGTTCGGCATCCGCGTAGACCCTAGCGTTCACCCTCATGCCTCTCTTGTAGCTCTGAGGTATCTCCCAGATGCAGTCGGAGACCTTGGTAATCGGGCCTGAGAACATCTTGAGGCAAACTTCGGCGCTCTCTATTTAAGGATAAGAAGGGCACATTCGGGGCAAAAAAGGGTAATATATCGAGAGAGAGCTCCATACAGCCGCAGAAACAGAAGAGGTGTTCGAATGTCCGAAGAATTTCCCTTTTCGGCCATGCACAGGTTGCTGAAGCGGGCAGGGGCCGAAAGAGTGGGCGAGGACGCCGCAACTGAACTATCTAGGACCTTGGACGGTATCGGGCTGAAGATCTCGAAACAGGCGGTCGAGCTGGCTGCCCACGCTGGCCGCAAGACCGTCAAGGCCTCGGATATCCAGATCGCGGCTAAGCCCTACACTGAGTGACAACTCACTATATGTCCAGAAGGACAGTGACCGTAGCTCCATCCTTACGGATCTGAACTTCCATGTTGTGGTATGTGACAGCTTTCACGTGCGTCCCTGGCCTGTGTTTCGAGGGATCGTAGAGGTCTCCCCCTGCTGTGCCGTGAAGGCGCAATCTCTCGCGCCTCTTCTCTATTTTCCCGTCGAACTCTCTGAACAGGAATGATTCCGTGTCGAATAGGTAGATTAGTTCGCCGAGCCAGAGGTAGACCAACTCCTCAGCGTTTGCTGCTTCGATCGAGATCTTCCTACGCTCATTGGTCTCTAGGACCTCCGGGTTCCTCACGATAACCGAGGTGAGCCCCATGCCCAAGCCGATGAGCGCGTCCAGCAGATCCCTGCCGCTGGCTTTGACGTATACGTCCGAAACATGTTCCAACAACTCGTACTTGGGCAACTGAACCGTTCATCCCTTGTCTGGGGACTTATTGGTCTTCCAGTGGACGAGGACGTGGTGCCTCGGCGCGTTGGTGGGATCGATGCCATCGATGGCGCCGGGAGGAGGACTCGAACCCCCACGACCCGCAAGGGGTCACGGGCTCTTTCGTCAACTCAAGGCCCGCGCATTATCCATTCTGCCATCCCGGCGCGACAGTTCAACTCCGTTGAGTCAGACCAATAAAGGATTTTAGGGGCGTGTCACTCGCTCGAAGCCGATGGCTGAGGATCGCGAGCTGGAACGGATCAAGAGGGAGAAGATGCAGAGGTACGCGGAGAAAGCGAAGCAAGACCAGCGAGAGGCAGCCAAGCCTCAGACCGAGGAAAGCGTTGATGATGTTGTGTATTCCCTCTTCTACGACAGGGCCTCTGAAGTCATGCGGGCTGCGGAACTCCAGTATCCGCCTCAGGCGGAAGCGGTCAAGACTGGACTCTACAAGATGATCAAGAGCGGGAGATTGGTGGACAAGATAGACGGCGGTACTCTCCTGACACTGTTCAGGACTTTGGGCATTCCGGTCCATGTGGATACTTCAGTCAAGTTCGTGGAGCACGGAAAGGCAAAATCGCTAGCGGACAAGCTGTCCGAATCTTGGTCAGACTAGCGTGGTTGGTCTAGATCATCCATCGTCTCTGACACGAGGATGGTTCCGCGTGGTCCCGACTCCAGAGCCTCGGCAGCGGCCTTCTCCGTTCTCCTCCGAGAACGCAACACCGGGACAACAATCACCACGCTGGCCAAGTGCGCGATGGCCGCGATTGCGAAGATCCATGCGCTGCCTGCCACATCTGCGATCACCCCGCCGAGCAACGGTGCCAGAGAAGCTGGTACCGCCCTCAACACCCCGGCCAGTGCCAGATACGTGGGTCTCCGTTCTTCAGAAGCGAGTTCCATGATAGCAGGGGCCCAAGAGACCATGAGCCCACTCGTGAACGCTCCGATCGACGCGAAGGCCACACAGAAGCCAATCACACTGTTGGAGAATATCGTGATGATCGAAGAGAGTGCCCCCAGCAGGCCTCCCACCGCTATGACTAGTACGTGCCCCCTCGTGTCTCCAAGTTGCGCCCAGATGAAGTTACTCAGGACTTGCGATGCGAAGTACACAGCAGTATATGTCCCGAGCACCTCTTCTCCGCTCTCGACTGCCTTCAGCGCATGGGCTGCCAGAAAGGCTGGACCCATGGTCGTTATCCCTCCGACTACCGTTGCTATGAGGAACTTGGTGAACACGCTGTCTGAACGCAACACGTCTGGGAGGGATTGCAGGTACTGGAAGAGGTTCCTTCCCCCATCGTTGGTGTTCGACTCGGGTTCCTCGACGGTCCACAGCGCAACGTACGAGACCATGACCAGCAGGAAGGTCGCAAGGAAGCAAGCAGCATAACCCAAGGGAAAGACAAGATCGTTTATCAGCAGACCCGCGGCCGCCCCCCCAATGACGCCCAACATCGTGGCTATGAAGTTCCCAGCTCCGAAGTACAGGCCTCTCTTGCCCTCGGGCACGACCTTCGCTACCAGCTCATACCAGGCCGGGGCGGTCACGCCAGCTGACACATTCACCACAGCATATGCGAGAAAAAACACAAACAGGAGTGTCGGGCTTCCGACGCCGGACATCAGGGCCGTGAAGACTCCTAAGAGCAACCAAGGG
>Ga0187774_10000400_pt1 | contig 14834 bp, 13 predicted proteins | sample 0216_BV02_MP05_2_FD_133152 | JGI IMG/M metagenome (GOLD analysis project Ga0187774, IMG submission 133152) | Tropical peat soil microbial communities from peatlands in Department of Meta, Colombia - 0216_BV02_MP05_20_MG | ecosystem: Environmental > Terrestrial > Soil > Wetlands > Peat | place... | reverse complement strand
CCGGGAAACCACGCTGCGCACGCCCAAACGCATCGTCCGTGGCCGCGGTCCGCGTCAGCGCCAGTACGTCCGCAACATCCTCACGCACGACATCAATTTCGGCATCGGCCCGGCCGGCACCGGAAAGACTTACCTGGCGGTCGCGTGCGCCGTCGAGGCGCTCGAAACCAACCGGGTGCAACGCCTGCTGCTGGTGCGGCCGGTGGTCGAGGCCGGCGAGCGACTCGGGTTCCTGCCCGGCGATCTGGAACAGAAAATTGACCCGTATCTGCGGCCGCTGTACGACGCTTTGCACGAAATGCTCGGTTTCGAGAAGGTTGCGCGGCTCCTGGAAAAACACATCATCGAACTGGCGCCACTCGCCTACATGCGCGGGCGCACGCTCAACGAGTCCTTCATCATCCTCGACGAAGCGCAGAACACCACCGCGGAACAGATGAAAATGTTTCTTACGCGCATCGGTTTCGGTACCACCGCGGTCATCACCGGGGATATCACCCAGATTGACCTTCGCCGCACGCAGTTGTCGGGACTGAAGCAGGCCATGGAGATCCTGCACGATGTCGAGGGCATCACCTTTACCCACTTCACGCCGCAGGACGTGGTCCGGCATGCGCTGGTGCAGAAGATCGTCGAAGCCTACGAGAAACGCGAGAAGACCGGCGACGAGCCGCGTTCCCGCGCGAGATGAAGCTGACGTTAAGCGTGCAGTATACGGTGGCCCCCGAAGGTCTGCCTGCGAGGTCCACCTTGGCCCGCTGGTCGCGTGTTGCGCTCCGGGGTTGGCGACGTCAGCGCGCCACCCTGGGCTTGCGCATCGTCGGCAACCGCGAATCCGCGGCGCTTAACTACCGGTTTCGCCGCCGGAAGTATCCGACGAATGTGCTGTCGTTCGAGTTCGAGGCGCCGCCCGGGACGCGCAGCGATCATCTGGGTGATCTCGTCATTTGCGCGCCAGTGGTGCGGCGGGAGGCGCGAGGACAGAACAAACCCGTACGCGCGCATTGGGCGCATATGGTGGTTCACGGTATACTTCACTTGCGCGGTTACGATCACCGCAATCGTCGGGATGCCGCGGCAATGGAAAACATGGAGACCCGCATTCTCAAGGAACTCGGTTTCGCCAACCCCTACGCCTCATGAATACGCAGAACGAAGAGAAACCCGACGCCTCTGATGAGCCCGCTGTTGCGCCGCGCTCGCTGCTGGACCGATTGAGCCATGCGTTGCTCGGCGAGCCGGGCACGCGCGAAGACCTGATCGAGGTCCTGCGAACGGCCGCCAATCGCGACGTGCTCGACCGGGATTCGCTCGACATGATCGAGGGCGTGCTCCAGGTCTCGGAAATGAAGGTGCGCGATATCATGGTGCCGCGCTCCCAGATAGACGTGGTGGACAAGAACAGCCCGCCCGAGAGTTACCTCCCGATGGTGATCGAATCCGGACACTCGCGCTTTCCCATGGTGGACGGGGACAAGGACAAGATTGTCGGCATCCTGCTGGCGAAGGACCTGCTGCGTTACCTGTTCCTGGACAAGAAAAAACGGGCGCACTTCAACATCCACGACATGCTGCGACCGGCGGTGTTCGTGCCCGAAAGCAAGCGACTGAACGTGCTGTTGCGCGAGTTTCGCACCAGCCGCAATCACATGGCGATCGTGGTCGACGAGTACGGCGGGGTCGCAGGCCTGGTGACCATCGAGGATGTGCTCGAACAGATCGTCGGCGAAATCTCGGATGAATACGACATCGACGACGACGTCATGATAATGCCGCGAGAGGGAGGCGAATACGTGGTCAAGGCGCTGGTGACCATTGCCGACTTCAACATGCGCCTCGACACCCGCTTCGAGTCCGACGATATCGAAACCATCGGTGGACTGGTCATGAACCGCCTGGGACATGTGCCACGCCGGGGTGAGAAACTCGAACTCGATGGACTGCGGTTCGAGGTGCTGCGCGCCGACAGCCGCCGTGTCTATCTGCTGAAAGTGAGCCCGGTTGGACAGCAAAGCCGGCAAAAAACCAAGTAGTAGTATCCGTTCCCTTCCGCCGGCCGCGGCCGATATCGCGGCGTTCGCGGCCGGCTTGCTGTTGCCGCTGGCGTTTTCTCCGTTTGATCTGTTTCCGCTTGCCGTTGTCTCGCCCGCGCTGCTGTTTCTGCTGTGGCGCGATGTCTCCCCGGGGCGCGCCGCCTATCGCGGGCTAATTTTCGGCTTGGGTCTGTTCGGTCTCGGCGTGTCGTGGGTGTATGTCAGTATGCACGAATACGGCAATATGCCCACGCCGTTGGCTGCGTTCGCCACGGTTCTGTTCGTCGCCGGGCTGTCCGCCTATTTCGCCTTGTTCGGGTGGTGTCAGGCGCGCTTTTTTCGCGCGCGCGGTCGGCGCCACCTTTTGTTGACGCTGCCGGCGCTGTGGGTGCTGTTCGAATGGTTGCGTGGCTGGTTGCTCACCGGTTTCCCGTGGCTCGATCTCGGCTACAGCCAGGTGGGCGGCCCGCTTGCGGGCTACGCGTCGTGGCTGGGAGTGTATGGCGTGAGTTACTTCTGCGCACTGAGCGCCGGCCTGCTCGCCTACAGCGCGACTGAACCGAAGAACATTCTCAAATATGCCTTGCCGTGTTTCGCGCTGGTGTGGATCGGAGGCTGGGTGGCGGGCAAGGTTGAATGGGTGCAACCAGTGAACCATCCGTTGCGCGTCGCGTTGATACAGGGCGACGTGCCGCTCGCCGACAAATGGCGCCCCGACAATCGCCAAGCAATCGTCGCCCGATACCTCGCGTTGAGCGCCGAGGCGCCCCAGTCGGACCTGATAGTGTGGCCCGAAGCTGCCATACCGGCGTATCTGGACGAGATCGATCCGGAATTCTTTGCGCGTTTGCGACGCATCGGTGAGGCGCCCAAAGCGGATTTCCTCATCGGCGTCGTCGAACGCGACCGGGACAAACATCGCTATTACAACAGCGTTATCAGCATCGGTTCTCATTCCGGTGTTTACCGCAAACATCATCTCGTGCCATTCGGAGAATATCCGCCACTGGAACCTTTGTTCGGCTGGCTCATGCAAAGTTTGCAGATCCCGATGTCGGATTTCAGCGCCGGACCGTCCGACCAGCCGCCGCTGAGCGCGGCGGGACAGAAAATTGGCGTGTCGATCTGTTATGAAGACGCGTTCGGCGAAGAAGTCATTCACGCGCTGCCCCAGGCAACTCTGCTTGTGAACGTGAGCGAAGACGCCTGGTACGGCGATTCACTGGCGCCGCACCAGCGGGTGCAGATGGCGCGCATGCGCGCGATCGAGGCGGGACGACCGATGTTGCGCGCCGCCAATACCGGGCCGTCGGTCGTGATCGATGACCGGGGCCGCGTCATTGCTCGGTCACCCGAATTTCAGAGGTACGTCCTGACCGCCGTGGCTCAACCGATGCAGGGAGCGACGCCTTATGTGCGATTTGGCAACCTGACGGTGATTCTGTTCCTGGCCGCAATGGCCGTCGCCAGTCTGGTGATCCGGCGCCCCTCGTAGGTTTGATGTTCCGCGCCCGCAGGTGCTGTTTCGGAGCTTTCCTCCGGCGCGGGCGCTTGCCGCGCAGGCCAGCTTGCCTGTCCCAGGTAATCGGCCCGACAACACCGCGGTAATTCCTGCGCCAACACAGCTGCGAAATCATGAAGAAATACTGTTTCACCTGGCCGTTGCCGGCGAAGCAGGTCGAAGCCTTGCTGAAAAACGGAACCCGCCTCGCCGGTTGATCGGTATCGGGAACGACACCGTAGCGTCTTGCCCGGGCTGCCGGGCGCCGCTTCCCGATGATATGATGTGTCGCCCGCCCGGAGCGGAATCCCGTCACTTTCTTCAAAGGAAGAAACATGAAGCATCTCGTCTTGCTGTTGTCGCTGCTTATCCCCCTGTCCAGTGTCGCTGCCGACAAGCTGCCGATCGGTTACGTGGACGTCCACCGAGTGTTGCTGGAAAGCAAGGTGGGCAAGAAAAACAAGGCCGAACTCGACAAGCTCATCCAGGACAGAAAATCCACCATCTCCCAGGAGGAGAAAAAGCTCGACGCCATGCAGCAGGCCTTTCAGAAGGATCAGTTGGTGATGACGCAGGAGCAGAAGCAGGAAAAGCAGAAAGAATTCCAGGCCAAGGTGGAGGCTTATCAAAAGATGATAAAAGCCGCCGAACAAGAAGTCAGCAGCAAGGACAGCGAATACGCCAACAAATCGCTGACGGATATCAAAGCCATCGTCGCGAACCTCGCCAAGGAGCGAAAGCTGAGCATGATTTTCGGGACGCCGGAATCGGGCCTGTTGTACGCCGATCCGGATATGGATCTGACCCAGCAGGTCATCGAGCGCTACGACGCGAAGGCGAAGTAGTTCTCGCGTGGCGGGTGTCCGTCGTCCCGGGCGCCGAGGGGTCGATGCCATTGCGGAAAATCCGATGCCGTAGGCGGACCCTGGATAATCCGTTATTCTACGCGCCAACGAACCTGTCGTAGCGATCGCGATGGACGACCATTATTCCCCCGAGAGAATAGAAAAAGACGCCCAGCAATACTGGGAAAAGCATCAATCCTTCAAGGCGACGGAAACACCCGGGCGGGAGAAGTACTACTGCCTGTCGATGTTCCCGTATCCCTCCGGCAAGCTGCACATGGGCCACGTGCGCAACTACACCATCGGCGACGTGCTGACAAGGTTCATGCGCATGAACGGCCGCAACGTCCTGCAACCCATGGGCTGGGACGCTTTCGGCCTGCCGGCCGAAAACGCGGCGATGGCCAACGGCGTGCCGCCCGCCAGGTGGACCTACGACAACATCGCGTACATGAAGAAGCAGCTCAAGTCGCTCGGCTTCGCCATCGACTGGGAGCGCGAGCTCGCCACCTGCAAGCCCGAATACTACAGATGGAACCAGTGGTTGTTCCTGCGCATGCTGGAGAAGGGCATCGCCTATAAAAAGACCGGAGTTGTCAATTGGGACCCGGTGGACCGGACGGTACTCGCGAACGAACAGGTGATCGACGGACGCGGCTGGCGCACCGGGGCGCTGGTCGAGAAGCGCGAAATCCCGATGTACTACCTCGCGATCACGCGCTATGCCGAGGAGCTGCTGGCCGATCTCGATCAGCTCATCGAGTGGCCGGAGCGCGTGCGCGCCATGCAGGCCAACTGGATAGGCAAAAGCGTGGGCGTGCGCTTCGCGTTTTCCTACAAGCTCGATGGCCGCGACGAGAAGCTGTGGGTGTTCACGACACGCGCCGACACGATCATGGGGGTGACTTTTTGCGCGGTGGCCGCCGAGCATCCGCTGGCGGCCCATGCCGCGATGGGCAACCCGAAGCTCGCCGCGTTCGTCGAGGAATGCAAGCGCGGCACGGTGATGGAGGCCGATCTCGCGACCATCGAGAAGAAAGGCATGCCGACCGGCATCACGGTGACGCACCCGCTGACCGGCGAGCAAATTCCGGTCTGGGTCGGCAATTACGTGTTGATGGGTTACGGCGAGGGCGCGGTGATGGCGGTGCCGGCGCATGACGAGCGCGATTTTCATTTCGCCAGACAATACGGTCTGGCGATCAAGCAGGTCATTACCAACGGTATTGAGATGAAGCGAAAATCCAGGTCCGATTTCTTCGGGTCGGATTATGCCTACTACGATTTCAGCGAAAGTAATTGGAAGGATTGGTACGCCGATAAGGAAAATGGACTTTGCATCAATTCTGGTAAATATGACGGGTTGACATATAGTGAGGCGGTCGATGCCATTGCCGCCGATCTTAAAGCCAAAAGCCTCGGCGACAAGCAGGTCATGTGGCGCCTGCGCGACTGGGGCATCTCGCGCCAGCGCTACTGGGGCTGCCCGATACCTATTATTCATTGCGACCGTTGTGGCGACGTGCCGGTGCCGGACAAAGACCTGCCGGTGGTGCTGCCCGAGGACTGCGTGCCCGACGGCACCGGCAACCCCCTCAACAAGCGCGCGGATTTCGTGAACTGCGCCTGCCCCAAGTGCGGCCAGCCCGCGCGGCGCGAGACCGACACCATGGACACCTTCGTCGATTCGTCCTGGTATTACGCGCGCTACTGCGCGCCAGACAACGCCAAAGCGATGGTGGATGAGCGCGTGAAATACTGGATGCCGGTGGATCAGTACATCGGCGGCATCGAGCATGCCATCCTGCATCTGCTGTACTCGCGCTTCTGGTGGAAGGTGATGCGTGACACCGGCCTGGTGCACGGCGACGAACCGTTCATGCGGTTGCTGACCCAGGGCATGGTGCTGAACGAGATTTTCTTTCGCAAGCCGGCGAGCGGGCGAATCGTTTATTACAACCCCGCCGACGTCGACCTGAAGTTCGACGTCGATCGCAATCGCATCGGTGCGGTCCTCAAGAGCGATGGCCTGCCGGTGGAAAGCGGCGGCATCGGCACCATGTCGAAATCCAAGAACAACGGCGTCGATCCGCAGTCGCTCATCGACCAGTATGGCGCTGATACGGCGCGGCTGTTCATGATGTTTGCCGCGCCCCCGGAGATGACGCTCGAGTGGTCCGACGAAGGCGTGGCGGGCGCGCATCGTTTCCTGAAGCGGCTGTGGCGCCTGGTGGCGGAACACGTGAGCGCGGGGCTGCCGGCCAGGACCGATATCGCCAAACTCCCGGAGCCGCTCAAGGACCTGCGGCGCTTGGCGCACCAGACGCTGGCCAAGGTCACCGACGATATCGGCCGCCGCCGCACTTTCAATACCGCGATTGCGGCGGTGATGGAGCTCGTCAACGCGATCGGTCGTATTGACGATACTTCCGAGGGAGCGAAATCCGTACGCCAGGAAGCACTGGAGTTCATCACGATCATGCTTTCGCCGATCGCGCCGCATATCAGTCACGCCTCATGGCATGCGCTCGGTCATCGCGAGGCCGTGATCGACGCTCGTTGGCCGGAGCCGGACGCCGCCGCGCTCAAGCAGGACAAGCTCGAGATCGTGGTGCAGGTGAACGGCAAGCTGCGCGGCCGCGTGTCGGTGCCGGTGCAGGCGCTCGAGGAACAGGTGCGGGAAATCGCGCTGGCGGACGAAGCCGTCGCCCGTCACGTCAGCGGCAAGGCGGTGAAGAAGGTGATTGTCGTGCCGGGCAAGCTCGTGAATATTGTGGTGGCATAAAGGTGGCAAGCGGCAAGTTACAAGAAGCAAGTGATAGGGTCTGGAGAGTTTTTCTTTTGCTGCTTGCTGCGTGCCACTTGCTGCTGGTTTCATGTGGTTTTCACCTGCGCGGCGCCGGTGAATACCGGCTGGCGCCGGCACTGGCTACGTTGCGGGTGACGGTGCAAGGCAGTACGCAGCAATATGACCCGCTGCGGGTGGCGATGACTAACGCCCTGCGTACCCAGGCCGGCGTCGACGTGGTCGACGCCGCGGAAGCGCCGGTTTTGTTGCTTTTCGCCGAAAAATTCGACAGACAGCTGCTGTCGGTGGACTCGACCGGCAAGGCGGAGGAATACCTGTTGCGGTACGCGGTGAGTTTCCGCGTGACCGACAAGGACAGCAAAATCCTGTCCGAACCTCAAACGGTGAGAGTCCAGCGCTATTTCGCTTTTGACCGGTTGAACGTGCTGGCCAATGAACGGGAAGAAAGCGAACTGCGGCGCGACATGCAGAACGACGCGGTGCAACAGATATTGCGGCGGCTTGCGGCCGTGGAGTTGACGGTAAAACATGCAGATCAGCGCTGATCAGCTGTCGAATCATCTCAAGCGCGACCTCGCGCCGATTTACTTCGTCTACGGCGAGGAGCTGCTGCTGGTCGAGGAAAGCTGCCGCGCCATTCGCGAGGCGGCGCATTCGGCGGGCTATTCGGAACGTCAGATCATGACGGTCGAAAGCGGTTTCGACTGGAACGGGCTGTTCGCCTCCCTGCAATCGTTGTCGCTCTTCTCCGAACGGCGCATCATCGAGCTGCGCATGCCGACCGGGAAGCCGGGGGAGACGGGTGCTAAAATTCTGACCGATATCGCCGCACGACCGCCGGCCGACGTGGTGTTCATGGTCACCAGTGGAAAGTTGGACAAGACGGTACGCGAAGCCAAGTGGGCGAAGGCGCTGGAAGGCGCGGGCGTGGTGGTATCGATTTACCCGCTTGACGCAGCGCATTGGCCGGCGTGGATACGGGGCCGCTTGCAGGCGAAGGGCTTGAAGCCGGGACCCGGCGTGGTGGAACTGCTGGCGCATCTGATGGAAGGCAATCTTCTGGCTTGTGCCCAGGAAATCGACAAACTCGGGATGCTGCTGGGCAGCGGTGAAATAGGGCTGGATGACATCGAGGGAAATCTCAGCGACAATGCCCGTTTCAGCGTGTTTGCCCTGGCCGACGCCAGCCTGCGAGGCGAGGCGGCGGCGGTGGACCGCATTCTCGTCAGCCTGCGAGGCGAAGGCGTGGAGCCGGTCCTGATCCTGTGGGCGCTGGCGCGCGAGGTCCGGGAGCTGGCGCAGATGGCGCGCCTGGTCGCGGCCGGGCAGCCGGCGGCGCGCGTGATGGAAACACGCCGGGTATGGGCCAAACGCAAGCCGCTGGTGAGCGCCGCGCTCAAGCGCCTGTCGCTGGACGCCAGTCAGGGCCTGTTGCAGCGCGCCGCCCGCGTCGATCGCATTCTGAAGGGTCGCAGCGCCGGTGACATCTGGCAGGAATTGCAGTGTCTCGCCTTGGGCTTGTGTGGATTGCACCTCGGTACGTGCAGACAAGTCGTCATGACGACGGGTAGGGAAGTATGAAAACGGCATCGCGACAAACCACGGGTGCGGATATCAAGCGCTACATGCGGGACGTCGGACAGCGCGCCCGCGTCGCCGCGCGCGCCGTTTCGCGCGCCGAAACGGCGGCGAAGGACGCGGCGCTGCTGGCCATGGCCGCCGAAATCGAAAAACAGTCCACGGCGCTCATGGCCGCCAACAAGAAGGATCTCGACGCCGGCAGGAACGCCGGGCTCGATTCCGCCTCGCTCGACCGGCTCGAACTGAACGCGGCCCGCATCCAGGCCATGGCCGACGGCCTGCGTCAGATCGCGGCGTTGCCCGATCCGGTCGGCGAAATCTCCGATCTGAATTATCGCCCCTCCGGCATCCAGGTCGGGCGCATGCGCGTGCCGCTCGGCGTGATCGGCATCATCTATGAATCGCGTCCGAACGTCACCGCCGATGCCGCCGGACTCTGTCTCAAATCCGGCAATGCCACGATCCTGCGCGGCGGCAGCGAGGCGATTCACTCGAACCAGGCCGTCGCGGCCTGCATCCAGACCGGACTCAGGCAGGCCGGCTTGCCCGCGGACGCGGTGCAGGTGGTGGAAACCACCGACCGCGCCGCCGTCGGCGAATTGATCACGATGAAGGAATGCGTGGACGTCATCGTGCCCCGCGGCGGAAAGTCGTTGATCGAGCGCATCAGCGCCGAGGCGACGATTCCCGTCATCAAGCATCTGCACGGCGTGTGCCACGTGTATATCGACGACAAGGCCGATTTGGACAAGGCCGTGAAGGTCGCGTTCAACGCCAAGACCCAGCGCTACGGCACCTGCAACACGATGGAGACGCTCCTGGTCGCGCGCGGCATGGCCGACAAGGTGCTCCCGGTTTTGGGGAAGATGTATCACGAGAAGGGCGTGGAGCTGCGCGGCTGCGAAGTGACGCGCAAGATCCTGCCCGGCATCAAAGCCGCGACCGAGGAGGACTGGCACACGGAGTATCTCGCGCCGATTCTCTCGATCCGGGTAATCGAAAACGTGTCCGAGGCGATCGATCACATCGCCAGGTACGGTTCGGCCCACACCGATTCCATCGTGACCGAGGATATCACCCGCGCGCGCCGTTTTCTGCGCGAGGTCGATTCGAGTTCGGTGATGGTCAATGCCTCGACGCGTTTCGCCGACGGCTTCGAGTACGGGCTCGGCGCCGAGATCGGCATCTCCACCGACAAGCTGCACGCCCGTGGCCCGGTGGGGCTCGAGGGACTCACGTCGGTGAAGTTCATCGTGCTCGGGGATGGCCATATCCGGAAATAATCATGCAATTCGATTCGACGTTTCAGGGCCAGCCGAAACCGGGGCTCGCCGTCTGAAACATTGTTAAGTGAAAGCCCTCGGCATTCTTGGCGGCACGTTCGATCCCATTCATTACGGTCACCTGCGCCCGGCACAGGAAGCGTTGCGCGCGCTCGACCTGGGCGAAATCCGCGTCATTCCCGCGGCCGCGCCGCCGCATCGCCGCGCGCCGGTGGCGAGTGCCGCGCAGCGCCTGCGCATGGCGCAACTCGCGGCGGCGGATTTGCCCGGGTTCGTCGTGGATGACCGCGAACTCAGGCGCGGAGGGCTCTCCTATACCGTGCTGACGCTGGAATCGTTTCGCCAGGAGTTCGGAGACCGGTCGCTGTGCCTGCTGGTGGGCATGGACGCCTTCGCGGGAATCGAGACCTGGCACCAGTGGAGCCGGTTGCCGGAACTGGCGCATCTGGTGGTGATGACGCGGCCCGGATGGACGTTTCCGGCCGCCGCGGCCCTGCCCCCCTGGGCGCGTGACCGCGTCGCGCATGATGCGCGCGAGCTGATACGAACCGCCGCCGGCAGGGTCTATTTTCAATCGGTCACCCCGCAGGACATCTCCGCCACACGCATCCGCGAAGCGATCACGCGCGGCCAGCCGGTGGAAGGTTTGTTGCCGCCCGCGGTGCTCGATTACATTCGTCAAAATCGACTTTACACGAATCGGGGAAATTGATGCCAAAAGCCGACAAAGCCAGAAAGGTCCAGCGGTGGGCTAACGACGCGCTGGCGGAAGCCAAGGCGCGCGATATCGCCGTGCTCGACGTGCGCAAGGTGAGTGATTTCACCGACTACATGGTGATCGCCACCGGCACCTCGAACCGGCACGTGCAGTCCACGGCCGATAAGGTGGTGGAGAGCTTACGCGAACATGGCGTACGGCCGGTTGGCAGTGAAGGCCAGAAAATCGGTGACTGGGTGCTGATAGATTTCGGCGACGTGGTGGTGCACGTAATGCGAGAGCAGACGCGCGACTTCTACAATCTCGAGAAACTCTGGTCGGATGCGAGGCCGGTCAAGCCCAGCGAAGCCGGGCGCGCCAGCCCACGGAAGAAAAAATCGAAGCCGCGGCTGAATGCAGGATGAGGAACGAAACGCTAACAACCCGGCTGTAAAGACATTTAGATCCGCTTGCATCCCGGTTCATCGGGGCTTCAGAGGCCATATGCAGATTCATGTCATCGCTATCGGGGAGCGCATGCCCGCCTGGGTCGAAGCGGGCTACCGGGAATACGCCAAGCGCCTGCCGCGCGAGTGCCGCCTAATTCTGCACGAGGTGCCCGCCGGCCGGCGCACCAAGGGCGCCGATTTGCGCCGCCTGATCGAACAGGAAGGTCAGCGGCAGCTGGCCGCGGTTCCCGCTGGCGCACGTGTGATGGTTCTGGACCGCAGCGGGAAACAAATGGATACCGAGGCGCTCGCCGCGGAAATGAAACGGCGCATGACGGGCGGAGAAAATCTCGCGCTGCTGATCGGCGGACCCGAAGGGCTCTCGCCGGCCTGCCTCGAGCGCGCTGACGAGCACTGGGCATTGTCTAAACTTACACTGGCGCACCCGTTGGTGCGCGTGGTGCTGGCGGAGCAACTTTATCGCGCGTGGAGCATCATTAATAATCTGCCATATCATCGCTAGGGTGTAGTCGTATCGCCTCCGGCGAGCCGTTATGCAGCCCGGATGAAGCGCAGCGGAGTCCGGGAAGATCGCATTGGTCGAATCGCCTGCGGCGATGATGAAAAGCTACGTGCGGTTCCCGCACCGCGGGCGGGTTTCTTTGGACTCGGACCGTCCTTGGTCCTCGCTCTTCGGGCCGCCTGCGGCGGTCCAAATTCGATCCCGTCGAATTTGTCTTTGCTCGTGCAAAGACAATTTTGCCGGCAACAAAATTGGGCGCGCATAGCGCGCCCGCCGGGCTCGCGCCACGGATGGCGCGCGCTCCTGCGCTCCGCGGCTTTGGGGCCTGGCGCGGGTCCTACGAGACTTCCTGTCTCGTGGACCCGTCGCGCGCTTCCCTGCGCGCGCCCCATTCGGGGCGCACGCCCAAAGCCTGGCGGTGCTCGAGTGCGCCATACAGAGTTAGGAAAACACCCCTACGCTCAAAGCTGAGTTGGGTTTTCCCTCCTCGTGTCGCGAGCCGAGCACCGAGCGAGGCCGGGAGTATTCGCGAGCCTTGTGATCGAGCCCGAGGCGCGTACTTTGCGCCCAGCGAGTTAGGCGAGCACCCGGCCGCAGCGAGGCGCGCACGGTACCGCGCGATGTATGCGCGGCGAAGCGACCCGGGCGGCCTTTTCTTTGGTGTCTTTCTTTTGGCCGTGCAAAAGAAAGTCACTTAGGGCGCAGGGGCGGAGCCACCCGCACATAGTTTTTTAGATCGCGCGTAGCGCGCTACTAAAAACCATAGCCAAACGATTACACGTATAATGGTCCGGAAGCGATACAGAAAAGAAACTGCAACCCATGCTTTACCTCGCCTCCGCCTCTCCCCGTCGCCGCGAACTGTTGCGCCAGCTCGGTCTCGAATTCAAGGCGATGCCGTCGAACATTCTCGAGGAGCGCCGGGTCGGGGAATCGCCCGCGGAATACGTGACACGGGTGGCGCGCGAAAAGGCGCGGTTTGTGGCCAGTCTGGTGAAGGCGCGCGAGTTGCCGGGGCATCCGGTGCTGGGCGCGGACACCGAGGTGGTTTTGGAAGGCGAGATTATCGGCAAGCCGCGCGACCGCGAACATGGCTTGGCGATGCTGCGCCGCTTGGCCGGGCGCACGCACGAGGTGCTGTCCGCCGTCTGTCTGATCGATCGGGGCCGAGAGCATGCGGCTATGAGCATCAGCCGCGTCAGTTTTGCGCCGTTGACCGAAGCGGAGATCGCGCGATACTGGGAGTCCGGCGAGCCGGTCGACAAGGCCGGTGCGTATGCCATCCAGGGAATGGCCGCGGCTTTTATTGCGCGCCTGGAAGGCAGCTATTCCGGCGTCATGGGATTGCCGCTTCACGAGCTGGCCATCCTGCTCAAAGAAATCGGAACGAGAGACGTATGAGCGAAGAGATCCTTATAAACGTGACACCGCAAGAGACGCGCGTGGCGGTCGTCGAAAACGGTGTGCTGCAGGAGGTGTACATCGAGCGTGCCCGCAGCCGCGGCATCGTCGGCAACATCTACAAGGGAAAAGTGGTGCGGATTCTCCCGGGCATGCAGGCGGCGTTCGTGGACATCGGACTCGATCGCACTGCGTTCTTGCATGCCTCCGACATCCGTACAACCTCGACACCGGAAAACGGATCGGCGACGCCGCCGCCAATCCATGAATTGCTGAGCGACGGCCAGGAAATAGTCGTGCAAGTGGTCAAGGACCCGATTGGCACCAAGGGAGCGCGACTGACCATGCAGATCACCTTGCCGGCGCGTTACCTGGTATATCTGCCTGACAGCAAACACATCGGCATCTCACAGAAGATCGGTGACGAAACCACTCGTGAGCGGCTGCGGGCGCTGATGAAATCCGCCATGGGCGAAGGCGCGGAGGAAGGCGGGTTTATCCTGCGTACGCTGGCCGAATCCGCCTCCGAGGACGAAATTGAAACTGACATCCGTTACCTGCGGCGCGTGTGGGCCGCCTCGCAGGAGCGCATCCGTACTGCGCCGGTGCCCGGCCTGATCCATGAGGACCTGCCGCTGGCGCTGCGCGCGATGCGCGACCTGGTGCGCGACAACGTCGAGAAAATCCGCATCGACTCGCGCGAGGTGTACACCAAGGCGATCGACTTCGGGATTGAATTCATCCCCGAGGTGGCTGACCGCATCGAGCATTATCCCGGCGAGCGTCCGATCTTTGACCTGTATTCCGTCGAGGACGAGATCCAGAAGGCGCTCGACCGCAAGGTGATACTCAAGTCCGGCGGCTACCTGATTCTCGACCAGACCGAAGCTATGACCACCATCGACGTCAACACCGGCGCCTATGTCGGCCGGCGCAACCTGGAGGAGACCCTGTTCAAGACGAATCTCGAAGCGGCGCAGGCGATCGCGCGGCAATTACGGTTGCGCAACCTGGGGGGCATGATTATCGTCGATTTCATCGACATGGCCGAGGCTGAGCACAAGCGTCAGGTATTGCGCGCGCTGGAACGGGCGTTGTCGCGTGATCGCACCAAGGTATACATGACGGAAATGTCGCCCTTGGGGCTCGTGGAACTGACGCGCAAGCGCACCCGCGAAAGCCTGGAGCACGTCCTTTGCCAGCCTTGCCCGGTCTGTCAGGGGCGGGGCATGGTGAAAACGCCGCAAACGGTATGTTACGAAATTTTCCGCGAGATTCTGCGCGAGGTGCGCCAGTACGGGGCGGATGAATACCTGGTGCTGGCGTCCCAGCCGGTCATCGATCTCCTGTTGGACGAGGAGGCCGGCAGCCTGATGAAACTGCAGGAGTTCATCGGCAAGCCCATACAGCTCAAGGTCGAACCGCTCTACACCCAGCAGCAATACGACGTGGTCCTGGTTTGAAGACCGCGTGAATTTCCACGGAAAGAAACTTTTTTCTTCGTTCCAGATCGAAAGTAACTGGCGTCACGGTGTTATGCTGCCATTTTCTGCTTTTTGTCCGAATGCGGCAGAATAGCAGCATCAATATCCGTTACGTTCGCGCAGAGGTCCCGCCGACGGCATGAAAAAACGTCTTCGCCGCTACGCCGTTCATGTCGGCCGATTTACGCTGCACGTCAGCCGCTGGAGCCTGTACGTCTCCGCCGTGGT
>Ga0187774_10000398_pt1 | contig 14849 bp, 18 predicted proteins | sample 0216_BV02_MP05_2_FD_133152 | JGI IMG/M metagenome (GOLD analysis project Ga0187774, IMG submission 133152) | Tropical peat soil microbial communities from peatlands in Department of Meta, Colombia - 0216_BV02_MP05_20_MG | ecosystem: Environmental > Terrestrial > Soil > Wetlands > Peat | place... | reverse complement strand
GATAAGGGCCCCGGAGCGCGTGGACGCCGGGTGAGGGAGCGCCTACCCGAGCGCTGGGGGATAGGCGGGAGCCTTGAGTCGTGCCAGAATTTCGCTCACGCTAGCCCGGGAGGACGCCGTGTCACAGGCAGCCGGTCCGTTCGCCAGTCTCGACGAGAACGCGTTGCGCGCGCTTGCGCCCCACGGTGCCGTGCGCTCGTTTCCGAGGAGTGCGGTGGTCGTCAGCGAAGGCGACGAGACCGACTCTCTCTACATCCTGCTCTCCGGGCGCGTCAAGGCGTATGTGAGCGAAGCCGACGGCAGGGAAGTCGTGCTCAGCACGGTCGGCGCCGGGGAGTATTTCGGCGAGATGGTGCTCGACGGAGGCCCGCGTTCCGCTTCCATCATGACCCTCGAGCCCTGCCGCTTCTTCGTGATTCCGCGCGGCGACATCGAGGGCCTGCTGGAGCGCAACCCGGCGTTCGCGCGCGACCTGATCCGCATGCTGATCGCCAAGGTGCGCCACCTCACGCAGAAGGTCCTCGACCTGGCCCTGAAGGATGTGTACGGGCGGTTCGTCAAGTTCATCGACGAGAACGCGATCGAGCAGAACGGCGCGCGCGTGGTGCCCGAACGCCTGACTCAGCACGACATCGCCGCGCGCATCGGCGGCTCGCGCGAGATGGTGAACCGCATCGTCAAGGACCTCGCGGCGGGCGGCTATATCTCTGTCGACGCCAAGCAGATCACGGTACACAAGAAGCTGCCATCGCACTGGTAGCGGGCGGCGCCCCGCGGCGGCCGGTCCGGGGGGCCGGATGTGCATAAGGCACAAAACGCTTGTGCCGTGCGACGGGGAGAACGGAAGATCGAAAGCCTAAAGTGGTCTCCATCGGGAGGGCGACTTCCGCCGGCCCGCAAACGAGACAAGGAGACCACCATGATCGAGCGCAAGAATCCCACCGGCCAGTCCGGCTTCTCCAAGCCCTTCGTCGTCACCGCGATCGCGGTCTGCGCAGTCCTGGCAATGGGGGCGGCGGCCGCCCTGGTGCCGGTGCCGTCGGCAGGGAACCACGACGTCTCGACCACCACGACCTACGCCGGACCCACTGGCTACTTCCCGGACCAGTTCGTCAATCAGGCGAAGGAAATCGAGCCGATGCCCCAGATGTACGAGTGACCGGAAGGTCGTCAAGAAAAGCACGGTTACTGTTCCCGAGGCCGGCGGGAACACCGGGCCTGGAGAGACTCCAGGCCCTTTTTTTCGGTATGGCTGAATGGGCAGACTGCTCGATGATCGCGCGCACAACTTGCGCGCCGCGGAGGCCTTCGACGGCACCAGGCAAAACGCCCCGGGTTCTCCGGGGCGTTCAGTTCTGGCGCGAGTTGACCTCGTGCTGGTATTTGAGCGCCGACGGCCACAAGATCTGGTTCGGCCTTGACCGCGGAGTCTCGTTCAATAACGTTGGACAGCAGAACAATGACCGTTCCCGCGCGATACCGAGCCCTGTGCGCCACTGCCGCAGCCACGGTCTTCCTGACGCTATCGGCCTGCATTGCCCAGCAAGCCGGCAATACCGCATTGATCCAGGCTGCGTGGGATGGAGACTCTTCGAAAGTGGAAGCCTTGCTCCGTGAGGGAGCGGACGTGAACGCTTCCAACCGAGAGGAATTGACTCCCCTCATGGCGTCCACATGGGGCAGGAGGGGCACGGGCGATGCTGGCATCGCCAGGGCGCTGATTGCCAGGGGCGCAGACGTCAACGCCGCGAACATCGATGGCAGAACGGCGCTCATGGAGGTGGCCAGAAACGGCAATCTCGAGTTCGTCGACCTCCTGCTGGGGCATGGGGCAAAGGCAGACGCGAAGCTGACCGGCGGCATGACAGCTCTGATGCAGGCCGCACTGAACGGTCATACAGCCGTCGTCGGAGCATTGCTCGAGCATGGCGCTGACCCAAACGCAAGCGACGAGCAGGGACACACTGCGTTGATTTGGGCTGCCGGCAAGGGGCATGTTGAAATCGTCAGGATGCTGCTTGCTCACCATGCCAACGTTGACGCCAAGGACGCGCGAGGTGAAACGGCCCTGGTGTGGGCAATGAAGGCCAAGAAGACCGATGTTGTCCGGCTACTCAGAGAGGCAGGGTCGAGAGAGTAGGAGCAGCCCGACCGAAGCCGGGCCCGCCGGAGACGGCAACGAGGGTATCGGCCTGTGCGTCCTAGTTGACCGCCGCTCCTTCGACGGCGATCGCCGGCGTGTCGAGGTAGATCGTCTCGCCGCGCGCGAGAAACTCCTCGAACGCGTCCTGCCTCATCCAGACGTGGCGTTCCAGACCCTGCTCGCGCCACTTGATCGTCACACCTTTTCCGGCCTGCTTGACCACGATTTCGATGTTGGATGTCATTGCCTTCTCCTCTTTTCCGTTTCGCTCTCCGGCTTGCGCCGGCCCCGTGCCAATACGAATTGCACGGGGAGATCGTAGGTCTGCGGCCGGCGAAACTCTGTTGGGCCCTGCACTCGCCGGGTGTGTCCTATTGACATCTGCAGCGTCGGCGCGCGAAGCCAACGACGGCCCGGTCGCCGAATGTGCATACGGCACAGAACGCCTGTGCCGGGCGACGGCGAGCGCACGCGATCGAAAGCCTAAAGTGGTCTCCGTCGGGAGGGCGATTCCGCCGCCCGAAAACGAGATGAGGAGACCAAGATGAGCAAGCGCAAAGTTCTAGGCACCGCGATCGCGATCTGCGCCGTCCTGGCCATGGGGGCGGCGGCCGCACTGGTGCCGTCGGCAGCGAGCCGCGAAGTTTCGGCCAGCACAGCCTACGCCGGCCCCAGCGGTTACTTCCCCGACCAGTTCGTCAACCAGGCGAAGGAAGTCGAGCCGATGCCCTGGATCTACTACTGAGCCGGAGGACCGGCAGGAAGAAGCGGTTTTCAGTTCCCGAAGACCCGCGGGAACCCAAGGCCTGGAGAGTCTCCAGGCCTTTTTTTTTCGCCCAGGCGCGGACGCCCCGGAAGCCTTGTCGCGCGGGACTTGCGGGAGGATGATGGGTCCACGCATGAGCTTCGCCCTTTCCGACCGGCCGATCGCCTACATCGAGCGCACGCGCTCCTGGTACCTCGCGCTCGGCTACGACAATCCTTACGTGTGGGCGCATTACGCCCACGTCCCTTTTCAGCCCTTGAAGAAGCCGCTGGCGCGCTCGCGTGTGGCCCTCGTGACGACCGCCGCGCCTTACCAGCCCGACAAGGGCCCCCAGGGGCCGGGGGCGCCTTACAACGCCGCCGCCAAGTTCTACAGCGTCTACTCGGGCGACACGAGCGTGGACCACGACCTTCGCGTCGCGCACGTCGCGATCGACCGCAAGCACACGAGCATGGAGGACAGCGGCACCTGGTTTCCGCTGCCTGCGCTGCGGCGCGCCGCCGCGGCCGCAAGGGTGCAGCTCGCTTCGCGCTTTCACGGCGCGCCGACCAACCGCAGCCAGGAGCGCACGATCTCTGTGGATGCGCCGGAGATCCTCGCGCGCTGTGTCGAGGACGGAGCCGGCGCCGCCATCCTTGTGCCCAACTGCCCGATCTGCCACCAGACCGTGAGCCTGGTCGCGCGGCACCTGGAGGCGAACGGCATTGCAACCGTGGTCATGGGCTGTGCGAAGGATATCGTCGAGCACTGCGGCGTGGCTCGCTTCCTCTTCAGCGATTTTCCGCTGGGGAACGGCGCCGGCCGCCCGCACGACCTCAAGTCGCAGGAGCTGACCCTGGAACTCGCCCTTCGGTTGCTCGAATCGGCGCCGGGCCCGCGCACCACCATGCAGTCGCCGCTGCGCTGGAGCCAGAGCGCGGAGTGGAAGCTCGACTACTGCAACGCCGAGCGGCTGAGTCCCGAGGAGCTCGCGCGCCGGCGCGCCGAGTTCGATCGGGGGAAGGAGCAGGCGAGGGAGCTTCGCGAGGGGGTTTCGTAGAGCCGCACGGGGTCAAGGGAGTGTGCAGGGCGATCCGCCGTCGCGCCGTGGACAGCGCGCGGGGGTGCGCTTACCATGACGCCTTCCATCGCAAGGAGACCCGTATGACCCGCCAGAATCGCCGGCAGTTCCTCAGGCAATCGGCCGCGCTCTCGGCCGGCGCCGCCCTCGGCTTCCCCGCCATCTCGCGCGCGCAGTCCGGCCCGGTGAAGATCGGGGTGCTGCACCCGGTCACCGGCTTTCTCGCCTATTCGGGGAACCTCTGCCGACTCGGCGCGCAGATCGCGATTGACGAGATCAACTCAGGCGGCGGTATCAAGTCGCTCGGCGGCGCCAGGCTGCAGGCCATTCTGGGAGACGCGCAGTCCAAGCCCGAGGTCGGCGTCTCGGAAGTCGAGAAGATGAACGAGCAGGGCGTGTCGGCGATCGTCGGCGCCTACGCGAGCGCCATCTGCCTTGCCACCTCGCAGGCCGCGGCGAAATACAGCATCCCCAACGTCGTCGACGTCGGCGTCGCCGACCAGATCGTCGAGCGCGGCCTGAAGAACACTTTCCGCTTCGGCCCGGGCTACCGCACGGTCTCCGAGGCGGCGATCAACGACCTGCACATCCTCAATACCCTGGCGGGCAAGCCCGCGAGTACGGTGATGATCGTGCACGAGGAGTCCCTCTTCGGCACCGGCACGGCGAACCTGCTCGCGAGCCAGCTGCCGGGCCTCGGCTACAGGATCGTCGAAGTCGTGAAGCACGCCAACCCGACGCGCGACTTCAACAACATCGTGCTGCGCATGAAGGCGCTCAATCCGGACATTCTCATCCCGGCGAACTATTACAACGAGTACGCGCTGCTCCTGCGCACCATGAAGCAGCAGAACGTCGCCCCAAAGGCGATCTACTCGGTGCTGGGCGGCGCCGCTTCATCGTTCAAGTTCGTCAAGGAATTCCCGGACGTCGCTAACGGGGTCATCGACTGCAACCACTGGTACAACCCGAAGGACAAGCGCGCGCTCGCGCTGCGGAAGAAAGTGGAGGGCATGAAGGACCAGTTCTTTACTTACGAGGTGTTCCTCAACTATCAATCGGTGCATCTGCTCGCCGACGCGATCGAGCGCGCGAAATCCTCGCGGCGCGAGGCGATCATCGAGGCGCTCGCCCATTCCACCTGGGACAAGCACTTCATGCCTTACGGTCCGACCAAGTTCGTCAACGGCCAGAATACCGGCGCGCGGCCGCTGGTGATGCAGGTGCTGAGAAGCGACATCAGCGTCGTCCTCCCCAAGGAGTACCGACAGGCCGATCCGGTCTTTCCCTGGAAGGCTTGAGCGGAAGCAATCGCCGCAAGGACGCGAAAGGCGCAAAGAGCAGTCCTTCTTTGCCGCGGCTTCGTGGCCTGCGTCCAGGCTTCGTAGCTCGATGCTCGACTTTCCGATCCTCTTCGCCTCGCTCCTGAACGGACTCACACAGGGCGCGGTGTACGCGCTGGTCGCGCTCGGCCTGACGCTCATTTACGGCGTGCTGCACATCATCAACTTCGCCCATGGCGCATTGCTGATGGTTGCGCTCTACGGCGTTTTCTTTCTCAATGCGCGGCTCGGCATGGATCCCTACGTGGCGCTGCCGGTGATGGTGCCGGCGATGTTCGTCCTCGGCTATTGCCTGCAGCGCCTCGTCGTCGGCCGGGCCGGCCACGGCAAGGACGAGAACATACTGCTCGTGACCCTGGGCCTCGCGATCGTGCTGGAGAACGCGGCGCTCGCCGCCTTCAAGTCCGACACGCGCACCATCGAGACGGCGTACACGTTCTCGACGGTGAACCTTGCCGGCGCCATGATCGCCGTACCGAAGGTCATCGCGTTCTTCGGCGCGCTCGCGGTGGCGGCGCTCCTGCTCCTGCTCATCTCGCGCACCGATCTCGGCCGCGCCATCCGCGCGGTGGCCAAGGAGCGCCAGGGCGCGCGCATCGTCGGCATCGACGTCGAACACGTGTTCGCGGTGAGCTTCGGCATCGGCCTTGCCTGCCTGGGCGCCGCGGCATGTTTTCTCCTGCCCGCCTATTACGTCAACCCGCAGGTGGGTAACGGCTTCGTCCTGATCGCCTTCACCATCGTGGTTCTGGGGGGCATGGGGAGCTTCGCCGGCGCACTCGCGGGCGGCTTCATCGTCGGCGTGATCGAATCGCTGGGCGGACTGTGGCTGGGCGAGAGCCTCGGGCAGATCGGCATCTTTCTAGCGTTCATCGCCATCCTGCTTTTCCGGCCGCAGGGCCTGTTCGGGGCCTCAGTTGAGAAGAGCGGCCGTGCGTGAGCTCGCCGCGATCGGCGCCTTCGCTCTCGCTGCGGCGCTGCTGCCCGCGTTCGTATCCTCGGGCTTCGCACTCAATCTCGCCATCATGGTGCTGTACTCGACGCTGCTCGGACAGGCGTGGAACCTGCTCGCTGGCTTCGGCGGCCAATTCTCCTTCGGCCACGCGCTGTTCTTCGGCACCGGTGCGTACGCGAGCGCCGCGCTGCAGGTGCATCTCGGCGTGAACGCCTGGCTCGCGCTGCCGATCGCGATCGCCTGCGGTGCCGCCGCCGGGGCGCTCGTCGGCGCGGTGTCGTTCCGCTACGGGCTGCGTGGCTCTTACTTCGCGCTGGTGACCTTGGCGTTTGCCGAGGTGTTCCGCATTCTCGCCAACTCGGTGGAATTTACTGGCGGCGGCGTCGGGCTGCTCCTGCCGCTGAAGGAGTCCGCCGCGGACATGCAGTTCCCGGGCAAGGCCGGCTTCCTCTACCTGATCCTTGCGTTGACCCTCGCCGGCTTCCTCGGGTCATGGTGGCTGAAGCACTCGCGCTTCGGCGCGTGGCTCGCGGCGGTGCGCGACAGCGAGGAGTCGGCGGCGGCGCTGGGCGTCGACGTCTTCCGGGTGAAGCTCGCCGCGATCGCCTTGTCGGCGGCGCTGATGTCGGCGGCCGGCGTCTTCTACGTGCAGTACTTCCACTACATCGATCCGCACATCGCGTACGGCCCGGCGGTGTCGGTCGAAGCCCTGCTCGGGCCGATCGTGGGGGGCTTGGGCACGGTGTTCGGCCCGCTGCTTGGCGCCGCCGTGCTGCAGTTGCTGGGCGAGATCACGCGCAATCTCGCGGGCGACGCGCCGGGCGTAAGCCTGGTCGTCTACGGTGTCGCGCTGATCGGCATGGTGATGTTCCTGCCGCGCGGCATCGCCGGGCTGATCGCGCGCCGGAGCTCATGATGCTCGAGGCTGACGGACTCTCGGTCCGCTTCGGCGGCGTGCAGGCGCTCGACAACGTGAGTCTTGCCGTAGCCGCCGGCAGCATTACCGCGCTGATCGGCCCGAACGGCGCGGGAAAATCGACGCTGTTCGGCGTCGTCTCCGGATTTCTTGCGCCCGATGCCGGCACGGTGCGGTTTCTCGGCGCGGACGCGACCGGCCTCGCACCGCATCGCCTGTGCCGTCTCGGCATGGCGCGCACCTTCCAGATCGTGCAGCCGTTCGCGGCCCAGACGGTGCGCGAGAACATCGCGGTGGGGGCGCATCTCTCGCGCCCCTCGCGCCGGGAAGCCCTGGTGCACGCCGAGCGCATCGCGGCGCAGCTGGGGCTCGGCGCGCAGCTCGACAAGCTCGCGGCGAATCTCACGGTGGCCGGAAGGAAGCGCCTCGAGCTCGCGCGCGCGCTTGCCACCGGGCCGAAGCTCCTCCTGCTGGACGAGGTGCTCGCGGGGCTCAATCCCCAGGAAATCGCCGAGGTGCTGCCGGTGGTGCGCGCCATCCGCGATTCCGGCGTCACGGTGCTCATGATCGAGCACGTCATGCAGGCGGTGATGAATCTCGCGGAGACGGTGTTCGTGCTGAATGAGGGGCGCTTGATCGCGGAAGGGCCGCCCGCGCAGATTGCGGGCGACGCGCGCGTGATCGAAGCCTATCTGGGCCATGGTGCTTCCGAGCGCCTGCGCCGCGCTGCGCTCGCCACTCCGGTGGCCGCGTCAGGTGACGCGCATGCTTGAGGTCCGGGCCTTGCGCGGCGGCTACGGCGCGGTCGAGGTCCTGCGCGGCATCGACTTGGAGATCCGCGCGGGCGAAATCGTCGCAGTACTCGGCTCGAACGGCGCCGGCAAGTCGACGCTCAACAACACGGTGTGCGGCCTGCTGCCCGCTTCCGGCGGAAGCATCGCTTTCGAGGGGCACGATATCACCCGGGCGCGCGCGACCGACATCGTCGCGGCGGGGCTGGTGCAGGTGCCCGAGGGCCGGCGTGTGTTTCCGGACCTCTCGGTCCGCGAGAACCTGCTGCTTGGCAGCTACCGCCGCGGCCGAGAACATCGCTACCGGAACATTGAGCGCGTGCTCACCGTGTTTCCGCGGCTTGCCGGAAGGATGTCGCAGCGCGCCGGTACGCTTTCGGGGGGCGAGCAGCAGATGCTCGCCATCGGCCGCGGCCTGATGGCCGAGCCGCGCCTTCTCATTCTCGACGAGCCCTCGCTCGGCCTGGCGCCGCTGCTCGTGGAGGAGATGTTCGCCCTGATCGCGCGCCTCAACGCCGAGGGCCTCGCAATCCTGCTGGTCGAGCAGAACGTCGGCGAGTCGCTGGAGGTCGCGCGCCGCGCCTATGTGCTGGAAAATGGAGCCTGCGCGTTTCACGGGACGCCGGCCGAGCTGCTCGCCCGGCCCGAGCTGAAGCGCGCGTATCTCGGGATCTGAGGATGGCGCAAACGCTCGCGCAAAAAATCGTCGCCCGCGCCGCCGGCAGGAGCACGGTGACACCCGGCGAGATCGTCAGCTGCAAGGTCGATCTCGCCATGTTCCACGATTCGAGTGGCCCGCGGCGCCTGCAACCCATGCTCGAGCGCCTCGGCGCCAAGGTCTGGGATCCCAATCGCATCGTCCTTATCACCGATCACTTCCTGCCCGCCGACGACGAGGAAAGCCGCGCGATCCAGCGCGTGACGCGCGACTGGGCGCGCGCGGTGGGCGTGAAGAGCTTCTACGACGGGATCGGCATCTGCCACGTCGTGCTGCCGGAAAAGGGCCACCTGCGGCCGGGAATGTTCGCCGTCGGCGGCGACAGCCATTCGCCCACCGGCGGAGCGTTCGGCGCCTACATGTTCGGCATCGGCGCGACCGAGATGCTCGGGGTCGTGGTGACGGGCGAAATCTGGCTGCGGGTCCCCGAAACGATCCTGCTCGACTGGCGCGGGAGCCTGGCGGACGGCGTGACGGCGAAGGACATGATGCTGCTTCTCGCCGGCAGGTTCGGCCTGGACGGCGCGCAGTACCAGGCGGTCGAGTTCGGCGGCGAAGCGATCGCGGCCCTGCCGATGCAGGAGCGCATGACGCTCGCCAACATGTGCGCTGAGCTCGGTGCGCAGACCGGGCTTATCGCGCCGGATGAGGTGACGCGCGACTACCTTCGCTCGGTCGGCGTGAGTGAAGTCGAGATCAACGGCTGGCGCACCGACGCAACAGCGCCGCTTCGCGAGCGGCACGAATTCGACGCCGCTTCGCTCGTGCCCCAGATCGCCGCTCCGCACAGCCCGGCGAACGCGAGGCCCGCGTCCGACTTCGCCGGAACGCGGATCGATGTCGCCTACATCGGCGCCTGCACCGGGGCGAAGCTCGAGGACCTGCGCATGGCCGCGCGAGTGCTCAAAGGACGGAAAGCGACGATCGAGCTGATCGTCGCGCCCGCTTCACTCAAGGACCAGGAAGCGGCGCGCGCCGAGGGCACGCTCGGCGTGCTCGAGGCGGCGGGAGCGAAGCTCTTCGCGACCGCCTGCGGCGCCTGCGCCGGCTACGGCTATCGCTTCGGGCCGAACCTCAACATCATTTCCAGCATCGCGCGCAACTTCAAGGGGCGGATGGGCGATCCGGCGTCGAACGTCTATCTCGGCTCGCCCTACACCGTCGCGGCGGCGGCGGTGCGTGGCACGATCGGCGATCCGCGAGACCTGCTCGCATAGCCACCAGTCAGCCCCGTCGACCACCCGGCCGAGCGGCATGTTGTGGTTGGTACCGCCTTACTCCCAGCTGTCGAGTTTGATATCGTTTGGCGCAGGGGCGCCTTTCCCGGTTTCTAGAAGCGACTTCAGGCTCAGCAGAAAGACCCCCCACTTGGTGCTGCAATGGTGCATGAACTCCACCGGCTCCTTCCAACCCTGGTGCTTGAAAAGGACGGTGGTCCAGTCGCCTTCCTGTTTGAGGTCCCAACTCACTATCGTGCCGATCCATTCTTCGGGCCCGTCGACCACCTCCCATAGCACGCGCTTGGCGGGATGAAGCTCGAGAACCTTCATGTCGAAACCGCCGGCGCCGAAGCGGAACCGGATCACGCCGCCGACCTTGCTTTCCCCTTGCGTGTCGTTGGTCCACCAACCGGAAAGACCTTCGATCGTGGTCAACGCTCTATAGACGTCATCTGGCGACGACGATTTGATGCCGACTTTGTGCAGGATATCCACCCTGCGCGGTTCTCCTTCTGGTGCGAGCCGCGGTTGGCGCCCGTTACCCGGAGCGACGGATCCTTCGATTCTCGGCGCATTCATCGTGGCTTCCTTCTTGTTGGGTTGACCGGCTAGAGCGCTGCTTCGAACGCCTTCATCTCCCGGGCGTGCGTGGCAAAGAAGGGCCGCGGCTTCACGCCGTTCAGCTGATCGGCGAGGATGCCGACATGCGTGGCCCAGCCGCCGCCGACGGCGAGCTTGAGGCCGTGGTCGTCCGGCAGCCGGTGCTCGATGGTGAGCAGCACGTCCTTGCCGCGCGGCGTGAGTTTATAGACCACCTCCGATTCTCCGCCGTCCCAACTCCACGTATGAGCCAGCACGCGCAGGGGCTCGAGCCGCGTGATCTCGCCGTGGGCGGAGTGCTTGCCCGCACCCCTCGCCCCGGGAGGCGCGGTTTCGTCGGTAAGACTGTCGTTGTCGAAATGCAGCTCGATGCGGCCGCCCAGGCGCAGGTCGAACTCGCCCGCGGCGAGCCAAGTCGCGCGTTTCTTCGATTCGGTAAGGTAGGCCCAGACGCGCTCGACGGGCCCGGGCAGCAGGCGCTCGAAGCGGATGGTGGAGGGTTTGATCAGGGTGGCGCGTTCGGTCATGGCTTGCTCCTTGGTTTGCGTTCTTTCGAGGACTTGCGCGCTGCCTCGACGGCGTCTTCCGCGCGCAGCGCGGCTTCGAGCTTGTCGAGGCGGGTGGCCCAGGCGGCGCGCTCGCGCTGCAGCCAGGCTGCGGTCGCATCAAGCGGCGCGGGATCGAGCGAGAGGAAGTGGTCGCGACCCTCAATTCGCCGACGCACGAGGCCGGCGCGCTCGAGGATGCGGATGTGCTTGGAGACGGAGTTGAGCGATATGTCGAATGGCGCCGCGACTTCGGTCACACGCGCGTCGCCCGCGGCGAGGCGCTTGAGTATCTCGCGGCGTGTCTCGTCCGCCAATGCCACCAGGGTGTCGTCGAGGTCCATGGCCACAACATTAACCCAAACGGGTGAATGATGCAAGTCCCCCGGACCGGTATCCTTTCTGCGCGCGACCCGAAGGCACAAGGGGGCTCGTAGCGGAAGAGTGCCATGCCGGCAATTCCCGGCACGACCGTCGTGCTGCGGAACGATGCAAACAGCCACCTCCCTCATCGGTGCTACGATTTCGCTCCGTCACCCGCGCCCCCGACCGATGACCGTCCGCCTGAACCCCTCGGAGCACCCCGGCCGCGTCTGGCGCCTCGGAGACAACCTCAACACCGACGTCCTCGCGCCGGGCGCCTACATGAAGTTCGGCATCGAGGAGATCGCGCGACACTGCCTGGAGGCGGTCGAGCCGCGCTTCGCGAAGGAGGTGCAACCCGGCGACGTGGTGGTCGCGGGGCGCAATTGCGGCGCGGGCTCCTCGCGCGAGCAGGCGCCGCAGGCGCTCAGATATCTCGGGGTCGCGGCGCTCATTGCGGAATCGTTCGCGGGACTTTTCTACCGCAACGCGCTCAACCTGGGTCTGCCCGCGCTGGTGTGCGCGGAGGCAAAGCGTATCCGCGCGGACGACCGGCTGCGCGTCGACGCCGAGTCGGGGAGAATCGACAATCTCACCACCGGTGAGACGCTCGCCTGCGAACCGATTCCCGCGCACCTCATGCAGATGATCCGCGACGGCGGACTGCTGCCGCATCTCGAGAAGCGCTTGAGGAAGAAGGCATGACCCTGCGAGAGCGCCTGCGGCGCAAGCCGGTCCTGCTCGCCCCGGGCGTGTACGACGCGCTCGGCGGGCTGATGGCCGAGCAGGCGGGATTCGAGGCGCTCTACCTCTCCGGCGCCGGGATTGCCTACACGCGCCTAGGTCGACCGGACGTGGGCCTGGTGACCGCGAGCGAGGTCGAGAACGCGCTCGCCAACATCCGCGAGCGCGTCGCGCTGCCGATTATCGTCGACGCCGACACGGGCTACGGCAACGCACTCAACGTCGCGCGCACGGTGCGCATGCTCGAGCGCGCGGGCGGGGAGAATCTCGCGATCCAGCTCGAGGACCAAGTGACGCCCAAGCGCTGCGGACACCTCGACGGCAAGAGCGTGGTGTCCACTGGCGAGATGGCCGGCAAGATCCGCGCGGCGCTCGACGCGCGCCAGAATGCCGGGACCCTGATCGTCGCGCGCACCGACGCGGTGGCGGTCGAGGGATTGGACAGCGCGCTCGATCGCACCGAGCGCTATCTGGACGCCGGGGCGGACGTGCTCTTCATCGAGGCGCTGCGCACCGCCGAAGAGATGAAGGCCGCGCTCGCACGCTTCGCCGGGCGCGTGCCGCTCCTCGCCAACATGGTCGAGGGCGGGAAGACGCCGCTCCTTCCGGCGGCCGAACTCGAGTCGCTCGGCTATTCGATCGTCATCTTCCCGGGCGGACTCGCGCGCGCGCTGGGCCATGCGGCGCGCGAATACTTCGCGGCCTTGAAGCGCGATGGCACTACCGCTGCGCTGCGCGAGCGTATGCTCGATCTCGCCGGGATCAACGCGATCGTCGGCACGCCGCAGATGCTCGAGCACGGAAAACGCTACGACGAGGAACGAAAATGAGCCACGCCTGGGATCTCCTCATCAAGAACCTGCGAGTCGTGCGGCCGGATGCGGCCGGCGTGCAGGAGGCCGACGTCGCTGTGAAGGACGGAAAGTTCTCGCGCATTGCGCCGAATCTCGCCCACGCCGACGCGAAGGAGGTCTACGACGGCAGGGGGTGGCTCGCTTTCCCCGGCGTGGTGGACGCGCACATGCACGCCGGGATCTACGCGCCCTTGAAGGAAGACGCGCTCTCGGAAAGCCGCGCCGCGGCGCAGGGCGGCGTCACCGCCATGCTCACCTACTTCCGCACCGGCCAGTACTACCTCAACAAGGGCGGGCCGTACGCGAAGTTCTTTCCCGAGGTGCTGAGAATCTCCAAGGGCAAGTACCACGTCGACTACGCCTACCACCTCGCGCCGATGGACGCGACGCACATCCGCGAGATCCCGACGCTCGTCGCCAAGCACGGCGTCGCCTCGTTCAAGATTTTCATGTTCTACGGATCACATGGCCTGCATGGTCGCTCCGACGAGCAGCGCAAGTTCCTCATGATAGGACCTGAAGATCGGTACGACTTTGCGCACTTCGAGTTCATCATGCGTGCGGTGCAGGCCGCGCGCGAGCGCTTCCCCGAAAAGGCCGCGCAGATCAGCCTGTCGCTGCATTGCGAGACCGCCGAGATCATGACCGCCTACACGAAGCAGGTCGAACGCGCGGGCAAGCTGAAGGGCCTCGCCGCCTACCACGCCGCTCGCCCGCCGCACTCCGAGGGGCTCGCGGTGTTCATCGCTTCCTACCTCGCCGACGAGACGGCGCTGCCGAACATCAACCTGCTTCACCTCTCGTCGAAGAGGGCCCTGAACGCAGCGCTGCAGATGCAGTACCTTTTCCCGCACATCGATTTCAGGCGCGAAGTCACGATCGGGCATTTGATTCTCGACACCGATTCGAAGGCGGGCGTGCTGGCGAAGGTGAACCCGCCCATCCGTCCGCGCGAGGACGTCGAGTTCCTCTGGCAGAAGCTCCTCGAGGGGAAGATAGACTGGGTGGTGAGCGACCACGCCTGCTGCCGACACGAGACCAAGGCGGCGAAGAGGACCTTCGGCAACATCTGGCTCGCGAAATCGGGCTTCGGCGGCACCGAGTACCTGCTCCCCGCGCTCGTTTCCGAGGGAACGAAGCGGGGCCTCGCGCTCAGCCGCATCGCGAGCCTGACGAGCCTCAATCCCGCGCGCCGCTTCGGCCTGAACTCGAAGGGCGACATCGCCCCGGGGCTCGACGCCGATCTCGCGCTCGTCGATCCCCGCGAGACCTGGACGGTGCGCGCGCGCGACTCCGAATCGACTCAAGGGTACACGCCCTTCGAGGGCATTGAGCTCTCGGCGCGCGTCAAGGCGACTTTCCTGCGTGGAACGCTCGTCTGCGAGAACGGCAAGCTGCTCGGCGCTCCGCGGGGGCGGTATCTTCACCGTCCGACGGAGTAGGGCGGGCCGCGGAACGCAGGGCGGCTTCATGACCTTCCAGACTCGAGAGATTGTCGCCTGCAGGCGACAATCGCGGGCGCTTTCCGCCCCGCCACGCGCATCCGGCACGGAGGACCACCAAAAAGCAGCCCGCGCGCCACGCTTCGCTTGGCGGCACATCGGACATGGTGTATATCGTAAGAGTGATTGCCTAGCCTCCCGGTCAACGGGTGGAACTCGGGTCTATCGGTGCGCGGGCTTATGAGCTGGATTACATGGGTGGCGGTGCTGGTCGCCTGGCCTCTATTGGGGCTGGGCGTGGCCTACTTGTTCGGCCGCATCGTCGACGGTGGAGAAGAGCTGGAAAGCCCTGTCGATGTCGCGCCCCCCGCGGTGAGCTACCTGCGTCG
>Ga0187774_10000393_pt1 | contig 14949 bp, 14 predicted proteins | sample 0216_BV02_MP05_2_FD_133152 | JGI IMG/M metagenome (GOLD analysis project Ga0187774, IMG submission 133152) | Tropical peat soil microbial communities from peatlands in Department of Meta, Colombia - 0216_BV02_MP05_20_MG | ecosystem: Environmental > Terrestrial > Soil > Wetlands > Peat | place... | reverse complement strand
GATGGGGGTTGAAATCCTTTCGACCGGCGGAACGGCCAAGACCTTAAAAGAGGCCGGAATTCCGATCAAGGATGTGTCCGATTTCACCGGCTTTCCGGAGATGCTGGACGGCCGGGTCAAGACACTTCATCCCAAGATCCACGGCGGACTTTTGGCGAGACGGGATGATCCGACGCATATGGCCCAGCTGAAGCAACAGGGTCTGGAGCCGATAGATCTCGTCGCGGTGAATCTCTATCCATTTGAGTCGACCGTGGCCAAGCCGAACGTCCGTTTCGAGGAAGCGATCGAGAACATCGACATCGGTGGACCGGCCATGCTGCGCTCGTCGGCCAAGAACTTCGAGGATGTGACCGTCATCGTGGACCCACGAGATTATCCGAAAGTGTTGGAAGAGCTCCGAGGCAACAACGGGGCCATCTCTCGAGAAACACGTCTGACACTCGCGAAAAAAGTCTTCAACCACACCGCCCGCTACGATAGCGTGATCTCCTCCTATCTTGAAAGCCGTACGAAGGAAGCGGATCGCGAGCGCTTTCCGAGCATCTTCACGCTGCAATTTGAGAAAGTGGAGGATCTGCGTTACGGAGAGAACCCGCACCAGCAGGCCGCATTCTATCGCGAATTCCAATTCACGGAACCTTCCGTGTCGACGGCCAAACAACTACATGGCAAGGCGATGTCCTTCAATAATTTTTTGGATGCCAACGCCGGACTTGAGCTGGCAAAGGAATTTAATGAGACGGCAGCCGTGATCATCAAACACAACAATCCGTGCGGGGTAGCCACGGGAGAGACGTTGCTCGAAGCCTATACAAAGGCACGGGCCACGGATCCGATCTCGGCGTTCGGGGGGGTGATTGCTTTCAACCGGCCGGTGGATGTCGAAACGGCAGAAGAGATCGCCAAGATGTTTGTCGAGATCGTGATCGCCCCCGGCTTCGAACGCAGCGCCCTGGAGGTGTTTAAAAAGAAGAAGGACCTTCGGCTGTTGGACGTCGGTCCTGATTTGAAAGTGACATGGGAGCGACGGGGCGAAATGGACATCAAGCGGGTCGTCGGTGGACTGATTTTGCAGGACAGAGATCTGGGCCGGATCGAGGATCTGAGAAAACTGAAGGTCGTCACGAAGCGCAAACCCACGGATGAGGAATACGATGCCATGGCCTTTGCCTGGATTGTCTGTAAACATGTCAAGTCCAACGCCATCGTTTATGCGAGACCGGGCCAGACCGTCGGAATCGGAGCCGGCCAGATGAGCCGGGTCGATTCGGTGAAAATTGCAATGATGAAGGCCCAATCCTCGCTGGCCGGAACCGTGATGGCCTCGGACGCCTTCTTTCCATTTCGCGATGGTCTGGATGAGGCCGCGAAAGCGGGCGTCGGGGCCGTCATCCAGCCCGGGGGCTCGATTAAGGATGAGGAAGTGATCCGGGCCGCGGATGAACACGAGATGGCGATGGTGATGACCGGCATGCGGCATTTCCGGCATTAGGAGGCTGTTGAAAAAGTCCATCTACTTTGTTGCCGAAGACGGCGCACCGAGAAGAGGCGCCTTCGGCGCTGATTGTATTCCGCGTCGATGTCTCAACGCGGAGCGGTTTCTCGGTCCCTGGGAGATTCTCATGTACCCTCTCTAAGTACGCTGCGGTCTCTCGGTCCCTGCGCCATTGCGACCCACTTCCAGAAATAAAAATGCTGGAAGTCCCCGGAGGGGGCACCTGGAGCTTATTGAGCAGGCTCAACAGATCGAGACATTTTCATAACCTGAATTAAATATCTTATCCTTTACATGGTCCTATGAAAATCCTCGTCATCGGAAGCGGCGGTCGGGAGCATGCCCTGGTCTGGAAGTTGGCCCAGAGTCCAAGGGTGGAGGCGCTGTATTGCGCCCCTGGCAATCCCGGAATCGCTCGCTACGCCCGTTGTGTACCCATCAAGCCCGAAGATTTAAATGGTCTCCTGGATCTTGCGAAAAGCGAAGCGATTGATCTAACGGTCGTGGGGCCGGAGGGACCGCTGACGATGGGAATCGCTGACCGCTTTCGGGAAGCCGGCCTCCGGATTGTCGGGCCATCCAGAAGTGCAGCCGAGATTGAATTCAGCAAAGTCTTTTCGAAATCCTTCATGGAACGCCATCGCATTCCCACCGCCCGTGCCCAAATTTTTTACGAACCGGAACCGGCTATCCAATACGCCAAAGATCGTGGGGCTCCACTTGTGGTCAAGGTGGACGGGCTGGCCGCTGGCAAGGGGGTTATTGTTGCTCAGGATGAGGCCGAGGCGATCCAGGCGATTGACCTGATCATGCGCCGTAAGACATTCGGTGAAGCCGGGAATCGGATTCTGCTGGAAGACCGGTTGGAAGGCGAAGAGGTGTCCTTCCTGGTTTTTACGGATGGTAAGACCATCGTCCCAATGGTGACGTCGCAGGATCACAAGCGAGTCTTTGATCAGGATCAGGGTCCCAATACGGGAGGGATGGGCGCATATTCCCCCGCGACCGTTCTCTCGGAAAACCTGCAGGAACAGGTCCTTCGCGAAATCGTCCGTCCCACGATCGACGGTATGGCCCGGGAGGGAAGGCCGTTTCAAGGGATATTGTATACGGGTTTGATGCTGACACAAGGCGGTCCGAAGGTTCTGGAGTATAATGCACGTTTTGGCGATCCGGAGACGCAGGTGATCCTGACACGATTGGAGAGCGATTTGGTCGAGATATTTGAGGCATTGACAGTCGGGACCTTGGATCGCATCCGAGTTCGGTGGAGTCCGAACGTTTCGGTCTGCGTTGTTCTGACCGCGAAGGGATATCCGGCGACCTATGAATCCGGGCAATCGATTCGGGGGATCGAACTAGCCGAGGCCAAAAACGGCGTGGTGGTTTTCCATGCCGGAACCGTTCTTCGTGACGGAGAATTAGTGACGGCCGGTGGGCGCGTCTTGGGCGTAACAGCCAGTGGACGTGATTTTCAGCAGGCTCGGGATCTCGCCTATGAGGCCATCAGCCGGATCCGGTTCGCAGGCATGCATTGCCGCATGGACATTGCTCTCAAAGGGATCAAAAGCTTGAAGGCGGCCGGGTGAAAAATTTCCGCACGGGCCCTCAATTATAAATGGAGAAGCCGATATGGCCTTGCCGGACAGACCCCTCCTGAGCGTCGTGGTTCCGGTCTATAATGAAGAGGCTGTCTTGCATGAATTCTACAAACGGCTTCATGCAGTTCTTAAAGAACTGCGGGGGTTGTCGGGCACCGAGATCATATTTGTGGACGATGGTAGCCATGACGGCACGGCAAAGATCCTGTCGGAACTTGTCCAGTGGGATAAATCCGTCAGGGTGCTTCAGTTCTCCAGAAATTTCGGCCACCAGATCGCCTTGACGGCGGGATTGGATCACGCAAAAGGGGATGCGGTGGTGGTGATCGACGCGGATCTCCAGGATCCGCCCGAGACGATCCCACGGTTGCTGGACAAATGGCGTGACGGATATGAGGTGGTTTATGCGGTCCGCGAGAGTCGAAAAACGGATACTTGGTTTAAGCGGACCACGGCCAGGCTGTTTTACACCCTCATGCGGAGAATCGGCAACCTCGATCTTCCGATGGATGCCGGCGACTTCCGGCTGCTGGACCGAAAAGTCGTGGAGGCGTTTCGGATGCTTGGGGAACGTCACCGATTTGTCCGCGGACTGACGCTCTGGGTCGGCTTTCGCCAGACGGGGGTCCTCTATCCACGAAACGAACGGTTCGCCGGGAGCACAAAATATCCGTTCGGAAAGATGCTCAAGCTGGCTTGGGATGGGGTGACCTCTTTTTCGTTTGCTCCGCTGCGCGTCGCGATCTATCTCGGACTGATCGTATCGGTCGTGAGTTTCCTTTTCGGACTCTTTGTGATTTTCGGTCGTTTTTTCTTCAATCAGACCGAGCTCCTGGGGTTTCCCACCCACGGGTGGGGCTCGCTCATGGTGGCGGTTCTGTTCCTGGCCGGTATTCAATTGATCGTTCTGGGAATGATGGGCGAGTATCTGGGACGAACCTATGAAGAGGTCAAACGCCGTCCGCTTTATATCCTGCGAGAGAAAATGGGGTTTGATGATTAACCCGATCTCGGATTCTGCCGATCGATTGCGGATGAGCCGAACCGGCTTGATTTGGACGGCGATGATCGTTGCGCTTCTTCCGTTGGTCTTTCTTGAAGATGGACCGATCCGCACCCTGCTCAAAGATCACCGGATCCACTTTCTGTTCAAACTGATGCATATACTTACCTGGCTCGGGGTCGGTTGGGTTTTGGCGGCCATAGCGGCAGTTCTCCTCGGGATCGGCTACCTGCGAGGAAACTTTAAATTGGCGAAGGCCGCCGTGTTGAGCCTCATCGCCCTGGCGGTTTCCGGTCTCGCGGTCCAAACGATTAAGCATTTAATCGGGCGGCCTCGGCCCAGGTTGGCGGACCAGGGGATCGTCGGATGGGGTTCTTCATTGCAGAGCGGCCATGACTCCTTTCCATCCGGACATGCCCTCTCCTCCTTTGCCATGGCGGCTGTTCTGTCCTCCTTTTACCCGGCCGGCCAATGGATCTGGTATTCCCTCGCGGTTCTCGTCGCCATTACACGGATTTATATCGACGCTCATTTTGCCTCGGACGTGTTCGTCGGGGCCGTTTTGGGCGTCTTGATCGGTATATGGGCATCGCGGTTGAAGTTGGGGTACCTTAAATCATGACCCGGGACACCGGCTTCTGGCCAGCGCTGATGTTGGGAGGGTTTCTTTTCTTCTATCAACTCGGGGCCGTGCCGCTCTTTGATCTGGACGAGGCGATTTATGCCGAAACTGCCCGTGAAATGGTTGAATCGGGCAATTGGCTCACTCCACAATTTAACTACTCACCCGATTTCGACAAACCCATTCTGTTGTACTGGTTCATGGCGACGGCCTTCAAGACCTTTGGGCTGTCCGAATTTTCGGCACGGTTGACCTCTGCCGTTTTCGGTCTCGCACTTTTGATGGTGACCTATGGTTTAACCCGCCGGGTCGCAAGCCCACGCGCGGGATTGTTGGCGATGCTCATCCTGGCCAGCAGCCTTGAGATGGTGGTGATTTCTCACGCCGCCTTAACCGATATGCTCCTCGTCTTCTTTATCACGGCGGCGGTGGCCAGCTTCTATATGCTCTACAAAACAGAGCGCGCTATCTGGGTCGTCGGGATCTATCTGACCGCCGCCCTGGCGGTTTTGACCAAAGGCCCGGTCGGTCTTGTCCTACCCGGATCGGTGATTTTCCTTTTTATCGTCACCGTCGGTCCGCTGAAAAAACTGTTTCGTGAGATTCAATTAGGATGGGGGATCTTGATCTTTTGTGCGGTTGCCGTGCCGTGGTATGCGGCGATGTTTCGGCTTCACGGGGAGGTTTTTTGGAAATCATTCTTCCTCCACCATAATATCGAGCGGTTTACTTCAGTCATCGGAGGGCATGCGGGGGCGCCGTTCTATTATCTGGGAGTCCTGGCGATCGGTTTTTTCCCCTGGGTGGCGTTCTTACCCGCTTCCGTTGTTTCGATCTTGCACGGTTCCAATTTACCGGAGCGATGGAAGAATCTCGGTCGATTTCCGGCAAACCATCCGTTTGAATGGTTTCTGTTGTTATGGGTCGCCGTCGTCTTCATTTTCTTTACATTGGCCGGCACAAAGCTTCCCAGTTATATCGCACCCGCCTTTCCGGCATTGGCTATTTGGGTGGCATGCTACCTGGACCAGAGGATGGATGCTGCATGGTTGACGACCCGGGTTGAAAACCGACTTACGGTTGGGTTGATGGGTGGCTTGACCGTTGTTGCGGCCGTCCTTATTTTGTCCATTCCGCAAGGGATCGAATGGGCACGGGTGAAGTACGGAGCCTTGGCTCCCTTCTTGGCCCAACCGATCGACCTGAACGGTGTCTTGATGATCATGGCTGCGGTTCCCTTGATCGGGGTGATGACCTACTATGCCCTTCTGCGTCTCACAAGACCGTGGGCGGGTTTTATGCTGTTGATCCTCATGATGGGGGTCTTTGTATTTGTCTTGTTGTTCGACTTTATTCCATCGGTGAGCTCGTATGTTCAAATGCCGTTGCGAAACCTGACTCAAGAAACGCGGGGATGGATTCGACCCGATGAATCCCTGGTGGTCTTCGGCCTGAAAAAACCCAGCATCCTGTTTTATGCCCGGAGAGGCGCAGTCATTTTCAAGTCGAATCAGGAAGAAGACCTGCGGCGATTCTTATCAGTCAATGGCCACGCGGCGGTATTAAGCCAGATCCATTTGGTCCCGGTCTTAGAGACCATTCCTCAACTGACGATCCGTTCGGAAGAAGGGGGCTATGTCTTGGCCACAAATTTCTAAGATCGATTTTTTAATTCCTGCATCATCAAAGTCCCGTCAGGTGTTGACGACCGTTCTCAAAGCGATCGTCAGTCTGGGATTGCTCACCTATCTGTTTTCGAAAATCGATGTCGGATCGGTTGTGCGGGCGTTGCAGAATCTTCATCTCGGTTTCTTTGCTCTGGCATGGATTAGCTTTTTCGGCCTTCAGTTCGTGGGAATTTTCCGTTGGCAAATCATGGTACGGCTTCAGGGCTTTGAGCATCCGTTCGGTCGATTGGCCTCGTATTACTTCGTCGGTTTGTTTTTCAACCTTTTCCTCCCAACCTCGATCGGAGGTGATCTGGGAAAATGTTACTATCTGGCCGAGAGCCGCAGCGATATCCTGCGTGCCGTTTCGACGGTCTTGGCGGATCGGATCAGCGGAATGATCGCCCTCCTGTGCATCGCTTCCATCGCACTCTTGGCCGGTGGCTCGGTGATGGTACCGGTCTGGATGACCTTCTTCACAGTTGCCGGGACTGCACTGCTCATTTTGGGTCTCCTTATCCCTTTCGTATTTCCCGGACTTTTGCGTAGATATGAATTGCCCTATCGCTACTGGGAGAACCCCCGGTTCATGGCGGTGTCGCTCGTGACCTCTTTTTTTATTCAACTTTCCGTGGTGATTATCAGTATGATAATAGGCCAAGCGGTGGATGTCGTGATTCCATGGGAATCTTACTTTGTTTTCATTCCATTAGTGACCGTTGCGGGAATGGTTCCGATCAGTTTGAATGGATTGGGTGTTCGAGAAGGAGCATACGTTTATTTTCTGGCCCAATCGGGGGTAGCGACTCATCAAGCATTGGCCTTTGCCATACTCTGGTTGATCCTGATAACTTCTCTCAATGTTCTTGGGGGTCTCGGCTGGGTATTCATCACCCATCCCGTCAATGCCGTCAAGACTTGACCCACAGACTGTGGAAGGCTATATTACCTAAAATGAGTAAAATGGTCGATTTCGGTTGGCTCGCGCGCCCGTGGGAATCGACTCAGCGAGCAAAGCGAGCGAGAGAGGGGGGACCTCCGGACTTCGGCGAGCTCAGTCAAGGCGCTTCGGCGGAGGAGGGGACGACGCTAGCCCCCACAATTAAAGGAGTCAATCGATTGCGAAAACCATTGGTCAGTATCGTCATGGGCAGTGAATCGGATTTGGAAGTGATGGAACAGGCCGCCGTGGTGTTGGGTGAATTCGGGGTAGCACATGAGCTGGCCATTACCTCGGCCCATCGATCTCCGGATTGGACACGGAGATATATTTTCCAGGCGGAGAGGAAAGGAGTCGCGATCTTTATCGCGGGCGCTGGCGGGGCGGCCCATCTGGCCGGTACCGTCGCGGCCCATACGGCACGACCCGTGATCGGTGTCCCCATCGACTCTTCCTCCTTGAATGGTTTAGATGCGCTACTGTCGACCGCGCAGATGCCGGGCGGGGTTCCGGTTGCTACGATGGCAATCGGCAAAGCCGGGGCCAAAAACGCGGGGATCCTGGCGGTCCAAATCTTGGGAATAGGTCATAAAGTCTTATCTCGTAAAATCAAGGAGTATAAAGAAAGGCTTGAAGAAGAAGTTGAAGCAAAAGCAAGGCGGATTCAAAGGGCAGGTCGTTAAAATTGATCCAATGAATCCTGAGTCCGGTCCCTCTCGAATAGCGGTTGAGGCGGCCGTTCAGCGAATTCGATCGGGCGGAATCATTGCTTTTCCGACCGAGACGTTTTATGGCTTGGGCGTGGACCCGTTCAATCCTGCTGCGGTTGAACAGCTTTTTACCGTTAAAGGGCGGGAGCCGGGCAAACCGATCCCGATCATCATTGACGAACTCAAAAGGGCCGAAGGAATCATCGGGCTCCTCTCTCCGGAATCCCGAACTCTCGTTGGAAAATTCTGGCCCGGACCTTTGACGCTTTTGTTTGCCGCTTCATCGCGTTTGTCTTCCGCACTGACCGGAGGGACCGGGAAGGTCGGAGTCCGAATTCCTTCCCATCCGGTGGCCCTTTGGCTTCTACGTGCGGCCGGCCAGCCCATTACGGCCACAAGCGCCAACCGCTCCGGAGAACCCGGCGCCACATCGGCCGCGAGGGTCTATGAAACGCTAGGCGAGCACCTCGATCTCATTATCGATGGGGGTGAGACCCCTGGCGGGACCGGGTCCACAATTGTGGATCCCTCGTTCCAGCCCCCTCGCTTAATCCGGGAGGGGAAAATTCCTTTTCAGGAGGTCCTCGGCTGTCTCGGATTTAGTCTCACGGAGGATCATGAATGGTAATATCCGCTATTAAAAATATCTCGAGCCAATTGGAGCATCTCCGTCTGAACACCAAGCTTCTGCTCATGATGCTCTCGTTGTTGTTATTATCCTTGATCTCTTCATTGGCATTCTATTGGTTGACGGAACGAGCGGTCGTTAAGGAAATTATGGCTGACACGGAGGACCTGACGACGGCGATCCAGATCAGCGTCGAACAATTGACGACGCACGGGACCACGGATGAGGCCCGTTTAAGGGATTATGTCACCCGCCTCAATAAGAAAGGCGTTAAAGAAATTTCCATTCTGAGCAATGAAAATAAGGTCATCGCAAGTTCCAATCCTCATCGGAAGGAGCGACCGCCCGATCCCAAGCATCGCGATCTGGTCATTACGGAGCGAATCGGAGAAGATGCAGGACCGAAAAAAGACCAAAAGCCCTATAACATCCTGGTTCCGATTGTTGTCGGCGGCGAACAATTGGGCTATGTCCACATCATCATGATCATGGATGATTTCTCACGCCTGATCCGGCAAAGTTTCTATACGCGTCTGGCCGTGCATATCGCGATATTTTCGGTGGGCATTTTCCTCTCATTCTACCTGGCATGGCGGTACACCCGACCCATAAAACAGGTTGTGGAGGCGGCCAAGAATGTTGCGGCCGGTGATCTGAGCACGCCCCTGGTGGTTCAGGGAGGTGGAGAAGAGATCGGCGAGTTGACCCGGAGCTTCAATGAGATGGTGGAGAAGCTTCGACTGCAGAAATCCCTTGAGGGTCGACTGCGCCATGCAGAGCATCTATCGGCCGTCGGCCAATTGGCCTCGGGCATTGCCCATGAAATCCGCAACCCCCTCAATCTGATCAACCTGACCATTGACCATTTGCGCGTCCAGTTGGATCGGGCCCATTTTCTTGATAAAGAAGAGATCGACAAACTGGTTGTCAATATCAAAACCGAGATCCATCGGCTGAACCGGATGATCGAGAATTTTCTCGATTTTGGAAAGCCGATACGCTTGCAGATGCAGTCGGTAGAATTGTCCTCTATTTTGTCCGAAGTGCTTCAATTGGCCCTTCCTAAAGGCGTGGACCAAGGGGTTCGATTTGAGACCCGAGGCATCAATGACCTTCCACGGGTGCTGGTCGATGTAGAGCAGATAAAAAACTGTTTTGTGAATATCACCGTCAATGCGCTTCAGGCGATGAGTCAAGGGGGGGTATTGCGGGTTCATGCCCAATTGGACGACGAGAACAGCCGGGTCTTGGTCCATTTTGAAGATACCGGTTGCGGAATCGAGGCGGATCATCTTCAAAAAATCTTTGAGCCCTATTTTACGACCAAGAAACTGGGCATCGGGCTCGGACTTGCGTTGACCAAACGAGTTTTGGAAGAGCACGGTGGGACCATTTCGGTCGCCAGTGTGAAAGGAATGGGAACGACGGTAACCATTTCGCTTCCGATGGAAGGAGTACATGCATGAAACCGGGCAATATCCTCGTGATCGATGATGAACGGTCCCAGCGTGAAATTATGGCGCTCATTCTCCGGTCTGAAAATTATGAAGTGGACCTGGCCTCGACCGCAAAAGAGGCCATCGGTAAATTCCAAACCGGAGAATACGATGTGGTTTTGACGGATCTGAAGCTGCCGGATACGGATGGGCTGGGGATCGTTCAGAAGATCTTTCAATTGAACCCATTAGCTTCACTCATCATCATGACGGCGCACGGATCAATCGATTCGGCGGTCGAGGCGATGAAACTGGGTGCGTTGGATTACATCACCAAGCCTCTGGAGCGGGAAGAATTATTAATCGCCGTAAAACGGGCCTTTGAGAAGATTTCTCTCGTCAAAGAAAACAATAGACTTCGCCAGCAACTTCAAGAAAAATTTCATATCAACAATATCATCGGGAATCACCCGCGGATGCAGAAAGTTTTCGAAGTGGTTAAAAAAATATCGAATAGCACCGCGACCGTGTTGATCAACGGGGAGTCCGGAACCGGGAAGGAACTTTTGGCCCGTGCCATTCACTTCAACAGCGCGCGAAAGAACAAACCCTTTCAGGCGATCAATTGCGCTGCGATCCCCGATACGTTGATTGAGAGCGAGTTGTTCGGTTATGAAAAGGGGGCCTTTACCGGCGCGATCGGTCGACGAATCGGCCTCTTTGAAGCGGCCGATGGTGGAACGCTTTTTCTGGACGAGGTGGGTGATCTCAGTCTCCACCTGCAGGGCAAGTTGCTTCGCACGCTTCAAGAGAGACAGATCCGACGAATTGGGGGATCGGAAGAGACCGCCATCGATGTCCGTGTCATCGCGGCCACCAACAAGCGTCTTGACCAAGAGATCAAAAAGGATCAGTTCCGTGAAGACCTCTACTACCGATTGAACGTTATTTCGATCCAGATGCCGCCGTTGCGCGAACGCAGCACGGATATTCCAGAATTGGTTCAGCACTTCATACAGATTTATAGCCAAAAAACAGGGAAGCAGATACAAGGCATAAGTCGTGAAGTTATGCGCAAACTGCTTGAGTACTCCTGGCCGGGAAATGTTCGGCAATTAGAGTCCTCCATTGAGCGGGCTGTCCTCCTCTGCGAACAGGATGTGATCGGCATCGCCGATCTGCCTCCGGAAATCTGTCGGCTGCCGTCTCCCATGACCGGGCTTGGACTGGAGTTGCCCGCCGAAGGGATCTCACTTGAAGAACTTGAGCGTGAATTGATTTTTAAAGCCATGGAGCAATCCGACTGGATCATCATGAAAGCGGCGAAACTCCTAGGTCTAACCTATAAAACGTTACAATACCGTTTGGAGAAGCACGGGATCAAGAAACCCGGCGTCCTTGCCGCAAATGAGGCAGACAAGACCTCAGAAAAGGTTTAGCATTCCTGAAACGTTTTACCGCTAACGTTGAGGTTCCACCCAACGTCTTAAGATTCAAAGAGATTTTTTAAATATAAGTTATTTTAAAAGTGGCATAAAAAATGCTCTGATGTTTCCGATGGGCTCAGGGCAGTTGTAATCTCTGAGTTAAACGATTATACTGCCGCGTCAGTACGGGTTCGGAGAAACAAACGCACAAAAACCTTTAAGACGTAGAGAGGAGGTGAATGATATGCGGAAAATGATCGTGTCGGCGGTAATTCTCTCGTTCTTGTTTTTACCTGTCTTGTCCGGTTGTGAATCAAAACAGTTGAAGGATGAGAATGCACGGCTGAAACAGCAAGTGGATACCATGACGAAGGACAAGGCGGCGATGCAGTCCCAGATGAGTCAGGTTACAGCTCAGGTGGACGAATTGAAGAAGAAGAATGCCGATCTTGAAAAGGAGAATGCAGACCTTAAAGCAAAGCTCGCGGAACTCCAGAAAAAAAAGCCAGCAGCCAAGCCTGCCACAAAAAAGAAGTAGTGTTGGTGAATTTAGGCAGAAAGCCTTCCGGCTGAATCTACTTGACGGATGTGGATCCTTGGGTGATAATGAGTCCCGATTAGAATTCATGCTAATTTTCAGTTCTGGAGAGGGGGTGAAACATCATGAAGCGGATATTATTGGGTTTGATCATCGCGGTTGCGGCTCTGTCTTTTGTCAGTATGAGCTGGGCCGGTATGATCGCGGGCGAACTGAGCAAGATTGACGGTTCGTTCTATGTCGTCAAAGACAAGGACGGGAAAGAGCACCGGATCCATTTTGATAATTCAACACAGAAGACCGGAGATATCAAAGCCGGTGCTAATGTTGAAGTGGATGAAGCCAATGGACACGCAAAATCCATCAAAGCAACAGAAATGAAGATGGATATGAAGATGGAGAAGAAGTAGTCCATATTTTTTAAAAAACGAGGCACGGTACCGTAAGGTGCCGTGCCTCTTTCTTTGTTCGGGCAGGCAGACCTTGTTAACCACGGATAGGGGGAAAATCTTTTAAATTTGCCCATTTTCAGCGAGGTGAGGCAGTTGATCTTTTTTGACTTTTCTTGTATCATTACTACGATGCACTGTTTAAAGGTACAATCTTGAACATGCCACGTCTCACCTACAAGACATCCGGTGTCGATATCGAAGCCGGTGATGAATTTGTCCGGACGATAAAGCCGTTGGTTCGTTCCACATTCCGTCCTGAAGTCCTGACCGATATCGGCGGATTCAGCGGGTTATTCGGACTGGAGGCTAAAAAGTATAAGGATCCCGTACTGGTTTCCGGGACCGATGGAGTCGGGACAAAACTCAAAATCGCAATCGAAATGAATCAACACGATACCATCGGAATTGATCTGGTGGCGATGTCCGTCAATGACGTCGTGGTGACGGGCGCCGAGCCGCTTTTCTTTCTGGACTATTTTGCAACCGGTAAGTTGCAGCCCCAGATCTCCGTCGAAATCATCCGCGGGATCGTCCAAGGCTGCCGCTTGGCCGGATGCGCCTTGCTGGGCGGAGAAACGGCCGAGATGCCTTCCTTCTATCCAGAGGGAGTTTACGATCTGGCCGGATTTGCAGTGGGTGTGGTTGAAAAGAGCCGGGTTATTGATGGTAGCCGCATCAAAACCGGAGATGTCCTTATCGGTCTCGCCTCCAGTGGTTTGCACAGCAACGGGTTTTCCTTGGCCCGTAAGATCTCCTTTGAGGTGGCGGGCCATAAACTCACGGATGAGATTTCCGGATGGACCCATCGTCTGGGCGAAGAGTTTTTAACCCCGACAAAAATTTATGTCAAATCCATCCTGCATCTGGTCCGCGATCTGGATGTAAAGGGGTTGGCCCATATCACCGGCGGAGGTCTCACCGGTAATATTCCGCGCATTCTTCCCGAGGGTTGTCAGGCGCAAATTAAACGGGGAAGCTGGCCCGTCCCGGTTGTCTTCGAGTGGCTTGAAAAACAGGGCGGGATCGCGATCGAAGAAATGTATCGGGTCTTTAATATGGGAATCGGGATGGTGGCCGTGGTCGATACCGAGCAGGCCGATCGGGCGATGGACAGACTCAAACGTCTGGGTGAGCCGTCTTTTTTAATCGGGAAGGTCATCCGGGGAGAGAAAAAGGTCGTTTATGAATAGACCCAAGCTTCGGTTGGGGGTTCTCGTCTCTGGCCGCGGCTCGAACCTTCAGGCGATCATGGACGCCGCCACGGCCGTCAAGATCGATGCAAGCGTGGAGGTGGTCATCAGTGATAGACCGCAGGCCCAGGCTCTCGAACATGCCCGCCGGAACCGAGTCCCGGCCATTTATCTGAATCCCAAAGACTACCCGAATCGTGAAAAGTATGATGAAGCCGTCGTTGATCGGTTGCGCAAGCACCAAGTTGATTTGGTTATCCTGGCCGGCTACATGCGTTTGATTACGTCCCGATTGATCGGGCCGTATAAGAATCGGATCATCAACATTCATCCCAGCATTCTGCCGGCTTTTTCGGGGCTTCACGCTCACCGACAGGCCTTGGAATGGGGCGTCCGTATTTCGGGCTGCACCGTCCATTTCGTGGATGAGTCGATGGACCAGGGCCCGATCATCATTCAAGCCGCGGTGCCGGTTTTCGAGGGTGACACCGAAGAAACGCTGGCGGCACGGGTCTTGGAGCAGGAGCATCGGATCCTTCCCCAGGCCATTCAGTATTTTGCGGAGCAACGTTTGGAAGTCTCGGGTCGGCGGGTGATTCTAAAGTCGGCTCAAAAAATGACCGGGGCGGAAACCATATCGCCCATGATCGAGATCGGTCTCTGATAAGGACCTATAATATATTCTCATAAATGGGAGGATCAACGGCCATGTTGCTCAATGACACATTTTTACTGGGTTGCGCCTATCTCAAAGAAGCGAATTACCCGGAAGCGCTGTCGTACTTTCGCCGTATGTTATCGGCCTACGAAGAGGATCCATCCTCTGTGGTTCCGCCGGAATTGCTGTCCTATTTCGGATTGGCCTTGGCGCTGGGGGAAAACCGAATCAAGGAGGCCGTAACCTATTGCACAACGGCGATCAAGAAAGAATTTTATCGTTCGGAGTTTTATATCAACCTTGCGCACGTCTATCTTACGGCAAATCGTCGATCCAGCGCAGTCGATGTGCTGTACAAAGGGTTGAAGATTGATAACCAGGACCCCGGAATTCTGGCGGAGCTTAGAAAACTGGGCGTTCGCCGTAAACCGGTTCTGGGTTTCCTGACGCGCAGCCATCTGCTGAACAAATATCTGGGGCTGATCACGTCGCGTCTTCGACCCAAGGACAAAGAGATTCGCACGCCCGTATTGTCATGACGGATCCATTGCTCGATCTTCTTGCGGAAGAGTTCAAGCT
>Ga0187774_10000392_pt1 | contig 14957 bp, 14 predicted proteins | sample 0216_BV02_MP05_2_FD_133152 | JGI IMG/M metagenome (GOLD analysis project Ga0187774, IMG submission 133152) | Tropical peat soil microbial communities from peatlands in Department of Meta, Colombia - 0216_BV02_MP05_20_MG | ecosystem: Environmental > Terrestrial > Soil > Wetlands > Peat | place... | reverse complement strand
TGGAGGTACTGACAATGAGTGAAGGGAATAACGTGATTGTTACTTCTGCTGACATGATCCAAAAGAAAGCCGTACAAGCAGGCTCAGGTACTTCGATGCAGGTTCTTATCGGCCCTGGTAATGCCCCAAACTTCGTGATGAGACGGTTCATTATGGAGCCTGGTGGAGGTATGCCAAACCATACAAACATTGTTGAACATGAGCAATTTGTACTCAGGGGACGTGCTAAGATTGGAATTGGAGAGGTTGTCTATGAGGTAAAAAGAGGTGATGTCGTATTTATCCCCAAGGGCATTCCACACTGGTATAAAGCGGAAGGAGATGAACCTTTTGAATTCCTTTGTGTCGTTCCTAACATACCTGATCATATCGAGGTTCTTGAGAGAAAGTGATAAGAATGAAGATTGTGAATAACACAAAATCAATTAGAGTTATGAGCTTTTGAAATTGAGGATAAGAATTAACAATCGTTAACCCGAATAATGCAGACATTGTTCAAAAATTTATTTAACTTGATGAATTCATTGGGAATATCTTATTTGTTATATTTACTAAAATATTCCAAAAACCATCAGTTAAAGGTATACTAAGGTATCAAAAAATAAATTTTTTCACAACATCTGCATTATATTAATTGCATTTTGGGAGTTAAGTAAGATTTTATCGACCGATTTTATTACTAAGTAACTTTCAGTAGCGGGAAACGCATCTCTTCCCTCTGCTTTAAATATGCCTCTGCAGAGAGCCGGGCAAGATTCCGCACGCGAGCAATGTAGCCTGTTCTCTCAGTAACAGAAAGTACACCTCGAGCATCGAGAAGATTAAAAGTGTGCGAACATTTCAAACAGAACTCATAAGAAGGAAGCACAAGGCCGAGTTCATTGAGTCTAATCGATTCTTTCTCGTATTCATCAAACTGCCTTGTTAGCAGTTCTGCATCAGCATAATCAAAGTTATACTTCGAGAATTCTACCTCACCTGTATGGTGTATCTCACCATATTTTATGCCTTCACACCAGACAAGATTAAATATATTATCCACTTCCTGGAGATACATAGCAATTCTCTCCAACCCGTATGTCAGTTCAAGTGAAACAGGTCTAAGGTCTATACCTCCAACCTGCTGGAAATAGGTGAACTGCGTAATCTCCATCCCATCGAGCCAGACCTCCCACCCAAGACCCCAAGCGCCGAGAGTTGGCGATTCCCAATCATCCTCGACAAATCTTATATCGTGTTTGAGTGGATCTATTCCCAAATATGAAAGGCTTTCGAGATAAACTTCCTGACTATCTGGTGGAGAAGGTTTTAATATAGCCTGGTATTGATAATAGTGCTGAAGCCTGTTTGGATTTTCTCCATATCTTCCATCTGTTGGTCTTCTTGATGGTTCGACATATGCAGTTCTCCATGGCTCTGGGCCTAAGACCCTGAAAAATGTTGCGGGATGGAATGTGCCAGCACCAACTTCCATGTCATAGGGTTGAAGAATGACACAACCCTTTTCTGACCAGAACTGATGAAGCCTTAAAATCAATTCCTGAAAATACATATAACATCCCTTGAATCGATGAAATCATAAAAGAAGGTTAGAGAGTTTGTCAAATCTACTTATTAAAGCAAATAGAGGAACTTTCTATTAATACAAATAATACAAACGCTAAAATCAAGATACCCCTCTCCCACCCCTCCCCCTCAAGGGGGGAGGGTTAGGGTGGGGGTGATGTCATCTTATTTGTTGCGTGTGATTAGTACTGTCATTGCGAGCGAAGCGAAGCAATCTCTAAGTGAATGGGATTGCGGAGCCTGTTCCGAGCGAAGCGAGGAATCTCCGAGTTTGCTTTGGCTTTGCCTCGCAACCGCTCCGCTCCTCGCAATGACATGGAAGCAAATCTTGCGTAATTCGAGTTAAATTTCAGAATGAACGAATACCGCTTTTGAATTGCTTGATAGCCTCACAAGTTCAGGGGATTAAGTCTAATGTGCAGAATAGCCCAAAAGTAAACAAATAATGTCACAAACGCAAAAAGTCAAAAGCTGCTGCTATTCAGAAAAACTCGAAACAATAGGCACTTAGGTAATTTATTACATTCGGTCTGATTATTGCATAATTAATAAGGGTTATATAACAATGAGATCACTTATGATAGGTACCAAGGAATACAGAAAATCTCCGATAGATGTTATAAAGCGAAATACAAAAATCTTTAATTGGATAGTCCTGCTCATCATCTCTATGCATATTTTTTTAATTATCAAATTCCTCTATCTAATTCTTGCAGATATTTTTAACCTCCATATCGTAGAAAAGACCATTATAGAAAAAATATTTTCAGCACATATATCTACTCATTCGATGATACCGATTCTCTCAATTGTGGCAGGACTTGTAGTTATAGGCCTCTATTTGGTAAATACTGCTTCAAAAGATGCTGTTATGAAGATTGAAGAGAGTTTGATGCTGGTCGGTCGAGCAAAGCGGGAATGGGAATCAACAGTTGATTCTATCACTCAGCTAATTTGCTTAGTTGACAGTCAGGGTTATATCCTCCGTACAAATATGGTTATTGAGCAATGGAACCTCGGGCAGGTCTTAAATATCAAAGGACAGAAGGTACACGACCTTTTACATCCAGGATGTGCTGATTCAGCCTGTTATCTCAAGACATTCTGGCTACAGGCATGGGAGGAATTGAAGTATGGCCGATCCACCGAATGTGAAGCCAATGATGTGATAATGAACCGCTACCTTCATGTACAGATCAAACCGATTCTGCCCAAAGTATATAGGAAAGGTGAGGAAACGGCCAGCTATGCAGTTGTCGTTGTAAATAACATCACAGAACGCAAGAAGGCAGAAGAAGAAATCCGTAAACTTAACGAAGAACTTGAACAGAGGGTTATAGAACGCACTGCGCAGCTTGAATCTGCTAACAAAGAGCTTGAAGCCTTCAGCTATTCTGTTTCCCATGACCTACGAGCACCCTTAAGGACAATTGATGGCTTCTCTCAAATGTTGGAAGATTATGCAGATAAACTTGATGATAAAGGCAAACGCCTGCTGAATATCATTCGCACTAATACGAAGAAAATGGGAGGACTTATTGATGACCTTCTTGCCCTCTCTCGAATAGATGGCAAAGAGATTGCGCTGTTAGATGTAGATATGGATAACTTAGCAAGGATAGCTTTTGATGAAATCAAGGTTACTACCTCTGATAGGAAATTACAGTTTACCATCGAGCCACTTCCTTCAGCCTACGGTGATGAGGGAATGATTCGCCAGGTCTTTTTTAATCTCCTGTTTAATGCCATAAAGTTTACAAGGCCTAAGGAGACCGCAATTATTAAGGTAGGTGGAAATGGCAACGGTAAAGAAAATGTTTACTATGTCAAAGACAACGGTGTTGGATTCGATATGCAGCACGCAGATAAATTGTTTGACGCTTTTCAAAGGCTACACAGTGAGGAAGATTTTGAAGGAACAGGAATTGGGCTTGCTATTGTTCAGCGTATCATTCACCGCCATGGTGGACGTGTATGGGCTGAAGGAAAAATAAATGAGGGAGCAACATTTTATTTTACACTTCCGAGAAGGGAAAAGATGAGAAATGAAAACGAATGACAATCATAAGAGGAGGAAGAAAAGGATTGAAGAACTTAAATGATATTGAGATCCTTTTGGTTGAAGATAATCTAACTGATGTGGAACTCACATTCAGGGCACTGGGTAAATATAACCTTGCCGACAAGATATATGTAGCGAATAACGGAGAGGAGGCACTGGAGTATATTTTTGCAACAGGTGCCTATGCAGGGAGAAACATTGCTAAAAAACCAAAGGTCATACTCCTTGATCTAAAGCTTCCAAAGGTGGATGGATTAGAGGTTTTGCGGAGAGTTAAATCTGATGAACGGACAAAGACAATTCCTGTTGTAGTCTTGACGTCTTCACCAGAGGAGCGGGATATTGTAGAGAGTTATAAACTTGGTGTGAATAGTTATATCGTCAAGGCAATAGATTTTGATAAATTTATTAATGAGGTTTCAAAACTCGGATTTTACTGGTTAATGCTAAACACGCCAATATATTAATTGGGTATTAAAAGATTAATACATTGTTTCCAAAAGCTACACCTCATAACAAGGTTATTTTAAGAAATTATTAAAAATCAAAATGTTAAATTATTTGCTTCATTATTTGCTTTATATAGTCTTATAATAAAGAAGAATGTCAATTGATTTTACAGGAGGCAGCCTGCCATGAAGGTAAGATTTATTGCCATCAAGTTCCTATGTTTTCTTACGATATACCTAAGCCTATATGTACCTCACGCTTCAGCCATCATGATAGGATTAAGCACCGAAGACCTTACAAAGGCATCAGAAGCAGTCGTAATGGGAGATGTAGAAGACGCGGAAGCGCAATGGAGTGAAGATGGTAAAAGCATTTTTACCACTGCTACTGTTCTGGTAACGGATGTTTTTAAAGGCAGAAAAATTGAAAGAAGAATTACAGTAGAATTCGAGGGCGGAGAAGTGGGAGACATAGGACTTAAAGTCTCTGATGTGTCGCTTCCCAAAAAAGGAGAGAAAGTAATCTTATTTCTTAAATCCAATATTGGTAAAAAAGGCGGCATTATCTTCAATACAGTAGGAAAAGCTCAGGGCAAATACATAGTTGGTAAAGATGGGATTGCAAGGAAAAGCGGATTCTCCCTTTTAACTGGACGGGAGGCTGTTACCAATAATATTCCCGTCAATGAGCTTATCAAAAAAATAAAGGAAGTAAAAGAATGAGTGGAAGAAAAAGGCTTATTTATTACGCAGCTCTATTCTTCACTTTTGTCTCCTATTTTTCCAGCGCATCTGCATTTCAAGTGTGCACCACTGGTTCTAATGGCACTGGTGCAGAAATAAAGTGGGGAACCACTTCTACCACTTATTTGGTCAATACATCAGGAGGGCCTGATAATAGCCTTTCCGCCATCCAGGCAGCAATGCAGACATGGACTGATGTAACCACATCTTCTTTTATTTTTATTTATAGTGGATCCACAACAAAAACAAGCAATGACTATGGCAGTAATGATGGAATTAATATAGTGACTTTTGGTCCAATGGGAACAAATGGAACTTTAGCAGAAAATTCCTACTGGTATAATACAACCAGCGGGCAATTAATAGACACTGACATTCAGTTTAATACAAGCTATCCATGGGCAACAAATGGTTCCATAATTGCCTATGATGTCCAAAATGTTAGTACCCATGAGCTTGGACATTCACTGTGTTTAGATGATCTAAAAAATGATACAGATTCTGAGAAAACAATGTATTATGAAGCTGGCCTTGGAGAAACTAAAAAGCGCACCTTAGACCAGGATGATATTGACGGAATTACCTATCTATATCCTGCCTCTTTATATTTTGTTAAACCTGTTACAGGAGAGACGATCCCTTCAAGTTTAACACCCTACCCTACACAATGGGAAGCACCTCTTGATGCTGTAAAGTTCAAGCTATTGTATTCGCTGGACAATGGCGTAACATGGAAGGTGATAAAAACCCCAACTCCCGTATTAGGCAGTAGCTATGATTGGACCGTGCCTTGGACAGTGCCTACCCCTGCAAATAACAAGAAAAAGTGCCTTTTAAAAGTAATAGGTCTTAATGATACAGGACAAAAAATAGGTGCAAGTAAACCAGTTAACTTTACTATAGAAGTAGTAAAATTGAACATGCCAAATGGAGGATTAATAACATACACTTCGCCTGATACACCTCCCATAACATGGACAATGAATACTACAAAAAATCCTGTAGCAAAAGTAAAGTTATTCTATACTCTAAATGGAGGAGTTACCTGGAATCTTGTAGATAATTTGACAGATTCCGCTTATTTGGCCGAAGGTCTTCATAGTTATGATCTTTGGACTGTGCCAACAGTGAGGTCACCGAAGTACAAGTGCAAGGTGAAGGTTGTGCTTAAAGATGCAGCCGGAAATACAGTGGGTAGTGACGCCAGTGACAGTTACTTTACGATTCTGCCTGCCCCTTAGCCAATACTATTCATAAAATCAATGGCGGATGAAGTATTTGAGCGGATTCTTTTGCCGATAGTCAGATAGTATTTCTTTTAAAATCAAGAGGCAAAAGCCTCGGAGGGCGTTAGCCCGAGAATGAGCGAAAATACTACATCCGCTATCTGTTCAAAATTTTTTGAATTAACCCAAAAAATGTATTTACATAATGCAGATGTTGTGAAAAAATTTATTTTTCGATACCTTAGTGTACCTTTAATCATAAATCACAAATCCCCCCTCACCCCCCTTTTCTAAAGGGGGGATGGGGGGATTACTTAATTTTCAAAGATATTTCCAATAATCTCATCGAGTTAAATAAATTTTTGAACAATGTCTGCATTATTTGGGTTAAGCAGGTTAGAACATTTCATTATAAATTTTAATCTCCAAAAATAATTTTTGAACAGACCAAGGAATTTTTGTGCTATAATTCAGCCGTGAAAAAGAAGATCCTCATGAAAGGCAATGAGGTAATCGCCGAGGCAGCAATTCAGACAGGCTGTCGCTTCTACGCAGGATATCCTATAACCCCACAGAATGAAATACCTGAGTATATGTCCTGGAGGATGCCCGAGGTTGGAGGTGTCTTTATTCAGGCTGAAAGTGAGCTGTCTGCAATAAACATAGTATATGGTGCATCTGTTACAGGTTTACGAGCTATGACTTCATCAAGTAGTCCCGGGATAAGTCTGAAACAAGAGGCGATATCATACCTTGCAGGAGCAGAACTTCCCGCTGTCATAGTTAATATCCAGAGGGGTGGGCCTGGCCTCGGTAACATCTCTGGCAGTCAGGGAGATTATTTTCAGTCTGTCAAGGGTGGGGGACATGGCGATTACAGACTCCTTGTATATGCGCCTTACAACCTCCAAGAAATGTGGAACCTTACGATGCTCGCCTTTGATAAAGCAGACGAATACAGAAATCCTACTATGATTTTATCAGATGGTGTTCTTGGCCAGGTTATGGAACCTTTTTATCCCACACCCTACGTGAAACCAGATCTCCCTAAAAAGGACTGGATACTTGATGGATGCAAGGGAAGGGAACCACGTGTAGTAAGATCTCTCTGCATGGGGGATGGAGAGCTTGAAGAGAGAAATTATAAACTCCAGAGAAAATATAAAAGAATGAAGGAAAGAGATGTAAGATTTGAGAGCTATTATATTGATGATGCCGAGATTTTATTTGTTGCCTTTGGAATTGCAGCAAGGATCGCTCTTTCCTCCGTCAAAAAGCTAAGGCGCGAAGGGCAGAAAGTCGGCCTCTTTAGACCGATTACTCTATTCCCCTTTCCTGAAAAAGAACTATCCATGCTTTCCGAAAAATACAGGCAGTTTATTACGATAGAGATGAATACCGGCCAGATGGTCGAGGATGTGAGATTAGCAATTAATGGCAAAGCCGAGGTGCTCTTTTACGGAAGGCCAGGCGGAGCCGTATTAACCCCAGAAGAGATATGCGAAAACGTTAAAAAACTTTCCTTGGTCACCAGTCATTAGTTATTATCCACTAACATCTAAACATAGTAATGGAAGTTTTCTGGTTTCGCCCGCTAGAATATCTAACTACCTAAACCCTTCCCTTTCTGAAAAAAACTTTCAGCTCTTGCTTCAATTCTCTTGTCCTGTGTCTTTGCCTTCTGAATCTATCAGCTCAGTATCCTTTTGCGCACTGATTCCTTTGCTCAAACGTCGCTTCATTTTCTTTTCCTGTTTTTTCTGACGGGCTAGTTCTTTTCTTCTCTTTTCACTTTTGTATAAGCCAGCATGTCTTGCCAATATAACCTCCTTAATCTTATGATAGGTATCATATCATATCATGGAATATAAGGAGAATGCTCTATCTTTCGGCTTGTTAATAGAAGTTTACTTTTATCCACAAATATGTTAATGTTTAATTGAAGTTTCAGAAGTTTTTGGAACTCATAAGGCCACAAAGACTTTTAGGCTTTGTGGCCTTTTTGTTGGGCTAAGTTAACCCTGAGACTTTAGTTTATACGTAAGGAGGCAAAAAGATGGCTAATGGAACAGTTAAGTGGTTCAATGAGTCAAAGGGTTTTGGCTTTATCACAAGCGAAGACGGCAGTGATGTTTTTGTTCACTATTCCGCCATTCAGGGCAACGGATTCAAGTCTCTTGCCGAGGGTGACAGAGTCAACTTTGATGTTGAAAAAGGCCAAAAAGGTCTTAAAGCAATCAATGTGGTTAAACTTTAATTGACGATAAATGTCCCCCTGTTTAGGGAGGGGGATATTTATACTGAAAGGAGAAAATGGCGCACAAACAAAATTATATGGAAAGGATGGAGCTGAATAAAAAGCTGAAACTTGCATCTGGATTGGTTTCTGAACGCTTTCCTGAAGTTTCAGGCATAGTAATTCATATGACATACTACCATAAAGGAGTAAATCCTATTCTCATGGAGCGCATTGTTAATTTCTTTCCTTCTGGTTATGCTTATTTTAATATGGATTGTATGATAAAAGACTGTGTAGACGGTGGTTTCGATTTGACCTCAGTGATTACTAATATGGTCAAAGATCATAAGAAGTCGGGAAAGGGAAAACTCGTTTGTAATGGAAGATGTGATACCCTTGCCTCTGACCACGCAAGTATTGCCTACAAAATCAGGGTACAGTATAACAAACAGTCTCAATAACCTAACTGATTCCATCAAACTCCTTCCTAAAGTATCCCATGGTAAGATCATCATAGATGCAGAATTCTACTGTCTGAAGAGAGGTAATTTTATTTTCCTTCAAAAACTTTACCCCCTCACTAACGAGTATTTTCGCACATCTATCCTTCGGGAAGCCAAAGATACCTGAACTTATCGCAGGCATGGATATGCTTTTTAAGCCTTTTTCTGATGCAAGCTTAAGGCTGTTTAAAACAGCACTCTTCAATTTATTATCCTCATCCCCTTCACCCATTCTTGGACCGACTGCATGGATAACAAATTTTGCAGGCAACCTCCCCGCACCTGTAATAACTGCCGTACCAACAGGTGTATACCCTATCTTGTTACTTTCTTCTTGTATAATTTGTCCACCTTTTTTTACGATTGCACCTGCAACTCCGCCACCATGTTGAAGGTAAGAATTAGCAGCATTTACTATTGCATCAACGTCTCTCTCTGTAATGTCTCCTTGAACAAGGCGTAGAATCTTACTCTCGATTCTATGCTCTGAAACAATCTTCATTAGTCCCTCCTCTTATCAACTAACTTTTGTCACCTCAACGAGTCGTAGACCTGAACTTGGTTCAGGGTCTCATAGTGGGTAATTTTATCAGATGCTGAAACGAGTTCAGCATGACACCTAAGCTATTTTACCCAAATAATGCAATTGAGATAATGCAGATGTTGTGAAAAAATTTATTTTTCGATACCTTAGTGTACCTTCAACTGATGGTTTAGGAATATTTTTATGAATATAACGAATAAAGATATTCCTAATGAAATCATCGAGTTAAATAAATTTTTGAACAATGTCTGCATTATTCGGGTTTATGAGTTTCTCAACAGCCCTGTTATGATATAATATAAAAAGTCGGAGGATATAAATACCAGCACTTTACGGAAACTTATCAGGTCTTAAGGCCAACTACCTTCACTCCCTCGAGAGGGTTTATCGAAGAAAAGTACATGACGATATAATTACCCCCGAACTCGCAAGATATCTTACCGAGCTTTCCTCTGAAATAGGCCGTCAGATAGGCATACTCATTGATAGGTACGGCACTATTACCCATGTAGTCATTGGTGATGCCAGAGGAATCGTTATCCCCCCGCTTGAGGATTATCCTGTTGGAAGAAGCCCATTGAGAGGACTTAGGCTTGTACATACTCACCTGAAGGAAGAGCCTCTCAATCAGGATGACCTTACTGACCTTGCTTTATTAAGGCTTGATCTCGCAGCCGCCATATCTACAAAAGACAGCCTGCCAGGAAATATTTATGTAGCACACCTTATGCCCAGGAATTCAGAAAAAGGAATAGAAGTTCTACCTTCGACAAATTTCTATGCCTTTAAACTGGATTTTAAAAACTTTATACACTCTCTTGAAGAGGAGATGGAAAGGGCGATTACTTTTGATCAAAGAGACCGTAGAGAAAGGGCAATACTCGTAAGTGTTTCAACAAGTCAAAGATATGAGCAAGAGGATTCCATTGAGGAGTTGAAAGAGCTTGCTCGATCAAGTAATGTAGTTGTCCTCGATGCCGTTATACAGAGACCCAAAGAGATAAACCCAAAATATCTTGTGGGAGAAGGAAAACTCAAAGACCTCATAATAAATGCTATGAATAAGGGCGCAACCCTTCTTATATTTGATCAGGATCTAAGTCCTTCTCAGACAAAGTCAATAACAGAGTTTACTGAACTAAAGGTAATAGACCGCACGCAGCTCATTCTGGACATCTTTGCAAGACATGCACACAGTAAAGACGGTAAGGTTCAGGTTGAACTTGCACAGCTTAAATACAGACTACCAAGACTCACAGGAAAAGGGACAGCTATGTCCCGCCTGATGGGAGGAATCGGAGGAAGAGGACCTGGAGAAATGAAGCTCGAGGTGGACAGGAGACGGGTTCGAGAGAAAATAAATCTCCTCGAAAAAGAGCTAAAATCTCTGAGCAAGGCAAGGCTACAAAGGAGGCATAAAAGGCTCCAGAAAGGCATTCCGATTATATCTATAATAGGATATGCCAATGCTGGTAAATCAACACTTCTCAATGCCCTCACAAAAAGTTCTGTATTTGTTGAAGACAAGATGTTTGCGACCCTCGATACTTCAAGCAGGCGATTGAGGTTTCCCCGTGAGAGGGAAGTTATTATTACTGATACCGTTGGTTTCATAAAGAACCTCCCAAAGGATCTTATGACGGCATTTAAAGCAACCCTCGAAGAGCTTGAAGATGCTGACTTATTACTGCACCTTGTTGATGTCTCAAACCCCCGTTTTGAGCAGCATATAGAATCTGTAAGGAAAATACTCGTGGAGCTCAATCTTTCTCAAAAATCTGAACTTCTTGTTTTTAATAAAATAGATAGATCAGAAAAAGGAGAGATAAAGAATCTTGCACTGCGCCATAATGCAATAGCGATATCAGCACTCGATTCTTCAACATTCCAGCCTCTTCTAAATGCTGTAGAAGAACGAGTCTTTTTACCATGGCGAACTCTTGAGAACGAAAAATTGATAGAAGCGGCAAGATAAATGGGTTAACCGAATAATGCAGACATTGTTCAAAAATTTATTTAACTTGATGAATTTATTGAGAACATCTTCATTTGTTATACTCACTAAAATATTCCAAAAACCATCAGTTAAAGGTACGTTAAGGTATCAAAAAATAAATTTTTTCACAATATCTGCATTATCTCAATTGCATTATTTGAACTAAGTAAAATGGAATTTACCCCAAAATGGATTGCATGGGAGATTACAAGAAGATGTAATCTGCGCTGCATCCACTGTCGGTCATCCTCTGAACAGGAAGTCAAAGATCATCCAGATTTTCCTACTGAAGAGGCCTTCAGGATCATTGATGATATTGCCAGTTATGCAAAGCCCGTTATCGTTCTTTCTGGAGGCGAACCACTTCTTAGAAAAGATGTCTTTGAAATTGCTCGGTATGGAACAGATAAAGGGTTCAGGATGTGCCTCGCCACGAACGGAACCCTTGCTACAGATGAAATATGTGAAAAGATAAAGGCATCCGGTATAAAGATAGTCTCGCTCAGTCTTGATGGTTCCGAAGAAGCTATCCATGACAACTTCAGGAATCAGAAGGGGGCATTTGAAGGATGTATAAGAGCGGCAAGGTTATTCAAAAAACATGGTATCGAGTTCATCATAAATTCATCCTTCACAAAGAGGAATCAGGAAGAGATTCCAAAAGTGTACAAACTTGCAAAGGAGCTTGGTGCAACAGCATGGTATATGTTCATGATAGTACCCACAGGAAGGGGTGAAGAGATAATGAATGAGCTTATCTCAAAGGAGGAATATGAAGAAATCCTCGATTGGCACTACCAGATGGAAAAGGATGAAAAGGATATACTTGTAAGACCCACCTGCGCGCCACATTATTACAGGATTGTCTTACAGAGATCAAAACAAGAAGGTACTAAATTTGAGCGAAGATCACTGAAATTCTCGACTGGCGGTGCAAAAGGTTGTATTGCTGGACAACTTATATGCCTTATCGATGTTGATGGCAATGTGCTTCCATGCAGTTACTTTCCAAAACCTGCAGGAAATATCAAAGAGCAATCCTTCAAAGAAATATGGCAAGATTCAGAACTTTTCCAAGAGCTCCGCAATTTTAAAAAATATAAAGGGAAATGCGGTTCATGCGAATTCATAGCTGTATGCGGTGGATGCCGTGCAAGGGCATATGCCATGTCTGGCGACTACCTTGAAGAGGAGCCGTTCTGTGGCTACATACCTAAAAAATACAGATGACCACAGGTGAAAAAGAACACAGATTCTCACAGATAGGAAACACAGATTAACACAGATGAGCATAGATAAAGTTGTAGATTATATTTATAACCACAGATGGTCACAGATATCTGTGATCATCTGTGATTAGTATCTGTAATGATCTGTATATTAATCAGTGATTCTCTGTGTACGTTATCAGTGATCATCTGCGTATAAGGAGGTTTTATGAATGATACTTTTCTTAGGGCATGTAGTGGAGAAAAAGTTGAATATACACCTGTATGGCTTATGCGCCAAGCAGGAAGGTATCTTCCCCAATATCAGGCAGTGCGAGCTAATGTTGACTTCCTTACGCTTTGTAAAACGCCTGAACTTGCTGCAGAGGTCACACTTCAACCTGTTGAAATCCTTGGAGTTGATGCAGCCATATTGTTTTCCGACATCCTCATCCCTCTTGAGGCAATGGGTATGTCTCTTGAATTTCTGGAGAAAGAAGGACCTATTCTCAGTGAGCCGATAAGAAATAAATCTGCTGTTGATAGGTTAATTATACCTGATACAGAAGACGACATGCCTTTTATTATTGAAACAATAAAGATACTGAGAGAGAAACTTAAGGTACCACTCATAGGATTTTCAGGCGCCCCCTTCACACTCGCTACATATATGATTGAAGGCGGAAGTTCAAAGAACTTTATTCATACAAAGAAGATGCTGTTTCAAAACAACAGGTTATTTAATTACCTGATGGAGAAATTAACTACCACTGTTATCTCCTATCTTTCTTCCCAGATAAAGGCTGGTGTCCAGGCAGTACAGATTTTTGATACATGGGCAGGCGTGCTTTCACCTCTTGACTACAAAAAATTGATACTTCCATACATTAAGAAAGCAATTTCTGAGTTAAGGAAAGAAGGCATTCCGATAATCTATTTTGTTAATGATTGTGCAGGGATACTCAAGGAGATCAAAAAATCAGGTGCTGATGTTATTGGAATTGATTGGAAGATTGACATAGCCGAGGCAATAAAAAAACTTGGCAAAAAACTGGTTGTTCAGGGGAATCTTGACCCGTGTGCACTTTTTCTTTCAAAGGAAGAGATTGAGGAACGGGTTAAAGACATATTGTGGAAAGGAGAGGCAGCAAATGGCCATATCTTTAACCTTGGACACGGAATCTTGCCAGAAACTCCTGTTGAAAATGCAATTGCCTTAGTTGAGGCAGTGCACAGATACAGCCGCAAAGTTTAGGTAATCGATATTATTTAAACCTTCATCCGATACTAATGCTTGATAGGGGCTGCTGAAATTCTATACCAGCCTTATATACCGGAATTATATCACCTGATTCTTTCTTTTCTGCACGCATTAGTACTGCCCATACTACACGACCTTTTAATCTGAAAGCATTGCCTCTCTGATTAATCTTTAAACCATATTCTTTATTTATCTCAAGCCTCGTTGTTGTTTCTATGGCTATGCCACCAACACTGATATTGACTATTTTTGTGTCTAAAAAATGGGGGATAATTTTTGGGTTTCCTTTTTTTACCATCAGCCTTTTATGCTTTCTTCTCTCATCTCCTATATAATCCTTATAGCTGGACTTAATCACTTCCTCTTCATTTTCTATCTCCGCAGCGTACCGTGCCTTCACTATTCTCTCTGCCTCAAGCCAATTATCAAGGTCACGGCCTTCTACCCGCCCACTCTTCTCATACAGTTCAGATGCTAATTTGACGATTTCATCGTACAAACCAGCATTATCCATGCTATCTCCTCCGTTACTCAAATATAGTTATTCCCCAAAAAATTGCAGATATATTATATCAATTTTTTTCTGATACTAATACAAATTTTATGATTAATAAGAAATAAATTATAAAAAGAAAAGATGTATGCTTATATGAGTCACAATGAAGGAGAGAATATCGATTAGGTGACCTGTTGTCTGATCTTTGACAGATTTTCTTTAATTTCATTCATCCTGTGTTCAGTTTCCAATAGACTTATTTTTCTTTCCTCAACAGCTTTCTCACCTTTTGATTTTTGACTCATTCCTTTTTCTATGGCTTTGGATATTCCTTCAATAGTTTCTTCTATCCTCTGCCGCATTTCCCATCTGAAATCAAGTTTGCCTTTGTCAAGCCTCTCTGCAAAATCATATCTCACTCTTCCACCCTGTGTGTCAATCATCTCAAGCAAATAATCTTTCATTTTTTTCAGGATTATCCTGTCTCCTACAAATTTAGGCAGCGATAGTGTAAATGCTGTTGTAAGTACCTCGAGTATTACTGGTTCTTCCTTGAATTTGTAATAAAAGCTTGGTCTTACCATCCATAACTCTTCTGCCTTAAATGCCTCGAAGGGGATGGCAAAGAGTTCTGATGAAAATTTAAAAAGAGCATCAACAGTT
>Ga0187774_10000391_pt1 | contig 14981 bp, 15 predicted proteins | sample 0216_BV02_MP05_2_FD_133152 | JGI IMG/M metagenome (GOLD analysis project Ga0187774, IMG submission 133152) | Tropical peat soil microbial communities from peatlands in Department of Meta, Colombia - 0216_BV02_MP05_20_MG | ecosystem: Environmental > Terrestrial > Soil > Wetlands > Peat | place... | reverse complement strand
GTTTGCGAGGTCTTCCGAATATGTACTGCATCGTCTGCCCGCAAATAATGCAGTGGCTAGTCTTCTCCACGATGTGCATTCTCCGAGCTACATGATCTTTGTCGAGATGGGTCTCTTTAGGCATTCCTCAACATAATTAAACTGACGTGAGATGTGATTGGTTTCAGAAGCTATTGGACAGATCTCTTGTTCGCTCACAATGAGTCGCCCTGCAGGGTCATGTGCTTGGCATGTTGAATCGAATTCGAATGTCCTATTCAGAACTAACTGAGGAATCTTTGATGACTTTTATTATCCTACCTGCGACTGCAGTGAAAAGGACAACATTGTTGGCAAGTGCCGCAATCAACGTAGGTAAACCAGCAAACATAGTAGCATAGAGGGGGAGATTGTAGAATATTGCAACCCATACGTTCTGAAGCGACTCACTCATTAAAGTGAGGAGCACGGCTGATATTCCCAGAAGTTCAAAGGTTGGTTCTCTAACAAATCTGCGAACAATTCCGCCTATGGCACCAATTGTGCCTATTATCAGCGCAATGAACGGTGTCCAGACACCCGCAATCAGGGCCATGTCAGAGATGACGATTATGGACGATCCAGTCACGAACCCTGTTACCGAACCAAGCGCATATCCACTGATGAAGGTAAGCGTCTCAGTCAGTCCGATCTTAATCATAACCCCGTATACAGGCTGGGGTGCATAAATCGCAACACTGTCAATTCCAATTCTTGCGACTGTGCCAACCGCAATGATAACCGCGGTTATTGCAACGCGTTTGGAGCTTGCCGTGCAGATGGCACCTGGATGGATTATCCAACCACCTTATAGGTCGTAACATCACTTTAAAACCACTGGTGGTGTCCTATCTCCGAGCAAAAGATGTCTCTACAGAACTACCTTGAGAAGCAGGGAGTAACGCTAGAGGACCTTATCGCAAGTGCGTTGGAGCTTTACGTTCCGCATCCAGGAGTTGAGACGCGAGAGAAGGCTACGCAGATACTAACCGAGGAGTTTCATGATGTTTTCAAGGATGTCAATGTTTCAACTCTTGTTGTTGCTTGCTATCTTGCTGAAGATGAGGCTAAGGCGGGTCGCATTCCGAACCTGAGTGTGGAAAGGTTCTTGGGTCGACCAGGGTTGGTCACGGATGAACTTCTCGGCATGACTATTGCCAATTACATTGCTGGAGCGAGGGGCATATTCGAGTTCGTTAGATTTGATCAAATGAAGCCTGGAATCCTTAGCAGGCTTGGTCCAATCGTTAATGATGCCATAGGCGGGCTCATTGCAGGCTGTTCATCGAATATGTATTCAGTCGCCACGCGCCGCAGCCAGATGGTTTGATTGCAGCTTATCAAACCCATTAGAAACTTGGTTGCTTTTTCAACCATTATTCCAGTTGGCATGGACCCAGACGGACTATCCTGGGCGGCTGAAGCAATGCCGCTTTTTCCGGCGATAGGCGCGTTCACAGGCCTGGTTGCAGGGCTCATTACGTGGGGCCTCGAGCTTGTGCTGCCTGTTCTATTAGTAGCTGTCCTAGGTTTGGGAGCACTCTTACTCCTGAACGGAGCCCAACATTTGGATGGCCTTCTTGATTTTGGGGACGGGATGATGTTTCATGGTTCAAGAAGCCGTAAGTTACGGGTGATGCGCGATTCGCAAACAGGTGCCGGAGGTTTTGTCCTAGGATGGATGACGCTTTCCGCAACGGTCGCAGCTATTGCTAGTTTGAATCGAGGGCTTGTTGTTCAAGCTCTCCTTGTTTCGGAAGGCGCTGCGTCTTTCTCTATGGTGCTCGAGGCGAGGGCTGGAAAGGCCGCCCACGAAGGCATGAGTAGCATCTTTGTTAATTCAATGCATTCAAGAGAAGGTAATCTGAGGTTTGCGCTGTCAGTTGCACTGCTGGTCTTGATCTCTGTCGCAATGTTGGGAGCAATAGGCGTGGCGGTGTGCTGTGCAGCCGTAATTGTTTCTCTACTCGTCCTTCGTGTCTCAAGTAAAGCATTCGGCGGCATTACGGGTGACGTAATGGGGGCGACGAATGAATTGACGAGGCTCATGTCGCTAGTTGTGATTCTGGTGGGTTTGACATGGCTGTAGTGGCGTTGGTGATGGCTGGTGGAGAGGGTACGCGAATGGGAAGAGTGGAGAAGCCATTGCTTCACGTCGGCGACAAGACAATGATAGAGCGAGTTGTTGAAGTGCTCACTCACTCAAGAAGTGTCAATCGAATCATTGTCGCAGTTAGCCCGCGTACACGGCAGACCGGAATCGAAGCCGCCGGTCTCGGAGTGGAAATCATCAATACGCCTGGTCAAGGATACCATGCTGACATGAAAGTGGCAATAAGGGACCTTGGTTTGGCAGACGTCCTTGTCGCGTCCGCTGACTTGCCATTTCTGCTCTCCAGGGTAATTGACGAAGCAGTGGATAGATACTTCGCAAGTGGAAAGCCATCCCTAATGGTTGCGGCTCCTGTTGAGCTCTTCGAGAGCAATGGGATGGAACCATCAAATGTTTTTGATTTGAATGGCCGGAAATTGGCTCCAATCGGAGTGAATGTTATCGACGGCAGGCGTGTTAATGAACCGGTGCTCGACGAGGCCGTATATGTGGCTCAATTCAATGATTTGGTCTTCAACGTAAATACTGTACGTGATCTGGAGTTAGCCAGGAACCGTTTTGGCCAATAAAATGGATGGATTGAACATGAAAGACCATAGAGAATCGATGGCAATGCTTCGGAGAGATATCGACAAATCTTTGAAGCCTGTTGAGAACAGCGTTAAGTTCGAGTAGAGTTATGCCAGACGGGGACTGACTTTGACGAGAGGCAGCTTGTTGGGTTCGATTCAAGCCTTGGTTCAAATTCCAAGTGCAGGGCCTTCTCCCACTTTCTCGTGTACGCAGATCTGCTTCGCATTTCTACTTATAGGCGACGAGAAGACGGTAGGAAGAATTCAGCTGTCTAAGAAGCTCGCGCTAGGGGAAGGCGCAGTTAGGACAATTGTGAGGCGTCTCTCGCGGGCCGGCTTGGTGAGGAGCACGAATCAAGGATGTGCGCTCACCTCGAGAGGGATATCACTTTACAAACGTCTAAGAGCACGTCTCTCTGAGACGTGTGTTGTAGATGCCAGGCAACTCGCATTGGACAGATCAAGCACGGCGGTTTTGATACGTGACTCAGCTCAGAGAGTGAGACATGGACTGGAGCAGCGTGATGAGGCTGTGCGTGCTGGAGCGACTGGTGCATGCACGATCCTAGTGAAACGTGGAGAATTCGTGATGCCAACTATGCCGGAGCCGTGGAAACTCGATTTGAACGACCCTTTGGCGAGTGAGTTAGTGAAGGTGTTCGATCCGCAAGCTGACGACGTCATAATAATCGCAAGTGCAAACGAGAAGAGTACTGCAGACTACGCAGCGTTGGCAGCTGGGTTGACGTTAGTGGATTAAATCTGAGAAGCTCTATCATTTCCGTACGTGGATTTCACATACGGAACTATCTCCTTGGCAGCCATCTCAATGAATTTTCTCTCGTCTGGGCTCGTGCTTTGAAGATACACATGATTGAATCCTCTCCTAGTAGCCTCTTCTACGGGTTTCAGAACGTCTTCAGGTTTGGTGCACACGTAGTATGTTTTCGCTAGGGCCTCGTCCGAGACCATTCTTCCCATGTCCTCGATCTCGCGTGGGTCGTAGATGGGGAACCTGAACATGAATGGGAAGAGGGTCCCTCGCCAGAACCTAAGCTTCTCCAACGCCTTCTCTGAATCTTCGTCGTAGGAAATACCGATTTCAACCACTTTCTCGATCTTCTCCGGGTCGCGTCCCTTTTCTTTGGCTCCTTCTGCGACTGCTGTGAGAAGCTGATTCTTGAGTTTGTCCGGGTCAACCATTGTTGTGAGGAATCCGTCGGCGTATTTGCCTGCGATCTTCGCAACTTTTGGTCCGAAACCTGCAACGTATAGTGGAACTTGGCTCTCTGGTTTGTCATAGAGATTCGCTTTGCGGAGAGTATAGTATTTGCCTTTGAAGTTGACAAAACTCTTCGACCATAGTAGTTTCATTACTTGAATTGACTCGTCGAGGCGTTCAATTCTCTCCTTTATTGAAGGCCAGTCATAGCCTACTGGCACTTCATTCATGGCCTCGCCTGTCCCGACACCGAGGAATATTCGCTCAGGAAACATCGCTCTTAAGCTTGCGAAAGCTTGTGCAGTGATCGCAGGATTATATCTGAAGAGTGGGCAGGTTACAGCGGTGCCGAATTTGATCTTGCTAGTTCTAGCCGCAGCTGCGCCGATCAGGACCCAAGTGTGACTTTCATGTGCTTCTGAGTGTGACCATGGGTGAAAGTGATCACTAAGCCAGAGCGTTTCGAAACCTGCTTTCTCAACAAGGCCTGCGTGCTCCAGCAGCGTTTTCGGGTGATATAGGTCGGGTTGTGATGCGTAACCAAAGGTAAATTTCAATGATGTGTGTTCTCCGCGGTCGAGCAACGATAGTGTTTCCACTTGATAATGCTATTTGATAATACACGGAGATGAGAGGCATTTGGGATACGCGTTAGTGAATTGAGACGCACGGTATCCAATTCATGTTCCTGTCTGAAAACCGAAGGCCACGATTAATATTTGCGTTCGTGCGTCCACGGGTCTTGTGTGAAATTTGTCCAAGAAAGAAGTAGGTATAGGCATAGTTGGATTGGGCTTCGTCGGGGAAAAGGCACACCTTTCAGCCTTCCGTTCTATTCCTGGCGCTAAACTTGTCGCTGTTGCAGACATGGATGCTGAGCGTGCAAAGAAAGCGGGCGAAAAAGCCAAAGTCAAGTCTGTCTATTACGACTTCAAGGATATTCTGGCAGACTCAAATGTAGATGCTGTAGTGATCTCAGTTCCCACCTTCCTCCACCCTCAATTTGCGAAGGATGCAATGCGCGCTGGGAAGCACGTATTGTGCGAAATACCGCTGGCACCGACTATGAGTGAAACCAAGGAGGTTGTTCAGGAAGCCAAGAGGACAGGGGTGGTGTTCATGCCAAGTCTGAACTTTCGATTCACACCGAATTATGTCAAGGTCAAATCCCTTATCGAGAATGGTAGTGTAGGTAAGCCGGTTGCTGCGTTTTACAGGGAGTTCATTCCGGCGAGCGTTTTAGCGGAGCAATGGCCTGCGAACTCTTGGGCTTGGGATGAGAAGAAGAGTGGGGGAGGTCCAGGTTTCACGCTTTCGGTTTGGTCGATCGATCTTTTGCGTTGGCTTTTTGGCGCGGAGATCGTAGAGGTCCATTCTGCTTGGAACGAACCTCTGCTTCCAATGCTCGGCGGAACGAAAGGGTACTGTTCGCTTTCAGTGCTGGAGTTTTCAGGTGGTCCAGTGGCGACCTTGCAGTTCAGTGGACTGGTTAGGCCTGCCGCGAGCGTAAGCAGACTCGAAATTCTTGGCGATAATATGAACAGCCTTACGGCTACGGGCAATGACAGTGTCACTCTGTGCGGAGACGATCCTGATGAGCAACATTGGACTCTAAGGGAATCGGGTTCAAGAGTTTGGGGACACTATCAAGAGGACCAGCACTTTGTTGAGTGCATTCTCAATCACAAGCAACCGATCATGAGCGGGGAAGATGCTTTGAAGGCTCAAGAGGTTGCTGCGAAGATTCGCCTTAAACAGTGACGTTTCATATGCATCAGTAAAGATCCTGAGCGGCCAACAGCAACTGTCGTGCGTTCGGCGGTAGTAGTGTTGTGTAGGGTATGCCCTAGACTGCTTTCGCCTTGCTGATTCTTTTCTCTATTTTCATCTTGGCTGCGTCGAGTTCTCTTTCCAGGTCCTTGGGCAATGGAGGATCTGGTTGATGTGTTGTCAGGATCTGCCTGACGCGTTCCCTCGCTACCTGCGCCAAATCCTTCGATCCAGCCTTCTCCCAATCTCCTCGTGTGTGCTTGTCGCTAATCCTCGGCAGATATCTTTCGCGGGATACGTGCTCAATCGTGTGCTTCTCCCCCATATAATGTCCCCCAAGCGGTGCTATGGCCTTGATGAGTGAGGTTGCCATCGTGTCCTCGTTAATTTCCATCCCGCGCGCGATTCTCAAAGCCATCCCGAACATTTCATCATGAATAACAAGCATCTCATATGATGCTGTGAAGTGATATTCTAGAGCCCCGGCAACGACGCGAGTCCAGTTGGCTCCGGCCAGGACGGTCGTAAGCAATGTCAGAGCACTCTCAAAGCCGGCTTGAATATCTGGAAGTTTAGAATCTGTGACACCCCCGGACATTGCTGAGGGGATTCCATAATACTTGGCCATCTGGGCGCCCCCTGCACAGCGAATCGCAGTTTCCGGGCAACCGGCTGCAGGAATGCCCGTGCGCAATTCGAAGTTGACCGGGATACTCCCGTACACGACTGGAGTGCTTGGATTAACTAGTTGGATTAGAGTGATGCCCGCAAGCACTGTGGCGTTCGTCTGAACGAGCGAACCTGCAAGCGTGTTAGGAGAGGTGGCTCCGGTGTTGTCCATAGGCTCTATTAGAATGGGCACTCCATGCTTCGCGAAATTCATTGCATCATCAGTCAAGCCGACATCGTAGATCAACGGACTAGATGGGCAAATGCTTGCTGTGCCTATAGGCTTCTTGCGGAGTTCCTCCATACCGCCCGCTACAATTGCAGCAAGCTCCAAGTTGTGCGAGGATCCCAATTCTCCGCTCTCACCTATGTATCCCTCTGTGTCCCAGTGAGTCGTCTTCGTGGTGAACTTGTAGTGCAAGGCGCCTCTCTCGATATGCCGATATTCTTCAAGCACGTCACTTGGAGCGACCATATAGCTGCCTCCAACGCTAATGTTGTCTAAGGCATCCGTAACCTTGACAATGGACGGGAGGTCGCTGAACAAAGCCTGTCGGCGGGCTCCTGACTCCAAGTCTAGTATGTAGGGATATTCGCCCCCACAAGTCATGTACTGGTTTCTCCCGCCCAAGATCAGATTATGTCTAGGGTTTCGAGCATAGAGTCGGAACTCACTTGGACATCTCTGAAGGTTTTCTTTGATCAAGCTCGCAGGAATTCTGATGTTTCCGGTTCTCGCCTCGACGGTGGCTCCTGCCTCGGCGAAGATTTCTTGTGCACGTCTTGTGAGAAATGTAGCTCCTGCATTTTCTAGGATGTCGAGGCTGGCCTCGTGTATAGCATCAATTTGGTTAGGTTCCAACAATTCGAATCTCATTTTCATTTCTCCAATCGGCTGATTATGAATGGTAGATGGTTGAAATCTGGAATAGACTCAGTACGCACACGTCTGCAAGCCCATTCCTCATAACAGTTGCTGTTGATTGTTGATTCAAAGGACCGTTCAATGAAAGTGCACGTATATCCATCACTTTTTTCACACAAGAATCCGAAGGATCAGAGGTCGATTGAGACGCAATCTGCTCGTTAGTTGCAGAAGTCTAGCCGGTTTTCTTGACAGGTACTCTCCCAAAAGTATGAAATACCGAGAGAGTCGCCTCGCGCTTTCAGGGACGAGTAAGGAGGTGAAGGTTAGATTGTATAGAATGCGCCTTGGAAGCGGTCGACTCATCAAAATGACTAAGGAGCAGATCAAGGACGACATTGAAGATGGTACAAATGAATCCGCTCAGAAGGCCCACATTTCTGAGCTTTCGAGCAATGATATCGACGAAATTACCGAAATAATGACACAACCTACATTGACTGTTGGACTAGAGCCAGGACGGGAAGTTGTTCTCACAACAGACGGATCCTACATGAAATACGGAGGTATCTCCAGGTATGCTGGTGTTCCAATGTCCAAGGAACAGGCGCTGTGGACTGCAGAGAGAGTACTTGGCTTCGACACGATGGACCTCGGAACCACCGACTATAGTATTAAACCGGTGAAATCAATCGCATTGGACGAAGCAGTCGAGGTTGAGAACTGTCAGCTCCTCTCGGTAGTTCCCCTGCTGTACGCAGCGATGCCGAACCTCGGCATTTACTATCAAACGTTGGGAGGAAAATGGTCATCCCCCGTTGACCTACTGAAACAAGGCAAGCTCGAAGAAGCAAAGAAAACTCAAGAGAACGCTGCGCACGACCTGACTACTGACATAACCTACGTAGCGCGAATTATGCATCACGCTGGTGCAGACGGAATTAACCTTGACACTACTGGCGCTGCAGGCGACGCTGAATTCTACGCCACACTGCAAGGAGTTGAGAATGTTATCAAAGAGACGGGAATGGCGGTGGAAGTCGGCATGTCTGGAGAGATGATTCAGGGAATGCACATGGAAGTAGCATACAATGGCAAGCGGCTGGCAGGACTCTGGGTCCATGAACAAGGCAAACTTGTTGCCGAAGCAGGCGCGAGTATATTCGGTCCAACAGTTAACACTCGACTGGGAAAGTCATTTCCGTGGAATGTCGGTTACTCAGTAACATTAGTCAAGAAATGCGTAGAAGAAGTTCCAATCCCGATACACGTCAACATGGGAATGGGTGTCTGTGGGATTCCCATGGTTGAGACTGTTCCGGTAGAGTGCGCATCTAGAGCAGCAAGAGCTATGATAACAGTTGCAGATGTAGACGGCATATAGGTAGGGGTTGGCGACGTTGCAGGAACCGACCTCCCATACAGGCTTCTGTTTGGGATGGGCGGACTAAGGACCGCGGGCGACCTTGTGGCAAGGGCTCAGTTAAGCAAAAAGCTGAAGCTCGGGGATGCCAAGAAGTATGTCACAGAGAAGCTCGGGATAGACTTGGAAACGATGACGGATGAATGCGCTATGAAGGACTTGAGGGAGAAGCTGGACATAGGATACGCATTATCATCTCTCGGTCGCGCCAAAGGAATGGCAGCAAAGGCAAGAATTGCAGCACTATGTGATTTCAAAATAGACTGCGTCACGAGGTTCCTAGAAAAAACAAAGATGGGCGGCGCGTCGTCAACTTCTGAATAACCGGATGCACTCCGGGTAAACTCCAGCGCTAGAGACGGAGCAAAAAGGATCAGGCAGCCTGATTCGAATGCCCCGGATGAAAACGCCCGTCTAACGGGCCTAGCGCCACCTCTTTCTGGCCTAGATATGCAAGAATAACGCTAACGATTCCTTCATAACAACCTCATCATGTTAACCATAGTGAACCTTGCGATTGTGGCTAGATTACGCTTAGACTGCAGCCGTCTAGGTAACTGAGGGATCTGCTTACGTGACTGAGAACCTTAGACGGTTTTGTCACCATCGCAATACGTTCCAATCCGAAACCTACTCCTGCCCAAGGGTCGACCACTAACCAGTTCCCATCTAACGCGTGAGGGCCTGTCGCTCCGGAGGCAACCTCGACCCCATTCACCACGACGTCGACTGTTTCCCCATAAACCTCAGACTTAACCTTCCTCAATGTGTACTCAGTTATTCCGATCGCCCTTAAGCTCATATTGATCATTTCCTTCAATCTGTCGCTCGCGTTCTCTTGTGGAGCTAATTCCACAGCATTCAACATAGTGAATTCTTCAGAGTGCTCCCGTCCCCTGCTTTCCTTCCTGAAACAGGACCCAACCTCGAAGATGCTTACTGGCTTTGAAATTCTCCTAAGCTCCTTCATCATATGATAAAGGTTCGGAGCTAGCATAGGCCTAAGGCATCTTTTGGCATCTACCCAGAAGATCTGTTTCCACAGATCGTGAGCCTCGGTTATTCCCATACGAGTGATGAATTCGCGAGAGATAATGGACGGGGTCACAACCTCGGTGAATCCTCCATCGATGAGCGCCTGTGCAATTGCTCGTTCAATCTGCCTAAGCACTGGTCTTCTGACCGAAGTTAGAAGTCTAAGCAAATCATCTTTGTTCTTTCTCGCCAAGGTAAGCTCGATCTCGTCGAACTTATCGTCTCTTTCGCTCATGCTCAAAAAGGACAAATCAATGAAATCTTCGCCGCCAAGCTCGCTCAAACGCTGCTTCTGGGCCTCTGTGAAGTTAGAAGCCGCAAAGTCCGGACACATTACGGAATACTCTCTCTAAATCTCTGAGTCTTCCAGTCAGGAATCGCGCACGCTATACATGTCGTATTCATCCATCGGTTCCTCAGCCAGCGAGCTACTCGACTTCTTCTCGACGATTTGGCTACTATCACTACGCCGCAGTAGGTAGTTAACCTGATTAATGCTCCAAGGTTTTCGACTTCTCTCACTCCATGAAGAAGACCTCTTTTCGAGGGCCAGAGCTTCATCTTGTTGACAGAATCAATCAGGTAGGGGCGTTTGAATATCGCCACGCTACATTCCTCTATATCGAAGAGTTTTCTGAGAGCATATAGACTTGTCTTCTGCGTAAACTCACGTGTGCGGGGGCCCCGGGAGTTCAACCCGGCTACAAGGGCTTAGAACCCTTGCGACCAACTCGGCCAGGCCCCCAACATAGCAATGTCTTAACTTGCTCGCGTCCTAATTAGTTGGCGCAGGCATCCACGGCCATTGTTGCGACGCCTAGTTGCAATGGGTCATGAACCAAATTACGATTCACTTTTTTCAACGCCGCTGGAGTCAGACCGATCGGAATAGCCGGAGCTGAGATGAAGGTGTTCTCATTGATCATGTCTACCTTCAAAATGTTCCTTGCAGGTGCCGCATTGATAATCAGATTTGTGTGGCGAATCGCTTCGTCCAGTCTGCTGAATGGCACGACTTGATGCCTGTATCTCTCAACGAAAGCTCTGAGTTTTGGTTTGTCGATATCGACGACTAATGGTCGGGCTTTTCGTCGGATCAGATCGATTACCGCTGTGCTCCCTACGCTGCCGACTCCAATAACCAGAACTTCTCTTCCCTCCAGGCCATTAGCCATTTTGTCCAGAGCCGCAACGTACGCTTTGGCCGTGGACGCGGCGTTATCGACGACGCGCCTGGTGTGCAAGTTTATCGCAACGAATTTCGTGTCGTTAGCAACAAGAATAACGTCAACACCGTGTTCATACGCCTCGGCAACTCCTTCTACGTCTTCTCGTGTGATCATAGTTTTGATTCCAATGTGATTGAGTATTGCTGCGACTGCTTGGGAGAACCCCTCTATCACACCTAGGCCCGAGCTGATAGGAACGACGGCCGCCTTCGTTTTCCTGCAGACCGTTTTGATGCTCGCCGGCCTTTGGGCGGCGTTTTCTGCGAGTTCTAACAGTGTGCAGCCCGTTTTGTTTATCAGTTCTTTCTCGTATTTCGTCAGCGTCGTTGGAATAAGCTGAACGTCAGTAGGTTTCAAGCGAGTCAAGATCTCTGACATCTTCTTGATGGTGAAGGGTCGGTGTACCGGTCTAATCGATATTCACGCATAATGTTCTGCGTGACCTCACGCATCTTCTTCCGTGCGGTCGAAAGAGATTGAGATTTCACTATCAATGTGGCAACTCGATCTGTTGCTTCTGAGCCTACTTCTAGGTTGGTTATGGCCTCGTCTGCCCCCAGGAAATTCTCCTTAACTCGTAAGCCTGAAGCGTCAGCCATTACGTGTTCGCCCTGCACCCTGAGCTCCTTGCCTACGACTTTCACATGTTGGTACAGAACCGCTTGCTTCGACTGGACTTCCAGTGGCGTGAGTTCATTATCTATGAACAGCCGGGTTAACAGCTCGGCCATGTTAATCCTTGCTGAGTGGTACACGACGCTTGGAGTCTGACTCGGAAGCCTTGCATTGATCTCATTTATCTTTGGATTCGAATCGTCTAGCAAGGCTTGAACGTCGGTCAAACCGTGCAATCCCAAGGCGGTCGCAATTCTCTTTCCAATTTCGTTCATTTTCTTTTCCACGACGGAGGAGATGTTGACCGGCGCATAAACCCTCTTGCAACCGTATCTATCGTCAAATTCAAGTCCCGTGACTTGGAGTGGCCGTCCTGCTCCATTCTTACTTATCACTTCAAGCGACAATGCTTGTCCTTCGATGAATTCTTGGATAATCGGCGTGTCGTCAATTTCTCTAACAATCTCCAGCATCTTCTTCAGTTCGTGTTTGTTGTTGGCCCGGTAAACGGATTCGCTACCGCTCTTCCTAGCAGGCTTGATGATGACAGGAAAACCTGACTCAGGCTGAGTTCTTGGAGTCGGGATGGACGATTTGTCGAGTAGTTTCATTGATTTTGACTTGTCAGATGTTATCCAGAAGGCATCATTGTCTTGCATGAATGGAATGAGTAGTTGATTGCAGAGTTTCCGCAAAACGACGAGTGCCCTTCCGTTTTCATTTGCAGGTAGGACACCATCACATCCTCGCAGTAGGCCTTTAGCCTTCCTAGGTTTTCGAGTGATGTCAATGTGATGGAACTCGTCAGCTAAGCCTCTTGCAGGAGGATTCGCGTTGCTGTCTATGAGAACTGTTTCATAGGTTGCCTTCGAACAAAGATAGGCTGCTTCAATTCCTTGTAGGCGTCCTCCGACGATTGCGATGCGCATTCGACTCATCCAGAAGGTCTAACCGGGATTGAACACGTGCCATGAGGTTTATTGGCATAGCTCCTTTTTCGCGACTAGGACATAGGCTGTGAGAGCCTAATGAGCGCCCAGAACGACATTTTCCAAAAATTGACGTCTTCTGTAATAGAGGGTAATTCGGAAGCCGCAAGAATTGCGGCTGAAGAGGCTGTGGCAGCACACCTCGACACACTCGAATTAATTGAGAATGGTCTCGCAAGGGGTTTGAGAGAAGTCGGCCGCAGATTCGAAGCTGGGGAAATGTTCCTGATGCAACTAATTCTGAGCGGTGAAGCAATGAAGACCGGTGTTGAAGTATTGAAGCCGGAGATGATCAGGCAGAAGAAGCAGATTGCTGGATCGGGAAAGTTCCTAATCGGTACTGTTGAAGGAGATATTCATGATATTGGAAAATCAATTGTGGCCGCGATGCTCACTGCTGAAGGTTTTGAGGTTATCGACGTTGGTGTAGATATTCCCGACAAAACCTTTGTTGATAAAACTGCTGACATCAAACCCCAGATTCTCGGTTTGAGTGCACTTATGACGACTACTAGGACAAAGCAGAAGGATGTCATAGAAGCTCTGAAGCACGCGGGTACCAGGAACGCTGTGAAGGTGATGGTCGGGGGGGCCACTGTGACTCCTGAGTGGGCGCAAGAGATGGGTGCTGACGGTTACGGGGAAGACGCGATCGAAGCGGTTAGGAAAGCCAAGCAATTAGTGAAAGGCTAAGGAAGTCAAGCAGCAGGACGTTGCCTGATATCGGGCGATTGAGCCTCTTTCTCCTGATCTACCCATCTCAGGTACGACTTCTTCGAGGCAACTTGAAGGCCCAACCGCTCAATAAATGGTTTGATGCCATCAACGCTTCTCAGGCCTTCATCAACCCCTAAGTGAGCTTGTGCAACTCCAGCTAAGCCCGAACTTGACGGAATAATAGAAGAGACGACGTTAGCACCTGACGCCAATCTCAATTCAAAAGCTTTCAGTCCGTCGATGTCGAGCGAGGCTGGCATCAACTTGTCTTGATGAACCAATCTCATGACTGCCATGGTTTTCATCTCGTCAATGATTGGTGGAGATTCTCGTGTCTCCATAGGTGAACCGATTTGCGGAATAAAGCCCATAGCCCTGACTTGGCTTGCTCTGACGTACTTCATTGAGAGAACTGAATTGACCCTATCCTCATCGGTCTCTCCGACTCCTAGCAATATGCCTTCCTCAATTAGCAAACCCTCTCTCTTGGCCTCAATCTTGGCCTTCATTCTCTCACGGTAATCTTGTCCAAGTCTAAGAGTTGAGAAGAGTTTTCTGTTGTGGGTCTCTTGATATAGGGCATACCAGTCGGCGCCAGCCTCCTTGAGAGACCTCAATACCTTTCTCGGCAGCACACCCGGTGAAACCATTATGCTCAAGCCAACTCGCTTCCTAACTTCTTTTACCAGCTTGACTAGCAGATCATACCGCTTTCGATCGTGAATGAGGGGGTCTTCACCCATGGTCAAATCGACCAGATGAACACCGGACTTTTCAAGCGCTCGAGCCATCTCAGCTATCTGTTCAGGATCCTTGCGATATCGTGGACACTTAGTGTTGCTTCTCCTGTAGAAACAGAACGCGCACATTCTTCGACAATACGTGGAGAAGTAAAGAAACCCATAAAGAAAGATTCCGTTGCCAAAACGTATCCTGGTGATTTTTGACGCAGTTCCAAAGAGAGAGAAAGTATCGTCAATGTCACGGCAACGCATCAGATGTAATGCCTCTGTCTTGTTAGGAGGCGTTCCTCTGAGCGCCTTCTCCAGTATTCTACCAGTTCTACCAGAGAGTGCAGATCGTTTCGTTACCGGGTGAAATTTCTCCACCAGGCTGGTCTCCTTCTTGCGATTACCTTGGTCTGTCAGCGTTGCGTGCTGGCTTCCGGGGGGATACAATTGTCTATCCATCCTTGGATTTTCGCTATACCATCTTGATATGAGTTGGTGCCGAGACTTTTTCTCGAAAACCAGTTTAGACCGTGAAATCGTGTCGGAGGAATAGAGCCATAGGCAGGATCAAACTACGCTATCATCTGTCCTGCCAGAGCGTAAACAAACAAGCGTTTCTTTACGTACAATAACGCGTAAACTTACGTAAATTTACGTAAAATAACGTGTTTCTTGACGTTTACGCTTACGCCTACCCCAGAAGGCAAGCAGAGGCCACCTTGGCGTCTTCTCAATTCACCCCAAAGCATCCCCCAAACCCTCCACAAACCAGCTCTAAGCAATCCACAAACAGCCCCAAACGTCCATCAAAACTGGCTAAACCACTGAACGAACTGTAAAATCGGCTGTAAAATGCAGATTCGAGGGCAGGTTCCTTTTGTTGAAGGTTTGGTGTTATTTTGTGCCCTATTTTGCATCTATATGTGGCTGGAAAGGCAACTTACCGGTCATGACAAAACAACATCGGATGCTCCTGCCTAGGGAGAAGAGAATTGGGAATGCGCCATGTGAAC
>Ga0187774_10000390_pt1 | contig 14986 bp, 19 predicted proteins | sample 0216_BV02_MP05_2_FD_133152 | JGI IMG/M metagenome (GOLD analysis project Ga0187774, IMG submission 133152) | Tropical peat soil microbial communities from peatlands in Department of Meta, Colombia - 0216_BV02_MP05_20_MG | ecosystem: Environmental > Terrestrial > Soil > Wetlands > Peat | place... | reverse complement strand
GCCGAACCTGTGCCGGTTGAAGATGGGCGGGACCCGTCCCTAGCCCCCACCCACCCCGGGGGATTTTCAGGCTAGCGACACCCGCGTGACGGAGGTGTCACGCGGGTGTCGCGAAAGCGTGACTCTTTGTCCCCCGGCTGGAGCTAGCCGGCGCCCATCTCGGCCATCGCGGCCTTGCTGCGCTCGGCGATCTCCTCGTCCGAGAGATCCTCCTTGTGCGTCGCGATCGACCAGAGGTGCCCGAACGGATCTGCAAGCGAGCCGAAGCGGTCGCCCCAGAACATGTCCTGCAGCGGCATCTCGACAGTGGCCCCCGCGCGCGTCGCCTGGTCGAACGTCGCGTCGCAGTCGTCGACGTACATGAAGATCGACGCCGTGGGCCCGCCGCGCTCGGAAGGCGGCCGCACCTTCGATCCCTCCATCGGATCCGACAGCATCAGCTTCGAGTCGCCGAGCTGCAGCTCGGCGTGCGCGATCTTCCCGTCCTCCCCGGGCATCCGCAGCACCTCCTCGGCGTCGAACGCCTCTTTGTAGAAGTCGATCGCCTTCGCGGCGTCCTCGACGGCGAGATACGGCGTCAGGCTGTGGTAGCCCTCCGGAATCGGATTGACGGCCATTTGCTCTCCTTCCGGTCGTGAGAACCCGAGCCCGATTCTAGACGCGGGTCGACCCCGGCCCTCGGGCTAGGACGTCAGCTTGCGGAGCATCCCCTCTACCCGCTCGAGACGCTCGTCGAGGCTGTCGAGCCGGGCCCCGATCCGGTCCTCCTCCTTGTCCTCTTCGACAGCGTCCGCCGCGTCGCGCTCCGCTTCTGCCCGGGCGACGAAGACCGACGTCACCGCCGCAATCGTGACCGTCAGGAAGGCGATGCCCTCGAGCATCACGAGCGTGGCGACGATCCGCCCGGACCAGCGCGCCGGCGTGACGTCCCCGTAGCCGACGGTTGTGACGGTCTGCAGCGCCCACCACATGCCGACCCAGATGTTCGAGTACTCCTTGTGGTCGAGCAACCGCATCGCGATGCCGCCGACGACGACCACCACTGCGGTTGCCGTGATGATCACGCCGGCTGCCGTTTGCACGGAGGGCGGTTTGCGCAGGAAGCTCGTCATCCTGCGCTCGATCGGGTTCGGCCGGCCTACGCGGGGCATGTCACGCCGCCACGGCCTGATTGGCTCTGGCTTGCCGGAGGTCTCGCCGGTGTGCCAGCGCCGGCGCGAGAGCGGCCGCCAGGATCAAGAGGCTCGCGTAGATCAGGATCCAGAAGAAGAGCGCCATGACGATGCCGAGGCTGCCGTAGTACATGGAGTACCAGACCAGCCAGTGCCGGAAGAGGAGCGCCGAGAGCAGCCGCAGCCCCACGAGGCCGAGGAGCGTGAAGACCGCTCCCGGAACGACGTCGCGGTGGGTGACGCGCCGGTGTAGGAGCAGGCGCGGCACCCAGACGAAGTAGGAGAAGAGCACGAGGAGCCAGGCGGGCAAGAGGACCCACCCGATCCAGCCGGGCTGCCCGTGCAGAGCTCTCGTCTGGAGGATGTAGACGAGCAGGAATCCGAGGAGAACCACGAGGGTCAGGAGGTAGCGGGCCTGGTCGAAGAACTGCGGCTTGCCGAGGTCGATCCGCCAGGAACGGGCGTGGGCGACCTGCAGCACCCGGCCGAAGCCCAGGCCGAAGAACAGGACGTTGAAGACCGCGATCAAGGTCGCGACGAACTGGTGCCCGCCCGCTCCGGTGAGGACGGAGTCGAGCATGGTCTTCACGCTGCCTGTGAGGTCGAGGCGACCTGAGAGCCGATCGGCCAACTTGGCCGGATCGTTGTAGACATAGCCCATCATCACGACCGCCGCCGGGATCACCGTGACGAAAAGGTAGGCGGTCAGAAGGACGGCGAAGAGGCCGCCATCCGATTCCCGGAAGCGCCGGTACCAGCCGATCGTCGCTCCCCGCCGCGTGGCCGGATCCTGGCGGTCGGCCCACTCCTGGCCCCGAACAGCGACCGCGTTTCCCTTGGCATAGGCGCCCATTCCGACGCGCTTGGCCCTTGCCGGGATCACCCGCCGAGAATACGGCGGTTCGAGCCGGCCGCCGTCGTCCGGTTGGGGTGACCTCCAGGCGCCCAGCCCCTGCAATCACTGAGACGGGTGCGTCGAGCCGAGCAGGAGACGCCGACTCCCCTTGGGCACCCAACCAAGGAGCAAACATGCATCGCAAGCCGCTGGCCGCCCTCGCGGTCTCGGTAACAGCCCTGGCTCTCGCGGGCTTCGCGCTCGCGCACGACTGGAGCCCGGTTTCCGTCCAGCCCGTCTCGGCGGCGTTCACCGCGACCGTCACGCACATGAAGTCGAGGACGTGCACCGGTGCTGACGGCACCTACACGCTGACGAAGGGCATGTACACCGGCACGGCGACCAGCGCCGATCCGCGTGTCAACGGGCCGCTCAAGCTGAGCGCCCAGACCCTGTACAACCCGGCCACGAACCTCGGCACCGTCGACGGCACGTTCTCGGTCAAGACGGCGCACGGTCACACCCGGGGCGCGTTCAGCGCGGTCGACACGAGCGGCTCGCTCTCGGGCTTCGCCCGCGGCGAGGCCAGAGGCGCCCGCGCGCACCTGGTTGCGAACTTCTCCGGGAACCTCGACCCGGCCGGCAGCTTCGACGCCCAGCTGGGCTCGGGGTCGTCGGACGACACCGCCGTCTTCGTCTCCGGCCGCTGTGGAAAGCACGTCGGGCCGAGCGGGCCCAGTGGGCCGAGCGGTCCGAGTGGCGCCAGTGGGCCCAGCGGCCCGACCGGTGTCCAGGGCCAACAACACAAGCATCACAAGCACCACGGCCACGGCCACAAGCACGGCCACAAGCACGGCCAGGGGCACAAGCACTAGCTCTCAGCCGTGACGGTTCCGCGAAGGGCGCCCGACGAGGCGCCCTTCGCGTAGCTCCGCCGCGTACAGGTCGTAGGGAAGCCGCTCGAGCTCGCGCTGCCGCGGGTCGCGAGTGGTGAAGAACCTCGGCAGCGCCCGCTCGGCGAGCCAGGCCAGGCGCGGCTCGGCCGCGAGCACCTCGTCGACGGCACGGCGATCGCCGCCGAGCGCCGCGAACTCGACCCGCTCGCGATACGGCTCGAGCACGCGCACGGCGGTCTCCGCGGCCGCCTCGACGAGCTCGCGCGCCTGCTGCTCCCGCCGCCGCCGGAAACGGTTCGCCGACGAGCCTCCCTTCTTGTGCCGGCCCTTGACGAACCGCATCCCGACCTTGGACGCGACGAGCCGCTCGCCCTCGAAGACGCCGACCGCATAGCCTCCGAGCCGCACCAGCAGCGCCGCGACGACGTGATCGGCGTCCAGGGCCTCCAGCAACGGCCCGAGCTCGACCCGGTCGTACTCGCCCTCGTGCGCGAGCCCGAACGGCGGCCGCACCACGAGCGTCTCCTCTCCGCTCACGATCCGCACCGCGCCACCCGCGTAGACGGTCCGCCCCTCCGGGAGGCGGGCGAGCCGCTTGCGCACGTTGTCGCGTCCAACGAACCGTTGCACCGCGCCAGACTAGGCTCCTGCGCATGACCTCGGCGGCCGAGCAACGCCGCGGCCGCCTATACGTGGTGCTCGCCGCCATCGTCTGGTCGACCGCGGGCCTGCTGCAGCGGGAGCTGACCCCGAACGTCGGCGTGGGCACGCAGGTCGCCGGTCGAGCCGTCTTCGCGGTGGCCGGCCTGTTCGCCTACGTCGCGATCGCCGAGCGCGGCCATGTCGTGTCGGCCTTCCGCGCGATCGGCCGCGGCGGGATCGCGGTCGCGGTGTTGCTGGCGGCCTCTTCGGGCTCGTTCATCGTCGCCCTCAACTACGCGTCGGTCGCGAACGTGCTCTTCTTCGTGGCGCTCGGGCCCTTGCTGGCAGCGGGCATGTCCATGCTCGTGGGCGAGCACGTTTCGAGCCGGACGTGGCTCGCGATGGCGATCGCACTGGTTGGCGTCGCGCTGATGGTCGGCGGGCCCGGCCGCCCCAGCGCGCTCGGCACCACACTCGGGCTCGTCTGCACGGTCTCGTTCGCGGGCGCCATCGTGATCACCCGCGTCCTGCGCGAGCTCTCGATGGCGCCGGCAACCTGCCTCTCGCAGGTGATCGTGCTCGTCGTGGCCGCGCCGTTCGCGCACCCGAGCGAGCTCGATGGCAAGGACGTCGTGCTGCTCGCCGGGCTCGGCATCGGCCAGATCGGCCTCGGCCTGATCTTCTTCACCCTTGGCGCCCGCCTGATCCCGGCCGCCGAGGTCGCGCTGATCACGCTGCTCGAGATCGTCCTCGGCCCGCTGTGGGTCTGGATCTCCGTTTCCGAGAAGCCGAGTGCAGCGACCCTCGCCGGCGGCGCGATCGTCCTCGGCGCGGTCGTCTTCCAGGCGGTGTCGAGCCCGCGCCTCGAGCCGGCCACGCCGCCTCCGTAGACTGAGTTCATCAAGCTTCTCTCGGCCACGGAAGCCGCACGCCGATTCTCGGAATTGCTTGACGCGGTCGAAAGCCGCGGCGAGACGTTCGTCGTCGTTCGCAACGGGCGGCCGGTGGCGCGAGTGGGCCCCCGCCCCAGCCGCCCAGGGAGCCGCGGTCAAGTCAGCCCTTCGCTCACACCGGCGAGATCCCGAGTGGGCCGGCGAGCTCACAAGTCTCCGAGGTGCGCTCCGGATCGAGAAGCGGCACCGGAGCGGCTGATCCTCGACACGGCGATCCTCATCGCAGCCGACCGCCGGACGCTGAACCACGCAGCCGGTTTCGACGACCTCCCAGGCGTCTCGGTGCGAGCAACCCGAAGGTAGAAGCTTCGGCTGGGCGGGCCTCCCTGTCGGCTCGCGTCGAGGGTTAGGCCGAGAAGTCGCTGCCGCGCTTCTTGGCGCGCTTCTGGCTGCGCTTCTCCTTCAGCGTCTTCTGCGCGGCCTTCTTCTGAAGCCTCTTGGGCTTCTCTTGACCTTTCATGCCCGCAGCCTACGGCTCGTGTCTGACAGGCAAAGGAAAGGGCGGCCCGTCGGCCGCCCTTCGAGTGCGCGTCCGAACGTCTCTGCGGCCCAGGCGTCCGGTTCGCGCAGACGCATCGTCGGCGGACCGCGCACCCGCGTCCTCCCCCGGCCGGGGGTTATCTCAAGACAACGAAAAGCGGGACCGCCGCCCGGTCCCGCTTCAGTCTCCCGTGAGAGAGAGCCGCAGTAAATTCGTCAGGCCCCGCCGCACAGGGCCCTTCGTTTTCGGAAGCGCCCCCGCCGCATCGGGGCGCGCTCTTGGTTGCAGATGGAGTATCGACCAGGGTGGGTCACTTGATCCATCACCCTTCTACGGTTGACTGCACTGCTTCACTCGGGTTCCCGCCTGTCTCGGGCCAGCTCCGGCGGCGGCCAGGGCTTGAAGCCCATCTTCAGGAGGTCGCCCTGAGCTCGCGCCGCGAGATCGCCCGCCAGATGCCAGACGATCGCCTGCACCATCAGGCTGCGTCCGCCGCGCTCGTCCACGTCGGCGAGCCCGGCCTCGGCATCGGCGATGCCCTCGTCGCGGGCGCGCCGGAGCGCGAGCAGGGCCGGCTGCTCGAGCCCCTCAGCCCAGATGTCGAACGACATCTGTCGCGCACCGCTGCGCGCCTCGCGCAGCTTCCCCGCTCCGAGCGGGAGCGACACGAAGCTCAGGCACGCGAGGCAGATCGGCGTGTCGTCGAGATCGAGGTCGAGCCGGGCCGCCAGCAAGGTCGCGGCGTTGAACGTGATCCGGGCCATGTCCAAGAGCGAAGCCGAAAACCCGTGACCCGTGTGAAACGCCTCTGTGACGAAACCGTGCCAACTCGTCAGAAGGTGTTACACCTCGGTGCTACACTAAGCCCGTGCCCACGAGACACCGACGTATCCCTGTGACGAGCGACCCGGAGCTCGCAGCCGCCCTGGCGCGCGTCAGGCCCCACTTCGCCGGCGCGCCGGCGGCGAAGATCGTCCGCGACCTCGCCCTCAAGGGAGCCGAGAGCCTCGAGCGCGAGCAAGCGGAGCGCGACGACGCGATCGAGCGCCTGGTCGAGCTCGCCTCGGGGAAGAGCGACCTGATCGACTGGGACGCCCTCGCGACGATCGAGCAGACGGCCTGGGATGGCTGACCCGCCCTACGGCGGCGACGTCCTGATCGCAGACAAGTCCGCCTGGGCGCACGCGCGGCACCCAAAGGTCAGCCGGCGCTTCGCAGCCGCACTCCGAAACGGCCAGATCGCGACCTCGCCGGTCGTCAAGCTCGAGCTCCTCCACTCTGCCCGCGACGGCGAGTCGTTCGACCGCCTGGCCGCCGACCTGGCGCAACTTCGGGACGTCCCGCTCACGCGCTCGGTCACGAACGCCGCCGAGCGCGCCCTGCGAACGCTCGCGCACAAGCGCCCCGCGCAGCACCGAAGCGCGTCGCTGCCGGACCTGCTGATCGCTGCTGCGGCAGCAGATGCCGCGGTCGGCGTCCTCCACTACGACGAGGACTTCGACCAACTCGCGACGGTGCTCGATTTCGAGAGCCGCTGGATCGCGCCCCGCGACTCGCTCTAGCTCTCCGCAACCTCGACGAGCTGTCTGGCCGCAGGCTCATCAAGCAAAGAATGGACGTCAGGCGCGGAAAGGGAAGCGCTTCTACGCGGCGAGCTCGAGGAAACGGGCGAAGCGGGCGTCGAGCCGGTTCCGATCCGGATGGTCGGCTGCGCGCCGAGGTACGAGAAGCAGCGTTTCATGGAAGCCCTTCAGGAGATCGAGCATCGGGCCGTCTTCGTCCTCGCGGAGGCGGCGGGAGACGTGGACGACGTAGTCCGGTGAGACGCCGACGAGGTTCTGGTCGAACGCTCGGTGGTGGATCGCGCACAGGCTCAGGCCGTTGCTCACTGCGGGCTCGCCGCCTTCGACGTCGCCGAGGATGTGGGCGGCATCCAGCAGGCGCAGCTCCTTCAGGCGGCAGATCGCGCACTGGCTCGCGTACGCGGGGACGACGCGGCCGCGGAAGCGCGCCTGGTGGAGGCGGACTCGCGTCTGCCGCACGGCGTAGCGGCGCTCGAGCGGATCCTCGAGCGGCACGGGCGCGGGCTCGTCGACCGGGCCGCGCAGGGCGCCGGGTGTGACGGTCACCATCCGGCGTGCGGGATCGTCCGCGCTCACGTAGACGGGGAACACCGGCTTGTACCAGCCAGGCCTTGTCCCGATGTAGTAGACGAGCGGCACCCGCAGCTCGTGTGCGGCGCGGAGGGCGCGGTTGTCCGGCTGGTCGATCGCGCCGGCACGGTAGGCGTAGAGGAAGCCGTCGGCGAGGATCTCGTCGTCGTAGGGCGACTTCGAAGAGGTCTGGATCGCCAGCGCTGCCGGGCCGGTCTGGACGCGGGCGCGGTAGATGCCCTTCTGGTAGTTGAGGAACGGGACTCGCGAGCCGCGGAACGGGAAGCCGCGGGCCAGGCCGCCGGCGTACGGGACGTCCTCTCCGAACTCGGCGACGAGCACGGACAGGTGCGCCATGCACGCGGCGCGGACGTCCTCGTCTCCCACGAGCCGATTCTAAGTTGAGCTCGCACGCCCGAGTACGATCGCGCGATGCGCGTGCGGCCGGCTCGGGTGTATCGGCTTCCGGAGCAGTACTTCGGGGCTTTGCTCGGGCGGGTCTCCGCTGCTGCAGCGGACGGAGGTGCGCCGCTTGTCGATCTTGGGCGGGGAAATCCGGAGACCGGCCCTCCTCCCCACGTCGTCGAGGCGCTGACTCGGGCAGCCGGACGGGCCGACGTGCACGGGTACTCGCCGTTCCGGGGGTTGCGGGAGCTGCGGGCGGCGCTTGCCGAGCGGTACCGCAGCGCCTACGGGGTCGAGCTCGAGCCGGACTTCGAGATCGCCGTCGTTCCCGGGACCAAGACCGCGATCGTCGAGCTCTCCCTTGTGCTCGCTGACGAGGGGCAGGTCGTCGTGCTCCCGGATCCGTACTACCCGGACTACCCGTCCGGGCCGGCGCTCGCCGATGCGCGGATCGGGTACGTGCCGCTCGACCCCGCCAACGGCTGGGCGCCGGACTTCGGCAGCGCGCCGAGCGACGACGTCGCTGCCGTCTACCTGAACTACCCCTCGAACCCCTGCGCGGTCGCCGTCCCCGACGGTGCGTTCGAGGACGCGATTGCCTACGCCCGGCGGACCGGAGCGGCCGTCGTGCACGACTTCGCCTACGGCGACCTCGTCTTCGACGGGCGCGCGCCTTGCAGCTTCCTCGCGACGACGGGCGCGAAGGAGGTCGGCGTCGAGATGTTCTCGATGTCCAAGTCCTACGGCATGGCCGGCTGGCGGGTCGGGTTCGTGGTCGGGAACGCGGAGATCGTCGAGCGGGTCAACCTGCTCAACGACCACTGCCGCGTCGGGATCTTCCGGCCGGTCCAGGAGGCCTGCATTGCGGCGCTCACCGGGCCGCAGGACTCGGTCGCCGAGCGGCGCGACATCTACCAGCGACGGCGCGACCGTGTGCGCGAGGTGCTCGGTCCGCTCACCTGCGAGGGGACGTTTTACGTCTGGCTCGAGCTCCCGGCCGGCCTGACGGCTGACCGGCTGCTCACCGAGCACCGGGTCGTTGTCGCGCCGGGAGAGGGCTTCGGCCCGAGCGGCGCCGGCTGGGCGCGCCTGAGCCTGGCGGTCACCGAGGAGAGCCTCGAGCTCGGGCTGGAACGGCTTGCTCCAGCGCTCCAGCCTCGCTCGAACGAAGGAACTACTCAGGCTTAGGCCTGGTCCGGCCGATCTCTTGGCGGGGGCCGGAGTACCTCACCGGAAATCTCTCCCGTGTGAGATGCGGTCCGGTTGGGCGCCGCAGCCGGCCGGACCGGCTCCGGCCCTCGTGTTCAGACCTTGGCGCCCTCCAGCTCGACGACCGGCGCCTCGAAGAGGTCGATCGACTCGATCGTGATGCCGAGCTGGGCGGTCATGCCCTTCCGGCGCTCCTCCAGCGTCTCCTCGGCGGCGTCGGCCGCGTCCTTGCTCTCCCAGAGGATGATCGCCTTGGCACGGCTCCGGTCCGTGTCGATGAGGCTGATGTAGCCCTCGAAGCCGTCATAGGAGCGCAGCATCGGGATGACGGTGCCGCGGATCATCTCCAGCGCGGGCTCGCGCTTGGACGACTCGGCACCCGAGAACGTGATGACGCGTGCGTACATGGAGGCCTCCTCCGGTCGGGTCTCCCGATCCTACGCCTCGCTCGGCGGCGCGGGCTCGTTGGCTAGGAGCTCTCGCGGCCGCGGTGCTTGCGCCAGAAGGTCAGGGCGCCGACGAGGCCGGCGAAGCTGGCCGCGAGAAACGGCGTCTTCAGGCGGCTTCCTTCGGAGGGCTTCCTCCGTACGACGCGCTTGCTGACCTTCCAGACGCCCCAGCCGATGACGGCGTTGCGGCGGTTGACGATGCTCATCCTGGTGTTCTAGCAGCTATCGCGCGGGCCGAAGCCTACGTTGGGCTCGCCCGGGGTCAGACCCCGGGCGTGCGTGGGGTCAGACCCCGAGCGTGCTAGTAGCTATCGCGCGGGCCGAAGCCTACGTTGGGCTCGCCGGGGTCAGACCCCGGACGTGCGGGGGTCAGACCCCGGCCGTGGCGCTTCAGGCACTTGCGGGCGCCCTGCGCTTGTTCGGGAAGTGGATCGCGCGGCCGAGGGCGAGCAGGCCGGCCTCTTTGATTCCTTCGCTCAGCGTCGGGTGCGCGGCCATTCCGTCGGCGACGGTCTCCACCGTGGCCTCGGCGTCGAGGGCCACGGTGCCGGCCTCGATCAGGTCGGTGACGTGCGGGCCGACCATCACCACGCCGAGAAGCTCCCCGTAGCGGGTCTCGTGGATCGACTTGACCCAGCCGACCGTCTCGTTCTGCATCACGGCGCGCGCGTTCGCGACCCAGGGGAAGACGCCGACGGAGACATCGTCGCCGTGCTGCTCGCGCGCCTCGGCCTCGGTCAGCCCGACGCCGGCGATCTCCGGATCGGTGTAGATCGGGCGCGGGACGCCGCGGTTGTCGACGACGGCGTCGTGGCCCATCGCGTTCTCGGCCGCGACCTCGCCCTCGCGGAAGGCGGTGTGAGCGAGCTGCCAGTAGCCCGCGCAGTCGCCGACCGCGTAGATGTGCGAGAGGGTGGTGCGGCGGTGCTCGTCGGCGGCGATGCCCGTGCGCCTGTCGAGCTCGACGCCGATCTCCTCGAGCCCGAGGTTCTCGACGGTCGGCCCGCGGCCGGTGGACACGAGCATCAGATCGGCCTCGGTCGTCTCACCCCCGTGGTGGACGACGAGCCCGCTGCCCGTGTCCTCGACTCTGTCGGCGGAGGTCTCGAGGTGGAGCGCGATGCCGCGCTTGCCGAACTGCTTGGCCAGCTCCTTCGCCGCGTCGGCGTCCTCCTGCGGGATCAGCTGCGGCAGCATCTCGATGATCGTCACCTCCGAGCCGAAGCGGCGGAAGATCGAGGCGAACTCGCAGCCGATGATCCCGCCGCCGAGGACGACCAGCCGCCTGGGCACCTCGGTCTGGCCGAGGAGGCCCTCGGAGTCGACGCAGCGGTGCGAGTCGAGCCCGTCGATGGGTGGGCGCAGCGGGTAGGAGCCCGTCGCGACGACCGCCTGCTTGAAGTTGACGTCTTCCCCGCCCTCAATGGCGATGGTGTTCGGGCCGGTGAAGCGGCCCGTGCCCTTGACCCATTCGACGCCGTTCGACTTGAAGAGGCTGGCGACGCCCGAGGTCATCTGCTTGACGACGGCGGCCTTCCACTCGTTCGCGGTCGCGAAGTCGAGGGTCGGCTCGGAGATCCTGACGCCGAGCTTGGCGAAGCTCTCCTCGGCCTCCTTGATGAAGAAGGCGGTCTGCACCCAGGCCTTCGTCGGGATGCAGCCGATGCGGAGGCAGGTGCCGCCGAGCTCCGGCTCCTTCTCGATGCAAATCGTCTTGGCTCCGAGCTGAGCGGCGCGGATCGCAGCGGTGTAGCCGCCCGGCCCGCCGCCGAGGACGGCAACGTCACAATCCATCGTCTTGGGCTCCTCGCTTGGGTTCGGGGTGGCCGATCCTAGCGACGGGAGGCGGTTTCACGCTTTCGGCACAGGTGCGTCACACACGCGTGACACTTTCCTGATTACGCTCATGCCGGGTGGTGGTTCGGGGTGGCCCCAAGGCGCAAGGAAGCAAAGCGGCGGCGCGGCTCCCGAGCTGGGCTACGCCGAGCGGGTGCGGTCCGCGCGCCGGGCGGAGAGCTGCCGTCCGAGCTGGTGTCCCGCGAGCCCGCCCAGGACGGCAAGCGCGAAGGGGATCACGTCCGGCCAGCTGGCGTTGTTCGCGAAGACGACCTCGGTGAAGAAAGCGCCGATCGCGAAGCCGATCACGATGCCGACGATTGCGCCGAGTATTGCCATCACCGGAGCAAATCACCTCATCCGCGGCGAGACAAGCCTCGCGGAGGGCTACGCGCCGGCCAGGTCGGCGCGCATGGTGTAGGCGCCTTCGTCCTCGCGCACGCGCTGGAAGCCGTGGCGCTCGTAGAGCGAGACCGCAGGGTTGTCCTTCTCCACGCTGAGGCTGATCGCCGCGTACCCCTCGGCTCGCGCCTTCGCCATCAGCGCATCCAGCAACTCCGACCCGAGCCCCGACCCGCGTTTGCTGGGCACGACCGCGATCGACAACTCCGGCGTCTCCTCGTCGATGAACCCGTAGCCGGGGTTGTCCGCCTTGAAGAGCCGGTACCACGCGGCTCCGACCGGCTGGAAGTCCTGGATCGCGACCAGCGCCGTGTCGCCCGGCCGCCCCCAGCGTTCGACGTAGCGCTGCACGGGCGGTTCGCCCGACTCGGGCACCGTCGTCGCCCGCCAGTAGTACGCGTGGCGCAGCATGTCCTTGAGGAAGTGCACGTCGCGCGGCCCGGCCCGCCGGATCACGCGACCTCCTCGGAGCGCTGGATCCGGCATCGACGTGCTCGGTTTCGTGGAGAGCAGATTCTCACAGCATCAGCGCCGGCTCCTCCAGCAGCTCCTTGACCGACTGGAGGAACTCGGCGGCCGGCGCGCCGTCGACGGCACGGTGGTCGAACGTCGCGGTCAGGGTCAGCATCGGGCGCAGGACGATCTCGCCGCCGGACGGGACGGCGCGTTCCTCCGTCGCTCCGACGGCGAGGATCGCGGCCTGCGGCACGTTGAGCACGGCCGTAAAGCGCTCGACGCGGTACATGCCGAGGTTGGAGATCGTGAAGGTGCCTCTTTCCATGTCCTCGCGCTGCAGCTTCCCCTCTCGCGCCCGCGTGACCGCAGCCGCGCGCGCGGCTGCGGTCTCGGCCAGAGTCAGGCGCTCGGCCCCGTGGATCACCGGGACGACCAGGCCCTGGGGTGCGGCGACTGCGATCCCGATGTTGGCGGTCGGATGGATCAGAATGGCTGCCTCCGTCCACTCCGCGTTTACCTCCCGGTGGCGCATCAGTGCTGCGGCGCAGACCTTGATCAGGACGTCGGTGACCGTCAGCTTCGGGCCTTCCTCGGTCTCGCGCAGGCGCGCGACCAGGGCGTTCACGTGGGACATGTCGGCCGAGGACTGCAGCTGGAAGACGGGGATCTGCCACGCCTCGGTCAGACGCCTCGCAATCGTCCGGCGGACGCTCGTCAGCTCGCGGCGCTCGACCTCACCCAGGACGACGGGCGCCGGCGCAGCGGCCGGAGCCAGAGGCGCACCAGCTTCGGTGCGCTCGACGTCGTCGGCGACGATTCGCCCCTCGGGCCCGGTCCCGCGCAGCGAAGCGAGGTCGACTCCCCGCTCCCGCGCGATCCGGCGCGCGAGTGGCGACGCCTTGACGCGACCCCCTGCCGAAGCCACGGGCCGTTCCTCCCGCTCGGCGGGGCGGCCGTCCTCCTGCCGCGGCTGGGGCACGGGCTCGGCCGCGGGCTCCGGCTCGGCGGCGATCCCGGGAACTTCCTCCCCGGCCTCGCCGATCACCGCGATGGTCCGGCCGACCGGCACCTCCCCCTCCCGCACCGCGATCTTCAGCAAGAGGCCCGAGGCCTCCGCCTCGACCTCCTGCGTCACCTTGTCGGTGTCGAGCTCGTAGAGCGGCTCGCCCTTCTCGACCGGGTCGCCCTCGGCCTTCAGCCACCTGACAATCGTGCCGGACTCCATCCCCTGTCCGAGCCGGGGCAGCTTGACCTCGCTAGCCATCGCCCCTCCGAACACCCAGGGACTGTCCCTGGGACACGTCCAAATCAGGCACGTCCGAACTCGGACAACCGCAGCTCCGAGCCGCCCAGCCGTCCGAGCCAGGTCTCGAGGCGCCATGCCAGGGGGACAGTCCCTGGGACCTGGCCAAAAGGGACAGTTCAGCCACGCGCGACCGTCCGCTTGATCGCCTCGAGCACGTCGTCTGCGTGCGGCACGACGTACTCCTCCATCACCGGCGCGAAGGGCAGCGGCGCAAACCGCGCACCGACGCGTTCGACCGGCGCGTCGAGCCAGTCGAACGCCTGCTCCTGGACGACGGCCGCGATCTCGGCGCCGAAGCCGCCCCGCGTGACCGCCTCGTGGGCGACGACGACGCGGTTCGTCTTCTTCACGGAGGCGACCAGGCCGTCGAGGTCGAGCGGCTGGAGCGTCCTCGGGTCCCAGACCTCGACCGAGACCCCCTCTGACTCCGCCTGCTCGGCCGCCCGCAGCGCCTCGTGCACGAGCCGCCCCGTCGCGACCACCGTCACGTCCGAGCCCTCGCGGTGCACGCGCCCCCAGCCGATCGGGATCGCCTCGAGCTCATCGGGCACGTCTTCCTTCAGCCCGTAAAGCGTGCGGTGCTCGAAGAAGACGACCGGGTTGTCGTCGTAGATCGCCGACCAGAGCAGGCCGCGCACGTCGGCCGGAGTCGAGGCGAAGACGACCTTCAGGCCGGGCACGTGCACGAACCACGCCTCGACCTGCTGCGCGTGTTGCGCGCCCGGCGACCAGCCGGCCCCGCCCTGCGTCCGGATCGTGAGCGGCACCTTTAGCTGGCCGCCCGACATGTAGCGGTGCTTGGCCGCCTGGTTGACGATCTGCTCCATCGAGACCGTCAGGAAGTCCTCGTACATGACCTCGACGACGGGCCGCATGCCCTGGATCGCCGCGCCGATCCCGGCGCCGACGATCGCCATCTCGGAGATCGGCGTGTTGCGGACCCGCTCGGGCCCGAACTCGTCGAGCATGCCGGCGGTGACGCCCATCGAGCCGCCCATCTCCGCGATGTCCTCGCCCATCACGAACACGTTCTCGTCCTGCCGCATCGCCTGCGACAGCGCTTCGCGCACGGCCTCGCGATAGGAAAGCTCAGGCATAGATGTTTCTGAGAGCGTCCTCAGGCTTCGGGTCGGTGCCGGCCTTGGCGAACTCGACCGACGCCTCCACGAGCTCCTGCACCTCGCGGTCGATCTCGTCGAACTCCGCGTCGGAGATCGCGAGCTTCTCGCGCAGGAGGGTGATCGGGTCACGCGTTTCCTGCAGCTCGCGCAGCTGCTCCTTGTCGCGGTAGACCTGCGGGTCGCCGATGTAGTGGCCGACCAGGCGCTCCGTCTGGACGTGCAGGAACACCGGGCCCTTGCCGTCCCGCGCGTGCTTGAGCGCCCGCTGCGCGACGCGGTGCACCTCCTCGACGTCCTGGCCGTCGGCTCGCATCACCCTCATCCCGAAGGCCTCGGCGCGCTTGCTCAGGTCACGGATCGGCGAGTGCTGGCTCTCCGGGGTCGACTCGGCCCAGCGGTTGTCCTCGAGCACGAAAACCGCGGGCACCTGCCAGAGCTGCGCCAGGTTGAGCGATTCGTGGAATGTGCCGATGTTGGTCGCCCCGTCGCCGAAGAACGCGACCGCGACGCGCGGCTCCTTGCGCAGCTTGAAGGCGAGCGCCGCGCCGGTGATCGCAGGGAGCCCGCCGCCGACGACCGCGTTTGCGCCGAGGTTGCCGCGCTCGACGTCGTAGAGGTGCATCGAGCCGCCGTAGCCGTGCGAGCAGCCCTCGAGCTTCCCGTACAGCTC
>Ga0187774_10000389_pt1 | contig 15034 bp, 14 predicted proteins | sample 0216_BV02_MP05_2_FD_133152 | JGI IMG/M metagenome (GOLD analysis project Ga0187774, IMG submission 133152) | Tropical peat soil microbial communities from peatlands in Department of Meta, Colombia - 0216_BV02_MP05_20_MG | ecosystem: Environmental > Terrestrial > Soil > Wetlands > Peat | place... | reverse complement strand
ACGAGCGCGGGGCGCGTCGCGCTGTTCGATGTAGTGTCCCCCCGAGTCCCGCCGTGCAACGAAGCTGTAAAGGCCGGAGAATTTTTGCCCGACCGGCCGAAATGAGTTTTTCAACAGAATAGGCCAGAAGCAGTCAGCCGAGGCGGCCTCACAGTTTTCCCGGAACCGGACGCTCGATCAGAAGTACCGGAATGACCCACGAAGGGTTGACGGGGGCGGCAACTCAGGGAATCCCGTGAAGCTCCTTGATTCGCGCGATGGCACGGCTGGCCGCCGTATCTTCCGCGACGATTCGGGATCTCGCAGCGTCCGCCGTACCGTCTCTGCGCATGATTTCGAGCACGCGCTCCACGGCCTCGTAGTAGTCGGCCCAGAGACGGCGCTCCTCGGCCTCTTCTTCGGGCGTAAGGACTTCGTGCACGGCTCTACCGGGCGTCGCGAAGCGCTTCCATTCCCTAGTCAACTGTCGCTTCCCGGGGCGCAATCTCACCCGTACTTTACGAAATCCATAGGGATAGGTTCCCGCGTGCGCAATCCCGCGGCCGCCATGAAGCGGATCAAGGAGCTTTACGAGTTAAGCGAACCAGCTCATCAATAAAATAGCCCCACCGGAGCGTTCTGCATCCGGTGGGGCCGAGGAACCGCCGCGAAGCTGTTCGGGAAGCAAGCACGGCGGGGATATCAATCGGCGCAACGACCCCAGGTGCCGAGCGGGTCATACCTCCAGGTCCCGGAGTCCATCACCTCCGCATCCTCTCCGTAGACCCGTACCATCAATACAGGTGTGCCGCGCTCACGCGACAGGGGGAGTGACATGTCGCACGTGAACAGCCAGATCTCTGCGGCGCGCGCCCAGCACGACCACACCTGTCCCTGCGCAATCGCCCGAGTAACGACCGCTTCCAGCCCGGCGGGCAGTTCGCGCACATTGCGAATCTGGTAGGCGCCTTCCGGCAGGATGTGTGCGCGTGCGATGAATGCTTCGAGGAGGCTCTCGACCCGCGAGGGCTCCTGTATCCGGCGCAATCTGAGCGTTTCCATGGAGGCGTCCTACTCCCGAGCTCGCGCGCGATTGGAGCGCTTGGCGGGGCCTTGCATCAGGGAACTACATCACGTTCTGCGTGTCGCCCGGGAGCAGTTCACAAAGTAGCGACGCGCGTGCGAACGCACCTCACAGTCTGCCTTGAAGGCAGCGCTTGAGCTGAAGATAGGCATGAACCGGTTTTCCGCAGTCGGCCCAAGACCGGCCGGTCGCGACGTCCTTGGAAAATTCCCGAAAGCTGCCAGTCGACGCTCTCTGGGAGCGGTATTTGCGTCTGACCGTTGTGGCGCGCATCATCGATTGGCTTCTTGTCTTTGGGGAGGCTCACCATGCGATACGTGACGATGATCGTGATCGCAGCGACAGTAGTCGGGTGCGCGACGCAACCTGCGACAAAAGAGGCACTGGCTCGCCGACACGCTGCGAATATCGCCGCAGCCGAAGACGCAGGCTACAAGGTCACAAGCAGGAATGGGCGGACGATGTTTTGCCCCGCTGGAGCGCCGATTGGGTCGCATATCGCAATCTGTTTGACAGAGAGCGAGTGGGAGCAGGAGCAGATGGGGGCCTTTAACTGGAAGGTCTTCAATGCACCTACACCCTTCACCGTGACTTATCGCGAATCCTACTAATCGACACCCTAAACGGCCGCTCAGGGCCGCTTACCGCACAATCCCGCCGGGCCGAGACTCGCCGCGATCTTCGGTCGCTGACCGGCCAGAAGCGGACTTCCCCAGTCGGTTTGCATGCTTCCGCATTGCGGACATCCGCGCGGCAGCCCGGCAGCCTCTTTGCAGTTAAGAGGCTACTTCCCCAAGAGAGGCTTGTGACCTCTGTGCACGACCTGCTTGTTCCAGACATCACCCTTCTCGAACACGACTACGCTGTCATAGAAGCTGATTCCAAAGGTTTGACGGGTGATGAAATCGGGCACAACCTGACCACGGCTATGATCGGCATTCAGGCGATCGATGAAGTTCTTCGAGATGTTGATGAACGTGTCTGGCTTCGAGACTCCGCCGCCGTACTCGTCCCAGTAGGCCGTGTGCAAGTCCTCGACCATGTAAACGCCGTTCTTCGGCAGCTTCGGATATAGGAAGTTGAACGTCTTGGAGATGTGCTCCATTCGATGGCTGCCGTCGTCGAGCACGACATCTGGAACACCAAACTCGTCGATGAGGCTTTGCAGGAACCGCTCGTCGGCTTGATCGCCGATCCGCACGAAAGTGCCAGGGACCTCATACGACTTGCTCCGTTCCTGGATGTCGATGCCGACTACCTTTGCGAGCGGGCCAAAAAATCGTTGCCACATCTGCAGCGACCCCCCTCTCGCGACGCCGATTTCCAGAAGGGTCAAGGACTTGTTCTTGTACCAGGAAAAGTGCCGCTCGTAGATCGGGAAGTAGTGAACCCACTTGTCCATTGGGGAACCGTCATGGGTCATGAAATCCTGCCAGACGCTCATAGCTTTCCCCTTTGAAGTGACCCATCCTAATGCTACCGCTTTAGAGCAAGCTCATCCCAATGGACTGAGTGCCGGCCGGCATGCGGAGAGCTGGGAGAAGGTTCTGCAGACTAGGGGCAGGTAGACTCCGCGATTTCGGACGCAGAACTGCACGCTACCTCGTCCGGTTAGCGAGGCCGCAGTTTCCACGTCACCACAAAGGACGCGAAGTAAGGGTTGCTCGCCATGTAGAGGTAAGGGCCGCCCGTCTTCTTCCAAGACATACCCTCAAAGTCCAATCGCGCGGAAAGCTGACTGTAGTTGAACTGAATGCCGCCCCCATAGGCGAACCCTGTGCTGTGATCACTTTCAGAGACGGATACTTGCCCGAGAGGCACGCACGTGGGGGGCTGAGCACAGACGTACGTGTTGGGAAAGTTTCCGGCAAAGCTGGCCGAGGTCCACGCGTGAGAGATGCCGACCTTTCCGAAGACGTCGATCCAGGATGGGAGCGGAAGATAGCCGACGGCAAACAGAGTGCCGGCGCGGACTTGGCTGTTGGCGCCGTAAAATTGATCGGGTAAGCCGGCCACCGGGGTCCGGGGACCGATGTCGCTTCCGGAATCTATGTATTCGAGCTCAGACCCAAGCCACGAGAGGGGTCGAATACCCACCAATAGCTTCCAACTCGTCCAATTGCTCGGAAATGACATCGGGCCGCCGGCGGGTGCATAGGCGAAGCGGTCGTTTAGGTTCGCGTACCCCACCCCGGCGCCTGCATAGAGTCCGAGTAGATCGTTGTCGGCTCGTGCATCTGTGAAGGTAAGCAGACAAAGGCATGCGCTGCATGCCAGGACCCCGCTACATGCAGCAAGACTGATTGTTCCGTCTGGTTTCATTCGATCTCCCTGATCTCGTTGAGCGTCCAAGGTTTCTGCGGCGCGAGCACCGAGCCTCGCGCGGGTTGCTCAGTTTGGCAACCCGTAGCCGCAGCACTCCCAACAACCAAGCAAGCGTAACAGCACTTTCGGGTGCTTCGCCGCTGGTTCGGTCCGAGCGACCTGCCTGTCTCGCAGTGTGTGTCGATTTGTGACACACATGACAATGACGCTGCGCTGGTCGATCTTTCCCGACGAGGCCCAAGGTCGAGAGCGTCATCGTCGCCCGTCGACTTTCATCACTAACCCATGGCTTCGTCGCTGACGGTCCGGGACTCTAGTCACTCTGGAGGCATCAATGACCTGCCCGTATCCTCGCTCCTGAATGGCTGCTTCCCCATTTCCCAGTGACCGCTCTGGAGAATGGCCACTGTCTCAGACGGGTCGCAAGCGGACACCGGGCGTTCAGCGTCCGGAGGCATAGCCAACCAACTCCACGTAGCCCCGCCCGCGAAGCGGGCGCCCCGCGCGCGCGCCGCTCACATCCACCGCGCCCTCGAAGTAACGCGGGCTGACTTTGAGCTCCTGGTCGGCCAGCACCGGACGCACCGCGACATCGAGCGCGAGTGACGGCACGCGCACTCGCCAGGCCGTGGGGTAACGCACACCATCCGCCTGGCTCCAGTGATCGGTGACATCGATGCCGACCGCCGCGCTCGCCAACGCGCGCGTCTCGCCCGAGCTCTCCACCCAGGTCCCGGCACTGTGCGGATCGCGGCTGCCGTCGCGACGCCGGAGCGCGTAGAACATGAGGGCCGTGCCGTCATCGAGCTGGAGGGCGAACCAGTCCCAGCCGGCCTGGTTGGGGCCGAGGCCGCCGCTCCCCCACTCGCGGTCGAACCACGCGAGCCCCTCGAGCGCGAGCGGCTGGCCCTCGCGCACGAGCCTGCCGTGCACCGCGAGGCGCGGAATCGAGTAGTAGTAGCTGGCGGAGCCCGGCGAGTCCGACTTGCGCGAGAGCCCCGCCTCCCCGTTCAGCACCGGCGGCGTAAGCGGGTGCAGCTCGAGCTCGAGGGCGTAGCCCTCCTGCGCGGCCTGGAGCCTGAAGTCCTGGGACCCGTCGGCCGCAGCGCCGAGCGTCCAGTCACCGATCCACACGCGCAGCGGCTGCGCCTCCGCGCCCGCTAGTCCCAACGCGCCGCGCGAGAGCTGCTCGGCGTAGCGAAAGCGGCGCGCGGCTACATCGGTGATGGCAAAGTGCCCCAGGTAGATCTCGCGCGACCGCCACGCGGAAGTCCCGGGCGGAGCTGGCTCCTCCGCGCCGCTACCGGCGGGCGGCGCGAGCGCGAAGCGGAAGAAGGTCAGCTCGAACCCGAAGCGCTGGCCGCCCGCGCCATCGAGGTTGCCGGTGAGGTACCACCACTCCTGGCGGAATTGCGGGTGCGGCCCATGGTCGCGCGGAAACACGAAGACACGCGGCTCGAGCGCCTGCGCGAAGCCGGGTGCGGCCGCGGCGGGCAGCACTCCCGGATCGGGCGGCGGCGCCGCGCCGGCCGTGACAGAGGTGATGGCACCGAGCATGCCGGCCAGCGTCGCGACGCGTGTCATCGCCCGCGGACCGCCCATGCGCTCACTCCTCCCGCAGCCCGCCGGCGAGTGCGCCGCGGGCGCTGCGCCACGCCGGGTACACGCCCGCGGCCAGCGCCGCCGCGAGCGCGAGCCACAGGGCATTGCTGAACTGCGCCGGCGTCAGGTGTAGATCGATGTGCCAGCCGAAGGCGCGGCGGTTGATCACCTCGGTCAAGGTGAGCGCCGTAAGGAGCCCCGCCGGGATCGCCGCGAGGAGCGCCACGAGCGCCATGAAGGCCGTCTGCGCCAGGATCAGTCCCGCGGCGGCCGCGGGCGTGAGTCCCAGGGTGCGCAGCAGCGCGAGCTCGCGCGAGCGCTCGAGCTCCCAGGCGAGCAGCGCGCCCAGGAGCCCCACCGCGGCCACACCGGCGGCCAGCCAGTAGAGCACCCGGGTGATGACGAACGTGCGCTCGAAGATTCGCATCGAAAGCTCGCGGATCGCGGCGTTCGAGCGCACCAAGAGCGCCTGCTGGGTGCCGGTCGCGGCGCGCAGCGCGCCGATCAGCTGCGAGTCGCTGACACCGGGCGCGAGATACAGGCCGAGCCCGGCAATGGCGTCATCGCGCCACCAGCGCCGGTATTCACCGAGATCGATCAGGACTTCGCCGCGGTCGTTGCTGTACTCGCGGTAAACGCCCGCCACCACGAAGGCACGCGCGCCGACGGCCGTGACGAGGGTGAGCGGGCTTCCCGGAGCCAGCGACAGCCGCCAGGCGAGCGGCTCGGAGATGAGGATCGCGCCGCGCCCAAACTCCCGCCAGGCCTGCTGCGGGTCGCCGGCCGTGAAGCGAAAGCCCGCGTAGCTCGGCGGAGCGAGTCTCACGGCGTTGAGGTCCACCGCCCCGAGAGGCGACGGTACCGTGACCCGCCGTCCCTCGCTGTGGGCGCGAATACCCGGTAACGCGAGAATCGCCTGGATGACCTGCGGCTCGAGCCGCCGCTCGAGACCCTCGGTCACGCCGGGTGCGCTCACGTAGACGTCAGCGCGCATGGTCTGCGCCAGCCACTCGCGCAGCGACTCGCGAAAGCTCTCCACCATGACCCCAACGCCGATCATGGCCGCGAGCGCCATGCCGAGCGCCGCAATGGCAACCCCGGTGCGGCTCAGGGAGGCGCCCACGTCCGCGCAGGCGAGGCGCGCGACGGAGCTGAAAGGCGCAGCGAGGCGCGCAGCGGCCCGGGCGAGTGCGCGCAGCACCGCGGGCGTCACCGCCGCTGCCGCGAGCAGCAGCAGGAACAGCGCCACGAAGCCCGCGAGGAGGCTGCGGCTCGAGAGCGCGACTGTGAGTCCCGCGCCCACTGCCAGAGCGAGCGCGAGGAGCGCGAGGTGCCGCGCGACCCGCGCCGCGCGTCCCTCGAGCACCGAGCGCACGAGCCCGAGCTGCGGAGCGCTGGCCGCCGCCTCGAGCGCCGGCAGCAGGGCCGCCGCGAGTGCGGTCGCCATTCCGGCGGCGAGCGCCGCGAGCAGCGTGCCCGGCGGCACGCTCACCTTGCTCACCGCCACCACGAAGTAGAGGTCGTTGATGGTCCGGGACACGAGGCCCACCAGGCCCCGGCCGATGAGGAGCCCGAGCGCCACGCCGCAGACGGCGCCGGCGAGCCCGAGCACCGCCGCCTCACCCAGCACGAGCGTCAGCACCTCGCGCCGCGTCGCGCCGAGCGCCCGCAGTACGCCGATGATCGCGCGACGCTGCAGCACCGCGAAGCTCACCGCCCCGTAGATGAGCAGTGTCCCGACCAGAAGCGCGAGCAGGCTCATCGCCTTGAGATTGGTCGTGAACGCGTCCGTCATCGCCAGCGTCTCGCGCGCCTGGGCGCGCATCGGGCGCAGCATGAGGCCGGGGGGCAGGAGCGCGGCGAGCTGGCGGGCCGGCGCCGCGCCCGCGGCTCCAGCGGGCAGCCGCACGTCGATCCTCGACAGGCGGCCGATCGACTCGAGCCACTCCTGCGCCTGGGCGATGTCCGTGAGTATCACCGTGTCGAGACCGGCTTGCCGCTCGGCGAGGCGCGCGATGAGCGTGGCGCGGTGCGCCACGCCGCCGACGTCGAGCTCGAAGCTGACGCCCTCGGCGACGCCGAGCTGACGCGCCGCGGCCGCGCTCATGACGACCGCGCCCGGCTGCGTGAACCAGGCGCGCGCCGCGTCCCGGCCGTGCACCGCGAAGGCCGCCGGCCCCGCAGTTCCCTCGTCGAGCTCCGCGCTCGCGAACGGATCGACGCCGATGAGCTCGAAGAGCGAGCCGCCGGCGGTCACGTAGCCGGCGACGACCGGCGCGAATCGCCCGAGCCGGGCGGCCCCGTCGCCCCGGGCGCTGCGCAGCCGCACGTACAGCTGCTCGTCGATCCCGCCGGGTCCGCCCACGATCTGGTGAGTGGCGGCGCCGTTCACCGCCTCGAGCGAGAGCTCGAAGGCGCGCCGCGCGCTCGCCGTCGCCACCTCGACCGCCACGATCGTGCCGACCCCGAGCGCGAGTCCGACCAGCGCCAGCGCGAGTTGCGCCCGATGACGCAGCAGGTGCCTGAGGCTGGCCGCGCGCAGCGCGCTCATCGGGCCTGACCCGCCCGCGGCACGTGCCGCTCGTGCAGCCGCCCGTCACGCAGCTCCAGCACCCGGTCGGCGGTGCCGGCGAGCGCCTCGTCGTGCGTGACCATGATGAGCGTCGCCCCACGTGCACGGGTCAGCGACAGCAGCACCGGCAGCAGCTCGGCCGCGGTTGCATCGTCGAGGTTGCCCGTGGGCTCGTCGGCCAGCAGGAGCTGCGGCTCGTGCACGAGCGCGCGGGCGATGGCCACGCGCTGTTGCTCGCCCCCGGAGAGCTGATCGACCGCGCTGTGCGCGCGACCCGCGAGCCCCACGCCCGCAAGCGCCGCCAGCGTGCGGGTGCGTGCCTCCGTGCCGCGCACGCCGTTCAGCTCGAGCACCAGGCGCACGTTCTCGGCGACGTCGAGCGTCGGGATCAGGTTGAAGAACTGATACACGAAGCCGATGTGCGCCCGGCGGAACAGGGTGCGGGCGGGCTCGGCGAGCCCGGTCACCTCGACCCCGTCGATCTCGACCGTGCCGCCGTCGGCGCGGTCGATGCCGCTGATGAGATTGAGGAGCGTCGATTTGCCGGAGCCGCTCCGCCCCATGATGGCGATGCGCTCGCCGGAGGCCACCTGCGCCTCGAGCTCATCGAGTACGCGGTGCACGCGCGCGCCTTCGCGGAAGCTGCGGGAGAGTTGCCGGATCGTGAGCACGCCTGCCCTCTCGGGACTGGAGCCGTCGGCGCCATTGTAGAAACTTCCCGCCTTTGGCACCGTACAGCCGCCTCAAGCCGCGCCCGCCAGGTCGAGGAGAGCCGCATGATCACCGTCCACCACCTGAACAACTCCCGCTCGCAGCGCGTCCTCTGGCTGCTCGAGGAGCTCGGCTGCGACTACCGGGTCGTCAAGTATCAGCGCGATCCGCAGACGCTCCTCGCGCCGCCGGAGCTCAGGCGCATCCACCCGCTCGGGAAGTCCCCGGTGGTCACCGACGGGGCCCACACGCTCGCCGAGTCCGGCGCGATCATCGAGTACCTCATCGAGCGCTACGGCGCGGGAAGGCTGCGGCCGCCTCCGGGGAGCGACACGTGGCTGCGCTACAGCTACTGGCTGCACTATGCGGAAGGCTCGGCGATGCCGCCGCTGCTCCTCAAGCTGGTGTTCCTGCGCCTGCCGAGGAGCGCGCCGGCGCTCCTGCGCCCGATCGTGCGCGCGGTCGCCCAGCGCGCGCAGCAGAGCTTCATCGATCCGCAGCTGAAGACTCATATCGACTACTGGGAGGGCGAGCTCGCTAAGTCCACCTGGTTCGCCGGTGAGGAGCTCACCGGGGCGGACGTGCAGATGAGCTTTCCGCTCGAAGCGGCTGCGGCGCGCGCCGGGATCCCGCTCGGCGAGCGAGTGCGGGGGTTTCTCGAGCGCATCCACGAGCGGGCCGCCTACCGGCGGGCGCTCGAGGCGGGCGGGAAATTTCAACTGGCACGCTAGCGCGGGCGTCTCTGGCACGACCGCGCCGGATCGGCGACACTCTCGCCCCGCCGCGGTCCTCCAGAAGCCGTGCCGTGCACGGCCCGCAGGCAGATAAAGGGAAACTCATGACATTGCCAGTGCGATGCCGCGGCCGGCTCAAGCTCACCGTCAGCGCGGCGGCCGCCGCGCTCCTCGCGGCCACGATGCAGGCCGGGGCGCAGCAGCCGCCCTCCTCCGCATCGACCCCCGCCGGCGCGCCCGCCTCCTCCGCCGCCACGCCTGCGGCGCAGAAGAAAGCCCCGGCAAAGAGCGGCGCGACGCAGGCGACGCAGAGCCCGAAGAACGCCCGCAGCTACAGCCTCGGCCTCATGTGGGGCGAGCAGCTGCGCAATACCGGCGTCACGCCCGACGCCATCAACACCGCACGCGTCGCCCAGGGAATACAGGATGCGATCAGCGGCAAGGCGGCGGTGTCGGATGAGGACCGTCAGAACATCCGCGCGCTCGCCACCTCCGCGGGCGATGCCAACCACCAGGTGGCGAGCAAGTTCTTGGCGGAGAACGGCAAGAAGCCGGGCATCGTCACGACCGCGAGTGGACTCGAGTACCAGGAGCTCAAAGCCGGAAGCGGCGACTCGCCCAAGATGGGCGACTCGGTGGTGGTGAACTATCGCGGCACGCTGCTCGATGGCAAGGAGTTCGACAGCTCCTACAAGCGCGGCCAGCCGGCGACCTTCGAGGTCGGCCGCGTCATCCCCGGCTGGAACGAGGCGCTGCAGCTGATGAAGCCCGGCGCGAAGTGGAAGCTCTACGTTCCACCGCAGCTGGCCTACGACCTGAGGCCGCCCCCGGGCTCGGGAATTGCACCCGGCTCGATGCTGCTGTTCGAGGTGGAGCTGGTGAGCGTGAAGCCGGCCGCGCCGGGCGCGACTCCACCGGCGTCGGCGAATCCGGCGCCGCAAGCTAAGCCGGCCGCGAGCGTGCCGGCCTCGGCCCTGCCGAAGCCGACGGGCACGGCGCCCATAAATCCACCCAACGGCCCGAACTCACCCTCGCCCGCGACGATTCAGCCGGCGCCGAAGTAGCGCGCGGCGGCGAGCGCTTCAGGGCCCGGGGGCGTTCGCTCCCGGCGCGAAACGCATCGGTTTCGTCACCCCGAGGCGCTCGAGCTCGCGCAGCAGACTCCCGGCCAGCTCCTGGCAGGCGGCGCGCTCGAATGCGGGCGCCGCGTTCCAGTCGTACGCCCAGGGATGCGCGGCGCGCAGCGCCTCCGGCTCGTCGAGGTAGCGCGGGATCACGTGCGCGTGCAGCGCCGGCTCCTCGTTGCCGAACACCGCGTAATTGATGCGCAGCGCCCCGGTCACCTTGAGGAGCGCGTCCCCCAGGCGGGTCATGTCGGTGAGGAACGCGACGCGCTCGCGCGCCCCGAGCGCGTTGAGATTGGGGACTACCGGATCGGGCAGCAGCAGCGCATAACCGCGCACGAACTGCCGCTCGCCGAACACCGCCCACCCCGAGAACAGGCGCGCGATGACGCGCGGGTTGCGTCCGGCGCGCGCCTCGTGCACCTGGCGGTGTATCGCGGTGAGCGGCTCGGCGGCCTCATCGTTCTTCATGAATGGCCCGGCGAACGGAACACGAAGTAGACCGCGCCGAGAATGCACAGCGCGGCCCACAGGTAATCGAGCTTCAGCGGCTTGCCCATGTAGAAGAGCGCGAACGGCACGAACACCGCGAGCGTGATGACCTCCTGCAGGATCTTCAGCTGCGGAAGGCTCAGCTCCGAGTAGCCGATGCGGTTGCCGGGAACCTGCAGCAGGTACTCGAAGAAGGCGATGCCCCAGCTCGCGAGTGCCGCCAGGTACCACGGACGGTCGGCGAGGTTCCTGAGGTGCGCATACCAGGCAAACGTCATGAAGACGTTCGACGCCATCAGCAGCAGCGTTGCCGAAAGCACCGGCGTCACCACACGCTCCCTTCAGCAGGCCACGTCGAGGCCGCGCAGCGCGCGCACCGTGCTCTCATAGCCGCCGTGCACGATGCCGTGCCAGCCGCGCGCGCGGGCGGTGGCGATGTTGTCGGCGCGGTCGTCGATGAACACGGTGGCGGCCGGCTCGAGCGCGAAGCGCCGCTCGGCCTCGGCGTAGATGCCCGCATGCGGCTTCATGACGCCGGCCAGGTACGAGGGCAGCGCACCATGGCCGATGCGATGGAAGCGGTACTCGCGCGACAGGTGCGCCCAGTGCAGATCGCCGATGTTCGACAGCAGGTAGACGCGATGGGCCCCGCTCAGGCGGTGGGCCAGCTCCACCATCTCCGGCTCGAGCTCGAACATGTCGGTCCAGTACGCATACAGCTCCTCGACCGACACCGGGCCGGGGGTCAGCGCCGCCAGCCGCTCGAGCAGCCCCAGTCCGTGCAGCCGGCCGGACTCGTGATCCTCGAGTGCGGCGCGCGCGAGCACCGAGTGCAGGTCGTCGGTCTCGACCCCGTGCGATCTCAGGAACCCGAGCAGCGGCTGGTACTTGAGGCGCACGAATACCCAGCCGATATCGAAGACTACGTTGCGGATCGTGGACTCGCTCATGAGCGGTGCGCGCTACAGCGCCAATGGGTCGACACTGCCGCCGTCGCCGGGCCGGGTGTTGACCGCGACCACCGTGGCGCGCGGGAAGAAGTTGAATTCCGTGGCGCTGGCGCGCGTATAGGCACCCATCGCGCGTCCGATGATCAGGTCCCCGGCCTCGAGCTGCGGCAACATGAGGTTCTCGGCGATCACGTCGATGCTGTCGCAGGTGGGGCCGGCGAGCACCGAAGGCAGCCGCTCGGGGCTGTCGCGCAGCGGCTCGACCGGGTAGCGCGCGTGATCGTACAGCTGGCCGCTGTAGGAGCCATAGAGCCCGTCGTCGAGGTAATACCACCAGTGGCCCTCGCGCTGCGCACGCCCCATGACCGAGGCGACGCCGATCGCGGCGGGCCCGACGATGTAGCGCCCCGGCTCGGCGATCACCCGCACGCGCTTCGGCAGCGCGCTGAGCGCGGCGCGCAGCGGCGCGCAGAAGCGCCCGATGTCCTGCACGGGCTGCGTGTAGTCGATGGGAAAGCCGCCGCCGATGTCGAGCGTATCGAAGATGCCGAGCCTCTCGCGGCGCGCCGCCGCCATGAGCCGCGCGCAGGCCTCGAGCGCCTCGACGTGCTTGGTCGCGTCCGGAGTCTGCGAGCCGGCGTGGAACGAGAGTCCCCGCACGCCGATGCCGAGGCCGGCCGCGATCCGCGCCAGGTCGAGCACGCCTTCCGGGTCGCAGCCGAACTTGCGCGACAGGTCGCACACCGCGCCGGGTGCGCGGAACGAGACGCGCAGCAGCAGCTGCGCCACCTCGCGGTGGCGGGCGAACTTGCGTATTTCGTCCGGATTGTCGGCGACAAAAACGCGTACGCCGAACTCGAGCGCATTGGCGATGTCCGCGGGACGCTTGATCGGATGGGTGTGGATGCAGCGCTCGGGAGAGACCCCGAGGTGCTCGACCAGGTGCACCTCGCCGCTGGTGGCGAGGTCGAGATAGCCGCCCTCCTCGATCACCGTGCGCACCACCGCCGGGTGCGGCAGGGGCTTCAGAGCGTAGTGCAGATCGACGTGCGGCAACGCCTTGCGGAGCTTGCGGTACTGCAGCCGCACGCGCTCGCAGTCGAGGATCAGCAGCGGCGAGCCGAACTCGCGCACCAGGCGTCTTACCTCGGCGGGCTGAAACGGGTCGATGAATCGCGGGCGGGCCACCGGGGCGGGCTGCGAGGGCTCTAAGGCAGCACGGCCATCGTGCCGCTGCCGTCGTCGCTCTGGGCGATGCTGGTTGCGGCGCGCAGCAGGCGGTCGCGGATGGCGTCCCAGCGCTCGCCCTCGGGCACGTCCTGCACGAGGATGCGCTGGCAGCCGGCACGGTCGAGGGTGCGCAGATTGTTGTAGAGATCGTGCGCGAAGCTTTCCGGCCGGCGCCCCGCGTTGATCCAGGTGACGTATTTGTGCGAGCGCAGCGGCAGGCGCTGCGCCAGCACCGCGATGCGCCGGCCCCCGCCGGAAGCCGCGTCGGCCTGGGCATCGATCTCACCCGCCGGCACGATCGTCATGGGCGTCACGGGCGCGTAGTGGCTCGGGCCCGTGCCGGGGACCCGGGGCGACTCGTGCGCCGCGCCGATGGCGAGATCTCCGACCACGGCGCGGATCTGCGCGGCGGTGACGCTGCCCGGACGCAGCAGGCGCACGATCGGGCCTTCGAAGGACACGATGGTCGACTCGAGCCCGATCTGACACTCGCCGCCGTCGAGCACCACACGCACCGCATCGCCGAGCTCCTCGCGCACGTGCTCGGCACGCGTCGGCGAGAGACGGCCGTAGCGGTTGGCGGACGGCGCGGCGATGCCGCCGCCGAAGGCCGTGAGCAGCTGCTGCGCCATCGGATGCGCCGGCACCCGAATCGCGATCGTGTCCTGTCCTCCGGTCACCACGTCGTGCACGTGCGCGGCGCGCGGCATGACCATGGTGAGGGGCCCCGGCCAGAAGGCTTCGGCGAGCTTGATCGCCCCCTGCGGCACCTCGCGCACCCAGCGATGCAGGTACTTGGGGCTGTCGAGATGCACGATCACCGGATGGCCGGCCGGCCGGCCCTTGACTTCGAAGATCCGGCGCACCGCGGCGGGATTTTGCGCGTTGGCGCCGAGCCCGTAGACGGTTTCCGTGGGGAAAGCCACCAGCTCGCCGTTGCGCAGCGCCTGCACGGCGGTCTCGATCTCGACCTGAGTGGCTCTGACGACGCGGACCATAGGGATCGGATGAATTCTAGCAAGCCGCGGGCGGCGGAACCGGCTGTTGCAGCAAAGCATCAGCCCGCTGCAACCTCCCGAGGGCTTTCGGGAGAATTACTCCAGGGCGGTTCGCACCCAGCCGCCGCCGGTGTGCGTGAGCTCGTACGCGGGCCAGTAGTGCTTGTCGAGCTTGAGAGTGATCACTTCCGGGGCGTTGTTCCAGGTCATGGTCTTCAAGCGCACCGATGAGCGGTCGGGCCGGCCGGTGACGGCCTTGAGAAAGGTGTCGAGGTCCGGCGTAGGAGCCCCGTCGACCTCGATGATGCGCCGCCCGGGAAACAGTCCATAGCGCGTGGCCGGAGAGCCGTAGGCGAAGTACGCGACGTACACGCCGCGCGGCGGAATGGCGCGCTGTGCGCTCATCGAGCGGTGGGGCGCCTGCAGCGTCGCGCCTGCCCACTGCACCACGCGCGTGAGGTCACTCCCCGACAGCTCCGCCGTCGGCACTTCCAGGGTCTGCTCGCCCTGACCGCGCCACACGCTGACGTGCACCACATCCTTGTCGGCCGCCGCCTGCTCCACCTCGCGGAAGCGGGTCACCACCTTGCCGTCGATCGCGAGCAGCAGATCGCCCTGCTGCAGCACGCGCGCCGCCGGCGAGCCGCCCACCAGGCGCACCACCGACAGCACCTGCCGGCGTGTCGGGGTGTGCTGCGCGAGGCGCTGCGTCCAGCCTTCGGGCAAGCCGAACTCGCGGGCGCCGGCGAGTGGCAGCACGCCGAACTCGGCCTCGAGCGAGTGCAGCGCGCGCCCGGTGCGCACCCGCTCGAGCATGTCGGCCGCCAGGTCGATCGGCACGCCGCGATTCTCCTGGGCGAGCTCGCGGCCGCTCTCGTAGGCGAAGCTCGACCAGGTGCCGAGCACGTTGCCGTCCCTGTCCGAGAGCACGCCATCGAAGTCGGCCGGCGGATTCACCAGCTGCACGGTCTCGAGGTTGCTGTCGCGGAAGCGCATGGTGCGCGACAGCGGCAGCTCGAGCGGATCGAGGCTCGCGATCTCGGTGCTGCGGGCGCACAGCTGGTTGTCGGGCGTGAGGCCCACCACCCAGATGCGCTCGCCGCTCTCGATCTCGTGGCTCGAGAGGCGCGCCGACTTCACCGGCGTGTCGCCGATCAGCTTCGGGTCGTAGGCGACGACCGCGAAGTCGTGCAGTGGGTGCACGTACACCACGCGCCCCGGCACCTGCACGGT
>Ga0187774_10000386_pt1 | contig 15055 bp, 9 predicted proteins | sample 0216_BV02_MP05_2_FD_133152 | JGI IMG/M metagenome (GOLD analysis project Ga0187774, IMG submission 133152) | Tropical peat soil microbial communities from peatlands in Department of Meta, Colombia - 0216_BV02_MP05_20_MG | ecosystem: Environmental > Terrestrial > Soil > Wetlands > Peat | place... | reverse complement strand
ACTGCTGCGACAAGCCCGCCTACCTCGCGGCGCGCGCCGAGCTCGGCCGCATCTGGCGACGCCTGATGGGCAAGCACTACCCGGCGATGAGCATGATCTTCGTCGTCGACCTGCTCGACCATCCAGGCAAGATCGAGCTCGAGGCGACCGCGGTGGTGCCTACTTGAGTTTGTAGTACTTCTGGTTCAGCCAGGCGGCGACGCTCTGCTCGCCTTCGGCCGACAGGCCCGCGCGGCTGCGCGTGTTGCAGAACTGAAACTGCGCGAGAAGCGCCGGCGCGGTGTGGATCCTGCGATCCGGCCGCGTGAATACGCGCGAGCCGTCGCCGCCGAACTGCGCGACGTGGCAAGCGGCGCACTTCTGCTCGTAGAGTTTCTCGCCTTGCTTCGGGTCGCCGAATGCGAACACGTCGGAGGCGGCATGCGCGCTCCCGGCGGCGAGCGCGATGGCGACGGGAATCCATTTCGCTGGGTTTCTCAAGTTTCACTCCACGGTTACGGATTTGGCGAGATTGCGCGGCTTGTCGACGTCGGTGCCGCGCGCGAGCGCCGCGTGGTAGGCGAGAAGCTGCAGCGGCACCACGTGCAGGATGGGGGACAGCGGGCCCGCGTGGTCTGCGAGCCGGATGACGTGCACCGAGTCGCTCTCTTCGATCTGCGTCTCGCGGTCGGCGAACACGTAAAGCTCGCCGCCGCGCGCGCGCACCTCCTGCAGGTTCGACTTGAGCTTCTCCACCAGGGCGTCACCAGGCGCGACCGCAACGACCGGCATGTCGCGGTCGACGAGCGCGAGCGGCCCGTGCTTGAGCTCGCCCGCCGCGTAGGCTTCGGCATGGATGTATGAAATTTCCTTTAGCTTCAGCGCGCCCTCCATCGCGATTGGCCAGTGGATACCGCGTCCGAGGAACAGGGCGTGCTGCTTCTCGGCGAAGCGCTGCGCCCACTTTTCGACCTGCGGCTCGACGGCGAGCACGTGGCCGATGGCCGCCGGTGCGTGGCGCAAGGCGTGCAGCAGCGACTGCTCGGCGGCAGGCGCGAGCATGCGCCGCTGCTTGGCGAGCACCAGCGCGAGCAGGAACAGTGCGCCAAGCTGCGTGGTGAATGCCTTGGTCGAGGCCACGCCGATCTCCGGACCGGCGCGCGTCAGGAAGCGCAGCCGCGAGGCGCGCACGAGCGAGCTCTCGGGCACGTTGCAGATCGAAAGGGTGCGCGTGATGCCGAGCGAGCGCGCGTGCTCGAGCGCGCCCATCGTGTCGGCGGTCTCGCCCGACTGGGAAATGGTGACGAACAAGGCGTTCGCGTCCGGCACAACGTCGCGGTACCGATATTCGCTCGCGATATCGACCTGCACCGGAAGGCGCGAGAGCGTCTCGATCCAGTAGCGCGCCACCATGCCAGCGTGGTAGCTCGTCCCGCAAGCGACAAGCTGCACCGACGAGACCCCGGAGAGCAGCGCCCCGGCCTCGGCACCAAACAGGCCGGGCTGTATCGAGCCCGCGCCGGTCACCATTTCGAGGGTATTGGCGAGGGCCCCGGGCTGCTCGAAGATCTCCTTCAGCATGTAGTGCCGGTACGGGCCGAGGTCGACCGCTTGCGCGGTGAGCTCGGAGCGATGCACCGGCCGCTCGACGGGGCGCACCGCGGCATCGAGAATGCGCACGCCGTCCGGCCGCAGCTCGGCGCAGTCGCCGTCGTCGAGGTAGATCACGCGCTGCGTCACCTGCACCAGCGCCGAAACGTCGGATGCCGCGAAGTTCTCGCGCTCCCCCAAGCCGAGCAGCAGCGGCGCGCCCTTGCGCGCCACCACGACCGTGCCGGGGTCGCTGTCGGAAACGACCGCGATCGCGAATGCACCCTTCAGCTCCGCGACGGCACGACTGGTCGCGCCGAGCAGATCAGGGGCGCGCCGACGGCAGTCGGCAATCAGATGTGCGATGACCTCGCTGTCGGTGTCCGAGGTGAAGACGAAGCCCGCGGACCGTAGCCGCTCGCGAATCGGCTCGTGATTCTCGATGATGCCGTTGTGCACCACCGCCAGGCCGCCCGACACATGCGGATGGGCGTTCTTCTCGCTCGGCGCACCATGCGTCGCCCAGCGCGTGTGCGCAATGCCGGTCGGACTGCCGAGACGCTGCTCGCCGACCCGCGCCGCGAGCTCGGCCACCCGGCCGGCGGTGCGCACGCGCGCGAGCCGCGGGGCCTGCGCGCCATTCAGCACCGCAATCCCCGCCGAGTCGTAGCCGCGGTACTCGAGGCGCCGCAGGCCTTCGATCAGGACCGGGACGATGTCGCGGTGCGAGGCCGCGCCCACGATGCCGCACATCGCCTCAGCCCTTCCTGCGCGGTGGCTTCCACCCCGGCAGCGACACTTGCCGGGCGCGTGCCACCGTGAGTTGGTCGGGCGGGGTGTCCTTGCTGATGGTCGATCCCGCGCCGATGTAGGAGCCCCTGGCGATCGTCACCGGCGCCACCAGCGTTGCATCGGAGCCGATGAAGCAGTCGTCCTCGATCACAGTGCGCTGCTTGCTCGCGCCGTCGTAGTTGCAGGTGATGGTGCCTGCGCCGACGTTCACGCGCGCACCGACCTGCGAGTCGCCGATGTACGAAAGGTGGTTCGCCTTCGAGCCCGCGCCGATGCGGCTCGCCTTGACCTCGACGAAGTTGCCGATGTGCACGTCCTGCGCGAGGCTGGCGCCCGGGCGCAGGCGCGCGAACGGTCCGATACGGCAGCGCGCGCCCACTTCCGCCTCCTGCAGGAAGCAGAAGCCCAGGATCTCGGATCCCTCCGCGACCGTCACGTCGCGCAGCACGCAGTTGGGGCCTATGCGTACGCCGTCGCCGATCCGCACCGTGCCTTCGAACACGCAGTTCAGGTCGATCGACACGTCGCGCCCGCACTCAAGCGAGCCGCGCACGTCGATGCGCGCCGGATCGGCGAGCGTGACCCCGGCTTCGAGCAGCCGCTCGGCCGCGCGCCGCTGCAGTTCGCGCTCTAGCGCAACGAGCTCGCGCTTGGAGTTGACCCCCGCGACGTCCCAGCGGTCCCGCGCCTTGACCGTCTGCACCTCGACGCCGTCCGCGACCGCGAGGCCGATCACATCGGTCAGGTAGTACTCCTTCTGCGCATTGTCGCTAGTCAGTCCCTTGATCCAGCGCGCGAGGGAGCGCGCAGGCGCGACGAGAAATCCGGCGTACCACTCCGATATCGCCAGCTCCTGCGCGGACGCGTCCTTATGCTCGACGATGCGCCGCACCTTGCCCGAGCCGTCGCGCACCACTCTGCCGTAGCCGGAGGCATCGCCCAGGTCGCAGGTCGCGATTGCCAGGCCGCCGCGCCCGGCGTCCAGTAGCCGCGCGAGCATCTCGCCGGGCACGAGCGGAACATCGCCGTTCAGCACCAGAACCGTGGCCTCGCCCGGCACGGCCGGCAACGCCTGGGCGACGGCGTGCCCGGTGCCGAGCTGGCGCGGTTGCTCGACCCAGCGCAGATCGTCACCCGGAAAGTTCCCGCGCACCGCCTCGCCCCCATGGCCATGCACCACGACGATTCCCTGTGCACCGAGCGTACGGGCCGTGTCCAGGACGTGCGCGAGCAGCGGCCGGCCCGCAAGCGGATGAAGGACCTTCGGCAGCGACGAGTGCATGCGCTTACCCTGGCCCGCGGCAAGCACGATGACGTGGAGGGGCATGAGTGCAAAATGCTAAAGGGCGGACCGCAGCCGCGCAAGCATCTCCTCGATCTCGTCGCGCGTCACGTTCAGCGCCGGCATGAAGCGCAGGCACGCGGCACGCGGAGAATTGATGAGCAGCCTCGCCTCGAGCGCGCGCTGTACCACCTCTGCGCCGCGCGGCCTCCCGAGCTCGAGGGCGAGCAGCAGGCCGCGCCCGCGTACCTCTCCCAGGCTACGCTTGGCCGAGAGCGCGCGCAGCCGCTCGGCGAGGTAGGTTCCGTTTTCGGCCACCTGCGCGAGGAACCCCGGCCGCGCCACCTCGGCGACCACCGCGTCGCCCACCGCAGTCATCAACGGATTGCCGTTGAACGTGCCGCCCTGCTCGCCGGCCTGGAACACGCTGGCACGCTCCGACGCGAGCAGCGCGGCGAGCGGCACGCCCCCGCCGATGCCCTTGCCGAGCGTCAGGATGTCGGGCCGTATGCCGACGTGCTCGTAGCAGAACATGCGGCCCGTGCGGCCGATACCGGTCTGGATTTCGTCCAGCACCAGGAGCACGCCGAGCTCGCGCGTCAGCTCGCGCAGCTGGCGCAGGAAGGTGTCTTGGAACGGAACCACGCCGGCCTCTCCCTGGATCGGCTCGAGCATCACTGCGCAGGTGCGCGGCCCGATCGCGCGCCGCACCGCATCCAGGCTGTCCCTCGGCACGCGCACGAAGCCGGGAACCTTCGGCTCGAACAGCCGCTCCCATCCGGCCTTGCCCGAGGCCGACATGGTGGCCAGCGTGCGGCCGTGGAACGCATCCTCGAATACGACGATCTCGTGCGCACCGCCGCGCTCGCGCGCACCCCACTTGCGCGCCAGCTTGATCGCACCCTCGTTCGCCTCCGCTCCGCTGTTCGCGAAGAAAACGCGCTCGAGACCGCTCAGGGCAGCCAGGCGGGCCGCGAAGCGCCGCATCGGCTCGTTGTAGTAGGCCGGGCTCACGTTGATGAGCTGCGTGGCCTGCGCCGCGAGCGCCTCGCGCATGAGCGCGGGCGTATGACCGAGCGCGTTGACCGCCCAGCCCTGCACGAAGTCAAGATACGCGTCGCCCGCGCGGTCGTACAGCCAGGATCCTTCACCGCGCACGAAAGTTAGGTCGGGACGCTGCGTAATGAACATCAGAGAATCGACTGCCTGCATGGACTGCCTCCGCAAAACAAAAAAGCCACGGACCTCGCGGTCCGTGGCTTTGTATGTCAAGAATAGACGCTACTCGCCCTCGAAGACCGCGCTTCGTCGTCGACCGCGTCGGCGAAGAAAAGCAGTCGCGCTCATCTCGGCAGCTCGGAGAAGCCCATCAGGAACTCGTCCACCGCGCGCGCGCACTGCCGCCCCTCGCGGATCGCCCACACGACCAGCGACTGGCCGCGCCGCATGTCGCCCGCCGCGAACACCTTCGCCACGTTCGTCTGGTAGCAGCCCTTGTCGTCGGTGCTGGCCTTGGCATTTCCGCGCGCGTCCTTTGCGACGCCCAGCTCGTCGAGCACCGACTGCACCGGAGACACGAACCCCATCGCGAGCAGCACTAGGTCGGCCGGCACGTTGAACTCCGAGCCCGCCAGCTCGACCATCTTGCCGGCCTGCCATTGAAGGCGAACCGCCCGGAGCGCCTTCACACGCCCGTTCTCCCCGACGAATTCCTTGGTCGCGACCGACCAGTCGCGCTCGGCGCCCTCCTCGTGCGAGGACGAGGTGCGTAGGCGCTGCGGCCAGTAGGGCCAGACCGGATTGCGGTCGACGTCCGGTGGCATCGGCAGCAACTCGAACTGCGTGACCGACGCCGCGCCGTGCCGGTTGGAGGTGCCGACACAGTCCGAGCCCGTGTCTCCACCGCCGATAACCACGACATGCCTGCCGCTCGCCCAGAGATCCGGAACGTTCTTGTCGCCCGCGACGCGGCGGTTCTGCAGCGGCAGAAAGTCCATCGCGAATTGGATGCCGTCCAGCTCGCGGCCCGGCACCGGCAGATCGCGCGGCTGCTCGGCGCCGCCCGCGAGCACCACGGCGTCGAACTCGGCGAGCAGCTTTTTCGCGCTCACCGGCTTCGCCTGCTTGTTGCCCGCGCCCACCGGAGCCTGACCAATCACGTGGTTGACGCGAAATTCCACGCCCTCGGCCTCCATCTGCCCGAGCCTGCGATCGATCAGCCACTTCTCCATCTTGAAGTCGGGAATGCCGTAGCGCAGCAGACCGCCGACTCGGTCGTTCTTCTCGAACACCACCACGCCGTGGCCCACGCGCGCGAGCTGCTGCGCGCAGGCGAGGCCCGCGGGCCCCGAACCGATGATCGCGATCTTCTTGCCCGTCCTGTGCGCAGGCGGCTGCGGCCTGACCCAGCCTTCTTCCCAGGCCTTGTCGATGATCGCGTGCTCGATCGACTTGATGCCCACCGGATCGTTGTTGATTCGCAGCGTGCAGGCTTCCTCGCACGGCGCAGGGCACACGCGGCCAGTGAACTCGGGGAAGTTGTTGGTCGAGTGCAGCGTCTCGATCGCGGTCTTCCAGTCCTGGCGGTAGATCAGGTCATTGAAGTCCGGGATGATGTTGTTGACGGGGCAGCCCTGCATGCAGAAAGGCGTGCCGCAGTCCATGCAGCGGGCGCCCTGGATCTTCGCCTCCTCGTCCGAGAGGCGCAGAACGAATTCGCGGTAGTGCTTCTTGCGCGCGTCCTTGTCCTCGGCGACCTCCCGCAGCCGCTGGTACTCGAGAAAACCGGTGACCTTTCCCATCTACGCCGCCGCCTTCTTGTGTGCCGCCGAGAGCTCGCCGAGCGCGCGCCGGTACTCGCGCGGAAACACCTTCACGAAGCGCGCGCGATACTCGCTCCACTTCTCCAGGATTCTCTGCGCGCGCTGGCTTCCGGCGTAGCGCGCGTGACGCTCGATCATGCGTCTGAGAATGGCTTCGTCGGACTGGCCCAGATGCCACAGCTCGGCCGGGAGCTTGGCCACCTGCTCGGATTCGGACAGCACCGGCTCGAGATCCACCATCGAGGTGTTGCAGTACTTGATGAACTCGCCCTCCGCGTCGAGCACATAGGCGATGCCGCCTGACATGCCGGCCGCGAAGTTGCGCCCCGTGGCGCCCAAAACGACCACCGTACCGCCGGTCATGTATTCGCAGCCGTGATCGCCTACCCCCTCGGCCACGGCGTGTGCGCCGGAGTTGCGCACCGCGAAGCGCTCGCCGGCGACGCCGCGGAAGTAGGCCTCGCCCGCGATCGCGCCGTAGAGCACCACGTTGCCCGTGATGATGTTGTCGGTCGCCTCGCCGCGGAACTTGGCCGAGGGCTGGACCGAGATGCGTCCTCCCGACAGCCCCTTGCCGCAGTAGTCGTTGGTGTCTCCGGTGAGGTCGAGCGACACGCCCCGCGCAAGGAACGCGCCGAAGCTCTGCCCCGCGGAGCCGGCGAGCCGCACGTGAATTGTGTCCTCCGGTAGACCGTCGTGGCCATAGCGCGTCGCGATCGCCGACGAGAGCATGGCGCCGACGGTGCGGTTGATATTGCGGATCGGCATCTCGATCTTGACCTTCTCGCCGCGCTCGAGCGCCGGCGCGGCGAGCTCTATGAGACGGTTGTCGAGCGCCTTTTCCAGCCCGTGGTCCTGCTTCTCGCAATTGAAGCGCGCGACCCCGGCGGGCATCTCGGGCATCTGGAAGATCCTGGAGAAATCCAGACCGCGCGCCTTCCAGTGCTCGATGCCCTTGCGCATGTCGAGGAGATCGGTCCGGCCGATCAGCTCGTCGAGCTTGCGCACGCCGAGGCTCGCCATCAGCTCGCGCACCTCCTCGGCGACGAAGAAGAAGTAGCTCACCAGGTATTCCGGCTTGCCCGAGAATTTCTTGCGCAGCACCGGATCCTGAGTGGCAACGCCGACCGGGCAGGTGTTCAGGTGGCACTTGCGCATCATGATGCAGCCTTCGACCACCAGCGGCGCCGTGGCGAACCCGAACTCGTCTGCCCCGAGCATTGCACCGACCACGACGTCGCGGCCGGTCTTGATCTGGCCGTCGACCTGGACCGCGATCCGTCCGCGCAAGCGGTTCAGCACCAGTGTCTGCTGGGTTTCTGCAAGACCAAGCTCCCAGGGCGTGCCGGCGTGCTTGATCGAGCTCCAGGGCGAGGCGCCGGTGCCGCCGTCGTGCCCCGAGATGGTGACGTGGTCGGACTTGGCCTTCGCCACGCCCGCGGCGACCGTGCCGACGCCCACTTCCGAGACGAGCTTGACCGAGATCGATGCGCGCGGATTGGAATTTTTCAGGTCGTGGATCAGCTGCGCCAGGTCCTCGATCGAGTAGATGTCGTGGTGCGGCGGCGGTGATATGAGCTCGACACCGGGCGTCGAGAAGCGCAGTTCGGCGATGTACTCGGACACTTTCCGGCCGGGAAGCTGGCCGCCTTCGCCGGGCTTGGCCCCCTGCGCCATCTTGATCTGGATCTGCTCCGCCGACGCGAGGTACTCGGCCGTGACCCCGAAGCGCCCCGAGGCAACCTGCTTGATCTTTGACTTGAGCGAATCGCCCTCGCGCAGCTCGATGTCCCTTTCGACGCGCGTGCGTCCGAGCCGGGAGGCGAGCGTTTCGCCCACCTTGACCGGCGCATAGCGGCGCCTATCCTCGCCGCCCTCGCCGGTGTTCGACTTGCCGCCGATTCGGTTCATCGCCACCGCGAGCGTCGTATGGGCCTCGGTGGAAATCGAGCCGAGCGACATGGCGCCAGTGGAGAAGCGCTTGACGATCTCGGCGGCGGGCTCTACCTCCTCGAGCGGGACTGGCTTCGCCTTGTCGAAGCGAAACTCGAACATCCCGCGGAACGTCATGTGCCGCTTGGACTGGTCGTTGATGATGCGCGCGTATTCCCGGTAGGTCGATACGGAATTGTCGCGCGTCGAGTGTTGCAGCTTGGCGATCGCGTCTGGCGTCCACATGTGCTCCTCGCCGCGCGCGCGCCAGGCGTATTCGCCGCCCGCGTCGAGCGCAGTCTTCAGCACCGGATCATCCTCGTCGAAAGCCGCGCGATGGATGCGGATCGCCTCTTCCGCCACTTCGAACACGCCGATGCCCTGCACGGACGATGTCGTGCCATTGAAGTACTTGTCCACAAGCGCGCGCGACAGTCCGACGGCCTCGAAGATCTGCGCACCGGTGTAGGACATGTAGGTGGAGATGCCCATCTTGGACATCACCTTGGCGAGCCCCTTGCCGATCGCCTTGATGAAATGCTTGCAGGCCTTTTCGCCGTCTAGGCCCTTGGTGAGCTGCCCGCGTTCCGCAAGTTCGATGAGCGTCTCGAACGCGAGGTAGGGATGCACCGCCTCGGCGCCGTAGCCCCCCAGCAGGGCGAAATGGTGCACTTCGCGCGCCGAGCCAGTCTCGATCACCAGCCCGGTCGACGTGCGCAGCCCCTTGCCCACCAGGTGCTGGTGAATTGCCGACAACGCGAGCAAGGCCGGAATCGCCACGTGGTCGCGGTCTATGCGGCGGTCGGAGATGATGATGATCGACGTTCCCGCGCGCACCGCATCTTCTGCCTGCGCGCACAGCGACGCGAGGCGCGCCTCGATCGCCGCCTTGCCCCAGGCGAGCGGATAAGTGACGTCGAGCTCGCAGGATTTGAACTTGCCGTCGGTGTAATTCTCGATGTGGCGAATGGTCTCCATCTGCTCGAAATCGAGCACGGGCTGGGAAACCTCGAGCCGCAGAGGCGGGTTCATCTCGTCGATGCCGAGCAGATTCGGCTTCGGGCCGATGAACGACACCAGCGACATCACCAGCTCCTCGCGAATCGGGTCGATCGGCGGGTTCGTGACCTGCGCGAATAGCTGTTTGAAATAGTGATACAGCGTCTTGTTCTTGCTCGACAGCACCGCCAGTGGCGAGTCGTTGCCCATGGAACCGACCGGCTCGTGACCGGCTTCGGCCATCGGCACCATCAGGAACTTGACGTCCTCCTGCGTGTAGCCGAATGCCTGCTGCCGGTCGAGCAGTGCCGCGCGCGGGGGGTCGCGCTTCTCCTTCGGTGCGGGCAGCGCGTCGAGCTTGATGCGGATGCGCTCGATCCATTCGGCGTAGGGCTTCACCGACGCGAGCGAGTCCTTGAGCTCCTTGTCATCGATGATGCGCCCTTTCTCGAGGTCGACCAGGAACATCTTGCCGGGCTGGAGACGCCACTTCTTGGCGATGCGCTCCTCCGGCACCGGCAATACGCCTACCTCGGACGCCATGATCACGAGACCGTCGTCCGTGACGATGTAGCGCGACGGCCGCAGGCCGTTACGATCGAGCGTGGCGCCGATCTGCCGGCCGTCGGTAAAGGCGATCGAGGCGGGGCCGTCCCACGGCTCCATCATGGCCGCGTGGTACTCGTAGAACGCGCGGCGCGCCGGATCCATCAAGGCATGGTTCTCCCACGCCTCGGGGATCATCATCATCATCGCGTGCGCGACCGAATAGCCGCTCATCACGAGCAGCTCGAGCGCGTTGTCGAACGACGCCGAGTCCGACTGCCCTTCGTAGATGAGGGGCCAGATCTTGTCCAAGTCGCTCCCGAGCACTGGGCTGGTGATCGTGCCCTGACGCGCGCGGATCCAGTTGCAATTGCCGCGCAGCGTGTTGATTTCGCCGTTATGGGCGATGATGCGGAAGGGATGCGCCAGATCCCAGCTCGGAAAGGTGTTGGTCGAAAAGCGCTGGTGCACTAGCGCCAGCGCCGATTCGAGGCGCGGATCCTTCAGGTCGAGGTAATACTCGCCGACCTGGTGCGCGAGCAGCATGCCCTTGTACACCAGGGTGCGCGCCGACATCGACGGCACATAGAATTCCTTGCCGTGCTCGAGTCTGAGCGCCTGGATCGCGTGCCCTGCGCTCTTGCGGATGATGTACAGCTTGCGCTCGAGCGCGTCGGTGACCGTCACGCCCTTGCCGCGGCCTACGAAAACCTGCCGGATCACCGGTTCCACGCGCCTCGCCGGCTCGGCCAAATCGGAGTTGTTGACCGGCACGTCGCGCCATCCGAGCAGGATCTGCCCCTCGTCCTTGATGGCGCGTTCGATCTCGTACTCGCATGCCAGCCGGCTGGCGGGCTCGCGCGGCAAGAAGACCATGCCGACTCCATATTGCCCGACCGGCGGAAGCTTCACCCCCTGCCGCGCCATCTCCTCGCGCAGCAGCCGGTCCGGCATCTGGATCAGCAGTCCGGCTCCATCGGACAGCTTCGGGTCCCAGCCCACTGCGCCGCGGTGCGTCAGGTTCTTGAGAATCGTGAGGCCCTGCTCGACGATGGCGTGCGACTTCTTGCCCTTGATATGCGCGACGAAGCCGACGCCGCATGCGTCGTGCTCGTGTCGCGGGTCATACAGACCCTGCGCGCTAGGCGAGAATCCCTGGTCCACGGCTAAGTCCCTGATATCAAATAGCTAGGTGTTGGTTCGCCGCTCTGCACAAAATCGGCCGGCGAACCAGGAAATATACCGGCTTACACCTTGGGCTACAAGGGCTTGGCAGCTTTGCGGACTCAGCGCGCAGCGCGGGCCGGTCGGGTGCAGGCGCCTAACGCGTCGCGTATTTGCCGCTCGTTGGTCGCGGCGCGCAGTGTGCTCCGGCCGATCGCCTCGAGTAGGACGAAGCGCGTCTTGCCCTGCGCCGCCTTTTTGTCGATCGACATCAGCTCCAGATAGCGCTCCGGCGGCATATCGGGTCCCTCGACCGGAAGGCCCGCACGTCGGATCAGCGCACGAACACGCTGCGGCACCTCCGTCCCGATCAGGCCGCAGCGCGCCGAGAGCTCCGCGGCCATCACCATCCCCGCAGCCACCGCCTCGCCGTGCAGCCACATCCCGTAGCCGAGCCCCGTCTCGATCGCGTGTCCGAAAGTGTGGCCAAAATTCAGCAGTGCCCGTCGTCCGCTTTCGCGTTCGTCCGCCGCAACGATCTGCGCCTTGAGTTCGCACGACCGGCGGATCGCGTAGGTCAGCGCCCCGGGATCGCGCGCAAGCAGCTTTTCCATATTCCCTTCCAGCCATTGCGTGAAGGCTGCGTCGAGCGCGAGCCCGTGCTTGATGACCTCCGCGAGACCTGCGCGCAATTCGCGCTCCGGCAGCGAATCGAGCGTCGCGAGGTCGGCGATCACTGCGCGCGGCTGGTGGAAAGCGCCGATCATGTTCTTGCCGTGTGGATGATTGATCGCAGTTTTGCCGCCAACCGAGGAGTCGACCTGCGCAAGCAGCGTAGTGGGCACCTGAACGAACGAGACGCCGCGCTGGTAGACCGCTGCCGCAAAGCCGGCCAGATCGCCTATGACGCCTCCGCCCAGCGCGACAATAAGCGTCTGTCGGTCACAGCGCGCCCGGAGCAACGCATCGAACACGGCGTCAAGCGTGTGCCAGTCCTTGGCCCTCTCCCCGTCGTCGACGACGATGTCGAGCGTGCGCGCACCCAGGGCGGCGAGCGTGCTGTGAACGCGCTCTAGATAGAGCGGCGCCACTACGGTGTTCGTGACGATCGCCGCACTTCTCCCATCCGCGTACGGGGCGTATAGCGCCTTGTCGTCGAGAATGTCCCTCCCGATGTGAATCGGGTAGGCGCGCGCGCCAAGCTCTACGCGGATATTTTCCATCGCTCTTCGAGCTTCGCAATCAGTTCGCGAGCCAGCGTCTGGACATTTTGCCGTCCAGTATCGACGACGAGATCGGCTACTTCTAGATAGAGCGGATCCCGCTGCTTGTAGAGCTCTTGCAGTCGCGCCAGAGGATCAGCGGTAGCGAGAAGCGGCCGGTTCTTGTCGAGGCGCACGCGCTGGTAAAGGTCTGCTGGCGTGGCACGCAAGTACACTACCGTACCACGCGAAGCGAGCAGGCGACGGTTCTCCGGAGCTAAGACTGCGCCCCCGCCGGTCGCCAGCACGACCCCATCGAGCGCGCTAAGCTCCGCGATGACCTGCGCTTCGCGGCTGCGGAATCCGGCCTCGCCCTCGATATCGAAGATTACCGGGATCCGCACACCGCAACGGCGCTCTATTTCGTGATCGGCATCGATGAAGCGGCGCTTGAGCCGACGCGCGAGCAGCTTCCCGACGGTCGTCTTGCCCGCCCCCATCATTCCCACGAGATAGATGTTTCCGCCGCCTTTCACCCGCCTATTGTAGCGGCGTGCCGCGCGCACAAAAGAAAACGGCCGAGGAGACCCGGCCGTAGCCTACAGAGGAGAAGCGGCAACTTAGCGGGAGCTCAGGCGGTCGTTCACGATCTTCGGCGTGATGAACACCAGCAACTCAGTCTTGTTCGTGGAGGTCGCCTTGTTCCTGAACAGGTAGCCGACAACCGGCAAGTCGCCAAGCAGCGGTACCTGAGTGATGTCCGTACGGTCGTTCTGCTGGTAGATCCCGCCGATCACAACGGTGCCTCCATTCTCGACCAGGACTTCGGTCTTCACGTGTTTCGTGTTGATTTGTACGCCCGCCGGCGTCGTCGTCCCAGGCGAATCGTTGTTCACGTCGAGCGTCATGATGATGTTGCCGTCGGGCGTAATTTGCGGTTTGACCTTGAGCGACAGGCTGGCCTTGCGGAACGATACGCTCGTGGCGCCCGACGACGTCGCCTGCTGGTACGGTATCTCTGTACCCTGCTCGATCACGGCCTCGACCTGGTCTGCGGTCAGCACGCGTGGGCTGGAGATGATCTTGCCCTTCCCGTCCGCCTCCAATGCGTTGATCTCCAGGTTGAGGAACCGCGTCAGCGCGCTGTTGAATAGGATGAAAGAGAACTGGCCCGCGCTGAAGCCATTCAAGCCGGCGGCGGGTAGGTTCACGCTCGTCGAGTCATTCAGAAAATCAGGTGTTGTGGTGGTCTGCCCGGTGTGAAAGCCCGTGTCGGCCAAGCCACCGCCAGCGGTGAAGCGAGTCTGGTTGCTGCCAAACACACCGGTCCCCGGCGGGCTCCCCGTGTCGTGATAACCGAGTCGCACGCCAAGATTCCTGCTGAAGGTGTCACTCGCCTCGACAATGCGCGCCTCGATCATCACCTGACGCACTGCGATATCGATTTTCGCGACCAGTTTGCGCACTTCCTCCAAGCGGCTAGGCGTATCCTGCACGAACAGGGTATTGGTACGGGAGTCGACCACCGCGCTGCCGCGCTTGGATAGCATGCGCTGCTGCGGGTCGGAAAGCAGCTTCTGCACGTCGGCCGCCTTCTGGTAGTTCAATTGGAACGCCTCGGTGCGCGTCTGCTCGAGATCGTTGATCTGTTGCTGCGCCTCGAGCGCCAGCTTCTCACGTGTCGCAATTTCGTCGCGCGGGGCAATCCATATCACGTTGCCATTCCTGCGCATGTCCAGCCCGCGCGTCTTGAGAATGATGTCGAGAGCCTGATCCCACGGAACGTCTTTCAGTCGCAGGGTAATGTTGCCCGTAACCGTGTCGCTGGCGATGATATTGAGATCGGTAAAGTCAGCGATCACATTGAGCACCGCCCGTACTTCAACGTTCTGGAAGTTGAGAGAGAGCTTCTCTCCGGTGTACTGTCCGGGCTGTGCGAACGGCCCCTTGGTCGGTGACGCCGGCTTGACCTCGACCACGAACTGATTGTCCGACTGATACGCGTTGTGCTCCCACTGACCCTTGGGCTCGATCACGACGCGCGTGTTGTCCCCCTGCTGGAACGCACTCACCAGTTGCACGGGCGTGCCGAAATCCACCACGTCGAGGCGCCGGCGCAGATTCTCGGGCAGCGCGGTCTTGAGGAAGTCGACGACGATGTTCTGCCCTTGCTGCCTGATGTCGATGCCGGTAGACGGATCGGACAGGTCGATTACGACACGTCCTTCGCCGCCGCTGCCGCGCCGGAAGTCGATTCCGCGCACCGTATGCGTCGCTTCGGCCTTTCCTTCGGCGAAATGCGCCACCGGACCAGCTGCAGTTGACGCTGGCTCCGACAGGGTGATGAGCAGGTTTCGTCCGTCGAGGGTCGCTTCGTGCGGCACTGGGCGAGCCAGATTGAGCACGAGCCGGGTACGACCCGCGCCCTGAACCAGATTCATGCTCCGCAAATCGCCTTGACCGATATCTTGCGTAGTGCGGCCGAGGGCGTTCACCGTGTTGGCGAAATCAAAGGCGATGCGTGCCGGAGTTGTGATCGCGAAGTTCGGCGGAACACCGTTAAGCGGCTCCTTGGTAGTGACGCGCACAACCACCTTTCCGCCTTGCTGAGTAACATCGAACGCCTCGATGCTGTTCGCTTGTGCCAGGGCGATGCCCATACCGGCGAGCCACAGCAAGAGCGCCAAGAAAGCGGTTAGTGTTTTCATCGTTTGCTTACCTCCTGCAATTGCAGCGCGCTGGCACGT
>Ga0187774_10000385_pt1 | contig 15066 bp, 12 predicted proteins | sample 0216_BV02_MP05_2_FD_133152 | JGI IMG/M metagenome (GOLD analysis project Ga0187774, IMG submission 133152) | Tropical peat soil microbial communities from peatlands in Department of Meta, Colombia - 0216_BV02_MP05_20_MG | ecosystem: Environmental > Terrestrial > Soil > Wetlands > Peat | place... | reverse complement strand
GGCGACCATGGTTTGCTTCTCCGTGACAACCTGCTCGTTGGTATAGGAATAGGAGAGGATCCTGTCCGTGTAGACCTTTTCGAGGAGCTTGCGGAAAAGGTCAACGAACTCGTCTTGCTGGGCGGTGCTAAACCGGTGCCAGTTTCTCGCGAGTGCCCGCCGAGCGATCTCTCTGTCGGCAAACATGGGCTCCGCCGCAGCCCGGAGTCTCTGCCACCTCAGGGCTTTCTTGGAATCCCCCTGGAGGGACGGGTCCCGAAAGACCGTGAGCATCGTGGTGACGTCCTCCTTCACCGTCTCCACCGGCGATGCTGCATAGGCGGACTGGCAAGACACGAGCCAGATGAGAAGGCCCACACGACAGAGTAAGTTTTTCATGAACCACCAGCCTGCAACCGAGAGAAGCAAGCTCGCCCAGGCGCCGCCCGGAGATAATCACGCCGGGCACGGCAGAAGATGGAGACGCGTGGACCTGGGCGTCGGAGGCGCCGGATCTCACGGAGCCGCTGCGGGCGCCCGGTTACGTCTCCTGGACCTTCTTGCGCAAAATATCCAGTACCTGCTCCGGTGAGTTCTTCGCCAGGAGTTCGTTGAACTGGCTCCGGTAGTTCTGGACAAGACTCACCCCCTCGATGACCACGTCATAGACTTTCCACGCGCCATCCCTCAGGATCACTCGGTACATGATAGGAATCTCTTTGGAAGAGGTGATGATTCTGGTCTCGACCTCAGCCTTGTCCGACCCGAGCACGTTTGCCTTGTCGAAGACAATTTTCTCATTGGTGTACGAAAGGATCTTATCCATGTACACTTTTTCCAGGACCTTGCGGTAGAGCAGAATGAACTCCTGCCGTTGATCGGCAGTCAATTTCTCCCAATTCCGGGCCAAGGTGCGCTTCGCAAGCTCCTTCTCGTCAAACATCTCTTCGCTAATTGCTCTGATCTTCTGCTTCTTGGCCTCTTTGGCCGACTCGGCTTTCAGCGCCGGATCGCGCAGTACATCGAGCACCCTGTTGACATTTGCCTCTATTGTCGCGAGCGGTGTCGCCCCATTTGCCGGGAAAGGAAGGGCAAAGAACAAGGCAACGCCAAAGCCGCATAAGAACTTCTTCATGGGCCACCTCGTCTGTTGTCTACCGGGCAGCTTATTTCTTCACGTCGCCAAAGGCATACTTACCGATGAGTTCGTTCAGATCCACGGGAGGCTGAGTGTCAGTGATGATGCCATCGGGTTTCAGGACTTCCCCGGCTCCACCCGGGTCAATACTCACGTACCTGTCACCGATGAGCCCTTCGGTCTTGATGGAGGCGATGGCATCGTCGTAGATCTTGACTCCCCTGTGGATCTCCATTCCCACCAAGGCCAGACCTTTCTGTTGGTCCATGGTGAGCTTCTCCACCCGGCCGATGGCTAACCCATACATGGTGACACTACTCCCTTCTCTCAGGCCGGCGACGGAGGTGAATCGAGCAAAGAGCCGGTATGAGGGGTCACCGAAGAGAGAGACCTTCCCAAGCTTCACGGTCATGTATCCGACACACATCAATCCGATGACGACGAAGATACCGACCGTTGTCTCCATGGCGTACTTTTTCATCTCACTTGACCCCCAAGGACGCAGAGGAGCCGGGCAATCTCCCTCTGCCGGAGCTCGGCCGATTGAATGATCGCGTCTAGTTCCGTGATGGGTTGACCCTCAGCAAGCCCGGCAAGGACGACGACCTCCACACAGTCGGGGGAAGTTGCCTTCGTGCGGGCCGCGGCCTCAACCGCACGAATCCCCTTCTCGCCGAACTCCTTCTTGAACTCCTCCAGAATGGTAACAGCCTCCGTGAGATCCGAGTAGGGAAGCACCGAGACGAATTGGTTGACACTATGCCGCGTGGAGAATCCCCCGACCGCACCGAAATGTTTGTCGATGCACACGCCCATGCAGCGAATCGCCTCCTGCGCCGCCTCCTGCCCCAACAACTCACCGATGGCCTCCAGGTTCTCCAGAGTGAAAAGCGCAACGGCATAAGTCTCCCGGAGGTCCCTTCTGTTCAACTGAGTCTGGTAGCGAACCTTGAACTGCCTCCTCGAGTGGAGGCCGGTGAGTTCTTCCTCGAGGCCTTCGAGGCTTCGCATGACCTCGTCTTTGAAGGGGTGGTCGAACTCCTCGAGTTCCTCCGGGCGACCCTGGAAAACGATCTTTCGTTCGTAGAGGGCGAGAATCCGGTTCGAGATGAAGAAGACGTCGGGGATCTCGTGGCTCACCAGGACTGCGGTGAACCCAAACTTCCTCTGGTGCTGGGCGACCATGCCCAGAATCGCATTCTTGCGGATGGGATCCTGCCCGGTGGTAGGCTCGTCGAAGAGGACGATCCTGGGGTCGGTTACCAAGGCCCGGGCCAGGGCAGCCCGCTTCTGCATGCCTCCCGACAGCTGCGAGGGGTACTTGAAGGCCACATCGGTGAGATCCGTCTGTTCGATCCGCATCATGACCCTTTGCTCGATCTCGCGCCTGCCGAGGCCGGTTGTCTCCTTGAGAGGAAGTGCGATATTGTCATACACGGTCATGGAGTCGAAGAGAGCGTTATTCTGAAACATATAGCTGATTTGGGAGAAGTAGGCGTCGCGCTCTCGCGCCTTCATAGCCTGAATAGGCTCGCCGCGGAAGAGAATGGTTCCCTCGTCCGGCTTGAGGAGCCCGATGATCTGCTTCAACAGTACCGTTTTCCCAGCGCCGCTTAGGCCGATAATGGTGGTCACCTCGCCCTCGAAGATCTGAAGGTTCACCTGCTCGAGGACGGTTCGACCGTTGAACCGCTTGGTCACGTTCTTGAACTCGATGAGTGGCGTCGGCATGGCCTCAGATGAGAAGAGAGGTTACCACATAGTCTGCGACCAGGATGAGGACGCAGGAGAGGACAACGGCCGAGGTCGTAGCAAGACCCACGGCCTTCGCCCCGTGGCTGTCCCTCCGGATGTGGGCGAAGTAGCCCTGGTAACAGCAGACGGTGGAGACGATCACGGCAAAGACCAGCGCCTTGATGAAGCCGTCGGTGACGTCCTTCATCTCCACACTTGCCTGGACCCGATAGAAATATGTACCCGGGTTGACCCCCAGAAGCACCACCCCGGAGAGGTAGCCCCCGAGAATGCCGATAAGATCGAAGAGGGCGGTGAGCAGAGGAAAGCTGATGACCGCGGCAGCGATCCGCGGGCTGATGAGATAGCGGAGCGGATCGATGCGCATGGTATCAAGGGCATCGATCTGCTCGGAGATTCGCTGGATACCGATCTCCGCGGTGATGGCCGAGCCTGCCCTGGCGGTGATCATGATCGCGGTGAGCACAGGCCCCAGCTCTCGCACCAGCGAAAGAACAACGAGCGTCCCGAGCGAGCCCTGGGCCCCGAACTTCACCAGGGCATGGTAGGACTGAAGCCCAAGGACCATGCCGGTGAAAAGCCCGACAAGCATGACGATCGTTGTGGACCTGGCGCCGATGTAGTAGACCTGCTGAACGATCTTGGGTATTTGTTTCGGACGGAAGACCATGAGCACGGCCAGGACGAGGAAGATGGCCCCGGCGCCCATGTCGTTGATCCGGGCGATAGTTCGTCCACCCGCAAGGAGGAAGGGCCTGGTCACCCAGGTCCCCGGCTGCTCGGCACGTTCGCCATGAGAGGGGATCTGAGTGTCGGGATGCTGCGCCATGGGAAGAGTCTCGCGCTCCGGTTCCAAGCTCGACGCACGGTGGCTTTGAAAACACGGCAATATCACAGAGTTTAGCATTTTATTCTACACGATCTCACCAGCAAGGCAATGCCAAACGGGAGGAGGTCTGCGGCGATTGGTCGACAAAAAGGGTTGAAAAAAACCGTTCGTGACGTATTCTTCCCCCATTGTGTGGCTGCGAAATCGACCTCCGGACCAGGCGACGGCGGCGGGGGGCGAGATCAACGTGCAAGGGAGATCGAGGTATGCGGTGGAAAACCGCGGTAGTCGTTTCGCTGGTACTTATCGTTGCACTTTTCGTGGGCCTCTACCTTGTTATTGCGACCTACGACTATGACAAACTCATACCTGGGATCGTCAAGTCGGCGAAGGAGGGCACCGGGCGGGAGTTGGTTGTGAGCGGCCATGCGAGGTTCAAGATCGGCCTTAGTCCGGAGTTCATCCTCCGTGATGTTACCTTCCAGAACGCCTCCTGGGGTTCACGACCGGACATGGCAAGGGCCGAGGAACTCGGCCTCCAACTGGCGTTGTGGCCGCTCCTCCGAGGCGACTTCGAGGTGACGGGGATCGTGCTGAACCGCCCCGACATCATGGTCGAGGTTGACCGTTCGGGGAGATCAAATCTCAATTTCGAAACCGAGGAGAAAACCTCGGCGGAAGGTGTGGCCAAGGCGGTGGACGACCTGCAAGTCGCCGACGGCCTCCTCACCTACAAGGACTGGCGATCGGGCAAGACGTTCACGCTGAGGGTGGATCGGCTGCGGGCCCTTCCCATACCCTTCGGCAAGCTCGCTTTCCTCGATCTTCACGGGGCTGTCAACGGTCAAACACTCAGAATCGACGGCACCGCGGGGCGGTTGGGCGCCTTCCTGCGACCCGGTGAGCCATGGCCTGCGGACCTTACCGCCAAGGCAGGGAGTGTGAGGGTGACGGCGCATGGAGAGCTGGCCGATGCGGAACACCTCAAGGGGTTTGCCTTCAGGCTGGCAGCGGAGGGTTCCTCTGTGGCTGAAGTGGCGGCCTTCGTAGGCTTCACCGGTAGGGCGGATCTGGGGCCTTTTTCAGCGCAGGCGGAGCTTGCCGACGCTGCCGGGGCCATTGGGCTAAAAAACGTCAATTTCGGGGCTGGCTCCAGAGAATCACTTAAGGTGCAACTCACGGGGTCGGTCGGTGATATCGTCGCCCTTCGACAGGTGGATCTGGCCTTCTCCGCTTCCAGCGACAAGCTTGCCAAAGGGCAGAAAGTCGGCGCATCCTTCCCGGCCTTCCGGGGTAGCTTTACCGCATCCGGCCGTATCTCCGACTCGGCGGCTGACGCATACCGCGTGCAAGACCTCAAGGTCGCTCTTGGGAAAGAAAGCCTTGCCGGTACCTTGAGTATCACCATGATTGATAATCACCCCCAGGTTCGAGCGGACCTCTCCTCACCGAAGTTTTTCTTCGGCCCCCTGAGGCTGGGGGCCATCGTTACCGGTCTTCCGGCCCGGCCGGTGGGACTTGCCTCTCTCGATCTGGTGTGGGGTAGTGAGGACCTGGCGGAACTCCGCCTCGAGGGCTCGATCGCGGACCTCGCTGCCGGCCGCGGGGTGAACGTCGCCTCTACCCTTCAAGGGAAGGACCTGGCCGCCCTGCTTCCGATCACCGGTCGCAAGCTGCCACTGAGGGGCGCATTCAGTGTTTCGGCCCAGGTGACTGACGTCGGGGAAAAAAGATATCAGGTCTCTCAGCTTGAGCTTGTCGTCGGCGGGAACCATCTTGCCGGCTCATGGGAGGTAGACCTTTCCGGGGAGCGGCCGCGCGTTGCCGCGACCCTGTCTTCGCCCAGCCTGGATCTCGGAGCCTTACTACAATCCGCCGGCGTGGAAGTGGCGCAGGCGAGACCGCTTCCGGATCTCGGCCCTCTCTCTCTGGCTTTCACCCTCTTTGATCCTGCAGGCAAGCCGAGAATCGAAGAACTCGATCTTCGCGCCGGCTCTACGGCCCTGATGGAAGTGGAGGTGCGTGGGGGAGTCAGGGACCTCTCGTCAGGGCGAGCACTCGACCTCCAGGTGACGGCGAAGGGGAGAAACGTGGCCGAACTGGAGCAGATTGTGGGTCGCCCTCTGCCTCTTGAAGGCCCCTATGCCCTTTCCGGTCGCCTCCTCGATCCTGACCCGAAAGTTTACCAGGTGCGAGACCTTCGCCTGGACGTTGGACGAGACCACCTGGGAGGAAGCTTGGAGTGCAGGCTTACCGGAGGCGGACCCCGGCTGTCGCTTGCGCTTTCCTCGCCGGCATTCACCTTGAGGTCGCTGAAGGCCGGAGATGGCGCCTGGCTTGGGCGGCTCAAGAGCGCCCTCGATCTCGGGCCTCTGGCCCTGACCCTTCTCCTCTCAGGCTCGGAGGGGCACTGGTCCCTGGAGGCTCTGGATGCTCAGGTCGGATCAGAGGCCGTGGCGGTGATCGGGCTCAAGGGGAGCATCCAAGATCTGGCAGCCTTTCGCGGGCTCAACCTGGAGATGCGTTGCCGGGGAAAGGATGCCAAGGGCCTGGAAAAGATTATTGGGAGACCGGTTGCTCCCGTGGGGGCCTATGGTATCTCGGTGAAACTGCTCGATCCGGAACCCGGAACTTACGAGGGTCGGGACCTTAGCCTCGTATGGGGAGAGAGCGATCTGAGCGGTCGGTTTCAGGTGAAGGCCACTGGTGAGCGGCCCGAGGTGACAGCGGCGCTTTCGTCGGGACGACTCGACGTCCGGCCTTTCCTGTCCGGACCGGGAAAGGAACAGCGAGCGACGGAAGAGGGTCGCCCGACCGGTGAAAAAAAGGAGAGGGTATTCTCCAGCGAGCCGCTGCCCTTCCGCTGGCTCGATCGCCTCGAGGGGAAGATCGAATTCCGGGTGGGACACTTGCTCCTGCCGAGGGTCGCCCTCGACAATCTCTTTGCTGATCTCGTCCTCAGAAATGGAACCCTCGAGGTAGAACCCCTCACCTTTGCAGTGGGCGGGGGGGCCGGCGATTGCCGACTGAAGATAGGTTACGAAGAAAACGGCGCCGCGGTAACCCTGACCTCAACAATGAAAGAGATCCAGGTAGGCCCCATGCTCGACGAGCTGGGCTATGAGCGCAACCTGGAGGGTTCCCTGGATGCGGACCTCAGGCTCTCCGGGCGGGGAAATTCCATGGCGGAAATCATGGCAGGACTCGAGGGTAACATCTACCTGGTGATGGGAAACGGTCGGGCCGCCGTGAAGTACCTGACCATGCTGAACTCGGACCTCCAGGCGACCCTGCTCCGGCTGATCAACCCCTTCCAGAAGCAAACCGCCTTCACTGACTTCAACTGCTTCGTTAACCGGGTGGAGGTCCACGACGGGTCGGCGAGGTGGAAACTGCTGCTGGACACGGAACAGACGACGATTGTGGCTGCCGGTGATATCGACTTGAAAACCGAAGAGATCGACATAGGCATCAAACCCTCCCCGAAGACGGGCTACGGCCTCAAGGGCCTGGCCCAGCTAACACTGGGGCTAAACGAACTGGCAAAGCCGCTAAAACTGGGAGGGACGCTGGCGAACCCCTCTTTCACCGTCGACCCGGTCCAGGCTGGCCTCACCATCGGCAAGGCACTGGGCGGCTTTGCCCTTTTCGGTCCTTTCGGGTTGATCACGGCCTTGGCGGATCTCAAACTAGGAGGGAAGGATGCGTGTCTGAAAGCCATTGAGAAGGCTCAGGCCCGTCAGCAGGCCGGGACGAACGAAAAGGGAACTGGCCCTTCAACCGGGCAAGAGGGTGACGCCGGCGCCAAAAAGAAAGGCGGGTTCTGGAAGCGGGTCTTCGGGCTATGACCCTCAGTGCCCGGTACGGGCTACGGGGAGGAGGCCGCCAGGCCGAGAAAGCCATTTGGTGCCCAGGCGGTCACGGCTGCCCGGAGACCGCCCGAGTACCCGAGGGAGAGAACGAAATGGAACACGATGACGTAGATAAACGCCAGGGCGACGCTCTCGGCAACCCCCATGGCCATCCCGCCTCTCTTTCCCTGGTAGAGCGCAACCTCGATATTGTCGCGGGCCAAGCGGGTGAAGGCAGGCAGACCTCAGAGGAGCGTGGCCATGGGGATGGCACAAGCGAGAAAGGAGGGACGGGAGTAGAGGAAAAGTTTGCCCAAGTCTTGCAAGGCGGAGGGGCTGGCGAAGAGGAGCCGAGTGTGCGCACGCTCCTCCCCAGAAAGAGCACCACGGTCACGACCATCAGGCTGACGAGGAGAGGGATCCCTTGTTCGACGACCAGGTATCGGAGGAGTATCCTGCGCATTGGAGGGGAGTGTATCGGATGGCCAAGGGTTTGTAGACGCCCCGCCTACGGCCACGTAAGCCGAAAACTCCTTGACAGTGGCCAAGTCTTTGTGCTATGGGGTAACAGCCCAGTAACTCGTTAAGATTTCTCACTAACTTGTGAATGGTGAGTATGGAATCGAAGCAAAAAGAGAAGAAGCCCGAAAAGGAGCACGGGCGAGGGGGCACCTCCGACAGCCCGAATCTCCGCCTTGACGATCTCGAAGATGAGATCATCGACCTGGTGGACGTGGCGGAGGAGGGAGCGCCTGCGGTGGACGCCGCCGCCAGCGACGACAGGGCGAGGGGCGATGAGTTCAAACTTGACGACCTTGAGCTGGAGCGGGAGGCCTCCAGAACGACGGAGGGGCTTCCTTCCGGAACCTCGGAACAGGAGATGCAGGAGGCAGACGACGCGCTGGGCGAGGCGGAGGAGGAGTTCGAGTCATTGCTTCGCGATGAGAGTGGCGAACCCGAAGGGGACATCGACGACTTGACCGAGGGGATCGAGGAGACGACGGAGAGGAACGCGGCCAGCGAGATGGGCGATCTCGTCCCCGCCGAGGACATAAACGGATCGAATCTCCTCGATGATGGCCCCACAGAGGAAGGAGAGACAGGGGGGTCTCTGAGGGAGGAGGCCTCTCCCTCGGATAACGAGTTCTTCGAGGGCCTCTTTGACGATCTCGAAATTGACGAGGAGGGCGCGAAGGAGGTTTCGGACGTTCCCGAAGAGGCTCCAATGAAGGAGGAGCCCGAAGCAGATCTCCTTGCCGACCTGAGGCTGGAGAGCGAGATGAGGACGGAAGCCGAGGTTCCTGGGCCGCCGGGTGCGGTGGAGGAGCTTCCGGAGGATCTCTTTGCGGACTTGGGCGCCTCGGAGGGGACTTCGCCGGCGCTACCACCAATGGCTGCCGGTCTCGCGTTCCCTGTCTCGGGCGACAGCGCCGAAGAGTTGATGGCTCTCGTCCGGGCCCAAGTGGAGGCGGTGGTAACCCGTCTCGTGGAGACTCGGTTACCCGCCATCGCCGAGCGCATCATCATGGAGGAGATCAAGAAGATCAAGGCTGCCATGGAGTAGGACGAGAGTCGCCATCGGAGTGGGCGGAGCCGGATGGGGGTTATGCGGGTAATCCCCATTTTCTTTTCTTTAGAGTGTAGGGGATGAAGGAAGGAGAGTATGGAGAGACCGGTGCTCCCCAAGGCCTATGAGCCGCAAGAGGTGGAGACCAAGTGGTATCGTGTCTGGCAGGAGCAAGGGCTGTTTCGTGCCGATGAGACAAGCTCAGCGCCTCCCTTTTCCATCGTAATTCCGCCCCCCAATGTGACGGGGGACCTTCACATGGGGCACGCCCTCAACAACACCCTCCAGGATATCCTCTGCCGGGCCAAGCGCATGCAAGGTTTCAACGTGCTCTGGGTTCCCGGCACCGACCACGCGGGAATCGCCACCCAGAACGTCGTGGAACGCCAGCTCTCCGGCGAAGGGCTCACCAGGCACCAGTTGGGACGGGAGAAATTCATTGAGCGAGTGTGGGAGTGGCGGCGCATCTACGGCGGCAACATCATCAACCAGCTCAAACGCCTGGGTGCGAGCTGCGACTGGAGCCGGGAGCGATTCACCATGGAGGGGGGGCTCTCCCAGGCGGTACGTCGCGTCTTCGTTTCCCTCTACGAGCAGGGGCTCATCTATCGGGGATACCGAATCATCAACTGGTGTCCCCGATGCACGACGGCTCTCGCCAACCTGGAAGTGGACGCCGAGGAATACCCGAGCCACCTCTATTACGTGCGCTACCCGCTGGCGGATGGGAGCGGGAGCCTGGTGGTGGCCACCACTCGCCCCGAAACCATGCTGGGAGACACGGCAGTGGCGGTGCATCCAGAAGATGAACGCTACCGCGCCTTCCGGGGTAAGAAAGCACGGTTGCCCCTCATCGGCCGCGAGTTGCCGGTGATCGCCGACGGCTACGTGGATAGGGAGTTTGGCACCGGCGTCCTCAAGGTGACACCGGCCCATGACGCCAACGACTATGAGATCGGCCAGAAGCATGGCCTGGCAACTGTGAGAGTGATCGACGATCGAGGGATCATGAGCCCGGAGGCGGGCTCCTATGCCGGGCTCGATCGCTTCGCCTGCCGGGACAAGGTGATCGAGGACCTCAGGGCCCAGGGCTACCTCGTGAAGGTTGAGGACTACCATGTCCGGTTGGGTCACTGCTATCGCTGCAAGACGGTCATTGAACCGACGCTGTCGGAGCAGTGGTTCGTGGCGGTGAAACCTCTGGCGGCGAGTGCGATCGCGGCCGTCCGTGAGGGCCGGACAAGCATCATCCCCGCCAGTTGGGAAAAGAACTACTTCGACTGGCTGGAGAACATCGAAGACTGGTGCATCTCGCGGCAGATCTGGTGGGGCCACCGCATCCCCGCCTGGTATTGCCAGGAGTGCGGCGAGGTCCTGGTGGCCCTCACGGATCCAAGTCAATGCAGCCGCTGCCAGGGTGCGAGGCTGGTTCAGGATGAGGACGTCCTGGACACATGGTTCAGCTCGGCCCTCTGGCCCTTCTCCACCATGGGATGGCCGGAGAAGACTCAGGAACTCGAGCGGTTCTATCCCACCTCTGTCCTCGTCACCGCTTTCGACATTCTCTTCTTCTGGGTCGCCCGGATGATGATGATGGGGCTCCACTTCATGGTGGATGTACCCTTCCGGGACGTGTACATCCATGCTCTGGTGCGGGACGCCGAAGGGCAGAAGATGAGCAAATCCCGGGGAAACGTCATCGATCCCCTGCTGATCATGGATCGCTACGGCACCGATGCCTTTCGCTTTACGCTCGCCGCTTTCGCCGCCCAGGGGAGAGACATTCGCCTGGCCGAGGAGCGGATCGAGGGATATCGGCATTTCGTAAACAAGCTCTGGAATGCCAGCCGCTTCACCTTGATGAACCTGAAGAGCTCATCCCTAGATCAGCCTCTGCGCCGCCCGGTCGAGTTGCCGGATCGGTGGATTCTCAGCGCATTGCAGGGGGTGATCCGGCAGGTCAGCGACGCCCTCGACTCATATCGGTTCAACGACTATGCGAACACCCTCTACCAGTTCATCTGGCACGAGTTCTGCGACTGGTACCTGGAGATCAGCAAGCCCGCGCTCTACGGGGAAGATCGCGAACGACGCGCAGTCACGGAGCTGATCCTGGCTCACTCCCTCTCCGCCATTCTTCTGTTGCTTCACCCGATCATGCCCTTCATCACCGAGGAGATCTGGCAGCACCTCGCCGTTAACATGGGTAGCATCATGACCGCACCTTTTCCGAGGGCTGACTCCACTCTGGCTGACCCCCAGGCCGAGGAAGAGATGGCGATGATCATAGACGTTACTACGGCCATTCGGAACATCCGGGGTGAGATGAACATTTCGCCCGCAGCCCAAATGGAGGCCGTGATCTACGGACCGGAGCGGTTGCTGAAGCTCCTCGAGACGCACACTCACTACGTGGAGGATCTCGCCAAGCTCTCGCAGCTCACCCTGCGCCAGGAAGGCGAGCGACCACGCATGGCAGCTTCGGCCGTCGTCCGCGAGCTGGAGATCTTTCTCCCCCTGGAGGCGGTCCTGGATTTCCAGGAGGAGCGCAGGCGACTCGAAAAGGAGATCGGCAAGCTGGAGCCGGAACTGGCAAGAGCCAAGAAGAAGCTGGCGAACGAGGATTTCCTTGGTCGGGCGCCGGCCGAGGTCGTGGCCAAGGAGCGGGAGAAGTCCGATCGCCTCGGCGCCAAACTTCGGAAGCTTCAGACGCAACTCGATCGGCTCATGGAAGTCGGAGCAGGCAGCCCATGATCAACTTCCAGGTGGAGACGCTCATTCGCCATGCCCTGGCCGAGGATATCGGGAGCGGTGACGTAACCACCCAGGCCGTGATCCCGGTGGAGGCGACGGGCAATGCCCGGATAATAGCCAAGGAGCCCTTTATTGTCGCAGGATGTGAGGTGGCCAGTCGGGTGTTTCACTTGGTGGATGGGTGCCTGGAGGTCGCCGTCAGTCTTCCCGACGGCTGTCGGGCCCACACGGGTGACCTACTCATGGAGGTCTCCGGCAGCCTCACCGCGATGCTCATGGCCGAGCGCACCGCCGTCAACTTTCTCCAGCGCCTCTCCGGGATTGCCACCCTCACCCGCGCCTTTGTGGAGAGAATCGCCGGGACGTCCTCGCGAATCGTGGACACGAGGAAAACCACGCCGGGCTGGCGGGTGCTGGAGAAGGCCGCGGTCCGTGCCGGCGGCGGCTTCAATCATCGATTTGGCCTCTATGACGGCGTCCTGATCAAGGACAACCATATAGCGGTGGTGGGAGGTGTTCGAGCGGCGGTGACGGCGGTACGGCGGAAGGTCACCCACACCCTGAGGATCGAGGTGGAGGTCGAAACGCTCGAGCAGTTGGACGAGGCCATCGCCGTCGGGGCGGACGCGGCTCTCCTGGACAACATGGAGCCGACCATGATGGCCGAGGCGGTGCGGAGGGCGGGTGGACGGCTTCTCCTGGAGGCGTCCGGCGGTGTTAACCTTGAAAACGTGAGGGAGATCGCCGGGACCGGCGTGGATCTCATTTCGGTGGGCGCCCTGACCCATTCGGCTAGAGCGATGGATATCAGCATGGAGGTTGAGCCCGCGGGCGCCTAGGCGAGTCAGTTGTCCTTGGTCCGTTGTCCGTCGGCTGGAGAAGAACGATTGATGCGGCCGGTTGGCAGCACCTAAAGAAGCCTCATCGGCCAGTCACCCCCCTGCCATACCGTGGTCGGTGCTCTGCGTCGCTCCGTCAACCCCTTCCAACGGACGGCTGACAACTGACCACCGGCAACTTTTCACTTCCCCCCTAATTCCTCCGATCGTCGCGCGGCTGCGGCCACCGCATCCATGAAGAGTCCCCGCACGGCGCCCCGCTCGAGCACCGCCAGACCGTAAATGGTCGTCCCGCCGGGCGAAGTGACCTGGTCCTTGAGCGCCCCCGGGTGGCCGGCAGCTTCGTCGAAGAGCTTGGCTGACCCGAGGGTGGTCTGCACTACGAGGCTTCGGGCTATCGGGCGGGGAAGCCCCAACAGAACTCCAGCGTCGATCAAGGCCTCCATGACCAGGAGGAGGTAGGCGGGTCCGCTTCCGCTCAAGGCGGTGACTGCATTCATAGCAGACTCTTGAACCTCGACCACCCGTCCGACCGCTTCGAAGAGGAGGCGAGCGACGGCCACATGGTCAGGACCGGCATTGGGGCCGGCGGCTATCGCAGATGCCCCGGCAAGGACAAGGGCGGGGGTGTTCGGCATAATCCGAATAAGCGGAAGCGGACAGCCGAGCCCTTGCTGAATTCGGGCGAGGGGGACGCCCGCGGCAATGGAGATGACGAGAGGCAGATGAGCGAGACTGTCACGTATCTCCCCAAGCGCTCCATCAACTTGGTTCGGTTTCACCGCCAGGACGATCACCTGGGCGGCTCGGGCCAGAGGGGCGTTCCCGGTCGCGGCAAGGATGCAGTAGGTGCTCTCCAGGAAGCGGAGGCGGGCCGGATCAATGTCACTCACCATAATCTGATCCGCCTTCAGGCGACCCGCGGCGAGGAGGGCCTTGATCAGGGCCTCGCCCATGTTGCCGGCCCCAATGAACCCTACTTTTTTGGCGGCTAGCATGACCATTCTCCTGGTGTCTTGAAGGTGCCCGGCGTACGGTGTCTTGGATCAACGATCGATGGGTACGAGACCTGCCGAGGACGCGCTGGGCAAGCACGAGAGCGCAGCCGCCGGAGCCGAAGTTCGTTCATTGACCGCCGGGGGACGCCGGTGCCATTATCGGGAAAGGCTTCCGGAATGTCAACGGCGACCGCCTGTCCGGCGCGAGATTTCCTCGTTATGTCGTTGACATCCGGGGGTGATCACGATAAGCTAACGCGCAAATCGGGCCATGAGAAAAGGAGGACTTTGATGTTCGTTGTGGCCAACTTCCTCTCCGCGCTGGCCAGAATCCTGGACATCGTTCTCACCATCTACATGTGGCTCATCATCGCCCGTGCCCTTTTGTCGTGGGTAAGTCCGGACCCATACAACCCGGTAGTGCGATTCCTTTTGAATGTCACTGAACCGGTTCTGCAGGCCCTGCGCCGCCGTTTGCCCCTCTTTTGGGGCGGCGTGGATTTGACGCCCGCTGTCGTGGTTCTTGTCATCATTTTCCTTCAGTGGTTTGTCGTGGCCTCACTGCAGGAGCTGGCGGTTCGCCTGGCTCATTTACGAGGGTAGACAAAGCTACGACGAGACCCAAGGATGGAGCAACGTATGCAGCTGACGCCCCTCGACATCCAACAAAAGCAGTTTCGCCTCCGGCTCCTTCGCGGTTACGATCCCAAGGAGGTAGAGTCCTTCCTGAGCGCAATAGCCGATCTCGTGAGCGGGCTGTTGCGAGAGAAGGATGAGCTGGCGAGAGAACTTGCGGACAAGCATCGGCAACTGAGTGAGCACCGGGACCGCGAGAAGACCCTGAAGAATACCCTCATCAGCGCTCAGAAGGCAGCGGAGCAGATGAAGGCGAACGCCGAAAAAGAGGCAAAGCTCGTGATCTCAGAGGCCGAGGTGAAGGCAGAGCGCATTCTCAACAACGCCCACAACCGCCTGGCCCAGATCCACGAGGATATTGCCGAGCTGAAGCGGCAGCGCACGCAGCTTGAGATGAAGCTCCGCGCCACCATCGAAACCTACCTCAAGATGCTGGACATGCAGAAGGAAGAAGAGGCAGGACTCGCCGACCTGGAAAGCAAGGTGAAGTACTTCACCAAGCCCTAACGATATCGTCGTAGTGGAGGCCTGGGAAAGGCGCTCTCCCCGGAACCGAAGGCTGCCTGGCGGGGCGAGGAGGCGAGCGCCAGGCTGGCGAGCGGGGCCGGCTCTCCCATCAGGCGCGACGTCGGGTTGCGGCGGAGGCACTCGGGCGCCGACAGAGAAGGCAAGTTCCGGCAGAGGATCTCCGAATCATGGACGTATTGCGCACTATCATCG
>Ga0187774_10000384_pt1 | contig 15126 bp, 19 predicted proteins | sample 0216_BV02_MP05_2_FD_133152 | JGI IMG/M metagenome (GOLD analysis project Ga0187774, IMG submission 133152) | Tropical peat soil microbial communities from peatlands in Department of Meta, Colombia - 0216_BV02_MP05_20_MG | ecosystem: Environmental > Terrestrial > Soil > Wetlands > Peat | place... | reverse complement strand
ATTGATCGATACCTACCGCAAGTACAGGGCGCAGGGGCTGGAAACCATTGCAGTGGCAATGAGCTACGACCCACCCAATTACGTGCTTGACTACTCGGAAAAAAATTCGCTGCCCTTCGACGTGGCGTTAGATGTGCAGGGAACCATTGCGCAGGCGTTCGGTGACGTAACGCTCACTCCAACGACGTTTATCATCGACAAGCGCGGCAACATCGTCAAACGCGTCCTAGGCGAGCCGGATTTCGCCAAACTTGACCGGTTGATCGAAGAGAAGCTTGCAACGCCGGTTGGCGCTTAAAAACCTAACTTCAAGCTGCGTGGTTCGGCTGGAGTGCACCGATTAGCCCGGCCTCATGGGCTTGCTGGTCGGCGTGGTAGCTCGAGCGCACCAGCGGGCCGCACGCGGCATGCGTGAAACCCGCTTGCAGCGCCCACTTCTCGAAAATCTTGAATAGCTCCGGGTCCACGTAGCGCATGACCGGCAAATGGTGGCTGCTTGGCTGCAGGTACTGGCCAAGCGTAAGCATTGCTACTCGGTGATCGCGCAAATCGCGCATGACTTCCAGGATTTCATCATCCGATTCACCCAGTCCCAGCATCAAACCCGACTTGGTGGGAATATTTGGGAAGCGTGATTTAAAGTCCTTGAGCAGTTTCAGCGAATTCCGGTAATCAGCGCCAGGGCGCACCTGCTTATAAAGTCGCGGCACGGTTTCCAGGTTGTGATTCATTATATCCGGCGGGCAGGTGCTTAATATGTCCAGCGCGACTTCCAACCGACCGCGAAAATCCGGGACCAAAACTTCAATTCGCGTTTGCGGCGATAACTCGCGCACCCAGCCGATGCAATCGGCGAAATGGCGGGCGCCACCATCGCGCAAATCGTCCCGGTCTACGCTGGTGATCACCACATAGCGCAGGTTCAGAGCGGCGATAGTTCTGGCGAGATTGACAGGTTCGTCGGCGTCAGGGAACTGCGGCTTGCCGTGGGCCACGTCGCAAAACGGACAGCGCCGTGTGCACAGATCCCCGAGTATCATGAATGTCGCTGTGCCTTTTCCGAAACATTCGCCGATATTGGGGCAGGATGCTTCTTCGCAGACAGTGTGCAGATTATGTTCGCGCAGTATGCGTTTTATAGCGTAAAATCGTGCACTGCTTGCAGCCGTTACGCGTATCCAGTCAGGTTTTTTAAGCTTCTGGTGTGGTTCAATCCTGATCGGAATGCGCGCGGTCTTGGCCGCGCCCTTCTGCTTGAAATTTCCAGGTTCGGGGTTCATATTTTACGCAGATGGTAAATCAGCTTTTCGGATAATTTTTTGCTCACTTGATCCAGAGAATCATCAACACCCAAATCGCGCAACTGTGTCACTTGCAATCCGGGATAGCCGCAAGGGTTGATCGCGCGAAACGGCTGTAGATCCATGTCCACATTAAGCGCAAGACCGTGGTAGCAGCAACCTTGTCTGACACGCAAACCCAATGCGGCGATTTTTGCACCGTTGACGTAAACTCCGGGAGCGTCGACACGGGATTGCGCTTTTATAAAGTAACCTTCAAGCAAATCGATGACTGACTGCTCCATGCGTCTCACGAGGGCGCGTGTACCGATACCTAAACGCCGCAAATCGAGCAACAAATAGGCCAGGATTTGTCCGGGCCCGTGGTAGGTGATTTGGCCGCCACGGTCGGTTTTGACTACCGGGATCGTGCAGTCCTGAGGCATATTTTCCGGTTTTCCGTTTAGTCCCACGGTGTAAATCGGCAGATGTTGAAGAAGCCATAGCTCGTTTTCGGAATCGGCGTTGCGCTGCGCAGTAAAATCTTGCATCGCGCGCCAGGTGCCGACGTAATCGGTGATGCCCATTCGCCTGACCCGCAGTGAGGTGCAACGGGTATCAAGCAAGGGGTTTACACTGCTCGCCAGTTTATGATTATAGACCTCAAGCGTCACGCCTCACTCCTTGCTCAAAGAACCATCACCACCATCGGATGATCGCACAACTCGCGGTAGAGTTCATCGAGTTGTTCTTGCGAGGTAGCCTGAATAATGCATGTCAGGCTGAGATATTTGCCTTTTTTGCTGGATTTCATTTCCATGCTCGCGGGATCAAAGTCGGGATCATGACGCATTACGATTTGCATGATCGCCTGCGCAAATCCGGCTTGGCTCTTGCCCATGATCTTGATAGGGAAAGCGCATGGATATTCAATTGGTGAAATCTCCACACCCATTAGCCGGCCCTAAATAATTTATATGGCCTGCGCCTCGCTCTGCCGCATGGCTGATGCTTTAAAATTTTGATATAACTCAAACATGCGCCAGAATACCTTGCCAGGCTTCCCGTCACCGACTGGTTGGCCGTTCAGGTTAGTGATGGCCAAGATTTCTTTGCCGGAGGAGGTCATCCAGAGTTCCTGCGCCGTGCGAACCTCGGTCTCCGAAATCGCCCTCACCTCGCACGGGATGGAATGGGCTGCCGCCAGTTCCAGCACTACGTCATAGGTTATCCCGGGAAGGATCAGGTGGCTTTTCGGCGGTGCCAACACCACGCCGTTTTTGACCACGAAGATATTGCTTGCCGCACCTTCAGTAAGAAAGCCATCGCGAATCAAGACGGTCTCTGCGGCACCGCACTCCACCGCCAACTGGCGTAACAGTACATTGGGCAACAGCGATATCGCTTTGATATCGCATCGCAGCCACCGGTTATCCTGGGCGGTGATCGCGGCTACACCGGTTTTCAAAGTTTCCCGAGGCGTGACTTGCAGCGGGGTGCTCATCATAAAAACCGTGGGTTGGACCTGCACCGGGAAAGCGTGGTCGCGCTTCGCAGGGCCGCGGGTGATGTGCAAATAAATATACTGATCCTCGCCCTGGTTTTGTTCGACAAGTTGCATGAACAACCTTGCCCATTGAGCATCGGTGTGCGGGTTTTTGAGGCGAATGCTATCCAAATTGGACTGCAAACGCTTGAGGTGCTCCTTGAGTCGGAACGGCTTTCTCGAGTAGGAGGGAACGACTTCGTATACCCCGTCGCCAAAAATGAATCCGCGGTCCAGCACCGGAATCCGTGCTTCCTCGAGGGGCATGAACTTGCCGTTTAGATAAACCGTGCTCAATTGAAAAGCAACCTCAATTAAACAGGAGCCGTAAACTGTCCCACCCGCGAACTAGGACGTTGGCAAGTTCTACGTTATCAAGCGCGATCAAGGGATATTCTGCTACCGGCATGCCATCTAAACTAAGTTTCACTACTCCGATTTTCTGTCCGGCGGTGATCGGTGCGGTCAACGGCTGCTGGCTTTCCATGGTGGCTTTCAAGCGCTCCGACTGGCCTTTGGGCAAACTCAAGTAAACATCCTCGGCGAATCCCGCCCTGACCGAATTTTCGGTTCCCTTCCAAACAGTGAAAGTGGTGACTGGTTGACCTCTTGTATACAGGTGCAATGTGTCGTAGAACATGAATCCGTAATTAAGAAGCTTCTGACTTTCGGTGGCGCGAAGACTGTCCGACGCGGTGTCCATGGCCACTGCAATCAGTCGCCGTGGTCCTCTCTTGGCGGTGGAAATGAGGCAATAACCTGCGTTTTCAGTGTAACCGGTTTTCATTCCGTCGACATAAGGGTCGGTCCACAAAAGACGATTCCGGTTAAACTGCAAAATGTTGTTGTATTTGTACTCCTTGACTGAATAAAGCGGGTAGTATTCGGGAAAATCCCTTATGATCGCCGCAGCGAGCAAGGATAGGTCATAGGCAGTAGAGTAATGCTGCGGATCGGGCAAGCCGGTGGAATTCATGAAATGGGTGTTTTTCATGCCGAGGCGCTGCGCTTCACTGTTCATCATTTGAGTGAACTCTTTCTCGCTTCCGGCAATGCCTTCTGCGAGGGCGATACAGGCGTCGTTGCCCGATTCCACGACCATCCCGCGTATCAAATCTTCCACCGTTACCGGTTTACCCGGTTCGATGAACATACGCGAGCCTTCGGCATGCCAGGCACGAGTCGAAACCGGAAGCTTTTGGGCGAGAGTGATTTGTTTCTGCTTGAGCGCGGTGAAAGTCAGATACGCTGTCATGAGCTTGGTAAGCGATGCCGGCTCGATTCGCTCATTAATGTTTTGTTCAACTATTATTTGTTTACTGTAATAATCACTCAGCAAATAAGATTTCGCGGCAATCGAAGGTGGCTTGGGGACAGGCAGTTGCTGGGCAAAAAACGGCGACGGGAACAGAAGCAAGAGCAGCAATAAGGGCTTGGTCCTTTGCATAATGAAAATTATATACTATTTGCGTCCTTTCCTGAGAAAAACGGGCGCCATGTTGAAGGCAATCGCACCTGCCGCCGTTGCGGTGTTATCTTGTTTTAGCGGCCCCGCTTTTGCTGCCGAAGGTGCGGTCACGATAACTCATGCTTGGGCGATGCCCACGGCTCCCGGTCAAAACGTAGCGGGGGCTTATCTGGAAATCCACAGCGCTGTAGCAGGCAAGTTGATTGCGGCTTCAAGCCCGGTAGCAGGCAGCGCAGAAATACATGTTATGCGGCTGGAGAACAATGTCATGGAAATGCGGCAGCTAAAAAGTCTCGATTTGCCAGCCAAGCAGACGGTCAGGCTTGAGCCCAGGGGATTGCACATCATGTTGCTGAACTTGAAAAGACCTCTAAAGCCGGGCGACAAAATACCACTGAGTCTAACTCTGCAGCTTGAGAACGGCAGCAAGACTGTTGTGGAAGTGCAGGCTGAAGTGCGTAGCGCCGCCCCCTGATTGGAACTCGTGATCAAATACTACATGGTGACAACATCGGCTGCGGGTATTCGCCGCCAAAAGTTTCTAGAGTTCAGTCGGGGTAATGCTGGCAAGCGCGCCGGATGAACGCCATTTGCTTGCGGAAATGCCGGCAGCCCTCGCAAAGTAAAAAGTGCATTCTCAATCCTGCCCATTCCACCAGGTTCAGCCGGCGATCAAGGGATTGCGACACTAGCTTTGATACTTCGTTACAAGTCAGCATTACCTTCGCTCCAATTTACCGCCGAACCAGTTTTGCTCCAAACATAGCCTGAGGCTCATGCGCGCGCGATACAGCATGACCCAGCAGTTGGTCGCCGTAATTTGCATCTCCTTACAGATTTCCTTTGCACTTAATCCAAGGAACTCGCGCATCATGAACACCCGGGCGGTATTAGCGGGCATCAGTTTGGCGCAGATCTCAAAGATTTCCCAGAATCTTTTGTTCTCCAGATTTTTGAATGGATCGGCCCATGCCTGCGGCCACGTCTCCCAGTGGCCGTCCGGCTGGAATAGTGAGTCAAAATCGCCGGCGCCGCTTTCCAGCTCGGCTTCCAGGGTGACTTGCTTTGCTTCTTTCGCCTGCTTGCGGAAGATATCGAGAACTTTATGCTTGAGAATACCCGTCAGCCATGTTTTAGCCGAAGATTTTCCGGAAAACGTGGTACGGCTTTCCAGCGCCGCGAGCAGAGTTTCCTGCACCGCATCCTCCGCCAATGCGTTGTCACGCAATTGCAGCAGCGCATAGCGCAGCAGATAGGGGCGATATTCTTCAAGCGCAATAGCTGAAAGATCGCTTGATTTAGTCTGGTTATTCACCATAGACGAAAGGCTCCCCAGCTAAAAAGATAAATAAATTTAGGCGCTTCCACTTGGAAACACCAGCGGAAAGGGGCACTTGAAATGTACGGATGGCGACCCATATTGGGTTTAAGGGCGCGTATCGGCGCCGATTGATTGTTATCTTAATATGGAGATGAATATTTATGGCAAACATCACGCGTTACGATCCGTTTGAAGACGTGTTTGGCGATCTTTTAAAGGGTTTCTTTGTGCGGCCGGTGAATATCGAAAGTCCGTCGCAATCCATGCTTAAGATTGATGTGACTGAAGATGAAAAGGCATTTAAGGTTCAAGCCGAGCTTCCGGGTGTGAAGAAAGAGGACATTAATGTGTCTATTGACGGTAGTCATGTAGCCATCAATGCCGAAGTTAAGAAAGAGCACGAAGAAAAGGACGGCGAGCGAGTGCTACGCAGCGAGCGCTTTTTTGGGAAATTCTCGCGTAGCTTCCAGCTTGATCAGGACGTAGACGAAAGCAAAGCGGAGGCCAAGTATACCGATGGCGTGCTGCAACTAGTGCTGCCGAAGAAAGCGGCGGTTTCCGCCAAAAGGCTTAGCATCAGCTAACACGGAACTGTTTTGAAAAAAAGGCGGCCTAGTGCCGCCTTTTTTGTTTTGCGGTTGCAAAGTGTAGAATAGCGCACTTCGCATCCGGGCACGATACTATGCCGCTCAATCCGACCAGTGCAAGGCAGAGGGCCAATGACCTCGCCGAAGCGCTGCCATACATTCAGCGTTTTCATGGCAAGACCATCGTCATTAAATACGGCGGCAATGCTATGATCGAGGAATTCCTCCAGCACGGTTTTGCCCGCGATGTAGTATTGCTAAAACTTGTCGGCATGAACCCGGTAGTAGTGCACGGCGGCGGGCCGCACATCAATGAGCTCTTGAAACGTGTCGGAAAGGAAAGTGAATTCGTCCAAGGAATGCGGGTTACAGACCGCGAAACTATGGATGTCGTGGAAATGGTATTGGGAGGACAGGTCAACAAACAGATCGTGAGCCTCATAAATCGACACGGCGGCAGAGCAATCGGCCTGACCGGCAAGGATGGGGATTTTATCCGCGCGCGCAAATTGAAACTTAGAAGCAAGGTGAACCAGGAAGAATGGCTCGATATGGGGCAAGTCGGCGAAGTAGTGGGGGTTGATCCGCAGATAGTAACGTTGCTTGACAGCCAGGACTTCATCCCCGTTGTCGCACCGATTGGCGTAGGCGATAACGGCGAGTCCTACAATATCAACGCTGACTTGGTGGCCGGCAAAATCGCCGAAACGCTGAAAGCGGAGAAGCTGATTCTGCTCACCAATACGCGAGGAGTGCTGGATAAAAAAGGCAACGTGCTGACCGGTCTAAACGCGGCCAAGGTGAAGAACCTGATTGAGGACGGCACGATTTCAGGGGGCATGCTTCCCAAGGTGAACTGTGCGCTGGAGGCGGTACGTAACGGCGTGAAAACCTGCCACATCATAGACGGTCGTGTGGAGCACGCGCTGCTCCTCGAAATCCTAACTGATGAAGGCGTGGGCACGCTGATTCGGGCGGGCGCGCGATAAGCGCCATAAAGTTGATGTGAGGTTTAGCGATGTCAGGCAGGCATGGCGAACGGAAATTGCAGATCCTGCAAACGCTGGCGGAAATGCTGCAAAACCCGCGTGCGGAAAAAATAACCACCGCTGCTCTCGCCGGGAAGCTCGACGTTTCCGAAGCCGCTTTGTACCGCCATTTCGCCAGCAAGGCGCAAATGTTCGAGGGACTCATTGAATTCATCGAAGAATCAATTTTTGGCCTCATCAATAAGATCACGACTGACGAGAAAAGCGGAGTGAAGCAACTAGAAGCAATAATCACCATGCTTTTGAGCTTCGCGAAAAAGAATCCGGGCATGACGCGGGTGCTGATCGGCGATGCGCTGGTGAATGAGAATGATCGGCTACAAGCGCGCATCAATCGGTTACATGACCGGCTCGAGGCATCGATCAAACAGGCGCTGCGCTTCGCTACAAGTCAAAACGAGTTGCCCGCGGACACGGATGCCACGGCGCAGGCGAATCTACTGATGTGCTATGTCACGGGGCGCTGGCACCAGTATGCAAAAAGCGGCTTCAAGCGAGAACCAATGGAGCATTGGGCCGGCCAATGGCGGGAATTGATAAGAAGTTAGGCGGTTACTGCTTGCGTTCTTTCACCGCAAACGAAGCATTTCGGATCCTTGGAAAGCTTGATGGAGCGCCATTCCATCGAGAGCGCATCAAGCACCAGCAACCGGCCATTAAGTGTTTCACCTGCGCCGGTCAATAACTTGAGTGCTTCCGCGGCTTGGATTGTTCCAATGATGCCAGTTAACGGTGCGAACACGCCCATTACTGCGCAGCGCGTTTCCTCGAGATCGCTTTCTTCGGGAAACAGGCAGTGGTAGCAGGGGCTAGAGCTTTCACGTAAGTCGAATACTGCAACCTGGCCGTCGAAGCGCACGCCAGCACCCGAAACCAGCGGCTTGCGGTGCGCTACACAGGCCCGGTTAACTGCGTGTCGAGTTGCAAAATTGTCGCTCGCATCGAGCACTACATCGGCATTTTTCACCAGATCCATTAAATCTCCGCTCGATACTCGTTCTGGCACTTCCACCACCGTCACTTCAGGATTGATTAGCGCCAAAGTTTGGCGCGCGGATTGCGTTTTCAGCGTGCCAACGGCAGTCGTGTAATGCACGATTTGCCGCTGCAGGTTGGTGAGGTCCACCTTTTCGCCATCACAGATGGTAATTTTGCCCAAACCGCTTGCGGCAAGATAAAGCGCAATGGGCGAGCCCAGACCGCCTGCGCCGATAATCAGTGCGTGCGAATTGAGAAGTTTTTCCTGCCCTTCAATGCCGATCTGCGGCAAGAGAATGTGGCGGCTGTAGCGTATCAGCTGATTGTCGTCCACGGGAAAACGCCGGCCACCCGACTAAGCTTAATTTTGCCCTTGCAGGATTTGCAGACCCTTGAGCAAGTTGATCGCCTGATTCAGCTGATAATCATTTTTTCCGCCAAATTCCGGAAGCTCGACTTTGCCTTCTTCTCCGCCCTTGGGTTTGGGTACGGATTTGGACGGCACAGCTTTTGAAGTCGGAGTCTTATCGTCGGACTGCTTGTCATTCGTGAGATGGTGCTCCAAATCGGCTTCCCGCAACTGCGGACCCTCTTCAATGCCGCTTACCGTTGCTTCTTCGACCCTAATGTCCGGCGTGATCCCCTTCGCTTGGATCGATCGGCCATTGGGCGTGTAATAGCGTGCGGTAGTAAGCTTGATGGCCGTGTTATTCCCAAGCGGCAATATGGTCTGTACAGAACCTTTTCCGAAACTTTGCGTTCCCATGACGACGGCGCGCTTGTGATCCTGCAGTGCGCCGGCCACGATCTCCGAGGCTGAGGCTGTGCCATTGTTGACCAGCACCACCATTGGCACTGTCTTCACTGCGGACGGAAGTTTCTTCAGATAATCTTCCTTGAATTCACCGCGCAAATAGTTTTCCGGAGTAGCACTAAATCTCATCTTGGAGTCCTCGGTCCGCCCATCTGTGTAAACTACAAGTGAATTCGGCTCCAGAAAAGCTGAAGATACCGCCACCGCGCTGTTCAGCAAGCCGCCCGGATCGTTGCGCAAGTCCAGAACCAGACCTTTCAGCGCTCCTGGCTTATATAGATCGGTGATCGCCTTGGACAGTGATTCGCCAGTGTGTTCCTGGAACTGTGTGATCCGTATGTAGCCATAGCCCGGCTCGACCAACTTTGATTTGACACTTTGTACTTTGATGATCGCGCGAGTCAGAGTGAAAACCAGCGGTTTGGGTTCACCCTTGCGCACTACGGTCAGGGTAATCTGCGTATTGGGCTTACCGCGCATGCGTTTGACTGCTTCGTTGAGGGTCATGCCCTTGACCGCGGTGTCATCGAGCTTGATGATGAGGTCGCCGGTTTTAAGTCCGGCATTATAGGCTGGCGTATCTTCTATCGGCGAAACCACCTTGACAAAACCATCCTCCATCCCGACCTCGATGCCCAAGCCTCCGAACTCACCTTGGGTTCCAACCTGCAATTCCTTGAACGCTTCGGCATCAAGGTAGGCTGAATGAGGATCCAGCCCCGTAAGCATGCCGTTTATTGCTTCAGTGATGAGTTTCTTGTCGTCTACCGGTTCGACGTAATCGTTCTTGATGCGACCGAATACTTCCGTGAAGGCGCGCAATTCTTCCACAGGCAGAGGCGCGCTGGCTTCTTTTTGCGCTACGGCTGAATAATTTAGGCTCAGCGCGGCGCCCAGCAACGCGCCCAGCACTACCAGCCCAATTTGCCCTAATCTGTTGCGCATCAAAAATCTCCTAGCATCTACGGAAGCGACGAAATAACCTACTTTACTGTGACCCAGCTCAGCGGGTCAAACGGCTTGCCTTGGTGCCGCATTTCAAAGTATAAACCGGATTCAATATTGCCGCCGCTATTTCCTACCGCAGCAATGGTGTCCCCGCCATGGACGTAATCCCCGACTTGTTTATAAAGAGTTTCGTTGTTGCCATATAGGCTCATGTAACCTGCCCCATGGTCTAGGATAATCAGATTGCCGAATCCTCGCAGCCAGTCGGCATACACTACTTGGCCGGCCGCGATGGCTTTAACGTCCTGCCCCCCTGGCGATAGAATGAACAGTCCTTTCCAAGTTAGGCCGCTGTCTGTACGTGGACTACCGAAACGATTTATGAGTTCCCCTTTTATTGGCAAATTTAGCCGGCCTTTTAATTGTTGGAAAGGGTTGGCGTCGAGTGCGGAATCGGGTAGCTGGTTGTTGCTGAGCTTAGGTGGCGGTTTTTTTTCGTAGAGGATTTTCGCAAGCTTTTCCACTAAGCGCGTAAGACGGCGCTCGTTACGCTGCAGGGTTCCAATTTCGCGGCGCTGCTGGGAAATTTGCTTGGAGACGCTGGCGAGCACTTGTTGATGGGTGGATTTCTCTTTTTCTAGAAGCCTTTTCTGAGCAGCCTGCTCAAGCTGGATTTCCTTGAGTTCGTTGCTTTTTTCCCGTGTTTTAGATGTGAGAACATTCAGCTGATTAAGGTTATCGCGAAGTTCCGCGATGAAATCTGTCCGCGCCCTTGAGATATAGCTGTAGTAATAAAGTTGGCGCGAAATCTGATTGGGATCCTGACCGTTCAGGAGTAACACCAAGTAGTTAGGTTGTTGTCCCAAATAGAGTTGATACAGCAGTTTCTCCAGTAATGCCTGCTGGGTGCGGATGCTGGATTCGGCCTGCCCGCTTTGCGCCTGCAGATTTGCGAGCTGGGTGTTGACATCGCGTTGCTTGCGATTAAGTTCGTAAAGCTTGCGGTTCGCGTCCGAGATAGCGAGCTCCGATTCCCTTAATGCATCGGCCGCCTCCGATTTCGATTCTTCAGCGTCTGCCAGTTCTTTTTGCAACGCTTCAATGCGGCTACGTAACTGTTTCAGCTCCTCCTTGGGTGCCGCGTGGTTTGGCCCGGCAAAAACGAGACAGAAAACGGTCAAGCCGGCACAAATCAAAAGCCAATTCTCAAGCGTAAGCCGTGTAGTTTTACTATTCAGTTGTCGGGCGCTATCGGAGAGTCTGAATTGTGGGTATCGCAGGAAGGAGGACACCGTGTTGTCCCAGTGACAATTTTATGCTCTGGCTTTTCCTTGGTTGGCAATCGCTTGCATGGCCTGCGTCACTGATTTCTCATCACCTAAGTAGTAGTGTTTCAATGGCTTCAGGTTATTGTCAAGTTCGTACACCAATGGGACGCCTGTGGGGATGTTAAGTTGCACAATCTCCTGATCGCTTATATGGTCGATATGTTTGACAAGCGCTCTTAGAGAATTGCCATGTGCCGAGATGATCACCTTTTGACCCGATGTAATCGCTGGAGCAATGGTCTCATTCCAGTAGGGCAGGAATCGCGTGACGGTATCTTTCAGACATTCAGTCAAAGGAAGATATTTTTTTGGAACGTCTCGATATCTTGGGTCATGTCTTGGGTTACGCTCGTCGGATTCGTCGAGCGCAGGCGGACGCACATCATAACTCCTGCGCCACAGTAATACCTGCTGTTCCCCAAACTTGGCGGCAGTCTCGGATTTGTTCAAACCCTGCAACGCACCGTAATGCCGCTCGTTGAGCCGCCAGGAAAGGTTTACGGGTATCCACATCAACTCCATGTCCTCGAGCACAATCCATAATGTCTTGATGGCGCGCTGGAGCAAGGAGCTGTAAGCGACATCGAATACAAACCCCTTTTGCTTTAGTAGCAACGCAGCCGTCCTTGCCTCCTGCACCCCTGTTTCGGACAAAGCAACGTCTGTCCAGCCAGTGAAGCGGTTTTCTTTGTTCCAGGTGCTTTCACCATGACGCAACAAGACCAGTTTTCTCATAGGAAATAAACGCGGCGGATTTTGAAAATATTGTATTATTTTATTATATTTCCTCAGCGACTTCTCTTGACAATAAAACGCCTCGCCGCATTTCTCGATTTCCCTCATATCAGTTTAGCCCTGATAGGTTTGATGTGGGTGCTTCCTTTCCTTCAGCCGCATCGCCAATTTCCTCTTCCCAGTTTTTACACGGAGTGGCTGGCTTTTGCTTTGGGATTAGCCGCGCTCTCGCTGCTGCTACAGAAGCGTCACTGGAATGAACCGGAATTCCCGAGAGTCGGTCTGGTTCCTCTGGCATTAGGTGCATTGCTGTTATTGCAGCTGACTCTTGGCAAAATTGCGTATGCCGAGCAGGCGCTGTTGGCAGTGGCGTATCTGCTATGGATGGCTTTTCTGGTATTGCTCGGAAATATTCTGCGGCGGGAAATTGGATTGGCGGACACTAGCACCACGCTGGCTTGGTGTCTCGTTGCGGGTGGAGTATTGAGTGCCATTGTGGGCGTGCTTCAACACTATCAGCTTCATACGCTCATCGATCCATTGGTTGGAGTAAAAACTGAAAATGCGGTTTTTGGCAATCTGGCACAACGAAATCATTTCGCCGACTACACTTGCTTGGCTCTCGCGTCACTGGTGTTTTTATATTCAAACCGCAGGCTAAATTGGGCTGTTGCGGCGGTACTGGCTGTGTTATTGCTTTTTGTTTTGGCACTGAGCAGCTCGCGCAGCGCCTGGCTTTTTCTTTTTGCATTACTGGCCCTGTCGGCATGGTGGTATTGGAAAGATAGAAAATCCAGGGCACTGCTGAGGACTTGTATTTTGCTGGTTTCAGGTTTCGGTTTGATGCAATGGGTGGTGAAATTGTCTTGGCTTGCCGCGCCAATGCCTGCGGTTACTTCTATTGATAAATTATATGATTTTGCCAGCGGCAATATCCGCCTTGAGCTGTGGCAGGAGGCATGGCACATCTTTTTACAGTCGCCACTGTTGGGTGTGGGATGGGGTCAGTTTACATGGCAGCACTTCCTATATGGAGTATTGCTCAAAAGCCACGGTCTAAGCGGCTTGTACAATCATGCACACAATATCGTTATGCAATTGCTTGCTGAAACCGGACTGGTTGGCACCTTGCTGATAGTGGTGGGTACGACAATCTGGCTGCACGGGTTGCGGCGCATGGCTTTTGATATCCATCTTTGGTGGCTATTGGCGCTCCTTGCCGTAATTGGAATTCATAGCATGCTTGAATTTCCGTTATGGTATTCGCATTTTCTCGGCATAGCGGCAGTGCTGTTAGGTCTGGGAGAAACGCGTTTCTATACGCTGGAGATGCAGCGCGTCGGCAGAATCAGTTTTGCGTTAATGCTGGTTTTGGGATGGGTGTCAGCAATCTCGTTGGTTTACAGTTACCGCAACCTCGAGGAGACGCTCTTTGCCAAAGGGCTTGAAAAACTGGATGCGGCAGGACTCAAGCGGCTCAACGAGGATCTTCTGGAAATCCACCGCACCTCACTCCTTGCGCCGTACATAGAGCTGGCTTATACCGGCGCCATTGTCCTCAACAAGGAGCACCTTTCAGACAAGCTCGAACTGAATAGCCGGGTTATGCATTTTGTTCCCGTCAGCATGGTGGTATATCAGCAGGCGATTTTGCTGGCGCTCGACGGTCAAGCAGCGGCGGCAAAAACGCAGCTTGAGCGCGCCGCCGTAGCTTATCCGGATGAACTTGGAAACTTTGCCAAGGTCGTACGTTTTTTGCTATCCCAGGACCCCGCGGAACTTGAGCCTCTGCTAGAATTATCTGAGCAGAAACTCAAGGAGAAAGGCATTGGAGTTCGTGCAAAATAATATTTGGTTAATTCTGCTCGCGGCGGTGAGCGGAGGGATGTTGATTTGGCCGATGATTTCGAGCCGCGTTCATGGCGGAAGCGAAGTAGGCACTTTAGAAGCAGTTCAGCTCATAAATCGCCGTGACGCGCTGGTGCTGGATGTGGGCGAAGGCTCTGAATTTGCGGCAGGGCATATCCCGAATGCGAAACATATTCCTCTGGCGCGACTAAATCAGAGCTTGCGCGAACTCGAGAAATTCAAGGCACGGCCGGTTTTGGTGAGTTGCCACAACAGCACCGCATCCGCAAAAGCGTGCGACCTGCTACGAAAAAGCGGTTTCAGTGAAGTATTCGGACTGAAAGGCGGAATAGCTTCGTGGGAACAGGCAAGCTTGCCGATCGAGAAAGGTTCGTGAAATGTCGGTGGTGAGCATGTATGCGACCGGAATATGCCCGTTTTGCGTTATGGCTGAACGGTTGCTGCGCGCCAAAGGTGTTTCAAAGATAACGAAGATTCGCGTTGATCTCGATCCCGAAAAACGTATCGAAATGATGCGTAAATCCGGCCGCCGTACCGTCCCGCAAATCTATATCAACGGCCACCACGTGGGTGGGTATGAAGAGCTGGCGGCGCTGGAACACGCCGGTAAGCTGGGCGAATTGCTGTCCCGGAACGGTAACGGTTGATGGTCGAACACGGGCGCACCTGATGAGCGAAAAACAGCAGGCCGAATTTTCGATTGAAAAGCTCTACGTAAAAGATTTGTCTTTGGAGATTCCCAATGCGCCGCGCATTTTCCTGGAGCGCGAAGCACCTCAGGTAGACGTGCGGCTCCATACTGAAGGAAATTCGATTAGCGAGGGGGTTTTTGAGGTCGTGCTGACTGTCACCATTACCGCCAAGCTCAAGGACAAAACTATGTTCTTGGTGGAGGCGGCACAGGCGGGAATATTTAATATCCGAAATGTGGCAAAAGAGGAAATCGAGCCGATATTAGGTATCGCCTGTCCGAACATTCTCTTTCCCTATGCGCGCGAGGTGATTTCAGATGTTGTGAGCCGTGCCGGTTTTCCGCCGGTGATACTGAATCCTGTGAATTTTGAGGCGCTATATCAGCATCGGCAGCAAAAGTCTCAGCCGAGCGCGGAAACTACCCACTGAAAATTTCAGTCATGCGTTACTGCCTAATTGCTCTATTAATGTGCTTGGTGGCGGATCCGCTCGCTGCTACGGAGTTCCGTT
>Ga0187774_10000380_pt1 | contig 15239 bp, 11 predicted proteins | sample 0216_BV02_MP05_2_FD_133152 | JGI IMG/M metagenome (GOLD analysis project Ga0187774, IMG submission 133152) | Tropical peat soil microbial communities from peatlands in Department of Meta, Colombia - 0216_BV02_MP05_20_MG | ecosystem: Environmental > Terrestrial > Soil > Wetlands > Peat | place... | reverse complement strand
CCGAAGGCGCCCCACACGATTCCCTCCACCGCGAGATGAAGATCCGCATCATCAAGGACGATGATGGCGTTCTTGCCACCCATTTCCGTAGTGAAAGCCTTGTGACCACGGGCACAGGCCTGCGCCACCTCGTGGCCTACGCCCCACGAACCGGTAAAGGAAACGCCATCCACGCCGGGGTGGTTCACGAGGTGCTCTCCCACGTCCTCGCCCGTTCCGTGGACGAGGTTGAGCACACCGGGCGGGAGCCCTGCATTCTGGAGGGCCCGGGCGAAGCGCTCACCACAGAGAGAGGTGAAGCTGGACGGCTTGAAGACCACGGTGTTGCCGCAGATGAGGGCGGCGAAGGTCTTCCAGCCGGGAATGGCAACAGGAAAGTTCCAGGGAGTGATCACGGCGAAGACGCCGACCGGCACTCGAACGGACTTCGCGTCCTTGTCCGGGAGCTCCGAAGGCACCGTTTCTCCGGAGAGTCTCCTTCCTTCCCCGGCCATATAGTAGGCCATGTCGATTGCTTCCTGGACGTCGCCCAGGGCCTCCTCCAGGACTTTGCCCATCTCCCGAGTCACCAGGCGGCCGAGTGTTTGCTTCTGCTGCAGGAGAAGTTCCGCCGCCCTGAACAGGATCTCGCCGCGGCGTGGGGCCGGGGTGAGCCGCCAGCCCGGTAGCGCCTTCCGGGCCGCGCCGACGGCCCTGTCCACGTCGGTCTCCCGGGATCGTGGCACAACGGCCACAACCTCCTGGAAACGAGCGGGGTTGATGCTCTCGAAGGTCTCGGCGGCGGCGGCGTCCACCCAGCCCCCGGCGATCAGGTTCTTGCACGGGATTGCCATCGGTCAGACCCCTTTTGTGCTTGCGTGCACCTGGTCCCTCTATTGGCCTCGCAGGGCGTTGGCGATCGCTAATGGTAGGGTAGCAAGGACGATATGTCGAGGCAAGCAACAAGCTCCGGTCGGGCTTCTCCTCGCCGGACTGCGTTGGGGCCGGGACATCAGCGGAGAGAAAGCCCTCACGGCGAAATGAGCGCGCGGAGATGCGGAGGAGGACCCGGGTCCCCGACCACGGCTGCAATCGAGTACGCGATCGCGGGCCGGTTCGGGAGGGTTCAGGGTTGCGGTCTCTTCATCGCGCCTCAGCCGGGGCTTTTTCGCTTTGAAGACTTCGAGTAAACTACCGGTATTTGGCTGGTAGGCAACGATCTGGAAATGGGACATGCCGCCGGCACGAGGTGATCAGTCCCTACGAGGCAGGAGCAAGAGGTGAAAAGGGGAGAAGGGCAACCAGCGCGACGAGGGGGTGCATGAGTTCGACCGGACCCGAAAACGGGAATGAAAACGCTTGGGAAGGGATCTCGGCCGCGGCTGATTCGGGCTTTTCAGCGAGCTCCCGGCCCCTTGACTGGATCGTTACGGTACCCTTTCTGATCGCCTTCGGGCTCGTCCTGGGCATATTCGATCCCATCCAACGTCTGGCCCGTCTCTTTGGCTCTCGTCCCCATGAGTTCGTCGTCGGGCTCATGCAGGCTTCACTCCTCGGGACGCTCCGTATCTGCGGGACTCGGTTCCAGGTGGAGCGGTCGCCGGAGGTGGCGCCACACACGCCGTATCTGATTATTGCCAACCACCAGAGCATGTTCGACATCCCGATTCTGGGCGCATTTCTCTTTACGAACTACCCCAAGTTTGTGTCGAAGCGAGAGTTGGCTCATTGGATTCCGAGCATCTCCTACAACCTTCGCCGGGGAGGACACGCCCTTATCGACCGAGCCAGCGGGCGCCAGGCGGTCACGGCGATTCGCGCTCTGGGCAACCAGGCCCAGGAGAGAGGGGTCTCGGCCGTGATCTACCCGGAAGGCACGCGCGCTCGTCGCGGAGAGATCCGACCGTTCAAGACCGCGGGCGCCCTGACGTTGCTCAAGGCGGCCCCGGCGCTCGCGGTGGTACCGGTGGCAATCGACGAGTCCTGGCGCCTTCTGAGACGGAATCTCTTTCCGGTACCCTTCGGGGTGCGAGTGCGCGTGTACTTCGGTGCGCCCATTCCTCGCCGGGGGGTTAATGACGGCGCCTCAATAGTCGAGCGCGCCCAGGCGGAGATCGAAGGAAAGCTGCGGCAATGGCGCGCGGTTCAGCCCGTCGGCTGAGCAGAGTGCCAGATTGAGGCGGAGCTTGATACGGGAAGAGAACTTGCGGATGTGGGCGGGTGACGAAGAAGGGGCTTGTCCCTCATATTCTTCTCATGAGGTTAAACGCCCTGAGCCCCGGTTCCGAGGATTTGTTCGTCGGAGGGGAGAGGATTCGTTGCCGGCGCGACCTGCGCCTCACCATTCTGTGTCGCAGCCGCCTGTTCGGCCTGCTCGAAGCCGAGGTTGAGGAGCCTCATCGCCTCCCGCTCCCTGATTTTCCTGTTCCGGGCCTCCATGACCACGGCAATGAGCCGCTGCTCACCCCTCTTGGCGGTGGCCACCAGGTGGTAGCCTGATTTCCTCGTGTAGCCGGTCTTCAGGCCGTCGACGGATGCATCCTCCAGGAGCAGCCTGTTGCGGTTGTGCTGGGAGATGTTGTGGTAGGTGTAAGAGGTCATCTGATGGTATTGGAGCGCCTCGGGGTGGGCCTGGATATATGCTCTGGCCAAGGCGGCCATGTCCGCGGCCGTGGTGAATTGATAGCGGGGGGTAACCCGTGGACCGTTTCGATCCGGGTGTTGCGAATGTTCAACTCTCGCAGCTTCTCGTTCATTTTGGCAACGAAGGCCCGCTCATTTCCCTCGAGATACTCGGCTACCGCCACGCTGGCGTCATTCCCCGAGTCTACCGCGATTCCTTTGATGAGATCCTCCAGGGGCACCAGGTCTCCTGCTTTCACATACATTTTGGAGCCCCGAGTCCGCCAGGCCTTCCTGCTGATCGGCACCTGATCGTCAAGCCGCAGGCGGCCTTGCTGAATGGCATCAAAGACGAGGTAGAGGGTAAGGATCTTGGTGAGGCTCGCCGGGGGAATGGACGTGTCTGGATTGTAGGCGTAAAGGAACTGCCCGGAGTTGGCGTCCATGAGCACTGCGGCCCGGAGGCCGAGCTTCAAGGGATGAACGGCGCCGTGGGCCAGAGCGGAGTGCATCAGGACAAGGGCAAGAGCAAAAACGAACAGCCAACGGATACGGTGCACTTCCGTCGCTCCGGTCTCATGCATGGAAAACTCCTCCTGCCGGCACACGCCGGATGGAATAAGTATCTCGTCCGATAGTCGAGTCATCATCATAACCCATCCGCCATATACAAGAAAGGTGCCTACTTTGTAAAGTGTTGAGTGATCGGCTGCAAACATTTAGTTTAGCTGGGAGCGGCAACGCCGGCATCCGGTCGCCGGTCCTCTGTCGCACCGGTCTTCAGGGGAAACGGCGTTCACAAAAGTGGCAGAGAATGTACCATTACACATAGTCACTGCCCTGGCGCGAGGGAGGAGGGCGACGGGCGAAGCAGTCAAGATGTGTTCGCCCGAGTGTTGCTTTTCACCACCGCCCAGCACTCACGCAGCGTGAGAACGCTCTCTGCCGAAATGCTCGGCAACCGGCAAAAGGCTGCCGGGGAGTACGGATTCCAGCACCCGGCTGCTCGACCAAAGTCGTTCGCTCCGGAGGTTTGCAGGCGGAGAAGGGACCTACTAGGGCAATGGGAAGGCTCGTTGATGATACAGCAGCCCGCCACCACGGTGCCTCTGCCTTTCTCGTTTATGGTCAGCGGATCGATGTCGGGCCCACTGAGTCCCGGCTGGGTTTCCCCATACCCGAACGGCTCGTAAAGGTAGGCGTCACCATAGGGTCACATGGGAGGTCCCGAATGTATGCATATCTGCCGCCATAATTCGTGATGGTACTCGACGAGTCCGCGAGCGTGTCCTTTGCGAGAGGCAGGATTTAACTGCCTAATCCCTTTTCTCCAAGGGGGAGCCAGTCCCGCCAGACGCATCAGGTATCAGAATTGCATGCAGGCGAGGGCAGTCATGTCCAACAACCGCGCCCGGCGCGGCCGCGAAGAGTCGGGCGATTGCTCTGGAGGATGGAAACGCCATGGTGAGGTTCAGAGGAAACGACAGACGAAGACTTTGGTGCTTGCTCCCTGTGCTGTTGCTCGTGTGGGCGCCGTGGGCGGCGGCCTGGGCGGGGAGTCTCTACGTGTCGGACACCACCCTGGAGACGATTCTCCGGACCGGACCTGGAACGAGCCACCGAATCATCTCCATGATACAGGTGGGCACTCGGGTAACTCTCATGAGGGAGGAAGACATTTGGGCCGAGGTGACCCTGGAGGATGGGAAAACCGGCTGGATGCTGAAGAAGTACCTGTCTGACCATCCGCCGTGGGTGGTGACGGCAGAGAGGCTCACCGCGGAGAACAAGGCATTGCAGGCCCAGTTCGCCCAGATGAAACGGGGCAAGCAGGAACTGTCCGACGAAGGTGCCCAGGTCAAGAAGGATCTCGAGGCGACGAGACGGGAGTTGGAGTCCGTCCGCCAGCAGTACGAGACCCTGAAGAAAGGGGCGTCACAATACGTGAGCCTGAAGGGCGCTTTCGACAAGCTCACCGAGGACGCCAAGCAGGTAAACGATCGACTCTCAGAGGTTCAGCAGGGATATGATAACTTGAAGTCCTCCACGATGATAAACTGGTTTCTCAGCGGCGCCGGAGTGCTCGTCCTCGGCTGGTTGTTGGGCCTGTTTATGGCCAGAACAAGGCGCCGCCGCACCTCCGAACTCTACCGTTAATGGTCGTTAATGCGTAGAGGGCGCGATCAAGTCCTTTTCTTCTCGCCTATCTCACTCCTGCGGTTCTCCTCTATTCACGAGAGCAAAGGCCTCGTGGATAGAGGAGACCGACAATCTCCCCTTCCGGTTTCCAGCCGCCAAGCAGGGTGAGCCCCGGTGAATTCCCCCAGGGTATTTTACTGAACGGCGCCCGTCTGTTACCATAGCAGGAAGTGTGAGCAGTTGGCTCGACCAAGTTCTCATTCTCGTCCCACCTGGGGTGTCATCCATGGAGTGTGTTCTTCTCGGCAGCGGCGGCATGATGCCCATGCCGTACCGGCTCCTCACCTCTCTGGCGGTGCGGCTCAACGGACGGATATACCTCTTTGACGCGGGCGAGGGTGCCCAGCTCGGCCTGAAGGAGACAAGGATCGGTGTCCGGGGGATAGCCGCGATCGCCGTGAGCCACCTCCACGCCGACCACTGCCTTGGTATTCCCGGCATCATGATGCTGAGGGCGCAGACGGAGGCCGCTGAACCACTCGCCATCGTCGGCCCGCCGGGGATCGAGCGCTTCGTCCGGCAGACCCACGAGAACCTGGGCTTCTACCTCAACTATCCCCTGCAGTTCAAAGAGTGGGCTCCGGACGAGAATGCTCCGGCCTTCGAGGACGATCAGGTGAGGATCCTCTGGGCCCCCTTGGAGCACAGCCGGTTCTGCCTCGGGTATCGCCTGGAAGAGCGAGAGCGGCCGGGCAAGTTCCATGCCCATCGCGCCCTGGCCCTGGGTGTCCCCAAAGGCCCTTCTTGGGGAAGCCTCCAGCGGGGCGAGCCAGTCACCCTGGACGACGGCCGGAACATCACCCCCGATCAGGTTCTGGGTGAATCCCGGCGGGGCAGGCACGTGGCGTACGTGGTGGACACGAGACCCTGTCGGGCCGTCTACCGCTTGAGCGAGGCAGCGGATATGGCCTTCCTGGAGGGCATGTTCCTCCCCGAAGATGCTGAGCACGCGGAGAGCAAAGACCACCTTACCGTGGCGGAGGCCAGCCGGATTGCGGCAAGGGCCGGGGTCAAGCGCGCCGTTCTGGTCCACGTCAGCCCGCGCTACGACGGCGAGACCCTCTCGCGCCTGGAGGCGGCGGCAAAGGCACGCTTCGAGGGAGCTGAGATGGGAAGAGACTTTCAAACTTATCAGGTTCCCTTACCGGACAAGGATTGACGGTACGGGAAACGGAGAGAGACGATGAAGCGCAGGGGAGGGCGGTTCGGCAAGTACGGAGAGGTGAAGCGGAAGACGAGACTCCGGCAGGCGCGCCTGTCACACCTTGAGCGAACGCAGCCCGGCCTTCCTTCAGAGCGGCGGGGAAGCGGGAAGCGCGAGAAGCCCCGCGAGGAGCGGTGAGCAGAAGGCAGAAGCTGCAAGGCGCAAGGCGTAAGGCGCAGGGGGTGGGCGGTGCAACGGACAACTGACCACTGCCGACCGACGTGAGGGAGACGATGGAAGACAGCGGACAGCGAGCAGCAGGCGGGGGGGGCTGCGCGCTTGGACTCGGGTGGACGTCTCGCATATGATTCAGGGCACCGTGTGCAGTGATCGGGCCGGAAGAGCCCGAGGGAGGTACGATGAGCAGGAACCCTAACTCTCTGCTCAAGGAGTTTCTGGACCAGACCCTCCCTCTCCCCGAGATCCATTGGGAGACCGTGCCCCAGGGAGTGAACCCCATAGAGGCATGGGACCGGTTTGACGAGAACGTGGAAGGGTGGGTGCCCATCTGGTTTCCCATCGGCGATCCCTGTACGGGTAGGTCCTACGGGGAATTTGAGCGGGCTTTTCTATTCAATCGGAGCCTCGAACGGATCCTCAGCACCATGCACCGCTGGCCGCTCTGGGGTTCGGCCAAGGACAGGAAGCGGGCGGTGGCCTTCGCCCTGCTCCAGATGTACTGCGAAACGATGAGTCAGGGCCAGGGAGGCTGCCGGGCAGAGTAGGTGTCAGCGGGCAGCAGGAAGCAGGGTGGGGGGCAGCTAGCAGCAGGCAGCGAGAGGCTCGCAGAAGGCGGGGAGATGTGCGCAAGGGGTGGAAAAGACCCGGCCTACATGAAACTTGAGACTGGATGGGAGTGATATGTTATCGGTCTACTTCTGCAAGTACGTTCCGGACGGTGTGGACGAGCAGAGCTTCCTTCTTCCCGATGCCAGGCCCCATTGGCTTCCCTCGCGGGATGTGGTGCTGAAGCACATCTTCCTGGACCTCCATGTGGAACTGGAGGCAGGACGGCTCCGGGGGTCGGCTCGTCTCACCTTCACCCCAATCAAACAGGGTCTGGAGAGCCTCTTTCTGGACGCACGGGAGATGCGGATCGAGAGGGTCTCAGGAGAGGATGGCCAGTCCCTGCCTTTCTTCCAGAACGACCGGGGTGTGGAGATCCGCCTGGCTGCACCGCTCGAACGCGAAGACGGCGGTACGGTCCGCGTGGATTATGTGGTGGAGAACCCCCGTCTGGGCCTCTACTTCACCGGACCCGACGAGCACTACCCGACCAGGTCCTGGCAGGCCTGGAGCCAAGGGCAGGATGAAGACAGCAGGTACTGGTTTCCCTGTGTCGATCATCCCCGGGAGAAGGTCACCAGTGAACTCAGGGTCAGGGTGCCCAAGCCATACGTCGCAGTGAGCAACGGCGTGCTCGGCGAACGCTACGAGGACGAGGACGGTAGGCTGGTGTACCACTGGGTCATGGAGCGGCCCCACAGCGTGTACCTCGTCAGCTTGGCGGTGGGCTTGTATTCCGAGCTCACGGATCGTTTTGACGCCATTCCTCTCTCCTTCTTCGTCCCGGAGGGAAGAGAAGAAGACGGGTGGCGCTCGTTCGAGAAGACCGCCGACTGCATGCGCTTCTTCTCCGAAAAGACCCGCATCCGGTATCCGTACCCGCGCTACTCCCAGGTGGTCGCCCAGGACTTTGTCTTCGGCGGCATGGAGAACACGACCGCCACCACGCTCACGGAGATGACGCTGCACGACGAGCGAGCCCACCTGGATTTCACCAGCGCCCATCTCGTGGCTCACGAGCTGGCGCACCAGTGGTTCGGCGACCTAGTCACCTCCAAGACCTGGAGCCATAGCTGGCTCCATGAGGGGTTTGCCACATACTTCGATCTCCTCTACACCGAGCACGCCGAGGGGAGAGACGAGTTCCACTATCGTCTCCACGAGAACCGGGAGACCTACTTCGAGGAGCACGATTCCAAGTACCGGCGGCCGATTGTGACCAATGTCTACAGCCAGCCCATCGACCTCTTCGACATGCATCTCTACCCAGGAAGTGCCGCGCGCCTCCACATGCTCCGCATGCTCTTGGGGGAGGGGCCGTGGTGGGAGGTCATCCGCCGGTTCCTGGAGCGGCATCGGGACTCGGTGGTCGAAACCGTGGATTTCATGCGCTGCATCGAGGATGTCACCGGAAATAGTTACGATTGGTTTTTCGACCAGTGGTTCTACCGGCCGGGGTTCCCGGTGCTGGAGTGCTCCTGCCAGTACGTGCGAAAGGACAAGGTCGTTGTCCTCCAGGTGAAGCAGACCCAGGATACGGGCAAGGACGTCCCGGTGTTCCGCTTCCCCCTTGTGGTACGTCTCGTGGCCGGGGGCGGCGAGGCCCACGACGTAACGGTCGAGATCCGAGAAAAGGAGCACAGCTTCTACTTGGCGGCGGAGGAGGAGCCGCGCCTCGTCCTGGTTGACCCGGAGGACACGATCGTCAAGCGCGTGCGTTTGAAGGTCGACGCCACCCTGCTCCGCACCCAACTCCGGGAGGCGGAAAACGTCCTGAAGCGCATCGAGGCGGCCGGAGAGCTTGCCAAGGTGGGCGACCGCGAGGCGGTCGCCGCCCTGGGAGAGACCCTCCGTCAGGACCGCTTCTGGGGGGTGGCGGCGCGGGCGGCCAAGGCCCTTGGGGAGATCGGCACCGATGAGGCGAAAGGGGCCCTGATAAACGCCCTCGCCATTGAGCACCCCAAGGCGAGGCGGGCGGTGGTGAGGGCGCTCGGGAATTTCAAGGACGAGGGCGTCTTCCGGGCACTGCTCCCCGTGGCAGAGCACGACCACTCCTACTTCGTCGAGGCGGAGGCGGTGCTCGCCGCGGCACGCACCAGGGTAAGCGATGCCTTCGAGGTGCTGAAAAGAGCGATGGACCGGGATTCATTCAATGAGGTTGTTCGTTGCCGCGCCTTGGAAGGGCTCGGCGAACTTGACCGCGATGAGGCGCTTCCTCTCCTTTTTGAGCACTCCCGCTATGGCCGTCACGAGATGGTCCGGGCCCAGGCGCTCAGAACCCTCGGGAAGATGGGTCAGAGCCGGCCCCACAACCGGGAGATCCTCGAGAAGATCGGCGACACCTTCCGACCTCCTTCCGGAGCGCGGACCCTGCGCCCGAAGCTGGCGGCGGTTCAAGCACTGGAGACGTTGGGCCGCGATGACGGACTCCCCATCCTGAGACGGGTGGCGGAGAACGAGGTGGACGGCCGGCTGGTGCGAAGCGCCCGGGTTGCGATGAGAAAGATCGAGGCCGGCAAGGATCGCGGTGAGGCGATCCGGAAACTGGAGAAGCGGCTCGACGATCTCGCCGAGGAGAACCGCAAGCTCAGGGATCGCGTGGACAGGCTGGAGAAGACTCCCGCCGTTTGAGGGGATGGGGCCGGCTTCGGCGAGGAGGGGCGAGTGCGAGGCGACGGGGGCTTGATGAGGCTCGAGGAGAGGTCCGCGCCCTGATGGCTGGGGCGGTTTCCTTTATCCTGAGACTGTTATCGGGCAGGGAGGTGAATGGCCTTGTCAGCGCGGATACGGCAAGTCGCACAGACCGAGCTTCGCGACCCCATTCTCCTGGCGGCATGGCCCGGAATGGGGCACGTTGCTCTGAAGGCCTTCATGTTTCTCCAGGAGAGCTTGAGTGCCCGGAACCTGGCTGTTCTTGAGGGACCGGACTTTTTCCAGCTCCCCGGCGCGTTCATTCGAGACGGACTGATTCAGTCCAGCCAGCTCCCGCAGAGCGGTTTCTTTTTCTGGCGGCGAGACCATGGTCCCGGCGACATCATATTTTTCATAGGTGATCGGCAGCCGGTGTCGGGGAAGGAACTCGCCCTGGCAGAGGCGGTTCTTGAGTTCGCGCAACGGCACGGCGCCTCCCGGGTCGCGACCGTAGCGGCCATGCCGGCCTCCATCAACCACTATCAACCATCCCGGGTCTGGGTCACCGCCACACATGGGGAGATCCTGAGGGAGGTCTCGCCCTTTTGCCATCGCGTGCTCGATGAGGGGCACATCTCGGGGATGAACGGCCTTCTCCTGGGGGTTGCGAAGAGAAGGGCTATGAGGGGGTTCTGCCTTCTCGGCGAGATACCTTCTTACACGACCACGATCGAGAACCCGAAAGCCTCCATGGCGGTGATCGAGGTGCTCACGAAAGTGCTCGAACTCCAGGTGGATTTGACTGGGCTTCGCGAGCTCGCGCTGCAGGCGGAGAAAGAGATCGATCGCTACCTCCTCGAGCTGCAGATGAGAGAGCAGGACGAAGAGAAAGAGAAGAAGACGACGGGCGGCGAAGGACCGGCCACGGTGCATTGACAGCGGAGAGGGATCAGGGATCGGGGGTCAGGGATCAGCAGGCTGTTGCCCAAGTGAGTTTGTTGTCGGGGGCTCGGGCCCTTCGCAGAGCTACGTGTTGCCAACGTGAACACCGACCCCTCACACTCGCCAGCCGGCGAGATAGACCAGCAGGTACGGCTCTGGCTGGGGCAGGCCCATGAGGCCTACGCCAAACGCTTGATGCCACGAGCCCTGCACTACTTCCAGCGGGCTCTCGACTATGCCGGAGAGCGAGGGCTCGGGCAGGAGACCGCCCTGATCTGTCGGGATCTCGGGTATATCTATGGTCGCGAGGGCGCGCTGAAGCAGGCCCTGGTGTTTCTTGACCAGGGGCTGGCAGCGAGCGACCGCTCCGAGATCGCTGTGCGTGCAGGACTTTTGAGCAACAAGGCTTCCGTCCTCGCTCGCTTGGGATCTTACCGGGACTCCCTCACCCTTCTCGAGGAGGCCACCGCTCTCATCGACAGAACCTACAGCAACCTTTCCGAGGCTCCCTCGCAGCTCGTTCACTCCTATGCCGGCCTCCAGCGCATGGCTGGCGACCTGCGGCGGGTAGTCGATCTTCTGGCTATGGGCATCAAGCCGGAACGCCTTGAGGTGGAAATCAGGAGCCAGGAGCCTCCGTGGCTGCCGCGGAAGGGTTAAAGGGCGGAAGCGACGGAGGGCCATGAGCGAGTACATCAGCGCGGCCTGCCCTGTTATCATCTCGGACGGATGGGCTAGCCTGCGGAAATCGCGGAATAAATCTTGCGTTCGACGAAACATCCCGGTTAGAATCCAGTGGGCGGCCGTAGAAATATGGGAGGCGGCCGCCATTATTTCACGGTCCCGAGTGGATGGATGAAGATCTTCAGGCGGAAGACCAGGAAGATCCGCGTGGGGAACGTGCCGGTCGGAGGAGATGCGCCGATTGCGGTGCAATCCATGTGTAACACGGACACGCGGAACGTGGAGGCGACGCTCAGCCAGATTCGGCGCCTGGCAGAGGCTGGGTGTGAGCTGGTTCGTCTCGCCGTGCTGGACCGGAGGGCGGTTGAGGCACTGACGGTCATCAAGAGCGAGGCGCCCATCCCCATCATCGCCGACATCCACTTCGACCATCGCCTCGCCCTCGGCTCCCTCGCCGCCGGCGTGGACGGCCTGCGTCTGAATCCGGGAAACATCGGCGGTGAAAGGGCGGTGGGGAGGGTGGTGCAGGCTGCGGCCGAACGCCAGGCGCCCATCCGGATCGGGGTGAACGCGGGCTCTCTCGACAAGGATCTCCTCCGTCGTTATGGCGGTGCCACGCCGGAGGCCATGGTAGAGAGCGCCCTTCGCCAGGTTCGTTTCCTGGAATCCCTCCAGTTCCAGGAGATCAAGATTTCGCTCAAATCCTCCCATGTCCTCGATATGGTGGCGGCCTACCGCATCCTGGCTGACAAAGTATCCTACCCGCTTCATCTCGGCGTCACCGAGGCGGGAACTCTGGTGAGCGGTACGGTGAAATCGGCGCTGGGCATCGGCATGCTTCTGGCGGAGGGAATCGGTGACACGATCCGCGTCTCCCTTACCAGCGACCCGACCGACGAGGTTCGGGTCGCCTACGAGATTCTCCGCGGCCTCAAGCTCAGGGAGCGAGGTGTAGAGGTGATCTCGTGTCCCACCTGCGGTCGGTGCGAGATCGACCTCATCGGCTTGGCCCAGGAGGTGGAACGTCGGCTCTTTAGGGTGAAGACCCCGCTCAAGGTCGCCATTATGGGCTGTGTCGTGAACGGGCCGGGCGAGGCGAAAGACGCCGATGTGGGCATCGCCGGCGGGAGAGGGCAGGGGATTCTCTTTCGGAAAGGCGAAGTGATTGACAAGGTGCCCGAGGAGAAGCTCATGTCCAGGCTCCTGCGGGAGATATCCCTTCTTCTCGGTGAGGAGGTGTAGAGATCAGCGAGCAGCGGGCAGGGAACAGGAGGCATGGAGCATAGGGCATGGAGACAACCGAATCGGCCCGGCGTAAAGCCTGCCCCTCCAGGAGCAGACTATGCTTGCCCTCGGAGAACTCGAATACTGAAGGACGGTTGCATGAAGAAAGGCATCACGAGACGAGATGAGGATTTTTCCCGGTGGTACACGGATGTGATCGCGGCGGCCCGGCTTGCGGACTACGCCCCTGTCAAGGGCTGCATGGTGATCAGACCGAACGGCTATGCGCTTTGGGAGCGGATCCAATTCAGCCTGGATCAAATGTTCAAGGAGACGGGCCACGAAAACGCCTACTTTCCGCTCCTCATTCCCGAGAGCTTCCTCCAGAGGGAGGCCGAGCACGTGGAGGGCTTTGCGCCCGAGTGCGCAGTAGTGACCCACGGCGGCGGCAAGGCCCTGGAGGAGCGCCTCGTCATCCGGCCCACGTCCGAGACCATCATCTGGGCCATGTACAAAAGGTGGATCATGTCTTACCGGGATCTCCCCATCCTCATCAACCAGTGGTGCAACGTGCTCCGCTGGGAGATGCGCACCCGCCTCTTTCTCCGGACCACTGAATTCCTCTGGCAGGAGGGTCACACCGCTCATGCGAGCGCCGGCGAGGCCGAGGAAGAGGCCCTGCGCATCCTGAACGTGTACCGCACGTTTGCCGAGGATTACGCCGCCATCCCTGTTGTGTCCGGCAGGAAGAGCGAACGGGAGAAGTTTGCCGGCGCCGTGCATACCTATACCATCGAGGGCCTTATGCAGGACGGCAAGGCGCTCCAGGCCGGAACCTCTCACAATCTGGGGCAGAATTTCGCCAAAGCCTTCGACGTTACCTTCCAGAACCGCCAGGGAGAGCAGGAGCTGGTGTGGGCGACAAGCTGGGGCATGAGCACTCGGATGATCGGCGCCATCGTCATGACCCACGGGGACGACCGGGGTTTGATCCTGCCGCCCCGTCTGGCGCCCACAGCGGTGGTCTTTATCCCCATCTTCAAGGGCCAGACCGGCCATGGGGAGATCCTCCAGTATGCTCACCAGCTCGCCGCATCCCTGGGAAAGGAGATCCCATCCCGGATCGACGCCCGTCAGGAATATACGCCCGGCTGGAAGTTCAACGAGTGGGAGCGGGCCGGAGTCCCCATCCGGGTGGAGGTGGGGCCGCGGGATCTCCGCCAGGGCGAGGCGGTGCTCGTCCGGCGGGACACGGGGGAGAAGATCACCGGGTCCGAAGAAGGTTTCAAAGAGCGGGCGGCGGCACTCCTCGGGGACATCCAGCGTGCCCTTTACGAACGCGCCCGTCGTTTCCGGGACGAAAACACCCACGTGGTGGACGACTACGAGGTCTTCAAGGAGCTTGTAACCGACGAGGGCGGCTTTCTCCGCTGCCGCTGGTGCGGCTCCAGCGAGTGTGAGGATCAGATCAAGCAAGAGACCATGGCAACCATTCGCTGCATCCCCCTTGAGGACGCGAGCGACGAAGGCCCCTGCCTGCGGTGCGGCACAAAGGCGCGCGGTCGGGTTTACTTCGCCAGGGCTTATTGATACGAATAGCCGACAGCGAACCCCACGATGATCCGCCTCAACGACATTGTTGACCGGGTATTCTCCTATCATCCCGAGGCTGAGATCAGCGTCCTCGAGAAGGCCTATGTCTTTTCTGCCAAGGCCCACGCGGGTCAGGTGCGGCTGTCGGGTGAGCCCTACCTCATGCATCCCCTGGAGGTGGCCGGCATTCTGGCGCAGATGAGGCTTGACGTCTACAGTGTCGCCTCCGGCCTTCTTCACGACACCCTGGAAGACACGCGGACGACCGTGGAGGAGCTTCGCCGCGTCTTCGGCGACGAGATCAGCCAGATTGTGGACGGGGTGACCAAGATCGGCAAGTTTGAGTTCAGCAGCACGGAGGAGCGCCAGGCCGAGAACATGCGGAAGATGATCTTGGCCATGGCCAACGATATCCGGGTCATCCTCATCAAGCTGGCCGATCGACTGCATAACATGCGCACTCTTTCCTTTCACGCCCCGGAGAAACGTCGCGTCATCGCCCAGGAAACCCAGGATATCTACGCGCCGCTTGCGGGGAGACTCGGGATTGACTGGATCAGGACCGAGCTCGAGGACTTGGCCTTCTTCCATCTCCAACCGGAAACCCATGAGGAGATCGTCCGGGGTCTGGCAAAGAACGAGAAGGAACGGGAGCATTACATCCAGGAGGTCATCGGCGTCCTCCAGGGGAAACTCACTGAATCCGGCCTGGAGGGGAAGGTCAGCGGTCGTCCTAAGCACGTCTATAGCATTTACCGGAAGATGGTCCGGCAAAACGTGGAACTGGATCACATCTATGACATCATCGCCTTCCGGATCATCCTGAACAGCATCCGCGAATGTTACGGCGCCCTCGGCATGATTCACTCGCTGTGGAAGCCGATCCCGGGCCGCATCAAGGACTACATCGGCATGCCCAAGGCCAACATGTACCAGTCCCTGCACACGACCGTTGTGGGCCCTCACGGCGAGCGGGTGGAGATCCAGATCCGCACCGAGGAGATGGAGCGCATCGCTAAGGAGGGGATCGCGGCCCATTGGGTGTATAAGGAAGGGGGGAGCGTTCCGGAAGGCGACAGCAAGCGCTTCGCGTGGCTCCGCCAGCTCCTGGAGTGGCAGAAGGATCTCAAGGACCCCCGGGAGTTCCTCGAGACCGTCAGAGTCGATCTCTTTCCCGACGAGGTCTATGTCTTCACACCGAAGGGCGAGGTGAGATCCTTTCCCCGCGGCGCCACTCCCATCGATTTCGCCTACAGCATCCACAGCGCGGTCGGGGACCGGTGCACGGGCGCCAAGGTAAACGGCAAGCTTGTTCCCCTGAAGTACGAGCTGCGCAACGGCGACATCGTGGAAATCCTTACCTCGCCCAACCATG
>Ga0187774_10000379_pt1 | contig 15241 bp, 12 predicted proteins | sample 0216_BV02_MP05_2_FD_133152 | JGI IMG/M metagenome (GOLD analysis project Ga0187774, IMG submission 133152) | Tropical peat soil microbial communities from peatlands in Department of Meta, Colombia - 0216_BV02_MP05_20_MG | ecosystem: Environmental > Terrestrial > Soil > Wetlands > Peat | place... | reverse complement strand
TCGCCATGGGTTCGTCGAACGAGACTTCTTATTATGGTGGGGTGAAGAACCCGTGGGACACCGCGACCGTGCCCGGCGGCAGCTCGGGCGGCTCGGCGGCGGCGGTGGCCGCGCGGTTGAGCCCGGCCGCGACCGGCACCGACACCGGCGGCTCGATCCGCCAACCCTCGGCGCTCACCAACCTTACCGGGCTGAAGCCGTCCTACGGCCGCGTATCGCGCTTCGGCATGATCGCGTTCGCCTCCTCGCTAGACCAGGGCGGGCCGATGTGCCGCACCGCCGAGGACGCCGCGCTCCTGTTGAATGTCATGGCCGGGTTCGATGCGCGCGATTCGACCTCGGTGGAGGCGCCGGTGCCGGACTACACGCAATCGCTTGACGGCGACATCAAGGGCCTGCGCATCGGCCTGCCGAAGGAATATTTCGGCGAGGGTTTGAATTCCGAAGTCGCCAAGGTGATAGAGACTGCGATCACCGAATACAAAAAGCTGGGGGCGCAAGTGGTGGAGGTAAGCCTGCCGAATTCGCAACTCGCGATCCCGTGCTATTACGTACTGGCCCCGGCCGAGGCCTCCTCGAACCTGTCGCGCTTCGACGGCGTGCGCTACGGTTACCGCGCCAAGGATTACTCCGACCTGCTCGACATGTACTGCAAGACCCGTGCGGAAGGTTTCGGGGCGGAGGTGAAGCGGCGCATCATGATCGGCACCTACGCGCTGTCGGCCGGCTACTACGACGCCTATTATCTGAAGGCGCAGAAGCTGCGGCGCCTGATCGCCGAGGATTTCCGCAAGGCCTTTGAATCCTGCGACGTCATCATGGGGCCCACGAGCCCGACCACGGCGTTCAAGATCGGAGAAAAGAGCGACGATCCCGTGGCCATGTATCTGAGCGACATCTATACCATTTCGGTCAATCTCGCCGGCCTGCCGGGCATGTCGATTCCCGCGGGCTTCGATGCCAAGGGCCTGCCGGTGGGATTGCAGCTGATCGGCACGTACTTCGACGAGGCGCGGCTGCTGAATATCGCGCATCGCTACCAGCAGGTGACGGAATGGCACAGACGCATTCCCAAGGGGTTCGAGTGATGGATTGGGAAACTGTCATCGGTCTCGAGGTGCACACGCAATTGCTCACTAGGAGCAAGGCGTTCTCGGGCGCGTCCACGAAATATGGCGCCGAGCCGAACACCCAGGCGTGCGCCGTCGACATCGCACTGCCGGGGGTGCTGCCGGTGTTCAACCAGGAAGCGGCGCGCATGGCGGTGAAGTTCGGCCTGGCGATCGGCGCGCAGATCAATCACCGCTCGGTGTTCGCACGCAAGAATTACTTCTATCCCGACCTGCCTAAGGGCTACCAGATCAGCCAGTACGAGCTGCCGATCGTATCCCAGGGCCGCCTGACGATCGACGCCGACGGGGCGGAAAAAGTCATCGGCATCACGCGCGCGCATCTTGAAGAAGACGCCGGCAAGTCGCTGCACGAGGATTTCCGCGGCATGACCGGAATCGATCTCAACCGCGCCGGCACTCCGCTGCTCGAAATCGTTTCCGAGCCCGATCTGCGTTCATCGAAGGAGGCGGTGGCCTATCTCAAAAAGCTGCACCAGCTGGTGGTCTGGCTCGGCATCTGCGACGGCAACATGCAGGAAGGCTCGTTCCGTTGCGACGCCAACGTATCGATTCGGCCCAAGGGCCAGGCCAAGTTCGGCACGCGCGCCGAGCTCAAGAACATCAACTCGTTCCGTTTCGTGGAGAAGGCGATCGAATACGAAATCGAGCGCCAGATCGACCTGCTGGAGGGCGGTGGCACGGTGGTGCAGGAGACACGCCTGTACGATTCCGACCAGGACGTGACGCGCTCCATGCGCAGCAAGGAAGAGGCGATGGATTACCGCTATTTCCCCGATCCGGACCTGCCGCCGCTGGTTCTGGACGACGCGTTGATCGAGGGCGTGCGGGCGACGTTGACCGAGCTGCCCGATGCCAAACGCGTGCGTTTCATGCGGGAATACAGCCTGAACCGCTACGACGCCGGCGTGCTGACCAGTTCGCGCGAGATGGCCGATTACTTCGAAAAGGTGGTGTCCGAGTCCAGGGCCGAACCCAAAATTGCCGCCAACTGGATCGCGGTGGAGCTTTCGGGTTTCCTCAACCGCGACAACAAGGACATCACACACTCGCCGGTGACGGCGACCATGATGGCCGGGCTGCTGAAGCGCCTGGCGGACAACACCGTCTCCGGCAAGATCGCCAAGGACGTGCTCGCGGCCATGTGGGGCGGCGAGGGCGACGCCGATACGGTGATCGATAAAAGGGGCCTGAAGCAAATCACCGATACCGGGGCGATCGACAAGGTGATCGACGATATTATTGCGAAGAATTCGAAGCAGCTCGAGCAGTACCGCGCCGGCAAGGAAGCGCTGTTCGGCTATTTCGTCGGCCAGGTGATGAAGGCCACGCAAGGCAAGGCCAATCCGGCCCAGGTCAACGAACTGCTGAGGAAGAAGCTCAGCCCGTAGTCAGCGGCGCGGGCGGCTGGAACGGAGGTTCGCAGTGCTGACCGCTTCCCGAACGATCGGGTTTTTCGCGGCGACCCTGTGTTCGCTTTGGATTCTCCCCGCGTGCGCCGCGTCTGCGGCGAGCGACGCCACCGACGACGTGGCTGCGCCGGCCCGGCATCCGCTGATCAGCGAAACGCCAAGCGCATTCCAATGGAGCCTGCATCTCGACAGTGAAGCCGTTTCGGATCGCGACGGCGGTCTGCGCCGCGGCACCGTCTCCGACACGGTGGCGCACGCCGCCATGGCCATGGATACGCAGCCGCTGGGTTTATGGGCCGGCGGCCGGTTCGCGGCGTCCGCCTTGCACATTCGCAGCGGGGAGCCGAGCCGGAACTACGTCGGATCCCTGCAGGCCGTGAGCAACATCGAGGCCGAACCGGCCACGCGGCTCTTCCAGTTGTGGTACCGGCAGCAATTCGACTGGTCGGAATCTCAGCTCAAGGCCGGTTTGATAGACATGAACCAGGACTTCATGGCCGTCGATTCGGCGGGCATGCTGCTGAACGGATCGTTCGGTGTGATGCCGACCCTGAGCGCTGATGTTCTTGCCTCGATTTATCCCGAGCCCGGCTTCGGCATCGAGGCGGCCGCCGTGAGAGGCCGATGGCAGTTCCAGCTCGGCCTGTTCCAGCCGGACCCCACGGATCGCGGCAGTCTGTTTCAGCACGGCCAGCTCCTGATCGGCGAAGTGGCGTATGAACGGATGGCCGGAGAAGAATCGTGGGGCCACTACAAGTTCGGCGTCTGGCAATACCGGCAAACGGACCCGGACCTTGTTCATTTTCCAAGGGACGACGCGGGCATCTACGGCATTGTCGACCAGACGCTATTGCGCCACGGCGCGCGCGAACTCGCCGTGTTCCTGCAGGGCGGCGCCTCGCCCGACGCGGCAAACCCAGTGCCGTATTACGTGGGCGCGGGGCTGCAGCTGCAGGCGCCGTTTCACGCACGCCCGAGGGACCTGTTCGCCGCCGGGGTCGCCCATGCCCACATCCGCGAAGACGATGCGGCGGCCGAGACGGTCTACGAGCTGAGCTACCTCATTCACGTCTATCGCTTCGCCAGCCTGCAGCCGGATCTGCAGTACGTGGTCCATCCGGGCGGCCAGACCGATATCAACGATGCCTTGGTGGCAATTGTGCGTTTGCATCTGGAGTTCGATTGACCGGCAGGACGCCGTCAGATTTCGACCTGGGTTCCGACTTCGATCACCCGGTTCGCGGGGAGGTTGAAATACTCCACGGCGCTCACGGCGTTGCGGGCGAGCGCCGCGAACAGGCGTTCGCGCCACAGGGCCATTCCTTCGACGCGCATGCTCGCGATCACGGTCTCGCGGCTCAGGAAGAATGAGGTCTGGAGCGGCTGGAATTCGAGCTCTTGTTCGCGGCACATTTCGAGCACCTGCATGATATCGGGACTGTCCTTGAAGCCGAAGTGAACGGTGAGCTGGAAGCAGTTGTTTCCTAGCTCCTCGATGCGCACGCGCGCCGAAGGCGGCACCCACGGCACGTCCTTGATGATTACGGTCAGAAAGACCACGCGCTCGTGCAATACCTTGTTGTGCGCCAGATTGTGCAGCAGCGCGTGCGGGACCGTGCCGGGGGTCGAGGTCAGGAATACCGCCGTGCCCGGCACCCGCACCGGCGGGGTGCGCATCAGTGAATCGAGAAACGCCGGTAGCGGCACGGAGGATTGGCGCAGGCGTGACAGCAACATTTCGCGGCCGCTTCGCCATGTGACCATGACGGTAAACACGGCCGCGCCCACGACAATCGGGAACCAGCCGCCGTCAGCTATCTTGAGCAGGCTCGCCGAGAAAAATGAGGCGTCCACGATGATGAAAAAGCCGGTGGCGACCGCGGCGAGCCACAGGGGGTATCCCCATCCGTAGCGGACCACGAAGAACGTCAGGAAGGTGGTAATCAGCATCGTGCCCACGACCGCCACGCCGTAAGCCGAAGCAAGATTCGACGACGAGCCGAAACCGAGCACGGCAGCGAGCACGGCGGCGAGCAACAGCCAGTTCAGGGCGGGAATATAGATCTGCCCCATCTCGCTTTCGGAGGTGTGCTGGACGTTCAGGCGCGGCAGATAACCGAGCTGGACCGCCTGCTTGGTGATCGAGTAGGCGCCGGAGATCGTCGCCTGCGAGGCGATTACCGTGGCGGCGGTGGCCATCACGATCATGGGATACAAGGCCCAATCGGGAAACGCCAGATAGAAGGGATTCTCGATCGCTTGGGGGTTGGCGATCAGGAGCGCGCCCTGCCCGAAATAATTGAGCACCAGCGACGGCAATACCAGGCCGAACCAGGCAATACGGATCGGGCGGCGGCCGAAGTGGCCCATGTCGGCGTACAGCGCCTCGGCGCCGGTAAAAGCGAGCAGCACGGCGCCAAGCACCACGAACGAGGAGAAGCCGTGCCCCGTGACGAAAGCGAACGCGTGCGCCGGCTTGAGGGCGTCCAGCACCGCCGGATTCTGGCCGACGTTGTAGGCGCCGCCTGCCGCGAGCGCCAGGAACCACAACGCGCAGATCGGTCCGAAGAAGGCGCCCACCACGGCGGTCCCGTGGCGCTGGAACGCGAACAGCGTCACCAGCACCACCACGGTGATCGGCAGAACGTAATGGTGCAACGCCGTCGTGCCGACTTCGAGTCCCTCGATCGCCGACAGCACTGAGATCGCCGGCGTGAGCACGGCGTCGCCGTAGAACAGCGAGGCGCCGATGACGCCGAGCGTGAAGATCAGCGCGCGAAGCCGCCCCGTGCCCCGGACTGCGGAACCCGCGAGTGCGAGCAGCGCCATGATCCCGCCCTCACCCTTGTTATCCGCGCGCATGATTAGCACGACGTACTTGAGCGAGACGACGATCATCAGCGACCAGAAAATTGTCGAAAGTCCGCCGAGGATGTTTTCCGCATTCAGCGGGATGCCGTGAATGTGCGAGAAGGTCTCCTTGACCGCGTACAGGGGGCTGGTGCCGATGTCGCCGTAGACGACCCCGAGGGCGAGCAGGGTCAATGCCGCGGTGGAGGAGCGCGGTGCAGACGGGTCGTTATTGTCGGTTTTCAAGCCTTGCTGTCTGCCGGGACGCGAATGCGCGCGGACGTTACTCCTTTGCGGTGCGGCCCGCAAGCCGGTTAAGATAGCGCCGGTCTGGACGAGAGAGAGCCGCCGCGGAAGGGGTTATTCGCATGCCGACCGGGCGGGGTATCGGGTAATCCGGATGTCTCTGACACGATTTGTTTTCATGGCATCCGCGGGGCGACCAGCCGGCGCCGCAGCAATAATGGAGTGGGCAGAAGGCCGCATGAAATGGTCGGTGTTATTCATCGCCTGGATCGGTCTCGGATGGACCACGGTCGCGCTGGCGCTCAACGAAGGCAAACCGGCGCCACCGGTCGAGGCCAGGACGTTCGGCGGCAAGGCGTTCAGGCTCGACGATTACACTGGCAAGGTCGTCGTCCTGCACTTCTGGGCCAGCTGGTGCGCGCCCTGCCGCAAGGAGATGCCCACGCTCGAGACCTATTACGAGAAACATCGCGCGCAGGGTCTGGAGATTCTCGCCGTCAGCATGGACGACCCGGCAGACGAAGCCAAGGCGCGCGAGGTCATGCGGGCATTCACTTTCCCCGCGGCGATGGTGCGCGATACCGAGGCCAAGGGTTACGGACGGATCTGGCGCATCCCGCTCACGTTCGTGATCGACCGGCAGGGAATACTGCGCAAGGACGGCTGGCACGGCGCGCCGACGCTGGAACTGCCGGATCTGGAAAAAACTGTGACGCCGCTGCTCGAGTCGCGCTGAGCGAAGCCCCGTCTCGCGCGGTCACATCGAATAATGTACTCCGACTGAGAACGAATAGCGCGGCTCGAGCTGGTAGCCGTTGACGCGCTGGTACACCGGCACCTGCATGAAGGCATAGGGTTTGAAGTTCTTGCCCGCATTGTACGTAATTCCGGGGCTCAGGTAGATCAGCGTTGCGCCGCTGTTCTCGACGTCCGCGTTGGCGCCCGACTCGGGCTTCTCCGCGCGCATGTTGAGCTGAACGTGCGGCACCCACATTTCGTTGGTCACATAGCGCGTCCCCGCGGTCACGTTAAGGCCGGTGCCGGGGCGAAAATCGTCGCGCGGACCGAGCGGCTGCTGGACCAGCGCCTGCGCGAAATAGTCCCAGTCGCGGCTGAGCGCGCCGAAGTGATAGATCCCGATCAGGACGTCGGTCGTGCCGGTTCCGGGTTGCAGCCCGCGGTCCAGGGGTTCGCCGGCCTGGGGACCGTCGATGAAGGTCTCGTTGAAACTGCCGGTGGCGAGCTTGAGCCCGAACTGCACGCCGCTGCTGTGATCGTCGGCCAGGCCCTGATAGCGGCCAAGCACGCGCACGTCGCCGAGACTCTCGGTGTGGGAGGTCGAGATGGCGGTGTCGCCTTCGGCGATGGTCGTGTGATACCGGTTGAAATAGGGAATCTGCACGGCCACGCCCCAGTCGACGGTCGGGCTGTAGTCGAGCGTCAGGGTGAAATTGCGGTTGATGGTCTTTTCCTGGATCTCCCGTTCGGTGGGGAACACGATCGCCCCCGTGTCCACCGTGCCGGTGCCGCTGCGAAGCTGGTCCTGGTTGAAATAGTCGGCGCGCAAGTCGAAGCGGAATCCCGCCCCGGTGGCGAGACCCTGGCTGCCCCAGTCGGAGCTCAAGGTGCAGCCGCAGCTGGAGCAGGCCCAGGCATGAGCGGAAATCAGCGTGGCGGCGCAGATCAGAATAGCGCCGCTAATACGACCGGTTGACGACATGGCTAATTCCCCCGATGTTTGCCGATTTCGTTTTTCATGATTGTCACCACTCTCGCCGCGCGTCGACGCTCACCGCTATCCGTCGGCACGACGAGCAGGAAACGCTACTGATCTGTACCGAGTTAATCAATGCGACAAAATGCCACACCCTGCCATAATCGCGGTTCGGCGTTCCCCGGATGAGCCGATCAGCTTGCCGCTTCATTCATGGCCACGGGATCTTCCCGCAGCCTGAAAACGATGGGTATTTCCACCCACGAATCGACGATCGCGCCGCCGCGCATGGCGGGTACGAAGCGCCAGCGTTGCACGGTCTGCAGCGCCGAGGCGTCGAGCAGCTCGTAGCCGCTGCTCTGTTTGATTTGCACCTCGCTGCAATGCCCGTCTTCGCGCACGTGCGCTTGTAGGATCACCCGGCCCTCCTGACTGCGCCGCCGCGCGGCGAGCGGATAGGGCGGTTTCGGATTATGCAGTGTCGTGACGTCGTAACGCGACGCGACGAACGGCGGCGTCTCCGCCGATGTCGGCTCGGCGTCGCCGGCTCCGACCGCGGCCGATTCGGTGGCGGCGTGTGGCTTCGCGGCAGTTGCCGGCGACGCCGGTGCCCGCGGTGTTGCCACGGCGCTCTTGGGTCGCGGCGCGCGGCGCGGTGACGGGTGTGACGCGGGTTCCGGTGCCAATGTCACGTCGATGTGCGTAGGCATGCTGAATCGCGGCGGCGCCAGGTGCAACGCCCCGAACCAGATCGCGACGCCGGCGTGCATGAGCATGGAGAACGAACAGGCGGTCAGCGTCGGCGCCGGAATTTGCCGTAGACGTGCCAGCATCATTTCTCCTTCGCCATGCGATGACGCTGCCGTTCGATCCAGCGCGTCACGGCACGGGCGTCGAGCCGGCCACTGACGCCGCGGACGGTCCGGTCGGCACCGTAGAAATAGGTGCGCGGCAGCTCGCCGTGCCATTGCCGGTCGATCTCGAAGCGCAGTCGTTCGGTAAATTCATCGGCGAAAACTCGCGCCTCGACATTTTCGAGGTGATAACGCTCGAGTGTCGCGGAAATCGTTTCGGCGTCTTCCGGACTGTCGACCGACACCAGCACGATATCGAGATCTGGGTAACGACGCCGCAAATCCGCGAATAGAGCGAGATCTTCCGGACAATGCGTGCAGTTGATCGACCAGAAGGCCAGGATGAAGGACCGGCCCGCGTGGGCCGCCTCGATCGCGGCGAGGCTGCCGGGCTCGAATGCGCGGATGTCCCGCGCCGGGACCGGCGACGCGAGCAGCAGGCCGATGACGATCGTCAGCGCGCGTCCGTTCACGGCCGATTCCCGTCGAGCGCGATCAAGCGGTAGCCTTCCCGCACTGTTTGCCAGGAAAGAAAAACTTCCGCACCGTTCGCAATGAGGAGCGGATGATCCGAGGCCCCCGCGGTCAATGCCGCCACGGCCGGCGCGGACCAGGATTGCCCACCGTCGGCCGAGTGCATGCCGCGGACGACGGCGTTGAGGCCATCGAATTCCTTCCACGCGAGCCACACGTCTTGGCCGAGGCTCAGCACCTGTGGATGCGCCGCCTGCGCCTCGCTGATGCCGAACTTCAGGGGAGCGGAAAAATGTCTTCCCCGGTCGCTGGAGCGGGCGTAAAAGAGACCGGAACGGCCCGGTGCGCCGCTGAACCAGGCAAGGTGATAAACACCGTCGTGGCCGATTGAAAGCGCGGGACCGTGATGCGGGCAGGCATCCACGGCCCAGTTGTCGTGGCTGACGCGCACGAGCGCCGATGCCCCGTCGAGCCGTGCGAGCGCGTGATCGCGGACGTTTGTATCGAAAACGTGGCGCCAGAAGATGACCGGCGTGCCGTCCGTGTCCAGGGCGAGCGCAATGCGGCAGCACTCGCAGGAGTGATCCGCGATTTTCTCGTTGATAGAGAAGCTGGTTCCGCCGTCGCGCGAAACGGCCTGGTAGACGGCGATGCCGGCGTATGTTTCGCCCCGCGCCTTCGCGACGCTTTGATCGCGCCGGTCGAGCCACACGAGATGAAGGATTCCACGCGGGTCCACCGTCATGGCCTGGAAACGGTGGCTGATGGGATCGCGGTTGTCGTTGACGGTGATCGGCGCGGAAAACGTGCGGCCGCCGTCGCGCGAAAGGCTGAAGCGTATGTGCCCGGCGTAGGCCTGCTCCAGGCTCTGGGTCCAGGAAACATATATCTCGCCACTCGTGCCGAAGGCGATCGTCGGGCGGTTCTCGCCATCGGCGGCGATGCGTTCCGGGGCGGCGTTGACACGCACGGGAGATGAAAAATGGCGGCCCTGGTCGTCGGAATAGCGCACGAGCACGTACTGCTCTTCCGTCGACACACGCCACAGACGGCCGTTTTTGTCGAAGGCGACACCCGTCGCCAGGGAAAGCTTGGCGTGAGCCAGATGTTCCGCACCCGGCGCTTGCGCACCGGAATCTGGCGCGGCGATCGCCAGCACCGGAAACAAAACCAGCAGAGCCGCCACGCGACGCGGCGGCGCGGCAACCAACAAGGTGTTCGGGTCCCTGCAGACCCGCTTGATCGCTGTCCAGGCTCGATTCACCACTTTACTTCGACGCCCGCGTAGTATGAGCGCGGCAGGCCCGGCGACAGTACCTGCTGGTTGTTCGACACTGAGGCGCTGTCGGCGTAGCGCCGGTCCGCCAGGTTGTAGATGCTGCCGAAGACGGAAACATCGCCGGCGATGGGCCAGTTGGCGCGCAGATTGAACAGCTCGTGGCCCGGATACTTCTGGGTGTTCGCGGCATCCAGCCAGTACGATCCGAGATGCACCCATTCAAGCTGCAACCGCGGACCCTTGCTCGCCGGCTGCCACGTCAGGCGCGTGTTCGCGATCTCCCTCGGGGCGGCTTCCATGTCCTTGCCGGAGAAATTCGCGGTGCTGGTGACCCAATCCGTATAAGTGTGTCGGGCGTACGTGGCGGCGACATCGACCCGGAACCCGGCGGAGATAGGCCTGCCGGCGCCGACCTCCAGGCCGCGATGATCGGTTTTGCCGGCGTTGACCGTCTGGGTGAACGTGGTGATGGGGTCGCGCTGCGCCACGATGTCGTCCCGCTTCTTCAGATCGTAGATCGCCACATCGTACGTAAGCTGTCCGGCCGCGCCGCGCAGACCGAGTTCCACCTGATCGGCCTTGATGGGTTTGAGCCCGAGAGCCGATTGCATCAGCGCGTCAGCCGCGGCCGCGGAACTGCCGAAGGACGGCCGGAACAGCTGGCTCTGGGACGGCACGCGGAAGCCGTGGTTGTAGGAAACGAACGCATGGGTGTCGCTGTCCAGCGCGTAGGTAGCGCCGAGTTTCGGACTGAGGTGGTTGAAGTGGATGTCGGTATCGCCGGCCTGGCCGTAATACCGCGTGCCGACGAATCCGTATGCGGGAACCTGTATCGGGCTGCTCCCGAAATGATTCGAGAAGTCGTAGGTCAGATAGTCGTAGCGCAGGCCGCCGGTGACGCGCCATTTTTCGGTCGGCGAGAACTCGCCGTGAACGTACGGCGAGACGCCCCGGAACGTGACATCGTAATCGTAAACGCGGGCTGCGGTGGTGTAGGAGTTGAACTGCCGGGACGGCGCGCTCCCGGTCGTGTTGACGTTGAGCGCATCCTCCTCGTGCCCGCCCGGGCTGACATCCACGTCCGCGCCCACGATCAACCGCGCCCGCATCGCCTGCGGAAAATCCCGACGCCATTTCGCCATGACGCCGAACGACTTGTTCTCGTCGGTGAACACCGTTGGATCGAAATTGAGCGTGTACGAGGCGAGCAGTTCCATGTGGTCGTCGCGCACGTAGGGCGTGATCGATAGTAAATCGTTCCCCGACTCGCCCTCGTAGGCGCTCGACAGGCGCAGCGCATCGACCTTGCGGTAGGCGATCGGGAGATAGTTCTTGGTCGGGTTGTCGTAATAATCGTTCCGCGTCAACGGCGAGTTCGCGCCGGTTTGCTGATCGATCGTTGAAAAGGCGAAAATGGTCTTGAGCACCGCATTGGCGTCGACGGCCCGGTCCCAGCGCGCGACGCCGCTCTGACGATCGTAATCGGTCGAATTCCGCCAGCCGTCGGTATGCGTCAGGTTCAGGTCCGCGCGCCAGGAATCGGCGCCGGAGGCGTTACCACCGCCGGCCAGCAGGCGCCCCCAGCCGAAACTGCCGGCCTCGCCGGAGACGGACGCCTCGGCCTGGGTCGGAGGAATGCGTGTCAATACATTGACCACGCCGCCGATCGCATCCGAACCGTAAAGCGCGGTACCGGGACCGCGAATGACTTCCACGCCCCCCGACTGGGGGATATCGATTTCGTACAACGCGTTGTGATTGAAAAACCCGGTGGACCGGATAGGAATCCCGTCTTCGAGAAAAAGGTAGACCGGTGCGGTGGTGAACGGTTGGCGGATGGAGGTGGTGTGTCCCTCGCCATTGGTGACGGCCACCGCCGCGCCCGGCACTTGGCTGATTACCTGGGACGGATGCGTCGGTTTGTCTTCTTGCAGCGTCTTGCCTTTGACAATCCCCACCGAAGACGGGGTTTCAGACAGAGATTCCTTTTCCCGGGTGCCGGTAACGGTTACCTCTTCGAGCTGGCTGGTTGCGCTGTCGGTGAGTTCTTCCGCCTGTACCGCCGTCCCGGTAATGAAACAGAGCGGAATCAGGGACAAAGCAAAACGCATGGTTTTTTCCTCCCAGTGAATTTAGAACAGATTTACTTTTAATTTATTTTTCCAGCATCCTAGCGTGCGTTTCATTCCGCCTGAATGCGGTAAATCGCCGCGCGGCGTTTTGTCGCACCCGTCCGTGGTGCGACCCCTCCGCACTTCGTGCTCCGGGGCCGGCCTTCGGCCGTGCAGATTCGCTCCAGGCGAATTTGTGCGCAGGCCATCCCTGGCCTGCGCCCTTCGGGTGCGCCAAAGCGCGCCCCAAAATCGTCGGGAACGATTTTGAACGCGCCGGTCGAGGCGCGGCCCGTAGGGCAAAGTCCAGGGAGTGACTTTGCAATTCCGCTTCCGGCCGACCGATGCCGCAGGTCCTCAAGGCCGCGCTGCTTCGCGCACGCAGCATGTGTCAGAATAGCGCTCAGGCCAGAATCAGCCGATGAACCCGACACCCCCATTACCGTCTTCAACCGCCATCAACCTGCGGCGACTGATCGCGCTGCGCAATATCGCGCTCGCCGGGCAGCTGCTGGCGGTGTGGATCGCGGTGACCTCGCTTCACATCATGCTGCCGCTGCGGCCGCTAATTGCCGTCATCGCCGGCATGGCCGCGGTGAACCTGCTGACGTGGTGGCGGGTGCATCGCCCGTGGCCGGTGCGCGAGATCGAGTTCTTCGCGCACCTGGCGCTCGACGTCGCGGAGTTCACCGCGCTGCTTTATTTCAGCGGTGGCTCGACCAACCCCTTCGTCATTCTTTATCTGCTGCCGCTGGCGCTGACCGCGGTGGCATTGCCGGCCGCCTACGCCTGGGCGATGGCCGCGGTGACGGTCGGTTGTTACACCTTATTAATGTTTTTTTATATTCCCTTGCCCCACGGCCATGTCGGGCACGAGAGCGACTTCAGCCTGCACGTTATCGGCATGTGGCTCGGGTTCCTGCTGTCCGCGACGCTCATCGCGTGGTTCGCGGTGCGCATGGGTGAGACGCGCCGCAGCCGCGACCGGCTGCTGGCGCAGATGCGCGAGGACGAACTGCGCAACGAGCGCATCCTGGCGCTTGGTACGCTGGCCGCGGGCGCGGCGCACGAGCTCGGCACCCCGTTGTCGACCATGGCGGTGCTGGCGAAGGAGCTGGAGCGGGACGCCGGTTCCGCGCCGGCGACGCGGGAACAGCTCCGGATCCTGCGCGGGCAAATCGACCGCTGCAAATCCATTCTTTCGACGCTATCGGCCACGGCCGGCGAATCGCGCGCCGAAGGCGGCGGCCGTGAGCCACTGGAAAATTTTCTGGCCGGGCTTATCGATCAATGGCAGGCGACGCGGCTCGGTGTTTCGGCGACGCGCCGCTTCGAGGGGCCGCGGCCGTCGCCGCAAGTCGTGGCCGATCAGACCCTGAATCAGGCGATCGTGAGCATCCTCAACAACGCCGCGGACGCCTCGCCGCAGCACGTCGAAGTCAGCGCGCGCTGGAGCGAGCAGGCCCTGGAGCTGGAAGTATGCGATCGTGGCGAAGGCCTGCGCCCCGACGTCGCGCGCGACGCCGGCCGCCCGTTCTTCACCACCAAGGCGCCGGGTCAGGGCATGGGGCTCGGGCTGTTCCTGGCGCACGCCACGCTGAAGCGTTTCGGCGGCAGCGTCCGATTGTATAATCGCGACGGTGGCGGCGTGTGCACCCGGCTTACATTGCCATTGTCCAGCCTCCGGGTGGATGGCGTCCCATGAACCCGGCAGCGGAAAATCCCGACTTGCTTCTGGTCGACGACGACGAGACCTTCTGCCGGGTCCTGGCGCCGGCGCTCGAGCGGCGCGGCTTTGCGGTGCGCGTGGCGCACAACGTTGACGAGGGCTTGGCGGCGGCGGAACAGGAATCGCCGGAATATGCCGTGATTGACCTGAAGATGCCCGGCTCATCGGGGCTGGTTCTGGTGAAGAAGCTGAAGGCGCTGGACGTGCATACCCGGATCGTGGTGCTCACCGGTTATGCCTCGATCGCGACCGCGGTCGAGGCGATCAAGCTCGGCGCCACGCACTATCTCGCCAAGCCCGCCGATGCCGACGAGATCGTCGCGGCGTTCGAGCGCGAATCCGGCGACGCCGCCGCGCCGGTGACGGCGAGGCCGCTGCCGCTGTCGCGGCTCGAGTGGGAGCACATCCAGAAGGTGCTCGCCGAGTGCGACGGCAACATCTCCGAAACCGCGCGCCGCCTCGGGCTGCACCGGCGTACCTTGCAAAGAAAGCTGGCAAAGCGGCCGGCGCGCGTCTAATCAGCAGTGGCGATCCGGGCGGCGCGCAGATCGGCGAGGATTCTTGCCGCCTCCGCGGCGATGCGTTTGCGGCCGAGCAACAGCTGCCAGCGGTTGCCGCCGAGCTGGCGCCACAGAAACGCCGAACGGATACCGGCAAAGAGCGCGGCGCGTACCTTGGCCGCGTTCTGCGGATTGCCGAGATAGCCGTGATCGCCGTTGACCATGATGCGCGGCGCCAGCGTGCTCAGCGTCTGGGTGTAAAGTTCGGCGAGTTTTTCGACCAGGCGCGGATGCGCGCCGCCGTTGTCCTCGGGTTGGAAGAATTTCATCTGCGACTGCGCCGCCTCGATCCCGCGGCGGATGGCTTCCTGCATGTCCGGCTGTCGCCGCAGCCGGCGCTCGAGCTGGATCATCGACAAGACGTACTTCACGATTTCGACATCGCCCGGCGCGGATCCGCCCGCGAACTCGTGTTCGCCGCGTCCGGGGGGCTCGCGTTCGCCGCGGTTACGGCTCGGGCCAGCCTGTGGCGGACCAAGCTCGCTCCCGGCCAGCTTGTGGCGCAGCAATTCCAGCCCCGTTCGCAGGCCCGCCACGCCCCCGTAGACCGCCTCGATGCTGGGTGCGTCGATTGCGAGCACGCTTTGGATGCTGGCGGTAAACGCCTGGGCGTCGGCGCGGCCTTCGCGCGCCAGTTGCTGCACCAGACGCGCGGTCTGGAACAGGCCGGCGAGGGCGAGAGTCCGTTGTGTGTGGGATACGCTCATGCGGAGCGACGTGTACGTCGATAACTGACGCCCAGTTTAGGGGCAGGGCCGGGAGCCGGCAACAATGGAAGCGGCGGTGCGGCCCCGGGGTCCGTCAGGATTCTTTCATGCAAGCGCGCTCCACCTCGACGCGTTTGACGCCGGGCACGCCTTCGACGGCGCGTTTGATTTGCGC
>Ga0187774_10000378_pt1 | contig 15248 bp, 11 predicted proteins | sample 0216_BV02_MP05_2_FD_133152 | JGI IMG/M metagenome (GOLD analysis project Ga0187774, IMG submission 133152) | Tropical peat soil microbial communities from peatlands in Department of Meta, Colombia - 0216_BV02_MP05_20_MG | ecosystem: Environmental > Terrestrial > Soil > Wetlands > Peat | place... | reverse complement strand
CGGTATCCCATTCTTGGAACAGGTGTGAAATTACATACGATAACGAGAAAGTCTCTTGGATCTTTAGCTTTCCTTATAAAAGATATGACACTATGATCCGTATCATGGAAGTCTATCCAGTCAAACCCCTCATAACTGAAATCGACTTCATAGAGGGCCGGCTCAGATCGGTAAAGATAGTTGATGTCCATCACATATTTTTGTAAGTACCTGTGAGGAGTGAATTTTAATAAGTGCCAGTCAAGACTCTTTTCATGATACCATTCATCCCACTGTCCGAATTCTCCTCCCATAAATAATAGTTTTTTACCGGGTTGGCTATACATAAAACCATAAATGAGTCTCAGATTCGCGAACTTCTGCCACATGTCTCCTGGCATCTTGCTTAACATTGACTGTTTTCCATGTACAACCTCATCATGTGAAAAAGGTAAAACAAAATTTTCGGTAAATGCATAAAGGAGGCTAAAAGTTATACTATCATGATGGTATTTCCTATGAATGGGTTCTTTTGATATGTATTCAAGCATGTCATGCATCCATCCCATATTCCATTTTAGACTGAAACCGAGACCACCCACATATGTTGGTCTTGAGACACTCGGCCACGCCGTTGATTCCTCAGCAACGGTTAGCACGCCGGGATAATACTGGTGGACAATCTCATTAAAGCTTTTTAGGAAGTTTATTGCCTCGAGGTTTTCTCTTCCACCGAATACGTTCGGGATCCACTCACCCTCTTTTCTTGAATAATCGAGGTAGAGCATAGACGCAACTGCATCTACACGCAGGCCATCAATATGGTATTTCTCAAACCAGAAGAGGGCGTTTGATATGAGAAAATTTTTTACCTCATTTCTTCCATAATTAAATATTTTTGTACCCCAATCAGGGTGGAATCCTTTTTTGGGGTCTTTATGCTCGAAAAGACATGTGCCGTCAAAAAAGCCAAGCCCATGTCCATCTGTAGGAAAATGTGCAGGGGCCCAATCAATGATAACTCCTATGTTATTTTGGTGACATTTATCTACGAAGTACATAAAGTCTTCTGGTGTACCAAATCTGCTGGTAGGTGCGAAATACCCTATTGTCTGATAACCCCATGATGCATCAAAGGGATGCTCTGTTATAGGAAGAAGTTGTATGTGGGTATAACCCATACCTTTTACATAACCAATCAGCTTATCCGCAATTTCCCTGTATGTTAAAAACCTGTTGCCTTCTTCAGGTACCCTCATCCACGAGGCGAGATGGACCTCATAGAAAGCGAGGGGGGATTCAAGCCAGTTCTTTTTTGAACGCATCTCCATCCATTTTTTGTCGGTCCATTTATATCTGTTGATGTTGTAGACAACAGAGGCGCTCTTAGGCCTTAGTTCAAAATAAAAAGCATAAGGATCTGCCTTTACTGTTATATATTTTTTGGCCCTTGACTTAATTTCGAATTTATAAAGATCAGCTTCTTTTAATCCAGGAATAAATATCTCCCATATCCCTGATGAACCAAGTGTACGCATTGGATGCCTTCTTCCATCCCAATTGTTGAAATCCCCAATAACACTTACACGCTTTGCATTAGGTGCCCATACGGCGAAATGGACGCCTTTTATACCATCTATCTCCATCACATGTGCGCCAAGCTTCTCGTATTCTTTGTAATGTCTTCCTTCTCCTATTAGGTGAAGATCAAAATCTGTAAGGACAGGCATAAAGGAATAAGGGTCGCGGAACTCTGATATCGTTCCTTCATGAGACTTTATCCTGATGTAATAAGGGAAAACTCTTTTCTTATCAATTATTGCCTCGAAGAAACCAGCCTCATGAATCTTTTCCATCTCATAGGATTTCTTTGTATCTATATCTACAACCCATGCCTCTTTTGCCTCAGGATGGAAAGAACGCACTGCAACCTTTTTATTTTCTCCATCTATAATGTGGGCTCCGAGAACCTGAAATGGATCCCAGTGGTCAGCATTTACAATGAGCCTCATCTGTTCTCTCAGTTCTTTTTTGATCATGAGTTTTTATGCCTTTGTAGAATGTTTGAGCACGAGTTTGCTCAACAAATTATGTTTACCTCAATTCACCTTAATAAAAAAATCTCTCCCCTCTTTTTTAATCCGCCTTAGGCGGAGGCGTAAGGGGAGATTACAAATTGTCCTAAATTTCTCAATCACTCATTGTCTTGAATTAACATCAATTAACCCAAATAATCAATTGAGATAATGCAGATGTTGTGAAAAAATTTATTTCTTGATACCTTAGTGTACCTTTAACTAATAGTTTTGGGAATATTTTAGTGAATATAACAAATAAAGATATTCTCAATAAATTCATCAAGTTAAATAAATTTTTGAACAATGTCTGCATTATTAGGGTTAATATAGGATAGCATATTTGGTAATCCCCCCTCGCCCCCCTTTATAAAAGGGGGGATTTATGAAGTAATTTACTGAGGAATCTATTTCTTAGAATCCAACATTATTGTTACCGGCCCATCATTAAGAAGATATACCTGCATATAAGTACCAAAATCTCCTGTGGCTACTGTAAGACCTGTCTCTCTTAATTTGTCTGCAAATTTTACATACATTTCTTCTGCCTTTGCCGGGTCCTCAGAGTTGTCAAAGGATGGCCGGTTTCCTTTTTGACAGTTAGCAGAGAGGGTGAACTGTGATACAACAAGAACTTCCCCTATAGTGTCAAGGACAGAAAGATTCATTTTTTTATGGGTATCTTCGAATATTCTCAAATGAGGAACTTTTCTAACAAGGTAATCGAGATCTTTTTCAGTATCTCCTTTTTCAACGCCAAGGAATACGAGGAGACCTTTACCAATTTTGGCAACTGTTTTTCCCCCTATATCAACCTTTGCTTCTGAAACACGCTGGATTAATGCCTTCATCTTATTAAGTTAATCCCGTCAGTTACCCTTTAGTAAAGGTCGGTACGACTCGCAACCGAGGGGACTATAGGGGGATTAGTACCACATCATCGCCTCGAAGTCAGGCGTCGGAACAGTAAGTGTTATAAACCCCTTCCACGGACATCTTTCAATCTCTTCGCCATTTCTAATAACAGAAACAAACAGGTTTATCTCATCATTTTCTTTAGCCTTTAGTTTATTGAAAGGGATCCTTATCTCGAAGATTTCCTGAATAGCAAAATCGGTAATATCTTTTATCTTTACCCAAACCTCGTTTCTTTTCTCGAAAATCTCTGCCTTTGAAGAGGGTGGTTTAACAGGAAGGAGGACCTTTAATTGCAAAGGTTTCATTATCTGAATAGAAAATTTAGAGTTATCTGGGAACTCCTTAAAGGGGATCACAGGATCTATTCTCAAAAAAAGGTTATCTTTATTAAAGCCATAATAGAGTCGGGATAAAATACTTTCTGCCCTGTGCATGCTCCCCCCGGATTTTTTGACATCTATATAAGCGCCTTGGTACCACTCGTAATAACTTGTAACAATACCATCAATCTTCGGTTCTATAAATCCCCTTATTGTTAGAATCGGGGGGATACCTCTGTCTTCTCTGGGAACAGGGACGAAGAGATGCTGCGGAACCTCTCTTTTCATCTCCTTGTAGGCCTTAATAAGATTTAATCTGAAGAGTTCGTCGAAATCTTGGTGATTCTCTGTTGTATGTTCGTCTCCATACCACCAGTTCCAGTCACTTCCCTCTGCAATATAAATTGCTTTCCATGCTTCAGATAGGTTTTTTGCAGGATTCAATTTCTGGAATACCTCAAGGTCATCCCGCGTCTCTGTGAGGTAATCCCATGCCCTATTGTCCTCCTCATGCCCAATCCATACCCTAAAATTTGCATTTATCCATGAGCCTGCATGTAGTCTCTTCAGGGTCTCGCCCCTGTCATATTCATCGAGGTATTCCGAGATCTTTACCGTTTTTAATCTTTTTTCTTTGGAAAGCCCTTCATAGAGATATGTCAAGAAGTCATGGCCATCGTTTTTAAAGTATTCCCAAGCGTTCTCGCCATCGAGTATTATAGTCAAGAGATGCGGTTTATCTTTCGGCATGGAGGCATGTATATGTATCATCCTGTTGATAAAATCCTCAGCAGCACTTTTTGAGTCCCATCCTGAATAAACAAAACCAATAAGGTCAGAGAGCTGATGGTCTCTAAAGATCATAGAGACATTCTCAAAAATATAAGGTCTGTAAAGTATATCGGGCTCGATGACGTTACCTGATGCATCGCGGAGTTTCCTGCTTATCGAATTCGAGAGGATGTTCTCATCAGTACCGATCCAGCGTATTCCCTCCTTCTTAGCAATTCGTAATGCCTCTTCACTGACTGAACCCTCTGAAGGCCACATTCCAGCGGGTCGGTAACCAAAGAGTTTCTCAAAATAATCCAGGCCCATCTTGATCTGTTTTTCAGCGTCTTCGGGATGCTGAAACCTCCTCTGTGGGAGATTTACATCAGGCATGGAGATCTTCGCAGAGTTTGTGTCACAGAGAAGAGGAAGAATCGGATGATAGAAAGGTGAGATAGAAATTTCAATCTGTCCTTTTTCTGCCATCTCTTTATATCTCGGGATTATGTTTTTCAAGATAGAGAGTTGCTTGGGAATGAGTAAATATTTATCTTCTTCTGTGTAGTTTCTACCTTTCTCGATGAGGGCTCTGAGGGCAGGGTCTTTTTTTCTTAGAATCGGGTCTATCCAACATAGATTAAAAAGAACCTGCAAGTCAAGAAAATCACTGGTGCTGAAATATTTGGCTATCCGCTGGAGGTCACCCTTGGTCAAGTGGAATCCCCTCTTTACAAGGAGTTCATAGTATCTCGGGAAAGGCTTTATCATGTTGTCCCAGTTTGCGAGGAAAAAATTGTCGAGCATAAAAAACTTTTCTTCCATATTCAGTTCAGAAGCTCTCTTTAGGGTGATCTCGAGGTGTCTGTCAACAGCGCCGTTCTCTGTATAGCCTTGAATCTGCTCGAGAAGGGAAGGAGTGAGATTAAATGTCTGTTTTATATCCGGAAAATCTGTGAGGATCTCTACCATATCAAGGTAGTCTTTAGTACCGTGAAGCCTTACCCAGGGGAGTCTATATACTCCGCTCACGGGGTCTCTGTAAAAAGGTTGGTGCATATGCCAGAGAAAGGCAATATAAAGCGGTCTATCTGTCATCGTAACGGTAAATGTACTCATCAGGCCTTGCTAATCCAAATTCTTCTCTGGCATATTTCTCTTTATAAAAGGGATCTTCCTTGAGTGACTTTACCTGTGACCTGAGTATCTCGTTGTTTTTTTCAAGCTCCTTTATCTGTCTTTCTAAATGAGTTTCTTTCTTATTGAGTTCTGCATACTTCAAGTAGCCCATATCTCCGAAGATAAAGCTTACTGCAAGGTAGATGAAACCCATAAGAACAACAGTAAGAAATATTAGCCTTCTCTTTTTAATCTCTGAGACGACCTGTTTTCTTAAAAGGTTAGTCGAGCCCATTTTCTATATTATAAAAGGCATTTCTTCCCTTATAAAGAGCAGAACCTAAAAGCTCTTCTTCGATCCTGAGAAGCCTGTTATATTTTGCTATACGCTCACCCCTCGATAGGGATCCTGTCTTAATAAAGCCTGTATTACAGGCGACGGATAAATCTGCGATTGTCGTGTCCTCTGTCTCCCCAGATCTGTGCGAAATTACGGCAGTATATCGAGCTCTTTTTGCCATCTCGATAGCATCAAGCGTTTCTGTAAGCGTGCCAATCTGGTTAAGTTTTATCAAAACAGAATTTGCGATGCCCTGTTGAATACCTTTTTTTATTATCTCTGTGTTCGTGACAAATATGTCGTCACCCACGAGTTGAACCACTCTACCTAGCCTTTCTGTCAAAAGCTTCCATCCATCCCAGTCATTTTCTGCCAATCCATCTTCTATGGAGAGGATTGGATATTTTTCTACCAATCTTTCATAATAATCAATCATATCAGAGGATGTAAACCTCTTGCCCTCGAAATTATATGTGCCATCCTCATAAAATTCTGATGATGCTACATCTAAGGCCAATAAAACATCCTTTTCAGGAATATAGCCGCTTTCAGAAATTGCTTGTAGGATTATAGAGATTGCCTCTTCATTTATGTTGAGGTTTGGTGCAAACCCTCCCTCATCACCAACAGAGGTATTCAACCCTTTATTTTTCAGAATGGATTTTAAGGTATGGAATATTTCCGAACCGGCCCTTATTGCATCGGCAAAATTATTAAAACCTGTTGGCATTATCATAAACTCTTGTATGTCAAGATTATTGTCAGCGTGGGCTCCTCCGTTGATTATATTCATCATCGGTATAGGGAGTTCTTTTGCATTGCATCCTCCTATGTATCTGTAAGGGGGTATTCCCATCTCTGCCGAAGTTGCTTTGCACACGGCTAATGAGACCCCGAGTATTGCATTAGCGCCTAACCTGCTTTTATTTTCTGTTCCGTCAAGTTCTATAAGGAGGTTGTCTATGTAAAACTGGTTTTCAGAATTAAGACCTCTTAGCTTTGGTGCTATCTCTTCCACGACATTTCTAACAGCGTTCTGAACGCCTTTTCCATGAAAGCGAGTTCCTCCGTCTCTGAGTTCAAGGGCCTCCTTTTTTCCGGTTGAGGCACCTGACGGAATGGAAGCTATTCCAGGTGCACCGCTACTGAGTAATACCTCTACCTCTATTGTTGGGTTTCCCCTTGAATCGATAATCTCTCTTGCAATCAGGTCTACAATCTTTCCCATTCTTCTTCTCCTTCACCCCTCTTCTATTCCCCCTTACCAAGGGAGGAATTAGGGGGGCGACATTTGTTTATTTCTTTAACACGTGTATTGCTTCACCATGGGCATCCTCTGCTGCCTCCATCAAGCTCTCAGAAAGGGTAGGGTGAGAATGGATAGTTTCAGCAATGTCCCTTGTCTTAAGGCCTTTCTGTATAGCGAGGGCTGCCTCGTGAATAAGGTCTGAAGCATGAGGCCCTATTATATGTACACCCAATATCCTGTCATTTGTCTCATCAGAGACTATCTTGACGAAGCCGGTAATCTCTCCCATTACGTGAGCTTTGCCAAGGGATCTAAACTGGAAGTAGCCTGTCCTAACTTTTATACCTTTTTCTACTGCTTTATTTTCTCTGAGGCCTACAGAGGCTATCTCTGGCGACGTAAATATTGCGTAAGGAACCACCCTGGAGTCCATCCTTTCATTTCCACCCGTTAGATTTATCGTAGCGATTTTTCCTTCTTTTGATGCAACATGCGCAAAGAGCAGGCCACCCGTGACATCGCCGATAGCATATATACCTTCTATGTTTGTCTCCATTTTTTCGTTGACCAGTATTTCTCCCTTTGGCCCTTTTTTAATACCTACCGCTTCGAGGCCTATTCCTGCTGAGTTAAGTGTCCTGCCAACGGATACGAGTAATTTTTCTGCCACAAGCTCCTTGTTTTCATCAAGGTATACGTGAATGCCGTCATGTTGACCTTTTACGCCAGTTACCTTTATCCCGGTCATAAGTTTTATCTTCTTTTTTTTCAGTTCCCTTTCAAGAATTTCAGATATTTCAGGTTCTTCTGTGGAAATTGCCCGGGGCATCATTTCCAGTATAGTAACAGATGTACCGAGTTCACCAAATATGAATGCAAATTCACAGCCTATTACACCACCACCTATAATGATAAGAGTCTTAGGAATAGATTTTATGTCCAAGGCTTCATCACTTGAGAAGATATGCTCTCCGTCAAAAGGGAAGAGGGGTAACTGGGCTGGTCTTGAGCCAGTGGCAATTATTATTCTGTCTGCCTCGACGATTTCTTTGGAACTATCCTTTTTGTCTACCTCTATCCTCCCGGGGCTAAGAAGCATACCCCTGCCTTCAATGAGATTTATTCCCCAGCTTTTGAATAAGGAACGAATTCCCCTAACCTGGGTTGAAACGATCTTGTTTTTTCTTTCCATGATTTTGGAGAGGTTTGGTATGATCTGCCCTGAAATTTCTATTCCGTACTCTTCAGAATTTCTTACTTTATGTATTAATTCGGTTGAGGCCAATAGTGCTTTTGTAGGAATGCAGCCTCTGTTAAGGCAGGTGCCTCCAACTTCTGTGTCTTCTATTACAGTAACCTGTGCACCTAATTGAGCAGCCTTAATTGCTGCGACATATCCTCCGGGTCCTGCACCGATGATGGCTAATCTCATTTCTTTTCTTCTTCTACGTATTTCTCATATTCGGAGGCTTCCATAAGGTCATCGAGTTCAGATATTTCATCAATCTCGAGGATTGCTATCCATCCTTTACCATAGGGGTCTTCATTTATGATCTCCGGAGATTCTGAGAGCTCTTCATTTACCTCTATGACCCTTCCGCTTACAGGAGAGATTATGGATGAAGTGGCCTTTGTAGATTCTATCTCACCAATCTCACTATTCGCTTCAATGTTTGTGTCTATCTCTGGAAGGTCAACGTACACAATATCACCAAGAGCATCCTGGGCATAATCAGTAATGCCGATTGTTGCCTTTTTTCCTGATGCCTTAACCCATGTGTGTTCTTTATGGTACTTGAGGTCTTCAGGGTTCATTCATTCCTCCTTTGTAATAATTTTTAGGACTGTAATTTCTTATCATGGCTTTTTCTTTTTGTCAAGGGAATAGAATAAGAGCCCACCTTTTTTTTGAACTCTAAAAGCTTTTCAAGTGCCTCTTCTGGTTTAAGTCCTTTAATATCAAGGCTAACAATTTCTTTTATAATAGAGTCTGACGTGGAAGAAAAGAGGTCGAGCTGAACAGCACCTCTCTTTGTTTTCCTGCCCGCGAATTTGGGACTACCTGTCTCATCAAGTTCCTCTTTTTCTAAATTTGCTAAAACCTCCTTAGATCTGTTTATTATGCTTTCGGGTATGCCTGCTAATCTTGCTACCTGTATTCCATAGCTCTTATCAGCCGAACCTTTTTCTATCTTTCTGAGAAATATAATCTCCTCGCCCCATTCCTTAACGGCTACATTATAATTTTTGACACCGTTGTGGGTAAGAGCGAGTTCTGTGAGCTCATTAAAGTGGGTTGCAAAAAGTGTCCTCGCTTTTATTTCATTTAAGATGTTTTCTGCAACAGCCCAGGCAATGCTTATACCGTCAAAGGTGCTTGTACCCCTTCCTACTTCATCAAGAAGTATGAGGCTTTTATTTGTTGCATTATGTGTGATGTTTGCCACATCTATCATTTCTACCATAAAGGTGCTCAGACCTCTTGTAAGAAAATCTGAAGCGCCTATCCTTGTGAATATCCTGTCGGTAATACCTATCCTTGCAACCGATGCAGGGACAAAACTTCCAATCTGTGACATAAGAACCATTAGGGCAACCTGTCTCATAAAAGTAGATTTTCCTGCCATATTCGGTCCGGTAATTATAAGGAGGCGGTTATCTTCTGTATCAATATAAGTGTTGTTCGGTATAAACTTTTCGTCCAATGGTATTCTCTCGAGAACAGGATGCCTACCTTCTGTTATCTCTATTACGCCTGATTCCTCAACAGAGGGCTTCACATAATTATGTCTTTTTGCTACAACTGCAAGTGATATAAGAAAGTCAATAGTCGCAATGGCGTGGGCCGCCTTCGACAAAAGAACAGACTTTTTCTGGACCTCATCGAGTATCTCCTCAAAGAGGTGGTATTCAAGAATTTTAAGTTTTTCTTCTGCTCCGAGGATTTTAGTCTCATATTCCTTGAGTTCCGGTGTGATAAACCTTTCGCCACCCACGAGGGTCTGTTTTCTTATGTAATCCTCAGGAACCATGTGAAGATTCGTTTTTGTAACCTCGATATAGTAGCCGAAGATGCGGTTATAGCCGACTTTCAAGGAGGAAATACCTGTCCTGTTTCTCTCTTTAAGCTCCAGTTCAGAAATAAAGTCCTTTCCTCTTATAGATATCTTTCTGAGTTCGTCCACATCGTTGTTATATCCATTCTTTATAATCCCTCCCTCTCTCAGGTTTATCGGAGGATTATCAAGAATACTTTTATCTATTAATTCTCTAAGATTCGAGAATTCTGGTATTTCTTCTGAAATCGATCTTAAATAGAGGTCATTAGAAGTGTTAAGAGATTTCTTGACCTTCGGCAGGTACGCCAGGGAATTTTTGATTGCTACAAGGTCTCTTGGGTTTGCACTCTTTGAACTTACTTTTGAAGAGAGCCTTTCAAGGTCTTGTATTTTTCGCAAAGATGTTCTGAGCTCCTCGAGCAGTTCGTAGTCTTCTATAAGATTTTCGACCGCATTCTGCCTCCTTTTTATTTCCTGTAAATCTATCAGCGGTTTCAGGATAGAAACCCTCAAAAGCCTCCCCCCCATAGGTGTCAGTGTTTCATCAAGGACCCACAGGAGTGTTCCTTCGAGTGAACCGTCCTTGAGGTTATGCGTAAGCTCAAGGTTGCGCTGAGTTGCAGCATCGAGAAACATATATGAATCCTGTCTGAAGGTACTTATTTTTTTAAGGCCGAATGTTTCCTTTTGTATATCCTCGAGATAACTGATAAGAGCACCTGCTGCAGAGATTGCAGCACTCATACCATCACATCCATAGCCGTCAAGGGAAGAGACCCTCAAATGACTCAGAAGGGCTTTATAAGCCTCAGAATGATCAAAATACCAATCCTCATATAAAGATGTATAGAATGTATTGAGTGCCTCTTTATAATAAATGTTATCCTTGAAACTCTGAGGAATCAAGATTTCTCGGGGTTCAAACCTGTATATTTCATCCCCAATATTCTCTTCTGTTTCATAAAGTATAAACTCTCCTGTTGAGATATCCGCTACTGCTATACCGTGTTTATTAGCAGATGGGAAAATGCTTATGATATAGGCATTTTCTTTAGGATTCTCGGGTGAGTGAGTTCCTGGTGTTATTACTTTTACAACTTCTCTACGGACAATGCCTTTTGTTTCTTTAGGATCCTCCATCTGTTCGCATATAGCAACCTTGTATCCGGCTTTAATCAGTTTTGATATATAAGACTCTGATGCAAAATAAGGGACACCGCACATAGGTACGGGATCTTCCTTTGATTTTTCTCTTGTTGTGAGCGCTATCTGTAAGATTTTTGATGCCTTTTCTGCATCCTCTCCAAACATCTCGTAAAAGTCTCCGAGCCTGAAGAGTACAATAGCGTCCTTATATTTTTCCTTAATGCTGGAGTATTGCTTCATCAAAGGTGTCAACTCTGTCATATCAATTATTAAATAATATTAAACAGTGAAATGCAATATGTGAGATTTTTCTTTATGAATAACTTTTATACTAAAAATCTTAGATGATATGATAAACTCAGCAATAAACTTTCAGGTCGAGAGGGATAAGGAGCGCTCTTCTTGAAAGAGACTAAAATCTATTGAATCTCCTATATAATAATAGGCAAGTTAAATGTAAAATTTTAAAAAGAGAGAAATGTAAATGGGAGAGCTTAGGAAAAGACTGATACTCGTTCTGGGGCTCATAGGTTTTATTGTTTCTTTTGGAACTATTGGCTACATGGTCGTAGAGGGATGGAATTTTCTGGAATCTCTGTATATGACTGTGATAACCCTAACCACCGTGGGTTATAAAGAAGTCAAAGAACTTTCTTCCGCTGGACGGTGGTTTACGATTATCCTTATAATAGGCGGGGTAGGCACCATGCTCTATGCACTCAGAATTGGTGCCAAATTTCTTTTAGAAGGCGAGATTCAAGAATTATTCGGGAGGAGTAGATTGGAAAAGAAAGTTAAAGAATTAAGGGATCACTATATTATTTGCGGGTATGGCAGGATGGGGAGGATAATAGCAAAAGAATTGAAGGGTGAGAAAGTAAAATTTGTTGCTATCGAGAAGAACCCCGGCTTATACGAAAAGGAGGAAGCCCTTATCGTTGTAGGCGATGCCACGAGAGATGATATCTTAAAAGAGGCCAGTATTGAAAGGGCGAAAGGTTTAGTATCCGTACTGCCTACCGATGCAGAAAACCTATACGTAGTTTTGAGTGCTAAAGGATTGAATCCTGCCCTTTTTGTAGTTGCAAGGGCAGGCGAGGAAGGCTCCGAACAAAAACTTCTTAGAGCGGGTGCTGATAGAGTCATTTCGCCCTATCATACTGGTGGACTCAGAATAGCTCATACCATACTCAAACCAGCCGTTGTTGACTTTATAGAGTTTGCTACAAAGAGTGGTAATATCGATTTGCAGATAGAAGAGATACCTATTCCAGTAGGTTCTGAACTAACTGGTCTTACATTAGATCAGTGCGGTATCGGAAGGGATTTAGGTGTAATGATTGTAGCAATCAAGAAACCTACCGGCGATATGAAGTTTAATCCCACATTTCGTACAGTTATGGAACCCGGTGACACAATGATAGCTCTCGGCGAGGCATCAAAACTGAAAATACTTGAAGGGATGGTGGCTGCTCAGAAATAGATTATAAGCTATACAATTTCAGGTGTTATCATCCATTGTAAAGACCACTTCTTAGCATCATCTCTCTTCAAGCAAACAATACCGCCCATCTTGAAAGCGATAATATTCTTTTCTTTATCACCGCTGAGGAGAAGAGAAGATAGCCATCCGAGATTTGGAAGATGTCCTACAAGCACGAGAGAATTCTCTTTTGTTTTGAGCTTTTCTGCCCACAGTCCAGGGTCGTCTAAAGGCGCAAGCCCAACACTTTCTGAAACGCCCTTTGTTACCTTCAGGTAATCAGATAGTATCTCTGCTGTCTGCCTTGCCCTCAATTTACCGCTGTGAAGCACTTCCTCTACTGTTAAATCCAATCCAGATATATAGGATGCTACCTTTTTTACATCATCAACACCCTTATCAGAGAGTGACCTCGATGGATCTTCTTCCTCCCTCTTTGCTTCTCCGTGTTGTACAAGGTAGAGAAACATAGTTACCCCCTTTCCATCTCTGTCTCTTAGCCCAGATTATTCATAAAAATTGTTACTAATCCAGCAATAGACTGGGGATATAGTATTTTCGCTCATTCTCGGGCAATTGCCCTCCGAGGTAAATTCTTTCTTCGAAAGAATTTAAAACCGCTCAAACACTATATCCCCCAATCAAATTTATGAATAATCTGAGTTAATGATTTATTGAGTCAGGCTCTATGTGTACAACGATATCTACAATGGCAGGGAATTCTTTCTTAATCCTCTTCTCTATATTGTCAGCAATCTCGTGGGCCTTTTCTGTTGAAAGACTGCTGCTTACAAGAACATGAAGATCAAGATATGCGGAATTTACAGAACCCCTTGTCCTTATGTCATGGCATCCCTTTACGCCCTCTACACTGTTCACTACATAATTAATTGCAGAGGTGTCTATACAGATTGTGTCAACAAGTATATCTGATGCCTTTTTGAGAATTTCATAGCCGATTCTTGCAATAAAAAAAGTTATTATTATTCCAACAATAGGATCTGCTAAGTAGTAACCCTTCTTTGCAAAAAAAAGGCTTATGATTACGGCTATAGAAGCAAAGACATCACTCTTTGTATGCATAGCATCAGCTATCAGGAAAGAGCTTCCGAGTTCTTTCCCCCTTCTTGACTCGTAGAGTGTCACAAAGACATTGACCCCTATTGTTACAAACATTATAAGAAAACTGATTGAAGTAACATTTGTCTTATATCCCTCAACAAAGAAGAGATAAACCCTCTTCAGAATCTGAAAGCAAGTGGCAAAAATCATAACAGCAATGATTATTGTAAAAAGGGTCTCATATTTTCCATGTCCATAGGGATGTTCCTCATCAGGTGGATGGGATGCTATTCGGATACCGACAAGCCCAACTATATTTGATATCCCGTCAAAAATGGAATGAAATCCATCAGACATCATAGCAACGGAGCTGGTTATATATCCGTAAAGGACTTTTGCAAGAGCAACACAGGAGTTCAGGATTAATGTATAGATCAGGACCTTTCTTACTCGGATGGTAGTATCTTTTTTTATTAGAGTATCCCGTCCCATGTAAGCTTAAAATCCTTAAATGTGTTATCCATGATTGATTTTCTCATATTTCTAAAAAAATTAAAATAGAAATGGAGGTTGTGTATTGTATTTAACCTCATGGAGAGTATCTCCTTTGAAAGAAAGATGTGCCTTAAGTATCCCCTTGAATAATTTCTACAGGTATAGCAGTCGCAATCAGGGTCGAGGGCCCTGCTGTCAGATTTATATTCTGTCCTTTTAATACTTACTCTACCTCTACTCGTAAAAAGAGTCCCATTTCGTGCATTTCGCGTGGGCATAACACAGTCAAAGATATCAAATCCTGCTTCAACTGCAATCAGCACATCTTTCAGGTCTCCTATTCCCATTAGATACCTTGGCTTATCTTTAGGGAGCAGAGGTGCTGTGAAATATATCATTTCGTGCATTTCCTCTTTAGGTTCCCCAACGCTTAAACCACCAACTGCATATCCATCAAAACCTATCTCTATGAGTTTTTCAATACCTCTTGTACGCAGGTCCTTGAATAAACTTCCTTGACTGATTCCAAACAATGCCTGCCCTTCTTTTTGAAGCTCCTTACAAGTCTCTGCCCATTTTATTGTCAACTCAAGAGACTGAAGCGCGTATTCATACGATGAAGGATAAGGAGTACATTCATCAAAGGTCATTGCTATATTAGAACCGAGTAAAGACTGAATCTCCATCGCTTCCTTGGGTCCGATAAAATGCATTGAGCCATCAATATAGGATTTAAAATGGACACCATTTTCCTCTATTTTTCTAAGGGAAGAAAGGCTATAAACCTGAAAACCACCACTGTCAGAAAGTATAGGTAGATCCCAGTGTATGAATTTATGGATGCCCCCGAGAGAAAAAATCGTCTCAGCCCCTGGCCTCAGGTACAGATGGTAAGTATTACAAAGGAGTATCTCAGCGCCCATTTCTTTTAGTTCGTCAGTGGATACTGCCTTGACTGTGCCGAGCGTTGCCACAGGCATAAAAGCGGGTGTATGGATTACACCTCTCGATATTTCTATGAGACAAGCTCGTGCATCTCCATCTCTTTTGAGAATATTGAAATTCATGTCAAATATGCAGAGGTCCTAAATTTTATATCTCTAATTTTAAATGTTTTTATTTATATGCCCGCCTTAACCCAAAAAATGCAATTAATATAATGTGGATGTTGTGAAAAAATTTATTTTTCGATACCTTAATGTACCTTGAACAGATGGTTTTGTGAATATTTTTAT
>Ga0187774_10000374_pt1 | contig 15316 bp, 13 predicted proteins | sample 0216_BV02_MP05_2_FD_133152 | JGI IMG/M metagenome (GOLD analysis project Ga0187774, IMG submission 133152) | Tropical peat soil microbial communities from peatlands in Department of Meta, Colombia - 0216_BV02_MP05_20_MG | ecosystem: Environmental > Terrestrial > Soil > Wetlands > Peat | place... | reverse complement strand
GGTTCATCATCTGACCTTTGCGGGAGGAGAGCTTCTCGGTCACGATGCCGAGGAAATTCTCATTGCAGTCCACGAAGAGGTGCTCGATGGGCTCGTATCTCTCGCCGCTCCGGCGCTTGTAGATAACCTCGGGACGCGCCACACAGAACTCGAAGCCTTCCCGTCTCATGGTCTCGATGAGGATAGCCATCTGGAATTCGCCCCTGCCCTTGACCACGAAGCTGTCTCTGTCCTCTCCCTCCTCCACCTGGATGGCGACGTTCCTCAGCGTTTCCTTGAAAAGGCGCTCGCCGACTTTGCTCGCCTGAACGTATTTTCCCTCGGTTCCCGCCAGAGGCGAGGTGTTGATGGCGAAGCGCATGGAGACGGTGGGCTCCTCCACCGTGATCCGCTTCAGGGGCTTCGGTGAGTCGTGGGTGCAGATGGTATCGCCGATCTTGACGTCGGCCACGCCGGCAAGGACGATGATATCGCCAGGCTCCGCGCACTCCGTCTCCTTGAGCTTCAACCCCTCGTAGACCTGGAGCTTGGAAACCTTGAGGGAAACCTGCTGCCCCTGCTCGTTGATGCACACCAGGCTGTCGTTGCTTCTGGCCCTGCCGTTGACGACCCTTCCTATGGCGAGCCTTCCCAGATAGTCGGAGTAGCCAAGGTCGGCGACCAGCATCTGAAAGGGTTCGTCAGGGTCATAGGAGGGCGCTGGTATCTGCTCGAGGATGATGTCGAAGAGCGGCTGGAGATCCTCGCCTGTCTGGTCGAGCCCCTTGTGGGCGACGCCCTCGCGGCCTATGGCATAGATGAGGGGGAACTCGATCTGCTCCTCGGTTGCGTCCAGATCGATGAAAAGGTCGTATATCTCGTTCAGGACCTCCTTAGGGCGGGCATCCTGCCGGTCAATTTTATTGATCACCACGATGACCTTCAGCCCCGCCTCCAGCGTCTTCTTCAGCACGAAGCGTGTCTGCGGCAGGGGCCCCTCGGAGGCATCCACCAGGAGCAGGGCGCCGTCAACCATGGCGAGGGCCCGTTCCACCTCGCCGCCGAAATCCACATGGCCGGGTGTGTCGATGATGTTGATCTTCGTGCCCTTCCAGCTCACCGCACAGTTTTTCGCCGCGATGGTGATGCCCCTCTCACGTTCGAGCTCAAGGGTATCCATGATCCTCTCGTCGACTTCCTGTCCCGCCCGGATAACCCCGCTCTGCTTGAACATGGCATCTACAAGCGTGGTCTTCCCGTGGTCCACGTGGGCAATTATGGCGATGTTCCTCAACCGAGTGTTGGCTACGAGTCTGCTCACTGCCCGCTATCCCTCCTGCCTGGCGCGATCGAAAGAAGTATGCACTCTAAACCTTTTCACCGGGAAGGCAAGTGCCTTTTTGTGGACTGCCGCAGAAAGAGTCGCCCGGTGAAGCAGGGAGTCCAAAACCGCGGACATCGTTGCGCCTGTCGGACAACACCCGCCGAGAGTATCGCATGCGATACGGTTGGGGGTCCAACAGCATGGGGCACCCGCCTTCGTCCCGCTGCTAGCGGAAACTACGGCGCGCCAAGTAGGGCAGGGAGCAGGGGGGCGCTCTTCGCCCCTTTGCCTACCGGTGGGCCAGAAACAAAAAGGCGAGTCTATGCTCGCCTTTGTTCCCGCGTCGCGGCAATAAGCGGGAGGATGTCCCCGGGGGCGTACTAGCCCACCTTGACCTCGATTCTCCGGGGCTTGGCCTTCTCGGCCTTGGGGAGCACCAGCCGGAGCACCCCGTCACTCATGCTTGCCGTGATCTTGCCCTGATCGATCCGGTCCGACACGGTGAAGCTCCGCTGGAATCGCCCGGTCTCGTACTCCCGAAGGAGCACCCGCTCCTTCTCCGCTCCCTGCGCCTCAACATCCCCCGTGAGGGTGAGCTGGTCCTCGTTCAGATCGATGCTCACCCGGTCGCTCGCCACCCCGGGCATGTCCGCAAGAAGCGTGATCTCCTGCTCCGTCTCAAAGATATCCACCGAAGGGACAAACACGGGCCCTGGCTTCGTCTGCTCTTTTCCCTTTAGCTCCTGCTTGCCCCGAAGCTGCAACTCCATCTCCGTCATCGTCACACACCTCCTCTCCCAACTATCAGCCCGTCGTCACCGCGATCTGCCGCGGCTTCGCCTCAGCCGCCTTCGGCAGGGTCACGGTGAGGACACCGTTCTTGCACACCGCCGTCACCTTCCCCCCATCGACACGGGTCGGAAGCGAGATGATCCGCTGGAAGGTGCCGGCCTCGCGCTCCCTCCGGTGATACGATACGCCCTTGCTTTCGGCGGCAATCCTCCGCTCGCCCTTGATGACGAGGTTATCGTCCTGGACCGAGATATCGAGGTCCTTAGCACTCACCCCCGGAAGCTCAGCCCGGACGTAGAGGTTGTCCCTATCCTCGGACACGTTCAGGGCCGGAAACACCCCGGCTGCGGTTACCCCCCGCCAGGCGCCGCTCAGGGAGTCCATGAGTCGGCTCATCTCCCGGTGGAGGGACTCAACCTCAGCAAAGGGGTCCCGATGCCAGCCGAACGTTCCCGGTCTCCATCTCAAGATTGCCATATTCATCAACCTCCTTTCTCCACTGCCGAGTGCAGTCAGCCTGTTTCAGCTTCGTCCTGCGTTTCTGGATGCACCCATTTCTCTTAATTTGTTTGTTCCGGGCGAAAAATAAGAAGCCACCCCGACCCTGTCAAGGCTTGGGAGGCCTTGTAACCGCCTCGTCCATGGGTTGTCCCCGGAACTCACGGCCGACCTTCTCGAACAGGACTTTGCGGGAAACGGGGCATCGACTTGCTGGGACCTGAATTGAGCGATTTCGACGCAGGGAGTAGAGCAACGATCGGTTTTTCGCGGGCGGGGGTAAAGCGGACGCGGCGACCCTTCGACATGGCTCGGGGCAAGCTCGGGGCCACGGAGGCACGGCCACGGCTCCTTGCGCGCGGGCATAACGCCCGCCCCCACCCGACTTGTCGGAGCACCCTCCGGTTGCAATCGCGGCCGGGAGGCCGCTCCCACCGTTGGTACGGCTAGCGCTGCGCTGAAACTTCAGCGAAGGCCGGAGGTCGATGCGATGATTCCACTCAGGCTGGGCTCCGCAATTCTACGCTCATTGTCATGTGGACTCTTCTGGATCCCTTCCGGTGAGCACGTCAAATAATAACTAGAGACGATACCAAAGCCGCGTGTCGCTTACATATTGATCAGGAGAGCTTATGGAATCCAACGTACAAATTCTTCAACTTTGCCCCGCCTTCTCACAAAGTTGTTGATGGGAGCATTCATGTCCGGCCATCCGAGGACTACCCCCATGGCAAGCAGTTTCGTGTCGGGGATAGCAAAATGTTTGTGAATGATTTCAGGACAGTGGATAGTACCGGAGAAAACACATGCGCCAAGGCCAGCGTCGTGCGCTGAGAGGAGAAAAGTCTGAAGAAATATGCCCACGTCCAACATGGCATACTCAAGCGCCAGTCCTCTATCTATCAAAAACAGGATGAGAGCGGGCGCGTTAAAGAGGTGATACATCGTGGCATAATAATCGAGTCTGCGTTCTGCATCATCTTGGCCAATCCCGACGGACTCAGAGATACTCTTCATCAAGTCCATAACTCTCTTCTGGAGTCCCTCCGGCCATTTGGTCGGCATGGGAATGTCGGGCATAGAAGTCTGACCGGCAAGAAGGGCCTCCTTGTTTGCGCTCTTAAACCGTTCCAGGGGCTCGCCCGTTACCACAACGATCTCCCACGGTTGGCTGTTAGCCCATGAAGGAGCCCAAAGGCACGCGCTGATGAGTTCTTGAATGATTCCTCTTGATACAGGTTTTGGTAGAAAGCGGCGAATGCTGCGTCGGGTTCGGATCGCTTCTCGTAACTCCATCGTTGCTCCTTTCCTCGTTTTCAGGTGCACGCCGGAAGATCGGTCACGAATTCATAATGGCATCTCGGGTAATTGGCAACAGCCTGCTGACCTCAACCCTCGGTCGGACAGATAACCGCGGTCTGCTTCCTCGGCTTGAGATGCAGATCTCGGAGTTCCGAGCAGCAAGGACCATGGTTGCGTCTTCATCGCGGCAAGATATGCTATGGTACAGGCCAGAGGACTTTTGAACTTCTCTCATCGTGTCGGCGCGGGAAACACGGCTCATAAAGAACCAGAGCGAAACGGCAAAGGACCGGAGTGTGGAGCACCGCAAGCATGTCTCAGGTAAAAAACTGGGAATTCAGCGTAGGGACCGGAGGAAACGCGAGTAGGGGCGGGGAAGCTAGCAAGCGCATGAATGCCGGTCAACGTCGAGATTCCAAGCCAAATTATGCGCCGGTCTCGTTTTCATCCAGAAGCCTACCCATTTCATGCAGCCACAATTTTTCTCCAGACGGGAGATAGTGAACGCAACTGCTCAACGACTAAAGGGAATTTTTCCAGCACATACGCAATTTCCTCGCCTGTATTCGTGCCGTCCACGGTAAACACGATGGATCCTTGTGCCAGATCGGGTCTTATCCCGATCGCCACGAGAACAGGAGAGGTCTTGAGGGCTTTTGAAGCGCAGGCAGAACCGGTATTCGCATAGATGCCTTCCTGGTTGAGCATAAGGAGCAGTGCTTCTCCTTCGATTGCCTCGATGCAAAAGCTGGCATGGCCGGGAAGCCTCCTGTCGGGATGTCCTGTACATTTGACGTGCGGAATGCGCTCATGGATGCCGGCACGAAGGAGGTCCCTTAGTTGCTGCACATGCTTTATCTTCTCAGGCAGTTCTTCCGTCGCAAGTTCTGCTGCCTTGCCGAGTCCAACAATTCCAGGCACGTTCTCCGTCCCGGCTCTCCTTCCCATTTCTTGGATGCCGCCATGAATCAACGGCATGAGTCGCAGGTTGTCTCTGAAGTAAAGCGCTCCAACCCCTTTCGGCGCGCCCAGGGAGACTCCAGAAAGGCTCAATAGATCCACACCGAGTTCATTGACGTCAACTCGCATGTTGCCAACCGTTGCGACAGCATCTGTGTGAAAAACGATACCCTTTTCTCGGCAGATGGAAGAAAGATCTGATATGGGTTCGATCGTTCCAATCTCATTGTTAGCATGCATGATTGACACAAGGATCGTCTCGGACGTAATTGATCGAGCCAAGCGCTCCGGATCGACCAGCCCATGTTCATCTACCGGCAGGAAACTCACTTCAAAATCCATCCGTTCCAAAAATCTCCCGGAATTGAGAACAGAGTGATGTTCAATGGCGGAAATAATAATGTGGTTTCCCTTGTTCCGCCGGGCCAGAGCTGCGCCTTTTACTGCGAGATTGTTTGCTTCAGCACCCGATGAGGTGAATATGATGTCTTTTGCTTCGGCCCCAATCAATCGCGCGACCTGCGCTCTTTGTCTATCTATGGCTTCCAGAACCGTTGACCCTAGGTCGTAAATGGTGGAAGGGTTACCAAAATGTTCGGCAAAATATGGCAACATCGCTTCAATCACCGCTTTTCTCACCGGTGTTGCCGATGCATGATCCAAATAGACCCTTCTCATGGCAAGCCCTCTTACTTGATCTTTCTTATGTAAAGCTTATAACACTCCTCGTCTTCCTCTATGCCTATGAATTCCTGACCACACCTCTCACACCAAGCAGGGAGGTCTTCCAGCGCCCCATCGTAGTCAGTCAGGACTTCCAGCACCTGGTTCTTTTTCAAGCACTTCAACCTTTCGCCAGGCTCCAGAAGGTGGAGGGGACACAGGCGGCAGACCAGATCGAGGGTGGCATCTGCCGGGTGATCCTTTACAAACTTCATGGTCCGCTCCTCCTTAGGAAGGTTCTCGATGGAAGCAAGTCTTCGTCTATTGTCTACGTTTTTACTATAATATATAAAATGCAAGATGGCAAGCTTGTAACTCCCTGACTGCGAAGACGGACTTATCTCGGGAGGTGAGGAAATTAGGTTAACGAGGTTGGGGGGCGGAAACAGGGCGGACAAGGGTTCGGCGTGCCATGCATGGACCAAGGTGCTGTCCGGGACTTTTCCCTGATGTTCGGTGGGGATGAAAAAAAACGGGCGATCCCGGGGGGATCGCCCGTCAGTCGTTGTTCGCCGACGTGACGTGCGAGTGGGTAGATCTACACCTGTTCGAGGACCGTCCCCATCCCCATGCCCCCGCCGATGCATAGGGAGGCGAGCCCCAGGCCGTAACCCTTCCGGATCATTTCGCCCATGAGCGTGAGGATGATGCGGGCGCCGGTGCAGCCGATCGGGTGGCCGATGGAGATGCCGCTCCCGAGGACGTTCGTCCTGTTGAGATCGAACTTAAGATCGCGCACGCAGGCGATGGCCTGGGAGGCAAAGGCCTCGTTCAACTCGATAACGCCGAAGTCGTTGACGGTGAGCTTCTCCCCGGCGAGGAGCTTTCGCACCGCCGGGATGGGACCGAGACCCATGTACGCCGGATCCACACCGGCAGCGGCGTAGCCGCGAACCTTGACCAGGGGCTTCAGACCCAGTTCCTTCGCCTTCTCGGCCGACATGAGGAGGAGAGCCGCGGCGCCGTCGTTGATGCCGGAGGCGTTTCCGGCCGTGACCGTGCCGTCCTTCTTGAAGGCGGGCCGGAGCTTGGCCATGATTTCCACGCTGGTCTCCATGGGTCGTTCGTCGGTGTCGAAGGGCTTGGGCTCTCCCTTGCGCTGGGGGATGAGGACCGGGACGATCTCCTCTTTGAAGACACCTTCGGCTATCGCCTTCCGGGCCCGCTGGTGGCTGAGGAGCGCCAACTCATCCTGCTCCCGTCTCGTAATGCCGTACCTCTCGGCGACATTCTCCGCGGTAAGGCCCATGTGGTAGCCGTAGAAGATCTCGAAGAGCCCGTCAAAGACCATGAGATCCACGAGCTGGGCGTCATTCATCCGAGCGCCCCACCGCGCCGACGGGAGCGCGTAGGGAATGAGGCTCATGTTCTCCATGCCGCCGGCGAGGATGACGTCCGCTTCGCCCGAACGGATAGTCTGGGTGGCCAGAGCCACGGCCTTCATGCCGGAGGCGCAGACCTTGTTCACCGTGAACGCCGTGGTCTCCTTCGGTATGCCCGCCCGGATCATGGCCTGGCGGGTCACATTCTGACCCTGACCGGTGCCGACCACATTCCCCATGATCACCTCGTCGATCTGGACCGGTCTCAGCGACTCGCCGTAGTCGTGGCCCTCCTTCTCCAAGGCCGTCATCCCTCGGCCCTTGAGGCCGTCGGGCTCGACGCGGCTGAGCTCGGGCGAAGCGACCGGTCTCAGTCCCGCTCTCTTCAAGGCTTCCTTGATGACGAGGGCCCCGAGCTGCACGACCGGCGTCGATCGCAAGGACCCCTCAAAGGCGCCCACCGGAGTTCTCGCTCCTGAAACGATGACCACATCTCTCATCTTCTTATCTCCTTCCATCTCGCACCGGTTGCCCCGGCGCCGTAACAGATGGTGCCCTCCGCTCTCATTCCTCGAGGAATGGTAACCGCTCCTCCCGTCGATAGGCGAGAGCCTGGCAGCTGGCAATGAGCCGCCCTCGTTCGTCTCGAACCATGATCTGATAGCTTCCCGTCCTCCGGGTCCGATGCGTTTCTTTGGCCTCGGCCTGCAACGTGCTCCCCGGCTCGGGAGCCCGGTGGTAGGTGACGTTGACGTTGAGCGCAACGGCGACGGTGCCGTAGGAATTGCAGGCGAGTTGAAAGGCCTCGTCAAGAAGGGTGAAGATCGCACCTCCATGGACCATGGAGAAGATGTTATCCATTTCTTTGGTGCACGCCATATCCACCAGGGCGTACCCTTCGGCCACGCTGAGGAGTCGAATACCGACCGCCTTGGGAAAGGGTTCTGTCTCAAACCGCTTTCGGAGCGCTGTGAGGATAGTCTGAGTCATGAGTCACCTTGGCGTGAGAGAGGTAGCTTGGTTCGCATGGCGTGAGTCGAAGCGGGTATGAGCGCTTGTCTGCCCGTGGGCCGTGCCCACCCTGGGCCTTTCCGCGTTCACCTCGCCGTTGAGAAGCTGGGAGAGGCTTTCTCCCGGCTATGCGGATTTTCCATTTGACTCGCTTGCCGGCCTGGAATACCTATGACGACGTGACAGAATTTTGCACCGGTTTGTGGAAAGAATCAATGGAGGTGTGACCGTGGAAAAGGAAATCGTGAAAACGAGCGCGGCCCCGGCGGCCATCGGCCCTTATTCCCAGGCGGTGAAGGCCGGAGGGACGGTCTTTCTGTCCGGTCAGATCGCCCTCGATCCCAAGAGCGGCGAGCTGGTCCCAGGAGACATCCAGGCACAAACCAGACAGGTGCTCGGCAACATCAAGGCGGTACTGGCCGCAGCGGGAAGTTCGCTGGAGCGGGTCGTGAAGACCACGGTGTTCCTTACGAGCATGGATGATTTTCCCAAGATGAACTCAGTCTACGGGGAATTCTTCCCCGCCAACCCACCGGCGCGGGCCACCGTGGAGGTCTGCCGGCTGCCGAAAGAGGCGGTGGTGGAGATAGAGGTCGTCGCCCTGGTGTAACCAGGGCGACGACTTGAGAATTCCGAATTGAGGAATGGCGGAATAGGTGCGAAGCTGGAAATTCCACCTTTCGTCAATTCCTAGATCCGTCTTTGCGTTGCGTGTCTTGGATCTTGAGTTTCAGAAGTTCTTGCTCGTCGTTTTACCGCGGGAGGAGGCCGGCCATGTACGTATCCCACCTCGAGTGCAGCAAGTGCTCCGCCACCTACGAGAGCGAACAGGTCATGCAGCTTTGCTCCTGCGGTGGCCCTCTTCTTGTCCGCTACGATCTGAGACGGGTGAGAGATGCCTTTCGGCGGGAGGCCCTGGCGAGCCGTTCCCCCACGCTCTGGCGCTATCGCGAGCTGCTTCCGGTCCGGAAGGAGGAGCATGTCGTCTCTTTGGGGGAGGGGATGACACCGCTCCTTCCCCTTGAGTGGGTCGGGCCCGGGGTTGGCATACCCCGGCTCCTCATGAAGGACGAAGGCCTCATTCCCACGGGCACCTTCAAGGCGAGAGGGGCAGCGGTGGCAGCCTCACGGGCCAGGGAGCTGGCGGTCGCCATCTCGGCCATGCCCACGAACGGCAATGCCGGAGGCGCTTGGGCGGCCTACTGCGCTAGGGCGGGGATCAAGGCGGTCATCGTCATGCCTCAAGGGGCTCCCTCCATCAATCGGAAAGAGGTTGCCGTCACCGGCGCCGCCCTTTACCTGGTGGACGGCCTCATCAGCGACGCCGGCAAGATTGTCGCGAAAGCGGTGGCCGACCACGGATGGTTCGATGCCTCCACCCTCAAGGAACCCTACCGGATCGAGGGGAAGAAGACCATGGGCCTCGAGCTGGCAGAGCAGCTCGGATGGCAGGTCCCGGATGTGATCCTCTACCCGACCGGCGGCGGCGTGGGGATCATCGGCATCTATAAGGCCCTGAAGGAGCTCCAGGAGATCGGCTGGATCGGCGAGAAGCTCCCGCGGCTCGTGGCAGTACAGGCAACGGGGTGTGCGCCGATCGTCAAGGCATGGAGTGAGAAGAAGGGTGAATCGGAGTTCTGGGAAGGGGCCCACACCGTGGCCTTCGGTATCACCGTGCCCAAAGCCCTCGGAGACTTCCTTGTCCTCGAGGCGATCTACGCCACCGGCGGTTGCGGGGTGGCGGTGACGGACGAGGAGATCCTCGCGGCCCAGCAGATGCTCGCTGCCGCGGAAGGGGCTTTCGTCTGTCCCGAAGGGGCCGCGACCCTGGCTGCGGCGATCCGCCTCGCTCAGAAGGCCTGGATCAGCCCGGAGGAGCAGGTGGTCCTCCTCAACACCGGCACGGGACTGAAGTATCCGGAGACGGTCACGGTTGATGCGCCCCTGCTCCGGCCGGGGGAGAGCCTGCCCCCGGGGTGAGAGCGTCTCGATGAAGCTCCAGTGCTCGTAACAGCATTGACACGGGGGACGCTTTTGTTTAAAATCTTTCCCGGTTGAAGCAACTGAGTGCATTTTCTCGATTTGAGATCATGAAGATGTGACCGGGGATGCGGGACCACCATTGGAGGCAAAAGGTTGGGCAGCAGGCCTTCCCGTCAGATGGGAAGGCCTTTTTTATGGGGTTGCGGAGCCCTTTCATCGCGGACAGAGTGCCGAGTGCCAGAAAGTTGGCACCATGCCGGGACCGCTGAGCGGCTCCCGGGGGGACGTCAGGGTGCATCCGCGGCCGGCGGGGGAACGCTATGCGGCTGGCGAGCAAGGACCTTCTCGGCATTGAACCGCTTGCGGTGGAAGAGATCAACCTCATCCTCGATACCGCCGCAGCCTTCAAGGAGATCTCTACCAGGGAAGTGAAGAAGGCACCTACCCTCAGGGGTAAGACGGTCATCACCCTCTTCTACGAGCCGAGCACGCGGACGAGGACCTCCTTTGAAATCGCGGCCAAGCGGCTGAGTGCGGACACCATCAACATCTCGGCCTCCACGAGCAGTGTTACCAAAGGAGAGACCCTCATTGACACAGCGAGGAACCTGGAGGCTATGAGCCCGGACATTGTGGTGATCAGACACAGCGCCGCGGGGGCGCCGCACCTGCTGGCCAAGCTGGTGCGCCACTCGATTATCAATGCCGGAGACGGCGCTCACGAGCATCCCACCCAGGCACTCCTGGACATGTTCACCATCCGGGAGAAGCGGGGAAGGATCGAGGGCCTCAGGGTCGCCATTGTGGGAGATATTGCCCATAGCCGAGTTGCCCGTTCGAACATCCACGGCTTGACCAAGATGGGGGCGAAGGTGACCGTGGCCGGACCCCCTATGATGATGCCCTGGGGTATCGACAAGATGGGAGTCAGTGTCTCGCACTCGATCAACGAGGCGATCAAGGGCGCAGACATCATCATGATGCTCCGGGTCCAGTTCGAGCGGCAGAAGCAGCAGATCTTCCCTTCGGTCCGGGAATACGCCACCTATTTCGGCCTGAACCGGGAAAACGTCAATCTCGCCAAAGAGGACGTGATCGTCATGCATCCCGGGCCGGTGAACCGGGGCGTGGAGATAGCTCCCGACGTGGCCGACGGGCCCTATTCCGTGATTCTCGACCAGGTGACCAACGGGGTAGCGGTGAGGATGGCCCTCCTCTACCTGCTGGCAGGGGGTAAGCATGAGAATGCTCCTTAAGGGCGGAAGGATCGTCGATCCATCCCAGGGCCTCGACGACTGGATGGACCTCCTCATCGAAGGGAGAACGATCGGCGGTATCGGCAAAGACCTCACCTCGGCCGCAGGGGAATCCCATCTCTTGGAGCTCCAAGGGAAGCTTGTCCTTCCCGGGTTGATCGACATGCACACCCATCTGCGCGAGCCGGGCTTCGAGTACAAGGAAACCATCCGGACGGGAAGCTTGGCCGCGGCGGCAGGCGGCTTCACCTCCATCGCCTGCATGCCGAATACCGACCCGGTGAACGACAATCGCTCGGTGACGGAGTTCATCCTGCGAAAGGCGAGAGAGTGCGGGGTGGTGAACGTCTACCCCGTCGCGGCGGTGAGCAAGGGCTCCGAGGGTGCGGTCATCAGCGAGTTTGCCGACCTTCGCGATGCCGGAGCGGCGGCCTTTTCCGACGACGGGAAACCGGTAATGAATAGCGGGCTCATGCGGCGAGCCCTGGAGTATGCCCACTCCCTGGGGGTCCCGGTGATCTCCCACTGCGAGGACACGGATCTCGCCGCAGGCGGCGCCGCGAACGAGGGAGTCGTAGCAACGAGACTCGGCTTGCGCGGCAATCCCAACATCGCCGAAGACATCATGGTCGGCCGCGACATCGCTATCGCCGAGTATACCGGCACGGCGGTGCATATCGCCCATGTGAGCACAGCCGGGGCGGTGAAGCTCATTCGCGAGGCCAAGAAACGCGGCGTCCGGGTCACTGCCGAGGCAACTCCGTACCACTTCACCCTCACCGATGAGGCATTGCGTGACTATGACACCAACGCCAAGGTGAATCCGCCACTCCGAACCCTGGCGGACATGACGGCGGTGAGAGAGGGCCTGAAGGACGGCACCCTGGATGCCATCGCCAGCGACCACGCCCCCCACTCCACCCTGGAAAAGGAGGTGGAGTTCGACTATGCGGCGAGCGGCATGATCGGGTTGGAGACATCTTGGGCGCTGAGCCTGCGTCTGGTGGAGGAGGGGGTCCTCACCGTGAATGAACTCGTGGCGAAGATGAGCACCAACCCGGCGAAGATTCTCAAGATCCCGAAAGGGACCCTCGCGATGGGCGCTGACGCCGACGTCACGGTCATCGATGCGGATGAGGAGTGGACCGTGGAAGTCGGCGCCCTCCGGTCGCGGAGCCGAAACACGCCCTTCCAGGGCTGGCGCCTTCGAGGCAAGGTGATCTTCACCATCGTCGGCGGCGACATCAAATACCGGGCTCGCTGAAAACGCGGGCGGGACGGCACCCTCCAATGTCAGCAGAAGAGTTGCAAGAGATCATCTCACGCATGGTGGCGAGGCCGGTTGACCTCATGATCACGGACAACTCCCATGCCATGATTACGGTCCGGTGGTCCAACCCGGGCTACAAGGTGCGCCTGCACCGCATGTTCCTCGAGGCGGACTCCCCCGTGCTGGAGGCGCTCGCCGGCTTTATCGGCAGGCGAAGGAGAAAGGCCTCGCCCATCATCCGTCAGTTTGTTGCCGCCAACTCAGGGAAGATCAGGAGAACGGCCCCGAGGCCGCGGCGCACCTCACTCCGGACCGCAGGGCGATACTTCGATCTCCTAGAGATCTTCGCCCGGGTGAACCGGGAATACTTTGCCGGGCAGGTCGATTGCGGAGTTTCCTGGGGGAGCAACAGACGGATTAGGTCCCAGTGCTCCATCCGACTGGGGGCCTATTCGGAGCAGACCAGGACCATCAGGTTGAATTCCCGCCTCGACCGAAACTTCGTCCCCCGCTACGTGATCGACGGCATCATGTATCACGAGATGCTCCACCACCTCCTCGGAACCACGTCCGTCCGAGGTCGCAAGGTGGCCCACTCTCCGGCCTTCCGTGGGCTGGAATCTCGCTATCCCCACCATGCTCGGGTACAGGCCTGGATCAAGGCCCACCGCGACCGTCTGCTCGCCAGGTAGATGCCATTTGGTGGATTCGGCCTGTAGCCTTAATACAGCCTACATCCCGCCAGGAGCTACCGGCCACTCGTGGCGCGCAAGCGCCCTTATAGGGTGGATCAAGCGGAGCGGATCCACCTTAACCCTAGCCCCGTCCGGTTGCAACGTTGACAGCCTCTTCTTCCCTATGTTACAGGGACAGAGGCAGCCGGCAGGAAATCCGGCACACCATGCTCGTGCGCGCTCGTCTCTTGCGTCGGGAACGGTCCGGCCCGAGGATCGGCCAAGGAAAGGAGTCGGCGATGCTGGTGGTCATGAAACGTCAGGCCACCGACGAGGAGGTTCAGCAGGTAGTCCGCGCCATCGAGGGAGCGGGCTACGTGGCACGGATCATCGCGGGCGGTGAGCGGGTCGCTATCGGCATTCTCCAGAACCTCGGACCGGTGGATCCCACGCCGTTCCTCCACCTGCCGGGGGTGACGGAGGCCATCCCGGTCACCAAACCGTACAAGCTGGTGAGCCGGGAGTTCAGCCCTGCCGACACCGTGATTCGGGTCGGGGAGGGCGCGGTCGGCGGCGATCACTTCATGCTCATCGCCGGTCCGTGTGCAGTGGAGAGCGAGGAGCAGGCGCTCACCATCGCCCGGGAGATCCAGAGAAGCGGCGCCAAGTTTTTCCGCGGCGGCGCCTACAAACCGCGAACATCGCCTTACAGCTTTCAGGGATTGGGGGAAGCGGGGCTGAAGATCCTTGCCCGGGTGCGCCAGGAAACAGGCCTGTACATCGTCACCGAGGCGCTGGACCACGAGATCTGCGATCTGGTGGAGGAGTACGCCGATATCATTCAGATCGGGGCGCGGAACATGCAGAACTTCTCGCTCCTCAGACGGGCCGGGCGGGCCCGGAAACCGATCCTCCTCAAGCGGGGCATGGCCGCCACCATTCAGGAGCTGTTGATGGCGGCGGAATACATCATGTCGGAAGGGAATCCCCAGGTGATCCTCTGCGAACGGGGGGTCAGGACCTTTGCCGATCACTCGCGAAACACCCTCGATCTCAGCGCCATTCCCGTGGTGAGGAAAGAGAGCCCTCTCCCCATCATTGTTGACCCAAGCCATGGGTGCGGGCGCCGCGACCAGGTGATTCCCATGAGCCGGGCAGCGGTGGCCGCCGGGGCCCAAGGCCTCATGGTAGAAGTGCACCACGAGCCGCACAAGGCCCTGAGCGACGGGCCCCAGGCGCTGTTCCCTGCTCAGTTCGAGGAACTGGTGCGCGGGATCCTTCCCTTCCTCACAGAAGCCCAGCAGGTGGAGCTCCTCTCAGGGCCCCGGTGATCATCTTCCACGCGGCTTCGCCATTTCGGTGACCTGAGAGCGGGGCGAAGGAAAGGGGTCCTGAGCGAAGGTGCCGGAAGAGGGGACCGCACTTACCGCTCTGCTCGTGCGTTGCCCGCAAACAGGCGCTCGGCGTCCACCTTGTCCTGATCTGAGGGTCCAGACTTCATACGAGAAGGCTGATGAACAGGATCCGTCTGGAGATATCCGCCCGGGGGAACCTCGCCCACGACGTGGTGGTGGGGCGAGGCATGCTGAGCCGCCTGCACCAGGAGGTGGTCAAGCTCGGGGATTTCTCTCGCCGCGGTCTGGTCACCGATGATGTGGTCCGGCCACTCGTCGCCGAGGGCCTGCAGGTACACCTCGGAGCCCAAGGGTTGGAGGCTGTTCTCTTCTCCTTTCCTCCAGGGGAAAAGACGAAGTCGGTGGAGACGGTGCTCGACCTCTGCGGGCGGCTTCTCGATAACAGCTTTGATCGACAGAGCGTGCTTCTTGCCGTGGGCGGCGGGGTTGTGGGCGACATCGCGGGGTTCGCCGCCGCCATGTACCTCCGGGGGATCGGCTACATCCAGGTGCCCACAACCCTCGTTGCCCAAGTGGACAGCTCCATCGGCGGGAAGACGGGCGTCGATCTCCCCTCAGGAAAGAACCTCCTCGGAGCTTTCCACCAGCCGCTTCTGGTGGTGATCGACCCTGACGTGCTCGTGAGCCTCCCTCGGGAGGCCATGCAGGATGGGCTCGCCGAGACGGTGAAAGCCGGGCTCATAGCCGATCCCAGACTTGTCGACGTGGTGGAGCAGGAAGGAGAGGGCCTTCTCGATGGGCGGAACTCGGAGCTGGAAGGCGTGATTCTCCGGGCCTGCCGGGTCAAGTGCCGGGTGGTGAGCCAAG
>Ga0187774_10000372_pt1 | contig 15329 bp, 12 predicted proteins | sample 0216_BV02_MP05_2_FD_133152 | JGI IMG/M metagenome (GOLD analysis project Ga0187774, IMG submission 133152) | Tropical peat soil microbial communities from peatlands in Department of Meta, Colombia - 0216_BV02_MP05_20_MG | ecosystem: Environmental > Terrestrial > Soil > Wetlands > Peat | place... | reverse complement strand
GCCGCGGTTCAGGCGCCAGATGTCCTCGTCGGTCATGCGCGAGACCATCTCGAGCAGCTTCGGATACTTGCCGAAGAAGTGCTTGCGCACGAAGGCGCCGTCGTTCGCCTTGTAGTTCTGGTATTCGCCGTCGATCGTCTCCTGCATCAGACGCAGCAGCAGGCCGTCCTTGTCGCGCGCGAGCAGCGGATCCCAGTACGAGCCCCAGATCAGCTTGATCACGTTCCAGCCGGCGCCGCGGAAATCGGACTCGAGCTCCTGGATGATCTTGCCGTTGCCGCGCACCGGGCCGTCGAGTCGCTGCAGGTTGCAATTGACGATGAAGATCAGGTTGTCGAGCTTCTCGCGCACCGCCATGCCGATCGCCCCGAGCGACTCGGGCTCGTCCATCTCGCCGTCGCCGCAGAAGCACCACACTTTCCGGTTGGCGGTGTCGGCCAGGCCGCGCGCATGCAGGTACTTGAGGAACCGCGCCATGTAGATCGCCTGGATCGGTCCCAGGCCCATCGACACGGTGGGGAACTGCCAGAAGTCGGGCATCAGCCACGGGTGCGGATACGACGAGATGCCCTTGCCTTCGACTTCCCGGCGGAAGTTGAGCAGCCGCTCCTCCGAGATTCGCCCCTCCAGGAAGGCGCGCGCGTAGATGCCGGGCGAGGAGTGCCCCTGGAAATAGATCAGGTCGCCGCCGTGTTTCTCCGAGGGCGCATGCCAGAAGTGGTTGAAGCCCTGGCCGAACAGCGTGCCGACCGAGGCGAAGCTGGCGATATGGCCGCCGAGTTCGTCCTCGTTCTTGTTGGCGCGCGCCACCGTCACCATCGCGTTCCAGCGGCAATACGAGCGAATGCGCTCCTCCAGCGCGTGATCGCCGGGCGAGCGCTCCTCCAGGTGCGGCGGGATCGTGTTGATGTAGGCGGTGGTGGCCGAGAACGGTATGTAGGCGCCGGAGCGGCGCGCCTTGTCGACCAGCTGCTCGAGCAGGTAGTGCGCGCGCTCGGGGCCCTCGCGCTCGAGCACGGCTTCCAGCGCGTCAAGCCATTCCTGCGTCTCGAGTGCGTCGGGATCGTTGGCCGCGGGCAATTGCGGAACGGCGGACATCTGTACCTCCAAGCTTGTGGCTTCGTGCGTTCGACGCGTCTTTTGGACGCGGGTGGCAGCGATGAAGCTTAATACGAGCCTCGCAAGGGCTCAAAGCTCTGTTTCGCATTATAAAATGTCATCCCGTATCGCGCAATACGGCGCGGTGGACGCGATGTTAGACTGCCGCCCCTTCGTCCCTTGCCGCACCGTATGAGCGCCAGGATCATCGACGGAAAATCACTCGCCGCCGCGCTGCGCACCGCGCTGCGTACCGAGGTCGAGCGGCTCGCCGCGCTCGGACGGCGTCCGGGCCTCGCCGTGATCCTGGTGGGCGACGACGCAGCCTCGCGCGTATACGTGAGGAACAAGGTGCGTGCCTGCGAGGAGACAGGGCTGCGCTGGGAGCTGCACGAGTTCCCGGCGAGCGTCGACGACGAGACGTTGCTCGCGCGGCTCGCGGCGCTCGACCGCGACGATCGCGTGCACGGGGTACTGGTGCAGCTGCCGCTGCCGCAGCACATCGACGCGCAGCGCGTCCTGAGCGCGGTGTCTGCAGCGAAGGACGTCGACGGCTTCCATGTGCACAGCCTCGGCGCGCTGCTCGCGGGGCGGCCGGGCTTCGTGCCCTGCACGCCCGCGGGCATCATGCACATGCTGGAGCGCGAGCGCGTACCGCTCGCGGGCCGCCGCGCGGTGGTCGTCGGGCGCTCGAACATCGTCGGCAAGCCGATGGCGCTGCTGCTCTTGCAAACGGACGCCACGGTCACCATATGCCACTCGAAGAGCGGCGATCTCGCGGCGATCACGCGCGAAGCCGACGTTCTCGTGGCCGCCGTCGGCCGCCCGCGCCTGATCACGGCGGAGATGGTCAAGCCCGGCGCCTGCGTGATCGACGTCGGCACCAACCGGCTCGCCGACGGCAAGCTATGCGGCGACGTCGATTTCGACCGCGTCAAGGAAGTCGCTGGCTGGATTACGCCGGTTCCGGGAGGCGTCGGGCCGATGACGATTGCCATGCTGATATCGAACACCGTGCGCGCCGCGCTGCAATCGGATCGATCAGCATGAACCCTCTGTTGGATTTTTCCGGCCTGCCGCGCTTCTCCGAGATCCGCCCCGAGCACGTCGCGCCCGCAATCGACCGGCTGCTCGCCGAAGGGCGCGCGGTGATAGCGCAGGTCACCGCCATGCAGGTGCCGGACGCCTGGGAGGCGTTCATCACGCCTCTCGAGGACGCCAACGAGCGCCTGTCGCGCGCCTGGGGGCAGGTCTCGCACCTGCACGCCGTGCTCGACAGCCCGGCGCTGCGCGAGGCTTACAACGCGAGCCTGCCCCGCGTCACCCAGTACTGGACCGAGCTCGGCCATAACGAGCGCCTGTTCGAGAAGTACCGCCGGCTGCGCGCCTCGGCGGCATACGCGGCGCTGCCTCAGGCGCGGCGCAAGCAGGTGGAAGACGCCCTGCGCGATTTCCGTCTCGGCGGGGCGGAGCTGCCGCCGGCGGAGAAGACGCGCTTCGCTGCGATCCAGGACGAACTCGCGCAGCTCGGCGCGAAGTTCTCGGAGAACCTGCTCGATGCGACCAACGCCTTCACCCTCGTCGTCGGGGACCGCGCGCGCCTCTCCGGGCTGCACGATGACGCGCTCGAGGCGGCGCGCCAGGCCGCCGAAAAGGACGGCCGCGACGGCTGGAAGTTCACGCTGCACGCGCCTTCGTACCTGGCGGTGATGCAGTACGCGGACGATCGGACATTGCGCGAGACGATGTACCGCGCGAGCGTCACGCGCGCCTCCGAGTTCGGCAAGCCCGGGTGGGACAACACGCCGCTCATCACGCGCATCCTCAAGCTGCGCAAGGCGGAGGCACGGCTGCTCGGCTACGCGAACTTCGCCGAAGTCTCGCTCGTGCCCAAGATGGCGCGCTCGGCCGCGCAGGTGCTCGAGTTCCTGCAGGATCTCGCGCTGCGCGCGCGGCCGTTCGCCGAGCACGACGCAGCCGAGCTGCGCGAGTTCGCGCGCAGCGAGCCGGGCATCCAGTCGCTGGAAGCCTGGGACGTCGCCTATGCCTCGGAGAAGCTGCGCGCCCGGCGCTACGACTTCTCGGACAACGAGGTGAAGCGATATTTTCCGGAGGACGCCGTGCTGGCGGGCCTGTTCCGGCTCGTCGAAACGCTGTACGGCGTGCGCATCGCGCGGGCCTCGGCGCCGACCTGGCACCCGGATGTGCGCTTCTTCGAGATGCGCGACGCCGGCGGCGCGCTCGTCGGACAGTTCTACATGGACCTGTACGCGCGCGAGACCAAGCGGGGCGGCGCCTGGATGGACGACGCGATCACACGCCGGCGCAGGGACGGGCGCTTGCAGACCCCGGTCGCCTATCTCAACTGCAACTTCGCGCACCCGGTCGGCGACCGGCCCGCATTGTTCACCCACGACGAGGTGATCACGCTGTTCCACGAATTCGGCCACGGGCTGCACCATCTGCTCACGCAAGTGGACGACCTCGCCATCGCCGGCCTCGGCGGCGTGGAGTGGGATGCGGTCGAATTGCCGAGCCAGTTCATGGAGAACTTCTGCTGGGAATGGGGCGTGCTTTCACGCATGACGCGCAACGTCGACACGGGCGCAGCGCTGCCGCGCGCGCTGTTCGACAAAATGCTCGCGGCGAGGAATTTCCACGCTGGCCTCATGATGCTGCGGCAGATCGAGTACGCGCTGTTCGACATGCGCCTGCATTCGGAGTTCGACCCCGAATCGGGCGCTGGCGTGCAGCACCTGCTCGACGAGGTGCGCGCGCGTGTTGCGGTGTTATTGCCGCCTGCTTACAACCGCTTTCCGAACGGCTTCTCGCACATCTTCGGCGGCGGCTACGCGGCGGGCTATTACAGCTACAAGTGGGCCGAAGTGCTGTCGGCAGACGCGTACAGCCTGTTCGAGCAGAACGGCGTGCTCGATCCCGCCACCGGCGCGCGCTTCCGTGACGAAATTCTCGCCGTCGGCGGGAGCCGGCCTGCGGCCGAATCGTTTCGCGCCTTTCGCGGCCGAGAGCCGACGGTCGATGCGCTGCTGCGTCACAATGGTATGATTTCCGCATGAAGCTTCGCCTCGGTGCGCTGGCCTTCATCCTGTCGCTCGCTTGCGGCGCGACGCAGGCACAGCCGTACCGCTGGACCGACGCAGAGGGCAACATTCACTACAGCGACACGCCGCCTCCGGCCTCGGCGACGAACGTGAGCAAGCCCGAGCAGCGCGCGAGCGTGACCGCGGGCGAGCGCAAGCCCTTCGAGCTCGAGAAGGCGATGAAGGAATCGCCGGTCACCCTCTATACCGCGCCGTCTTGCACGGAAGCCTGCGCACAGGCACGCGCCGCGCTCAACCGCCGCGGGGTGCCGTTCCGCGAAATTCAGGTATGGAACGAGCAGACCAACGATGAGCTCAAGCGCGTCTCCGGCGGCACCCAGGTCCCAGTGCTGATCGTCGGCCGGCTCAAGCAGGTCGGCTTCGCACAAAGCGCGTTCGACGACGCGCTCGACATCGCCGGCTACCCGGCGGCCGGCATCCTGTCACCTCGCGACCAGACGAGACCCGCAGCGCCCGAGGGTTACCTCACTCCGGGGGAGGCTCCCGAAAGCGCGGCGCAGGCGCCCGCGGAAGAGGAGCCGACGAAACTCGGTCCCTACGCGCCTCGCTTCGGGTCCGGATCGAATCGCTAGGCAGCGCGGGGAATGCGCTTCGCGGCGTGGTGCAAGCCGCGCACATGATGCTCAGTGGGTCTGGGCATCGGCTCTCAGAAGATGAACTTGAACAACCGCGCGAAAAAGATCCTCTCCGTTTTCGTTCCTTTGGCCGTCGCGTCCGCTATGGGGGCGGCCTGGGGATTATTCGCCGGCAAGGACCTGAATTGGGACCAGCTCAACTACCACTACTACGTCGCGCATGCATTGCTTTCGGGGCGCCTGGATCAGGACTTCTTCGCCGCAAGCGTACAGAGCTACCTGAATCCTCTCGGGTACGTTCCGTTTTACGTCGGCGTCTCATCCGGAACTCACAGCGTGCTCGTATCCATGGCGCTTGCGGGCATCCACGGCCTGAGCATTGCACTTCTCTATTTCATCGCAAGACGATGTCTGGGAGCAGACGGATCCAGCGGCGGCATACGCCTTGCGGTGATCGTGGCTGTCCTGGGATGCAGCACCCCGGTCTTCTGGGCGATCCTCGGAACCTCGTTTCTCGACCCGCTCCTGGTGATTCCGATGCTCGGCGGATTCCTGTTGCTGCTCGGCAAGAGCGATCAGGAGATCCGCCTGGCTCACGCGTGGTGGGCCGGAATCTTGTTCGGCATCGCCGCCGGCCTCAAGTATTCGAACGCGTTTTTCGCAATTGCAGCGGTTCCGCTGTTCTTCGCATCGACTCAGTCGCGCTGGTCCGCAGGTATTCGGCCACTGGCGTCCTATATCGCAGGCGGGCTCGTCGCGGTCGGGTTGTTGGCTGGGCCGTGGATGTGGTTGCTCTACCGGAAATTCGGCAACCCGCTCTTTCCCTTCCTGAATGCCTGGTTCCGATCGCCCTACTTCCCGCCGCTCAACGTCGCCGCGGGGCGATTCGCGCCTCACAGTGTCGCGGACATTCTTGCGCTGCCGTTCCGCATGGTTTTCCCGGTCCCTTGGGTATACGTGGAATTCACGGCTCCGGACGTGCGCTTCGCGGCCGCCGTAGTGGTTCTCTTGTCGCTTGCGGCCCTTGCGCTTCGGCGCAGGTCGAGCGGCGTCTGGATGTCGCAACTGCAGGCGACCGACCGAAAATTGTTCGCGTTTTTCGCTGCCTCCCTGGCGCTGTGGCTGTACAGCTCCGCGAACGGCCGTTACGGCCTGCTCGTACTGCTCCTGGCGGGGGTTTGCCTTGCGCGTCTTGTGATGCTGCTACTACCGCCAAAGGCAGCGCGCAACGCGCTTATTGTGATCGCGGCGCTTCAAGTCTCCGTGTGCGTCGTGGCGGCGCCAGTCCGGGGTTGGATCACAGGCCCCTGGAGCCACGACTGGTATCCGCTGTCGGTGCCGGAAGCGGGCAAGACCGATCCCGCAGTTTACTTTACGGTCGAGACGCTTTCGCTATCGGCGCTCATACCGTTCCTGAACCCGGGTGCGTCCTTTGTCAATCTGCGCGGTCAATACAGCATTCGACCCGGTGGGCCGGCCTGGCAGCGCGTGGAAGCCATGCTCGCGAAACAAGGCGGGCACGCGCGCGCGCTTGGACGCGCGATATCGAATGATTCGAATGGAGTACCGTCGCCCGAACTGGTCCAGACCTACGATTCGACGTTCGCTCGATACGGCTTTCGCATGGATCCGCACGACTGTTACCTTATTCAGTGGCGCAAGGATGATGCGGACCCGCTGTCCCGCGCCGCGAACCTGGTTGCCGGACATATCCAAGCGGTGCCGCGACAATTCGCCTTCAGTTGCGCCCTGCGGCGGGTCCCGCCGGATCCGCGCGAGATCGAAGAAGAGGAGCGGATTTCGAGGGTGTTTGACCGGATCGAACGCGCCTGCCCCAATATATTCCACGGCGAGAATGGCTTTACAGAGCGGCTCGGCAGCGACTGGTCGCGCACTTACGTTTCGGTGGAGGGGCGCCTGGAGACGCACGGAGAGCGGATCATTTTTGCCCCGGTGCACTCGCTCCAGTACCTCAGCCTCGGAACGCTGGACGACTGGAATCGGGCCGCCGCGCCGCAATTGGCAACCTGCCGCCACTGACGGTGAAACTGGCAACCTGGAACGTCAATTCGCTAAAGGTCAGGCTGGAGCAGCTGACGGGCTGGCTCCGACAGACTGCACCCGACGTGGTCTGCTTGCAGGAAACGAAGGTCGAGGACGCGAATTTCCCTGTCGCGGCGCTCGAGGCGGCGGGATACCGCGCAACCTTCACGGGGCAGAAAACCTACAATGGCGTTGCGATCCTCGCCAGAGGGCCGCTCGCCGACGTGGGGGCGGGCATCCCCGGGTTCGATGACGAGCAGAAGCGCGTGCTCGCGGCCAGCTTCGGCGACCTACGCGTCGTGTGCCTTTATGCGCCCAACGGCCAGTCGGTCGGCTCGGACAAGTACGAGTACAAGCTGAGGTGGTACGGCGCGCTGCACGCCTGGCTCGCCGCTGAGCTCGCTCGTCACGCGAAGCTTGCGGTGCTCGGCGACCTGAACGTCGCACCCGAGGACCGCGACGTGCACGATCCGAAGGTCTGGGAGGGCCAGGTGCACGTGTCCGCTCCCGAGCGCGACGCACTGCGTGGCGTGCTCGCGATCGGGCTGAAGGATGCCTTCCGTCTGTTCGAGCAGCCCGAGAAGTCCTTCTCGTGGTGGGACTACCGCATGATGGCGTTCCGGCGCAATGCCGGGCTGCGCATCGACCACATCCTGCTCTCCGAGGTTCTCGCCGCGCGCTGCAGTGCGTGCACGATCGACAAGGCGCCGCGCAAGCTGGAACGACCTTCCGACCACGCGCCGGTGCTTGCCGACATCTCCTAGGGCCGCATGCCCTTTTGAACGCCGGGGCGCGCTGCCATCCGCTCGCCCCAGCGCTTGAGCGCCTCCATGCCGCCGGCTTCGTCCAGCACAGCCTTGCGCGCAGCGTAGACCGGATACAAGGCGAGATCTGACACCGAGACTTCGTCGGCAAGATACTCCCGGCCGGCGAGCCGCGCATCCGCGTTGCGAAAGAACGTGATCAGGCGCTTCTTGAAGAAATCCACGATCGCCGGCGACTTCTCCGGCGCGGTGTTCTCGAGTTGGAAGATCGCTCCGCTGGTCGGCGCCACGTCGCTCATCGCATACATGAGCCACTGGTACGCCAGCGCGCGCCGCGCGGCGTCCCGCGGCATGAACTTGCCCGACTTCTCGCTCACGTACAGCAAGATCGCTCCGGACTGCGCGAGCGTGAGCGGTGCGCCTCCGGGACCGTCGCTGTCGACCATGACCGGAATCTGTCCGGAAGGATTGAGCTTGAGATATTCCGGCCGCTTGTGCTCGCCCTTCGTCAGGTCGACCTTGTGGATGCGGTGCTCGAGCCCGGTCTCGGCCAGCGCCACGCTCGCGCGCAGCCCGTTGGCGGTGCCCCACATGTACAGCTCGATCATCGTGCGTCTCCCGACTCGTGTTGATCCGCGGCTTCATCAATCCAGGCCTCGAGCAGCTTGAACCCCACCGCGAGCACCACCGGACCGATGAAGATGCCGACCACGCCGTAGGCGAGCAATCCGCCGATCACGCCGGCGAAGATCAGTAGTAGCGGCAGGTCCGCGCCGCGCCGAATGAGCAGCGGGCGCACGATGTTGTCCATGCCGCTGACCGCAACCGACCATACCAGCAGCGCGGTGGCCCAGCCGTTGTGGCCCTGCCAATAGAGCCAGCCAACCGACAGCGCAAGCACCGGTGCCGGTCCGATCTGCGCGATCGCCAGCATGAACATGAGCGCGGTCAGCACCGCGGCAAACGGCACGCCCGCGATCGCCACGCCGACGCCGCCGAGGAGCGATTGAATGACCGCGGTCACCACGACGCCGAGGGCGACGCCACGGATCGCCTGCCCGGCCAGAACGACCGAGCCCTCGCCACGCGTACCCGCAAGGCGACGCCCGAAGCGCAGCGTGCGCGCAGCGGCGTATTCGCCCTTGGAGAAGAGGATTGCCGAGATGATCACGGTGAGCAGCAGCTGGAGAAACACCGCGCCCGCGCTGCCGGCGTGCCCGACGATCCATTTGCCCACGTCTTTGACGTACGGCGCCGCACGCGCGGCGAGATCGCTGTAGCCCTCTACGGCGACTTGCTGCCAGACGGATGCTAGGCGCTCGCCGACCAGCGGAATTCCGGCGACCCAGTGCGGCGGCGGCGGCACCTGCATGCCGGCGAGCGTCTTGAGCCAGCCCGTGATGCGCTCCGCATTTTCGGCGACCGTAACGACCGCGAGTAGAAGCGGGACGACGAACACGCACAGCAGCGCGAGCGTCATCGCTGTGACGGCGAGTGCCCTGCGGCCCCAAAGGTAAGCTTGCAGCTTGAGCATGAGCGGCCAGGTCGCCACCACGACCATCACGGCCCAAATGAGCGCGGGCAGGAACGGCTTGAGAATCCAGATCGAGATCGCGATGATGCCGCCGAGCGACAGCACGGCGAGCACGGTGCGGGCCAGGTCCTGCGGCGGCCGGGCGGTCGGCGGCGGGTTCATGCTCGCGCGATGGTACCCGCCGTACAGCGCTCAGTCGATCAGCCGATACGCCGGTAGCGTAAGGAATTCGACGTAGTCACCGGTGGTGATGTCGTCAAACAGCTTCGCCGCCTGCTCGTACTTGCCAGCCCTCCAGGCGGTTTCGCCGACGGTCGCCTTCACCTTCGGCAGCTCCTCGGCGAGCAGCTTGCGAAACAGCTCGACCGTGACCTTGCGGCCGTCATCGAGCTTGCCTTTCTCGCTGCGGATCCACTGCCAGATCTGCGAGCGCGAGATCTCGGCCGTGGCGGCGTCCTCCATAAGATTGAATACCGGCACGCAGCCGTTGCCCGCGAGCCAGGCGCCCAGGTACTGGATGCCGACCGAGATGTTGTTGCGCAACCCTGCCTCGGTGATGGGGGTCTCCGGACGGAAGTCGAGCAAGTCGCGCGCAGACACTCTTACGTCCGGACGTTGCTTGCCGTACTGGTTCGGCGCCGGCATGTGCCGATCGAACACTTCCATCGCCACGGGCACTAGCCCCGGGTGCGCGACCCAGGTGCCGTCGCAGCCGTCGGTCACCTCGCGCAGCTTGTCCTGGCGCACCTTCTCCAGCGCAGCCTCGTTCGCCGCGGGATCGTTCTTGATCGGAATCTGCGCCGCCATGCCGCCCATTGCGGGCGCCCCTCGCCGGTGGCAGGTCTTGACCAGCAGCAGCGCGTAGGCGCGCAGGAACGGCGCCAGCATCGTCAGTTGCGCGCGATCGGCCAGGCAGAAATCCTTGTTGGAGCGGAATTTCTTGATGCACGAGAAGATGTAGTCCCAGCGGCCGATGTTCAGGCCTGCTGAGTGGTCCTTCAGCTCCCAGAGGATCTCGTCCATTTCGAAGGCCGCGAGCACCGTCTCGATCAGCACCGTCGCCTTGATCGAGCCGTGCGGCACGCCGAGCTCCTTCTGCGCCGTCACGAAGATGTCGTTCCACAGCCGCGCCTCGAGGTGCGACTCCATCTTGGGCAGGTAGAAGTACGGGCCCGAGCCGCGCGCGAGGAGCTCCCTCGCGTTGTGGAAAAAGAGCAGGGCGAAGTCGAAGATCCCGCCGGAGACCGGCTTGCCGTCCACCTGCACGTGCTTCTCGTCCAGGTGCCAGCCGCGCGGCCGCGGAATCAGAACGGCGGTGCGGTCGTTCAGCTTGTAGCGCTTGCCGCCCTCCTGCTCGAAGGCGATCGTGCGGCGCGCCGCGTCGCGGATGTTGATCTGCCCGTCGATCATGTTGAACCAGGTCGGGCAGTTCGCGTCCTCGAAGTCCGCCATGAAGGTCGATGCGCCGGAATTGAGCGCGTTGATGACCATCTTGCGGTCGGTAGGCCCGGTGATCTCGACGCGCCGGTCGAGCATGTCCTTGGGCTGCGGCGCAATGCTCCATTCCGACTCGCGTAGGTGCCTCGTCTCGGCGAGGAAATCGGGCAGTGCGCCGCGGTCGAATTCCTTCTGCCTGGCGATGCGCCGGGCGAGTAGCTCCTGGCGGCGCGGCTCGAAGGCGCGATGCAACTTCGCGACAAACGCCAGCGCCTCCGGCGTCAGGATTTGTTGGAATTCCTGGGTCGTGACCCCGGATACGGAAATGCCTTGGGGAAGGCGCTGCGCGGTTTGGATCGCCATAAGTGCCTCATTCTATTCAGTCAAATGGCGCGCCGCAACATGAAAAAGCCAGAGTAACGGAGTAGGCTTTTCCAACGGTTGAGTTTCGGTTTCACATCGTGAATCGAGGAGACCCTGCATGCCCAATCCCTGCAACGTTCTAATCCTTGGTGCCTCCTACGGATCGCTCCTCGGGGCCAAGCTCGCGCTCGCCGGCCACAACGTGAAGCTCGTGTGCCTGCCTGCGGAAGCGGAGCTGATCAACAAGGAAGGGGCGCGCGTGCGCATTCCGGTCAATGGGCGCGCGGCGCCGGTCGAGCTCGACACACGCAAGCTGCCGGGCAAGCTGTCCGCCGACGGCCCGCGGGCGGTGCGGCCGGCGGATTACGATCTGGTCGGGCTGGCAATGCAGGAGCCGCAGTACGGTGCGCCCGGCGTGCGTGAGTTGCTCGCGGCGACCGCGAAGGCGAGGGTGCCGTGCATGTCGATCATGAACATGCCGCCGCTGCCCTATCTCGCGCGCATCCCCGGGGTCTCGGCGGAGTCTTGCCGCACCTGCTACACGGATCCCGCGGTATGGACCGCGTTCGACCCGGAACTCGTTACGCTATGCAGCCCGGATCCGCAGGCTTCCCGGCCGCCCGAAGAGAAGGTCAACGTGCTGCAGGTGCGGCTCCCGACCAACTTCAAGGCGGCACGCTTTCCGTCCGATGCGCATACGGCCATCCTGCGACGTCTCGAGGCGGACATCGAGGCCTCGCGCTTCGATACCGGCTCGGAAAAAATCGAGCTGCCGGTCAAGCTGAAGGTGCACGAGTCGGTGTTCGTCCCGCTCGCCAAGTGGGCGATGCTGATGGCGGGCAACTACCGCTGCATTACGCGCAACGGCATGCGTCCGATCAAGGACGCGGTGCATGCCGATATCGAGAAGTCGAGGTCGGTGTACAACTGGGTGGTCGCGCTGTGCAAGTCCCTCGGCGCCGACGAGAAGGATCTCGTGCCGTTCGAGAAGTACGCTGCCGCGGCTCAGGGCCTGACAGGGCCGTCCTCCGCGGCGCGCGCGCTCTACGGCGGCGCTGCCAATATCGAGCGGGTGGACCGGCTGGTGCAGACGATCGCGGCGCAGCGGGGCATGCGCCTGGAGGCGCTCGACGAGGTCGTCGCGCTGGTCGACGCGCAGCTGGAGATCAACCGCCGCGCGGCGCGCAAGTCGGCCTGAGCGCTACTTTTCGCCCTCGGCGTGACTTTCGATGCCGAGGTCCTGGATCTTGCGCGTGATGGTGTTGCGTCCCATGCCGAGCAGCACGGCAGCCTCGATGCGTCGCCCACCGGTGCGCGACAGCGCCTTCAGAATGAGCGAGCGCTCGAACTGGCGCCCGAGCGCATCGAGAATTCCCGTCTCGCCGCGCGCGAGGCGCCTTTCGACCTCGCCTTCGAGCGCCGCGATCCAGTCGGACGCGCCCGCCGCCTCGGCCCCCTGATCGCGAAATTCCGCCGGCAGATCGGCCAGCTCGACGACTTGGCCCGGGGCCATCACCGTCAGCCAGTGGCATAGGTTCTCGAGCTGGCGTACGTTGCCCGGGAACTCCAGGCGCCCGAGCTGCGCGATGACATCCTCCGCGAGGCGCTTGGGCTCGACGCCGAGCTGCTGGGAACTGCGCGCGAGGAAGTGGCGCGCAAGCGGCGCAATGTCCTCGCGCCGCTCCCTCAGGGCGGGCATGCGGATGCGAATGACGTTCAGGCGGTGGTACAGGTCCTCGCGGAAGGTCCCTTCGCGCACACGCGCCTCCAGATCCTGGTGCGTGGCGGCAATCACGCGCACGTTCGCCTTGATCTGCTGGTGCCCGCCGACGCGGTAGTAGCTGCCGTCCGACAGCACGCGCAGCAGCCGGGTCTGGAGCTCGGCCGGCATGTCGCCGATTTCGTCCAGGAACAAGGTACCGCCCTCGGCTTGCTCGAAGCGGCCGCGGCGCTGCTGCTGGGCCCCGGTGAACGCGCCGCGCTCGTGACCGAACAGCTCGGATTCGAGCAGATCCTTGGGCATCGCCGCGGTGTTGATCGCAACGAACGGTTTCGATGCCCGTGCACTATGCCGGTGCAGGGCGCGCGCAACGAGTTCCTTGCCCGTGCCGGACTCGCCCGTGATCAGCACCGTGGCGCTCGACTGCGAAAGCCTGCCGATCGCGCGGAACACTTCCTGCATCGCTTGCGCCTGTCCGAGGATCTCCGGCACCGCGACCGGGGCCTCGGCCTCCGCCGCCTCGTGCTGGCTCTCCTCGAGCGCACGCCGGATCAGGTCCACCGCCTGATCGACGTCGAACGGCTTGGGCAGGTACTCGTAGGCTCCGCCCTGGAACGCCGCCACGGCCGAGTCGAGATCCGAATACGCGGTCATGATGATCACCGGCACCGAAGGGTGCTGCTGCTTCAGCGTCTTCAGCAATTCCAGTCCAGAGGGCCCCGGCATGCGGATGTCCGACACCAGGACCTGCGGCGGGCCCGCGGACAGCGCCTCCAGCGCCTCCTTGGCCGAGGCAAACGACGCGTAGTCGATGCCCTCGCGGCTGAGCGCCTTCTCGAACACCCAGCGTATCGAACGATCGTCGTCGACGATCCAGACCGGTTTCATCACTCGCTCATCGGCTCGCTCAGGAAAGCGGCAGCAGTATCCGGAACACCGTGTGACCGGGCCGGCTGTCGCACTCGATCACCCCGTGGTGGTATTGGACGTAGGTTTGAGCAAGTGAAAGCCCGAGCCCACTGCCGCCATCTCGCCCGGATACCAGAGGACTGAAGATTCGCTCGCGTATGTCCTCCGGGATGCCGGGCCCGTTGTCGATCACTTGCAATTCTAGTGCCAGCTTGCAGCGCCGGCGGGCGATCGTGACCTGCCGCAGCACGCGCGTCCGGAAGGTGATCGTCCCGCCTCCTCGCGCGAGGCCTTCCTTCGAGGTGAGCGCTTGCGCGGCATTGCGCGCAACATTCAGAACGACCTGGATGAGCTGCTCCTTGTCGGCCGCGATCTCGGGCGTGCTCGGATCGTAGTCGCGGCGCACCGTGACCCCTTGCGAGTACTCGGCGAGCAGCAGGCTACGCACGCGCTCGAGAACCTCGTGCACGTTCACCGGACCGGTGCGCGGTGCGCGATGCGGCGTGAGAAGACGGTCCAGCAGCGACTGCAGCCGGTCGGCCTCCTTGATGATCACCTGCGTATATTCCCTGAGCTGGGGGCGGTCCAGCTCGCGCTCCAGCAGCTGCGCGGATCCGCGCAGTCCGCCGAGCGGATTCTTGATTTCGTGCGCAAGATTGCGAATCAACTCGCGGTTCGCCTGCTGCTCGGAGAGCAGTCGCTCCTCGCGCGCAAGGCGCAGCTGCTGCTCGATCGGACGCAGCTCGACCACCAGTAGCGCGGCGCCGCCCGAGTCCGCGCGGGCGACGAGGCATGAGAGCGGCAGGGGATCGTGTCCCGGACGCAGGTATTCGACCATCTGGGCGGAATAGTCCCAGTGCGTCGCGAGCGCCTCGGCGAGGCGGGCGCGCAGTGCGGGGCTGTCGGCGAACAGGCCGACGAACGGCTGTCCCACCAGGGTGCGCGCGCTGGTTTCGAGAAGGTTCTCCGCGGCCGGATTGGCGTAGCGCACGACGAGCGTGTCGTCGAGCGCCATGACTGCGGTGGCGAGCAATTCCAGCCCCGTGAAAGACGCGGTCACGGCAGGCGCCCTGCGCTACGCAGCGCTACTTGTAGAGATTGGCCAGCTCGCGCTGCAGGGCTTCGACGTTCTTCTGGTGCAGTTCGACGCGGTCCTGGTAAGGGCGCAACCGCTCGAGCACGCGTGCGTAATTCTTCTCGTCGCCGGAGCGCACCGCCTGCTGTTCCGCGAGCTCCTTCTGCGCGTCGGCAAGCAGGCTCTTTTCCTTCGCCAGCTCGCCCTCCAGTGTCTCGCGCTGCTTCTCCTTCGCCGCGGAGCGCTGCGACGGCGACTCGCGCGGAAAGTCCGGCGGTCTGGCCGAGTCGCCGCGCGGCTTCTGGGCCGGCACCACGTTCACTTCGCTTGCCACGGGCTCGCATTTCTTGCCCGCCATATCCGACTTTTCCGTCGTATAGAGCAGGCGACCGCTGCTGTCGACGCATTTGTAGATCGGACCACCCTGGGCGTGCACCCCCCCCGCCGCGGAGGCGAGGATAAGTGCCGCAAACAACGGGTTCCGAAGCATGGTAGAGAAGCTACCTTAATTGAACCCACCAAGTCTATGCCAGCAAAACTTCTCGTTGCAAACCTCCGAAAAGACGGGAGGATGGGCGCGGCCCGTCCTCCCCGTCACGTTTCAGCGGCCGATCGGTTTACGAGCTGTAGTACATGTCAAATTCGATCGGATGGGTGGTCATGCGGAAGCGCTGCACTTCCTCCTTCTT